>Ga0316622_100000206_pt1 | contig 31551 bp, 22 predicted proteins | sample OWC_Aug_OW2_C1_D_FD_207646 | JGI IMG/M metagenome (GOLD analysis project Ga0316622, IMG submission 207646) | Wetland soil microbial communities from Old Woman Creek delta, Ohio, United States - OWC_Aug_OW2_C1_D5_C | ecosystem: Environmental > Terrestrial > Soil > Wetlands | place: USA: Ohio... | reverse complement strand
GCGTTCAGGAACGGAGAAAGCGGCCGGTCACATAATCCGGAATTCACGATTCTGGAGTGGTATCGGGTCGGTTTCAGCTTGCAGGATTTGATGGACGAGGTGTCCGAATTATTGCAAGGCTTGCTGGCGCCTGCATTCGAGGATTTGAATGTCAGGCAGGTCAGCTATCAGCATATTTTTCAAGAAATCACCGGCCTGGAACCCTTGGTATTTGACGAGCAGGCGTATCGGCGATACGTGCAGATCGCCGGATTTCCCGAGGCTGTTGATTTGTGTGGCGACGAACATGGCTTATGGCTGGATTTTATCTTTAGTCATTGCGTGCAGCCGGCGATGGCAGCGGGCACACTCTATCTGGTTCATGATTATCCCGCCATTCAGTCCTCGCTGGCGCGCATTCATCCGGGCGACGCCAGGGTTGCCGAACGCTTCGAGGTATTTGTCAACGGCATGGAATTGGGAAACGGCTTCTTTGAACTGAGCGATGCGGTCGAGCAAGAAACCAGGTTCGATAGGGAAATCGCTCATCGTCAGGCACACGCGTTGGCCAGTGTCGAAAAAGATCACTTGTTGCTGGAAGCCCTGCGAGCCGGTCTGCCGGATTGCAGCGGCATAGCCTTGGGTCTGGACAGGCTTTTGATGATAGCGGGCAATTGCCGGAGCATCGACGAGGTGCTGGCGTTTCCATTGAGCAATGCCTGAACACCTCAAGGCCACAGGCGCGAAAGTTTACGCCGGCTGACCGGTTTTTTATCGCTATCGAAAATCTTCCTGTTTTCAATCTCTTCACCCCGTTATGACAAAACGTTACACCCGTTTCAGCGATATTTCAGTTAGCGAAAGAATCTTGAATACCGTCTTCCTGTTGACGATAGGCCTGGGCTACATCATGGCCCTGGTCAACATGTATTACGCCCACCAGGGCCGTGACGGCAAGCCGGGGCTATCGATCGACGACATCGTGATCCTGTACCACGGTTCCAATGATCAAACCCGGCTGGGCTCGGCGATCAACGGCATCATGCTGCCCAACCTCAAATACAAGAGCGACAAGGAAGTGATCCTGAAATGGATACAGGATGGCGCCGAACAGCAGGCTTACAAGGATGAAATCGCGCCGATTCTGGAGCGTGACTGCGTTCATTGCCATTCGCCCGCCGTCAATCCTTCCTTGCCGGATTTGACAGGCTATGGTGGCGTGTCCGAAGTGGCGCGCTCGGGTGGGGCGTCCTTGCCGGTTCTGGTCAGGGTGTCGCATATACATTTGTTTGGCATCGCCTTCATCCTGTTCTTCATCGGCAAGATCTTCCTGCTTTGCGACATCAATATCTACGTCAAACGGGTGGCGGTGATCATTCCTTTCGCGGCGATGCTGTTGGATGTGATGTCATGGTTTATCACCAAATCGCTGTCGGGATTTGCTTATGTCGTGGTTCTCAGCGGCGCGTTGATGGGGCTATCCATGGGCGTGCAGATTTTGTTAAGCATTTATCAGATGTGGTTTTATGCCAAGGAACCGGCCAAGACATGACCTTCCAATGGTATGCAGCGAATAAGGGGGATGGGCTGGCTTGGGATGTAAGCATGCCGTATGACTCGTGGCAGAAAGAGAGCTGATCAACGCATTTTGCCCGCATAGGGGATTTTTTCTTTACAATACGCGCCTCTGAAATCTTGAACTCAGCGGATTCCCACCTTGTTAGTCAGAAAGTTGCAGTACCCAGCATGATTAATATGTCGGCTGTCAATATGTTGGCTGTCATCAACGCTTTTGTGCATAGCCCGATGGATAACGGATTGACCGGCTATCTCCCGATGCGGCTGTTATCCGAGGGAGCGTCCGCGCCCCGAATGCACCGGAAAAATCGGGTTTGACGTATTGATCGCGCTATCCGACTTATTGGCGGCCGATGAAAGGCAGCAGCCTATCGCGTATCATCAGGGGAGTTATGTCCGTTTCGAGGAATTCAAGGCCTCGGTTGTTGGCTGGATGCAACGATTCGCGGAGGAGCCGTGTCGAGCCTATGCACTGTATACCGACGATGCCTATCCGTTTGCTACTCTGTTATTTGCGCTTCTTTATGCGGGCAAGGAAGTCTGGATAGCGGGTAACAATCGACCCGGCACGGCCACGCTCTTGCTGCAAGCAGGTTGCCGATTAATCGGCGACTGGCATTCGACCGAGACGCTGGATGCCTCCGGCCGGCCGGTAGGCGATGCGGGCCCAATTTTGTTGCCCTTAAATCCGGACCGGGCCCGGTTAGTGATTTTTACCTCCGGCTCCACTGGTGAAGCCAAGCCGGTGATAAAGCGCCTCAGCCAGCTACAGGCCGAGGTCGACACATTGGAACGGCAGTGGGGCACGCTGTTGTCGCGCGCCGAGGCGTTGGCTACCGTCAGCCATCAACATATCTATGGCTTATTGTTTCGGGTGTTGTGGCCGCTGTCGGCTGGACGTTGTTTCCATAGCCGCATGGCGATCAGTCCGGAAGTGTTACTTCAGCAATCAAAAAATGCCTATTGGGTCGCTAGCCCGGCGCACTTGAAACGCCTGGATCAAAATTCGCCCTGGGGAGGGCTGGCGCGGCTGGCCGCAATTTTCAGCTCCGGCGGGCCTTTGCCGCATTCCGCCGCGCAACGGATTTTAGCCAATGGCAATCGGGCGGCGATTGAAGTTTACGGCAGTACCGAAACCGGTGGCATCGCCTGGCGGCAACAGCCTGATCCGGCCTGGACCTTGTTTGAGGGTATGACCTTAAGCCCGGACGACTCTGGCACGATGTTGCATTCGCCTTATTTGCCGAACGATGAGGGGTTAAGACTGGATGACCGCATCCGGCTGGAGGCCGATGGCCGTTTCTTACTGCTGGGCCGCGAGGACCGTATCGTCAAGATCGAGGAAAAGCGTTTGTCCTTGACCGAGTTGGAGCAGCGGCTAAGCGATACGCCATGGATAGAGGAGGCGGTGGTACTGGTGATCGAAAAGGGGCGGGATTTAGTGGCCGCTGCGGCGGTGTTAAGCGCCGAAGGTCGGGAATATCAGAAAACAAATGGACGAAAGGCCTTGATCAGGCAATTGCGGGAGGCTTTGCATCAATGGTTCGACGCCGTGGTGTTGCCCCGGAAATGGCTGTTTCTGACGCATTTGCCCGTTACGCTGCAAGGCAAGGTTGAAACCCGACTCTTGGAACAACTGCTGGCTGCGGACAGCGATAAATTTCCGCATCTGCAAACCTGCAGACTTGAAGCCGATTGCGCCGAATTGCTGATCAAGGTGCCGGAGGATTTGCTTTATTTTCGAGATCATTTTAAAGGTCACCCGATATTGCCTGGCGTGGTACAAATCAGTTGGGTGGAGCATTTCGGGAAAATGCTGTTTCCTATAGCCACGGCTTTTTCGCAATTGGAGGCGGTCAAATTTATAAAAGTTATCCAGCCCGGCCGCGAGCTGAAACTGAAATTGCGCTGGAAAGCCACTAGCGGCAAATTGTGTTTTAACTTCAGTTCGGAACAACAAGCTTATAGTTCGGGGCGGCTGGTTTATGCCGGAAAGCACCGCGAAAGCTAGCGTCGTTCCGATTGAAATATACGAGCATGTCGACGCGAACAGGCTAGCCGCGCGGCGGAGCAGGGTTATGCTATGTGTTTGCAGAACTATTACCTGCAAGCGCCCTTACAATGGTTTAATTTTTTACGATTTTTGGCGGATTTAAACGCGGTAATGAATCAGGAGAAAGTGCTGTTCGATGGCACGGTGTTAAGCATCGAAGACATAGCCAGGCTGGCTCGGCGGCAGGCGGGAGTGGAATTGAGCCGACGAGAGGAATTCATCGTCCGCATCGACAAGGGGGCGGCTTTTATCGATACTCTGCTCAAGGAAGAAGGCTGTGTGTACGGTGTCACCACCGGTTATGGCGATTCCTGCACCGTCGCGGTGCCTGCCGATCTGGTCGATCAACTGCCCATTCACCTCTATACCTTTCACGGTTGTGGACTGGGCGCTTATTTCGATGCCGAGCAGACCAGGGCCATCCTGGCGGCGAGGTTGGCCAGTCTGGCTCGCGGTTTTTCCGGTGTACGCTACCGTTTGCTGGAACAAATCGCCACTTTGTTACAATACGACATCCTGCCCTTGATCCCCCAGGAAGGCTCGGTTGGCGCTAGCGGCGACCTTACGCCCTTGTCTTATCTGGCTGCGGTGCTGGCCGGCGAGCGGGACGTGGTTTATCAAACGCAGCGACAACCGGCGGTCGACGTCTTCAAGGTATTGCACATAGCACCGCTACGCTTCAAACCCAAGGAAGTCTTGGCCATCATGAACGGCACGGCGGCGATGACCGGTATCGCCTGTCTAGCCTGGCAGCGCGCCGAATATCTGTCGCGGCTGACGACCCGAATCACCAGTTTGGCGGTGTTGGCGCTGCAGGGCAATGCTTACCATTTCGACGATAAACTGTTTTCGGTAAAGCCGCATCCGGGGCAAACCAAAGTCGCCGCGCGAATTCGGGAAGATCTGGAATTGCACGGCGAAGCGCCGCGCAACGACAGCCGCTTGCAGGATCGCTATTCGCTACGCTGCGCGCCGCATGTGATAGGCGCACTGGAAGATGCCTTGCCTTGGCTGAGGCAATTGATCGAAACCGAGCTGAACAGCGCCACCGATAATCCTATCATCGACGCCGAAGGCGAGCATGTACTGCACGGTGGCCATTTTTATGGCGGCCATATCGCCATGGCTATGGATACGCTAAAAACCGCCGTCGCCAATCTAGCCGATTTGCTGGATAGGCAAATGGCGCAATTGCTGGACGTCAAATTCAACCATGGTCTGCCGGCCAATCTATCCGGTGCGCCAGGCGCGCAAGCCATGCTCAACCATGGTTTCAAGGCCGTACAAATCGCCGTTTCGGCCTGGACGGCGGAAGCCTTGAAACTGACCATGCCGGCCAGTGTGTTCTCCCGATCCACCGAATGCCATAATCAGGACAAGGTCAGCATGGGCACCATCGCGGCTCGGGATTGCATTCGCATCATAGAATTGACCGAACAAGTGGCTGCCGCAGCCTTGATTTCGACCGTGCAAGGCGTTGAACTGCGCGGCTCGGCCCTGCAATTGGGCGGCGACATGAAAACCACCTTTGAGCAATTGCGGGAACTGGTACCAACATTGACCACCGATCGCGCCCTGGAGGGCGAGTTGCGCTTATGCGTCGAGCTGATACGCCGGCAACATTGGCGCTTGTACGAATAATTGCGGGAGCTTCTTGCCCTTTATTCCACTCGTCGGTGCGGGTACCGACTTTAAGGAAGCGCTGATTAAGTCCTTCGACAGGCAGTACGAATGTTAAGTGGTTGATTCCGTTCGTGGTTCGGTAAGCTCGTCACGAACGGAATCAACGTGTTTAAATTAACCGTCGCGATAGCGACAGCTTAATGGGGTTACACCCGGTAATAATCCCTATACCAGCTCACAAACCGTGCTATGCCTTGTTCGATAGTCGTGTTGGGCTTGTAGCCCACATCTGCGACCAGGGCTTCGACATCGGCGAAGGTATCGGGCACGTCGCCGGGTTGCAAGGGCAACAGGTTTTTCTCGGCGGTTTTACCCAGGAAGCGCTCCAGGGTTTCAATGTAAGCCATCAATTCCACCGGATTCTGATTGCCGATGTTATACACACGCCAAGGCGCCTTGCTGGTGCCGGGATCCGGCTTAGCGCCGCTCCAGTCCGGATTGGGTTCGGCGTTATGATCCAGCGTGCGTATCACGCCTTCGACGATGTCGTCGATATAGGTGAAGTCGCGGCGGTGTTTGCCATAGTTGAAGACGTCGATTTTTTCGCCGGCCAGGATGGCCTTGGTGAACAGGAACAATGCCATGTCCGGACGGCCCCAGGGGCCGTAAACGGTGAAGAAACGCAGGCCGGTGGTCGGCAATTGGTAAAGGTTACTGTAGGTATGCGCCATCAACTCGTTGGCTTTCTTTGAGGCCGCGTACAGACTCAACGGATGGTCGACGTTGTCATGCACCGAAAACGGCATAGCCTCGTTGGCGCCGTACACCGAGCTGCTGGAGGCGTAGACCAGATGCTCGACATGATGATGCCGGCAGCCTTCCAGTATATTAATGAAGCCGACGATGTTACTGTCGATGTAGGCGTGCGGGTTTTCGATGGAATAACGCACGCCGGCCTGGGCGGCCAGGTTGACGACCTTCTGCGGCTGGTGTTTTTTAAACGCGTCTTCCATGCCGGCCCGATCGGAAATGTCCAGCCTGACGTCGGTGAAATTGGCGTGATCCTTGATTCGCGCCAGACGGCTGAGTTTCAGGTTAACGTCGTAATAATCATTGAGATTGTCGATGCCGATGACTTCATCGCCACGTTCCAACAGTCTTAATGCCAGATGGTTGCCTATGAAGCCGGCGGTCCCGGTCACCATGATTTTCATCGTTTACAGTCTCGCATCGGTTTGATAGGCGGGGAACAGGTATTTGAGGTCGTAAATAATCGCCTGTTTCTTACCCAAAGCTCTGATTTCCGCTATCGGCATTTGCCTGAATTGCTCATGAGCGACGGCCAGGATTATGGCATCGTATTGGCCTTGATTCGTTTTTTCAACGGGACGGATGCCGTATTCTTCGAAGGTTTCATCGCCATTCACCCAGGGATCGTAGACATCGACGTTGACACCGTAGGTTTTCAATTCCGCAACAATATCGACTACTCGGGTGTTACGAATGTCGGGGCAGTTTTCCTTGAAGGTCAGGCCCATGATCAACACCTTGGCATCCTGAACCTGGATGCGTTTTTTCAGCATCAGCTTGATCAATTGCGATACCACGTAGGCACCCATGCCGTCGTTGATGCGGCGGCCGGACAAGATCACTTCCGGGTTGTAGCCTATGGCTTGGGCCTTGTGTGTCAGGTAGTAAGGATCGACGCCTATGCAGTGGCCGCCGACCAGGCCGGGGCGGAAGGGCAGAAAGTTCCATTTGGTGCCGGCCGCCAGCAAGACTTCTTCGGTATCGATGCCGAGTTTGTTGAAGATCAGCGCCAGCTCGTTGATCAGGGCGATGTTGACGTCGCGCTGGGTGTTCTCGATCACCTTGGCCGCTTCCGCCACCCTGATGCTGCTGGCCTTGTGGGTTCCGGCGGTGATGATGCTTTTATAGAGTTGATCGACTCTTTCGGCGATTTCAGGCGTTGAACCGGAGGTGACCTTAAGGATATTGGTGACCCGATGTTGTTTGTCGCCGGGATTGATACGCTCGGGGCTATATCCGACGAAGAAATTCTTGTTGAAGCTCAGGCCCGAGACTTTTTCCAGGATAGGCACGCAGACTTCTTCGGTCGCGCCGGGGTAGACGGTGGATTCGTAGATCACGATGTCGCCGGCCTTGATGACCTTGCCCAGGGTTTCGCTGGCTTTTTCCAGCGGGGTTAGATCGGGTTGTTTGTGTTCGTTGATCGGCGTCGGCACCGTGACAACATAGACGTTACAAGCGGCGATATCATGCAGATTGGCGCTGTAGGTCAGGTGGCTGGCTTGGGCCAGTTCTTCCGGGCTGACTTCCAGGGTGTGATCATTGCCCGCCCGCAATTCGTCGATGCGGTGTGGGTTGATGTCAAAGCCCACCGTTGGATATTTGCGGCCAAACTCCACGGCCAGCGGCAAACCGACATAACCTAGTCCAATCATGCCGATTTTGATCTGGTCTAACATGTTTTGTAACTCCTCTACCTGGCACTCTCTTGTCAACGAATGCATGAAAACATTTAACTTATTTTTTAACGATAACGCCCCACGCCGCCAGCCAAACTTGCGCCTCGTAACTCTCCGCGGATTTCGGCAATTCGCCGCTTAGTATCAAGCCCAAGGTGTGCTGGATAATGCCGAAGAAATAAGCATATGCCAACACGGGATCCAAGGATCTTATTTCCCCTTCCTTAACGCCGTTTTGCAGGATGCGCTTGATTTTATTAAACGGTGCCGTTTCCAATAAGGGCGGCTGTTCCGGCAGAAACTCGCCCACGTTGATAAATAATAAAAAGCGGACGATTTCCGGAGCTTCATCCGTCAGTTTGAACAACAAGTCGACAATTTCCCTTAATTGTTCGGAAGACTTGCGGTTTCTACGGCGAATATCGTCTATCGATATGCTCAGGCTGTCGAGGATATTTTCCCTCAACGCCAGGGCGATGGCCTGTTTAGTCTTGAAATGTTGATAAATACCGTTAGCGGTTTTTAGCCCGACCGCATCCTTGATGTCGGGCAATGAGGTATTGAAATAGCCTTTCTGGGCGAATAGCTTTAAAGCGGCTTGTAAAATTTCATCCTGGCTAACAGTTTTGTTCGGACTGTTTTCGGTTTCAGTTTCTAATTGTAATTCTTGTTCCATGCTCTTATATACAGCGTTACCTGCTGTTTTCTCTTAAGGTATGTCGCAGTATTCAACGCTGCGGTTATTGTTATTCTCTAAGGGTCGAAAGGGCGGCAACGAGGTAATTGACCATCGACCATAGCGTTAATATAGCCGACAAGTATAACAGCCAGTAACCTATGCTGTTGATCGGCAGCCCGAATAAATCGTCGCGATACAATAGGAGACTGACGGCCGCCATTTGCGCGGTGGTCTTCCATTTTCCCAGTTGCGAAACCTTGACCTTGGCGCGCTGACCGATTTCGGCCATCCATTCTCTTAGCGAGGCAATCGTGATTTCCCGGCCTATGATCACCGCAGCAGGGATTGCAAGCCACGGGCTGGCTTCGTCTTGAACCACCAGAACCAGCACGAAGGCGACCATCAATTTATCGGCGACGGGGTCGAGAAAGGCGCCGAAGGGGGTTTCCAGGCTCATCTTTCTGGCCAGATAACCATCCAACCAGTCGGTAAAGCCGGCAAACATAAAAATCAAGGTGCAAGCCAGTTTGGAATATTCCCACGGCAAATAAAACACGATTGCCAGCAATGGGATCAATGCTATTCGCAATAATGTCAGATAGGTGGGTAGGGTAAATTTAACTGCCATCTTGATGGTGAAATATATCGTATATTCGTTGTGCTAATTGCCGGCTAATGCCCTCGATTCCTGCCAGCGCATCTACTCCCGCGCTGGATACGCCCTGCAGGCCGCCAAACTGTTTCAACAACATCTGCCGCCGTTTCGGTCCTAGGCCGACGATGTCTTCCAGCACCGATTGCTTCTTGGCCTTGCCACGACGCTGCCGGTGTCCCGTGATCGCAAATCGATGCGCTTCGTCGCGAATATGCTGTATCAGCAACAAGGCGCTGGCGCCCGGCGTTACATCCAAAGGCTGCTCGCGATCGGGCAGAATTATTTTCTCCATGCCCGCCTTGCGGTCCGGGCCTTTCGAAACGCCGACTATCATAACATTGTTTATCTCCAATTCCGCCAGCGCCTTTTGGGCTTCGCCGACCTGACCCTTGCCGCCGTCGATCAGCAAAATGTCCGGGGCAGGGTGTTCGCCCTGTTTGATGCGCTTGAAACGGCGCAATACCGCCTGATGGATGGCGGCGTAATCATCGCCGCCGGTGACGCCTTCGATATTGAAACGCCGGTAGTCGGATTTGACCGGCCCTTCACGATCGAATACTACGCAGGAGGCTACGGTTTGTTCGCCCTGGGTATGACTGATGTCGAAACATTCCAGGCGCTTAGGCGTGTCGCTGCAGCCCAGCTCTTGTTGCAGGCTGACGAAGCGCGCATGCAGGCCCTGCTTGTCGGCCAACTTGGCGGCAAGCGCATTGTCGGCATTGGTCAGCGCCATTTGCAGCCACTTCTGGCGTTCGCCGCGAACATTAGGGGAAATGGCAACCGCGTGTTTGGCCTGGCCGCTCAATACTTCGATCAAGAGTTCGCTTTCCGGTAAGGGATGGCTGACGATCAGTTCGTGCGGGACCGCCTTGTCCAGATAATATTGGCTGATGAAGGCCTGCAAGACCAGCGCCGGATCGTTGTCGTCACCCATCTTAGGGAAAAACTGCCGGTTGCCGAGATTCTGGCCGCCCCGGATGAAGAATACCTGCACGCAGGCCGCATCGCCCTTGGCGGCGCAGGCGATGATGTCGACATCGCCTTTTTCGCCCTCGACGCAATGTTTTTCCAATACCGCGCGAAGACGCTGGATTTGGTCGCGGTGGGCGGCGGCTTCCTCGAATTCGAGCTTGGCTGAGGCTGCTTCCATCTTCGCCACCAGGCTGTCGATCAACAGCCCGCCCTGGCCCTCAAGAAACAGGATGGTATTGTCGACGTCGTTTTTATATTGTTCCTTGCTGATCAAGCCTACGCAGGGGGCGGTGCAGCGTTCGATCTGGTATTGCAAACAGGGCCGGGAGCGGGCGTTGTAATAGGAATCCTCGCATTGGCGGACCGGAAAGATTTTTTGCAGCAGCTTCAGTGTTTCCTTGACGGCGACGGCGCTGGGGTAGGGGCCGAAGTATTTGCCCTTGCGCTTCTTGGCGCCTCGGTGATAGGCCAGTTGCGGGAAATCGTGAAAACTGGAAATGAACACATAGGGGTAAGACTTGTCGTCCCTCAGGCTGATGTTGTAGCGCGGCTTGTGGCGCTTGATCAGCTGGCTTTCCAATAATAAGGCTTCGCCTTCGGTATGGGTAACGGTGACTTCTATCGAAGCCACTTTCGCGACCATCGCCGTCTGCTTGGGCGGAGCCGATTGCTTGCGGAAATAACTGGAGACGCGGTTCTTGAGGTTCTTAGCCTTGCCTATATAAATGATCTCGCCCTTGGCGTCGATCATTCTATAGATGCCTGGACGCTTGGTGAGCGTCTTTAGAAAGGCTTTGATATCAAAGCCATGGTTTACAACTTCTTCGTTCACGGCTATTGGTTTAGCAATTTCCGGATGTCGGCAAACACCGCCGCCAGCATCGCCATGCTCAGGCGTTTGGTTTGCACGTTGTAGCGGCTGCAATGGTAGGAACTGACCAACTTGTTGCCGTCCGGCAGGTCGAAAATTTGATGGTGAACGAATTTGGCGGCGTTGGCCTTCAAGCCATAGGCGCGCAGCACGGCCTGATGAGCGATGTTGCCCAAGGCCAGAATCACCGACTTATCCGGCAGCGTCTTGAGCTCCGCCGCTAGATAAGGATTGCATTGCTTGATCTCGTCGCCGGTCGGTTTGTTTTGTGGCGGCAGGCATTTCACGGCATTGGTGATGCGGCAATTCGTCAACTGCAAGCCGTCGCTCAAACTGGTCGATTGCAACTGGTTGCTGAAGCCGAAATCGTATAAGGCTTGATACAGCAACAAACCGGCATAATCGCCCGTAAACGGCCGGCCGCTGGCGTTGGCGCCATGCATGCCGGGCGCCAGACCCACGATTAACAGTCTTGCTCGCGGGTCGCCGAACGGCGCGACCGGGCGGGCGTGATAATCGGGGTGTTTTTGTTTGACGTCGTCGAGGAAGCCTGCCAGCCGGGGGCAGGAACGGCATTCTTGATTGAAATAGGGGGAGTGGGGCATAAAAATGGTTTGGTCTAAAATCGGGAGGATTTTACCCGATTGGGGGATTTGTTGTTTTTTGTGTGAGGTTGGTTTAGAAGTCGGTTTCACGAAAAACATCCATGTTTTTCGCCCTTCGGGTGCGATGCATGCAATTCGGATATCCTGCCGATTTGTCCGTCCAAGAGCTCCGGTGCTCGGCGCGGCAAACGGGAGAAAACATCCCGAAATTTGAAGGGAAATCCCGTTTGATTTTAAAAAAACATAGCCTCGATGCAGTGAAACGGAATCGAGGGATCATAGGCTTCGATTATCCTCGATTCCACTGCGTTGCATCGAGGCTACTTGTTGGCCGGGAAACCTGGTGGGCACGCTTTTGAGCCTACGTGGAATCGAAGGTTTGCAAAACACGATTGGCTATCGCGAAGCCTGGTTCCAACACCGGAGGGCGGTATTATAGGTTGCGCTCGCAACGGTCATTAAGGAAACTCTGAATAAATTGATTCCACTTATGGTTTGACAAGCCTGTCCTGAGAGAAGCCGAAGGTCCTACCGCCAACGGAATCAGCCACTTACCGTTCGTCCTTATGCCTGTGGGTACTGGGCCTGTCGAAGGATTTATCAGCGTGGCCGGGTTAAAATGCCTTTCGTACTTCAAATTTCGGTTTGTTTAGCCCATCAACCCATCCTCGCCTAGGGAGAGGGTGATGATGCGCCGAAATTTGAAGTGCGATGACTATAATTAGCTGGTCAGTCGTCAAGATCGGCGATGCCGGGCATGCCGACGTACCCAGGCAGGGCTTGAATTCGCGTCAGCCATAGTCGTATCGCCGGAAACTCTTCCAGCGACACGCCGCCTTCCGGCGCCAGTGCCACATAGGAATAACAGGCTATATCGGCGATCGTCGGCAGTTCGCCGGTCAGCCATTGCCTAGTCGACAGGTGTGGCTCCATGATTTCCAGAGCCTGTTTACCGAGCGCCTGACATTGCGCTATGTCCCAGGGGCGGTTGAATTTTTTGACGGCTCTGGCTCTCGCCAGCCCGTAAAGAATTTCGTTTTGCGAGACGCTGAGCCACTGCATCACTTCCGCCATTTTTGTTGCTTCCAAGGGCAGCCATTGTTCGTCGCCATATCGCCGGGCCAAATAGAGCAATATCGCCGAGGAATCCCAAATTAGCGTGCCTTCGTCCTCCAAGATCGGCACTTGGCCGCGCGGATTCAGTTGCAGAAACGCCGCCGATTTATGCTCTCCTTTCCAAAGGTCGACGGCCACGGATTCGTATTGCAAGCCGAGTAGCGCACACATCAGCCTGACTTTGTAACAGTTACCCGATAACTCCATGTCATGGAGCTTCATTGGTTTCTCCTTTATAGTCGCTTGCCGGAATGACCTTGCGGAAGGTCAAGTTAATACGGCCTTTGGTGTGATTTCGAGCTAGGGGCACGCAATGCAGCCAATGATGTTGAAAATCGGGCTGCATGATTAACAGTGTGCCACTGCGCAAGGGTATTTGGTCCTGTTCGGAAGATTTTTTATGCCGGAAAGCGAATTGCCTTTCCGCGCCGAACGTTAACGAGGCGATAAAGGGTCGTTCGCCGAGTTCCGGTTCGTTATCCGCATGCCAGCCGACGTAATCGTCGCCGTCGCGATACAGATTAACCAAGACCGAATTGAAGTGAAAATTTAAAAAGGCTTCAAGCTTCGTGCGGATATCGGAAAGCAAGGACGTCCAAGGACGGGTTTGCAGCAGGTTGTTACTGTAACTATAGCTAATGCCGGGGTCGGCGTGCCAGGTTTGCAGCCTGGGCAAGGTAAATCGGCGTCCGGCAACGGCGTAATGGTTATCGGGCCAGTCTTGTTCATGCAGCAGGTGTTGATAGATTCGTTCGCTTTCGGCGCTATCGTAAAATGCTTCGACAACTTCGATGTCGGGGCAGGGCGTCATCGATCCGACTCCGGTCACTGATTTTTAATGTGTGTCGCCAGCGCGCTGTCCATAGTAGCGACATGTAATTCGAACCATTGCGGTAGACGTTCCCGGACAAACGAGCGGCCAAAGCTAATCATGCCTTTGTCGACCCGGCCTTGAAATTGTTTGAATTCGCCCAAAACCCGATGGTGTTCGCCTTTATGTTCGGTTTCCGCCGGAAAAGCGAATGCTTGCATGAGCCGGTTTTCGCGTTCGAAATGCTGTTCGGTATGTTCCGACAGTTGCCGGAACAAAGCCGGAAAATCCGCATTGCTGGAGGCAACCAGCTGGTTCAACAGGCTAATAAATTCGGCATGATCCTGGTCGATCGGATCATAGCCAACGGTACGCGTATTGGTCTGTTCGACTAATGCCATTTAGGTTCACCTCATCCTTCATCAAAAATAAGAGTCACGCGGCTACGCCACAGCTTTTTTGAAACGCAGGATACATGCCAGTTCGGCGGTAGCGCAAGGTTGGTTGAAGAAAAGTGCTTGAATGGCGGTAGCGCATGGGCTGCCGGTAAATTGGCGAATCTGCAAAAAAAACGGCAAGGATTTGCCTATGTATTTTCTATCCAATTGTTATTTAATGAAATATTGGCTCAGGCCCGACTTATGCTTTTTATATATCGAGGGTAAGCAGCATTTAGGGTGAGCGCCATGAAAACCAAATACAACGAAATCAGGGAATTGAACAACGAACGTAACGCATTTTTCGAAACCTTGAGTCAACAGTTTATTGCCGTGACCGGCTGTGGTGTCTACGTTTACCTCAGCCCGGTCGACATCAATGGCTTGTTCAACCAGTTTATGGACGGCAACATGCCTATCAAGATCTTCGTAAGGCAATGCGTCAAAAATGTGGTGCATTGATGCAGTGCTGGAGTGTGGGGTCCTGTTAAAGTAACCCACACATCTATCAATGCTACAGAAAAGGCGTTTGCCCTTTGGCTAAAATCAATAAACATCCCTGACATAGCGCTTGTCCTTCTTCAGCTGATTGACGTAATCAACCGCTTCCGCCTCGGATTTGTGGCCATGTATCCGAATCACGTCGTGCAAGGCCTGATCAACGTCTTTCGCCATCCGATAGGCATCGCCGCAGACGAAGAAGTAGCCGCCTTGTTCCAGCCAGGCATAGAGTTCGGCGCCATTTTCCTTCATCCTGTCCTGCACGTAGATCTTCTCTTCCTGATCGCGGGAGAAGGCCAGATCCAGGCGCGTCAGCAGGCCGCCGGCCTGCATGGCTTCGATTTCCTCGCGGTAGATGAAGTCGGTGGAGGCGTTGCGGTCTCCGAAGAACAGCCAGTTCTTGCCGGGTGCCTTGCGGAATTCGCGTTCCTGCAAGAAGGCGCGGAACGGCGCGATGCCGGTGCCGGGGCCGACCATGATCATCGGCAGGCTGTCGTCGTTGGGGACGCGGAAATGGTTGTTGGGGGTGAAGAAAATCCGCACATCGGTATTTTCATCGACCAAGTCCGCCAAATAAGTAGAGCAGACGCCTTTGTGTCCACGGCCGCGCGCGTCGTAACGGACGCTGGCGACGGTTAAATGCACGCTGTCCGGATGTTTCTTGCCGCTGGAGGAAATCGAGTAGGCTCGGTGTTGCAAGGGTTTCAGCAGCGCCAAGAATTCGGCGGCGGAAAATTCGACGCCGGGGAATTGCAACAACAGGTCGAGGATGTCGCGGCCCCACAAATAATCGGCCAGTTTATCCTTGTCTCCGGATAGCAGTAGGCCGCCCAGTTCTTGGTCGCCGGAGCGGTTGGCGATTTCCTCTATCAATTCCTTGCTGGGCAGCTTGATCTCGAAATGGGTGCGCAAGGCTTCCGACAAGGTCATCAAGTCGCCGTTCACCGGCTCGTCTTCCGCGCCGGTGCAGCCCAGCGCCTTGACGATGTCGGCTACCAACTCGGGACAGTTGCTCGGGATCACGCACAAGGCGTCGCCGGCTTCGTAACTAAGATTGGAGCCTGCGATGGATATTTCGTAATGGCGGGTTTCCTTCGATGAATCCAGCGCGGTGACGATGCGGTTGACGCGCATTTTCGCCGGGAAGGGGTTTTTGCGATTGTAAACCGATTTGGTGGTATGGGTTTCGGTATCCATGACCGCGACCGTGGTCGCGCCATCCGCCATCAAGGGGATGACTTCGCTGATCCATTTTTCCGCCGGTGTTTCGAAATCGACGTCGCAATCGACACGATCGAACAGGCGTTTGGCGCCCAGAGCGGCCAGGCGGTTATCCCAGTCTATGCCGGCTTGGCAGAACAGATCGTAGCTAGTATCGCCCAAGGCCAGTACCGAATAATTGACATTATCCAGGCGCGGCGCGGTATCGCGGTTGGCGGCTTCCCAGAGCATTTCGGCGTTGTCGGGCATCGCGCCTTCACCGTAGGTGCTGGTGATGATCAGCAAATACTCCATGTTGGCCAATTGGCCGATTTCCACTTCGTCCATGCTCTTGACCGCCGGCATCAGGCCGTGGCTCTTGGCACGGGCGGCGGCATCGTTGGCAAGAGACTCGGAATTGCCGGTCTGGCTGCCGTAAAGTATGTGCAAGGTGCGGGCATCGACGGGACTGATGCTGCCGGCGCTACGCACCATATGGCTGTGCATGCCGGCAAAAAAGCCGCCTAGCCAGGCGCGTTGCGTGTCACTGTAGGGGGCGTTTTGGGGGATAAAAGGTGCTTTCATTTTGTTACCAACTTTGGACCGTTACTCGCCGGTCCGGTCATTTTATAAGTCAACGATAAACCAACGTAGGCTGGGTTGCGCTTCGCTTAACCCAGCCTACATCTACCGATTTACGTTAAGCTGTTTCGCTTTCCAACATGTTTTGAACGATGGTCAGACTTTCCAGGCTCGCGAGGTTTTTGTCGACGGACGGCAAGCCCGCCAAAGCCTGACGGTTGAATCGGTCCTGCTCGATAATCCAGGCCGTTGAGCCGATCGAGTAGATGCTCTGTACGTCGCGCAGCATTAGCGTGGTTTTGTAATCATTCAGGCGTTTTTCCGCCATCAACGCCGCCAATTGCGTATCGTCGTATTGACTGTAGGCTTCGCGGATGTTTTTGATCAGAGCATCCTGCAACTTGCGCGGCCTTTCCAACACCAGTTTGTAAGCGTGTTTGTCGATCGACGCCTGAGTCAGCGGTTGGCCGGCCTTGTTGAGCTGATCCTTGGCGATTTGCTGCGCTTTGTCGATCACCGCGTAGCTGTTGATCAGTTTCAGCGTCAGTTCGCTGTCGGTTTCGCCGTAAGCCGGTATCGCGCCGTTGAACAAGGCCGTATTGTTGGTATAGGCTTGTTTGATCTGGGCGATCTGGTTTTGGGCAAACGCCACGGCCAGTTCCTCTATCATGGCCTTGCGGTCCAAGGCTTTGCTCAAGTATTCGGCGGTTTGGGTTCTGTTCAGCCACAACGGCAGCGCGAACTTGAAGTGTTTGCGCTGGTTCGCCCAGTCGGCCAGAATAGCCTTGGCTTTTTCGGAACCGGTATATTCGATGTGTTGTTCCAGCATGTACAGGATGAATTGTTCATGGCTGGCGGCTGCATCGCTTCCATCGGCCAAACTGTGGATGGTTACCGAGGTGTCGTCGTACAAGTCCTGTAAACGGTTTTCCGGGTCATACTGGTAAGCGTTGCCGCCGGACATGCCGGTGCAGAAGCCTTTGCCGAAACCGCCCAGGTTCAATACCGCGCCGTTGATCATGTATTCGCAGGCGAAATCGCCGACACCTTCCACCACAGCCATCGCCCCGGAATTGCGCACCGCGAAACGGTCGCCGGCCTCGCCGTTGATGAAGGTCTTTCCGCCGGAGGCACCGAACAGTGCAAAGTTGCCGATCAGCACGTTTTCGCCGGGCTGGTTGGAGCCGCCGCCGGGCGACTTGATGATGATAACCCCGCCGCAAGCGGTTTTGCCGACACCGTCGTTACAGGTGCCGGTGTGTTCCATGAGCATGCCGTCGTTATTGAATGCCGCATAACTTTGACCGGCCGAACCGTGGGTGCGGATGACGATGGTGTCATCGGGCAGGTAACGGCGGCCGTGCTGGTTGGTGTAGACGATTTTGCTGGTGGCAACTTGTTCAGCGCTCAATTCGTATTGCAGGAAGCGCTCTAGATCGATAGCGGTTTGGCCGCCCACCGATTTGTTGCGGTTGTTGAGCTTGAATTCGCCGCCTTCGATGACCACCTGTTTCTGGCCCTTTTCAAATAACGCCGATTGGACGCGAGGGAAGATCAAATCATCGATGGCAAAGTCTTTTTCCAGATAGATCGGTTTTTCGATCTTGATTTCCTGGACTTCGGCCAGCAGTTTTTGCAGGTGAATCTGGCCAACCATGCTCGGATGATTGATCAGATGCAGCAGCTCGGTCTTGCCGCGGATTTCTTTCAGGCTGCTGTAGCCGAGGTCTGCCAGGATTTCCCGGACTTCGTGGGCCAGGTTCATGAAGAATTGCGCCAATACGCGCGGGTCGCCCTTGAATTCCTCGTGAGCGGTGGTCAGGCCGGCCGGGCAGCGGATGTTGCAGTTTTTTGCCATTACACAGCGTAGCATCATCAGCGCCGTGGTGCCGAACTCGAAGGAGTCGCCACCCAGGATAGCGGATTTCACCACGTCGGTGCCGTTTTGGTGGGCGGCGCTGCAACGCAGGATGACTTTGTCGCGCAAGCCGTTGGCAGCCAGCGCCTGGTGCACTTCGGCGATGCCAATTTCCGGCGAACGGCCGGTGTTTTTCAAGCTGGTGACCGCCGCCGCACCGGTACCGCCGGTGTTGCCGGCGACGTTGATCACATCGGCGCCGGCCTTGGCGACGCCAACAGCGATGGTGCCAATGCCTTCCGACGAGACCAGTTTGACGACCACGCGCACGCGTGCCGCCTTGGCGTCGTGTATCAATTGCCCCAAGTCTTCGATCGAATAGGTGTCGTGATGCGGCGGCGGGCTGACCAGTTCCACTTTCGGGGTGCCACCGCGCAACGCGGCGATTTCCACCGACACTTTCGGTGCCGGCAACTGGCCGCCTTCGCCAGGTTTTGCGCCCTGGCCGATCTTGATCTCGATTTCTTCCAGATTCGGGTCGGCCAGGAAGCCTGCCCAGACGCCGAAACGGCCGGAGGCGAACTGTTTGATCTTGCTGGAACGTATGGTGCCGAAACGGCTGGAATGTTCGCCGCCTTCGCCGGAGTTACTCATTGCGCCGGCGATGTTGGTGCCTTGCGCCACCGCTTCGTGGGCTTCGGCCAACAACGCGCCGTGACTCATCGCCCCCGATGCGAACGTCGGGGTGATTTCATGGGCCGGCTGTACCCGATCCAGCGTGATGCGCGAACGCGCACTGCGAATGTTGGCCAGATAATGATAAATCACGCTATCGGCGCTGTTGGTGTGGACGCTGATCGCATCGTTGACGATGCTGAACGTAAACGCGTTACCGGCAAAGCGTGTGCCGAGATGTTGGGCCAATTGTTCCAGTCGAGAGCTGCTGGATGCTTCGCTAAAGCTCAATTTGAATGTCGTATCGGTTTGTTCAACCTTCAGGCCGCGAATCAGATAATTATTGTTGCCATACAGATCCTGGCTGCCCAGCAAGCGATCGAACTCGGCCTTGCTGTTGGCGGCGCTGATGTCGACCGGAAATTCCATCACATCCCGCAATGCGGCGGGACGGTTGGCGCGTTCCAGGGCTAGATTGCGGGTGAAACTGCGATAGGCCGGGGTGATGCCGAAGGCGTCGATTTGCTCCGGGGTGCGTTTCTCGTAGCCGAAATCGCAATAGGCAGTGTCGCTGACTTCCAGTGCTTGCTGCTTCGGTACATAAAGAATCGGTTCGTCGGTCATGGCGATGTATTCGCGCACGGCGGTATTGCCGAAGGTGTGACCGGCGCCTTCCTGACGCTCCTTGAACAGGCCCAGGAAAGGTATGTCGTTTTCGGTCTGTACCGACAAGGCCTTGTGATGCCATTCGGTGTTGCTGGCGGCGATGTCGGCATAACGCACGCCGCCGACCGAAGCATGAATGTTGGGAAAATAGGTTTTCAGCTTGGGCTCGTCGGTATCCAGATAGTTGGATTCGAAGAATTCGCCGCCGATATAGCTTTCCACAGTACACAGGCCGAATTTGCCCATGGTTTTCATCAGCGATTTTTCGACGCCTTTCTGGAAGTTGTACAGGGCTTTTTTACGAGTGTCCTGATCCGGATATTCGGTCATCACCCGGCTGTGTACGCTGATAGGGCAGATGGCCGAGGCGCCAAAACCCAGTATTGTCGCCACGTCGTGCGGGCTGGCGGCCTGGCCGGTTTCCAGAATCAGAGAGGAATTGAAGCGCAAACCCTGTTTAACCAAATGCTGGTTGGCGGCGGCAATCATCAGCAGGGCGGGAATCGCCGCCTGGGTTTTGCTGATATGGGTGTCGCTGAGGATGATGATGCCGGTGTTGGCGCGCGCCGCTTGTTCGACGCGTTCACAAACGGCCGTCAACGCCTGTTCCAGCGACTGTTCGTTGTTTTTTGCGTCCTCGAAATCCGGCGTGTACAGCATGTCCAGGGTGATGGTTTTTACCTGGTTTTGCCGGCGGATTTGCTCCAGCTGGGTGCGTTGCAGGATAGGCGATTCCAGCATCAGCTGTTTGCTGTGTTCATCCGAAAAAGTGGGTTTGGCACCGAGTGCAACCCGCAGGGTCATGCCGTCGCTTTCGCGCAGAGAATCCAGAGGCGGATTGGTGACTTGGGCGAAGCGCTGGCTGAAATAGCGCGACATGCCGCCTTCCGTCGCGCTCAAGGCGTTCGGCGTCAGGCCGTAACCCATGGCCGAAACCTTTTCCAGGCCGGTTTGCAGCATGGGGTCGAGCAGGAATTTAAAGCTTTCCTGATTCAAGGAATACGCGGTGTGGCGTTGGTCGACATTCAGCTCGTGCTCGTCGCTGATTTCCGATAGCTCGACTTTCGGTAAATCGTCCATGTGGATGCAGCTTTGCGCCAGCAAGGCTTTGTAGTTTTTTTCCTTGGCCAGTCGCTCCATGACTTGATGGCTGTCGTAGGATTCGCCGGTGCCGTGGTCGAAATACAGCATGCCGCCGGCCTCGATGCGGCCACGGCGCAGCACTTGCTCGGGCGGAAAGTCGATCTGGCCGGCTTCGGACATCACGGCCAAATAGTCGGCGGTCTCGACCGAACGCAAGGGACGCAGGCCCAAACGGTCCAGACGGGCGCCGACGCGGATGCCGTCATTGAAAATCAAGGCGGCCGGGCCGTCGTTCTTCTCTTCGTACAGGCTGAAATATTCCAGCATGGCCCGCACTTCGTCGGACAAGGTGCTGTCGTTTTCCCAGGCCGGCGGCATCATCGCCAGAATTGCGGTGACGATGTCGAGCTTGTCTTCGTTGATGCGGCGGGTCAGAGTTTGATCCAGGCGGCTCGAGTCGGACTGCCCGCAGGGGAAAACCACGTGCTTGTTGTTTTGGCGGGCGATGGCGTTTTCGCTGAGGCGATTTTTCTTGTCGGTATTCAGTTCGCCGTTGTGCGCCATATAGCGGAACGGCTGGGCCATCATGGTTGCCGGCGCGGTGTTGGTGGAAAAACGGGTGTGGAAGAACAGGGTACTGATCTCGTGGTCGGCGTCGTACAAGTCGATGAAGTACGGAATGACTTCAAACGAATTCAGGCGACCTTTGTAAACTTGGGTGCGGGAACTCATCGACAGCGGATAAAAACCGGCCAGCTCGGGACGGGTAAAACCTTCGACTTCTATGGTCAGCAGGGCGTTCTGGATGTGTGTTTCGAACTGCTCATGGCTTGCCTCTTTCAATGCGGCGGGCCGGCCGAAAACCACTTGTTTGATCGGTAGCTGGGCCTTGATGGCGGCGGCGTTCAAGACACTATTGTCTACGGGGACTTCGCGCCATTTGATGATGGGCAGTTCGAATTCCTTGAAATGTTCTTCGACCAGTTTTTGTGCGGCGGAATCGTAATGGGCGTGATCTTCCGGAAAAAAGAAATTGGCGACGCCGAATTGACCCAGTTCCAGCGTGGCAATGCCGGTAACCTTACGGAAAAACTTTAAAGACAGGTCGATATTGACGCCCGCGCCGTCGCCTATGCCTTCGGCGCTCATGCCGCCGCGGTGCGGAATGGTGCATAAGGCTTCGTGCGATTTGACCAAAACGTCGTGGGTTTGCTGGCTGTCTTTGCGGGTGATGAAGCCTACGCCGCAGCTGTCCTGCGATAATTCTGCATTGTAAAGCATGTCTACTGTATTGTTTTTCTGGGCGTTTTTACTCATTGCTATCCAGATCCTGTCTTGCCGGTTTAATGCACCACCCGGTAATTGCCCTGCCGATAGTGCTGTTTATGGTTTTTCTGCCTACTGCGTGTTAGAGTCATCGAAAGCGGTTAAAACCATGCATGTGAACTCTATTTTCGGTAAGCGAAACTTTTTAATCATATCATGCGGCGCGTTATCTGTCATTCGGCCAGGGATGGACAGGCTTCCAACCGCTAGTTTTTGCCTTTATTTTCAAGACTCTGTGATGAATCGATATGAAAGAAGAATTTGATGTGGTGATCGTGGGCGGCGGCATGGTCGGTTCGGCCGTGGCGTGTTGTCTGGGCGGCAGCGACTTGAAAGTGGCCGTGATAGAAACCCAGGTGCCGGAAGCATTCTCCGCCGATCAGCCGCACGATTTACGGGTTTCCGCGCTGAGCATCGCCTCTAAAAATATTCTGGAAGCCGTCGGTGCCTGGCGGGGCGTCACTTCGCGCCGTTGCTGCCCGTTCAAGCGCATGCGGGTCTGGGAAGATGCCGGCGACACCCTGTTCGATAGCGACGACATTCGATATCCGGAACTGGGCTATATCGTCGAAAACAGAATCACCCAACTGGCCCTGCTGGACAGGCTACCGAGTTTCGACAATGTACAGCTGCTGATGCCGCAAACTATCAGCAAAATAAATTATGACGGCCATGAATCGGAGGTCGTGCTGGCCGACGGCCGAGTATTGCACGCCAAATTGCTGGTGGCCGCCGACGGCGGGCAGTCGCGGGTCCGGCAGGTCGTAGGCTTGGGCGTGACCAGTTGGGATTACAATCAGCATGCCCTGGTGATCTACATCGAAACCGCTTATCCCCAGCAGGACATTACCTGGCAGCGCTTCGTGCCCAGCGGCCCGCAAGCATTCTTGCCTTTGCCCGGACCTTACGGTTCCATCGTCTGGTATCACTCGCCGGACGAGGTGCGGCGCCTGCAGGCCTTGCCGTATGAGCAATTAAAAACCGAGCTGGTCAAGGCGTTTCCCGATTGTCTGGGCGAAGTGAAACAGGTGTTGGGCGTGGCCAGCTTCCCGCTCAAGCGCCAGCATGCCCAGCATTACATCAAACCGGGCGTGGCCTTGGTCGGCGACGCCGCGCACATGATCAATCCCTTGGCGGGGCAGGGCGTCAACATCGGTTTGCTGGATGCGGCGGCCCTGGCGGAAGTGTTGGTTCAGGCTCAAAGCCAAGGCAAGAACATCGCCGATTTAGCCGTGCTGCAACGTTACGAAAGCCTGCGCCGTAACGAAAACCTGAAAATGATGACGCTGATGGATGTGTTCTATCGCTGTTTCAGTAATGACATTTTGCCGGTGAAATTGTTGAGAAATATCGGGCTGGGCCTGGCGCAACGCATCACGCCGGCTCGCAAGAAAGTCATGAAGGCCGCAATGGGGCTGGAAGGCAACTTGCCGAAATTGGCGCGCGGCGAAACGCTGGTTTAGCCCGAAATTGCCCCGGCTCGCTTGGGCTTGCTTAAACACCTGTAAAACCAATAAAATTGATCGCTTTTTTCATTCCACCATGAATGACTATAGGCGGCTAATGCTTGGTGTTTAGCATTTCGTCAAAAATAAATCCGCATCTTGCTCCCTCGCCCTATGGGAGAGGGTTGAGGGTACACACGGGGAAGTTATTTTAGTGGAATCCTTAGCTATGCCAATCTCCCGGACGGAGAATATCGTCCCCGTCTTTTCGCGCAGTTCTAAAATGAGGTGTATGCCCATGGTTCATCGGTTGTTGCCCCCAAAACAAGGGTTATACGATCCACGTCACGAACACGATGCTTGTGGTGTCGGTTTCATCGCACATATCAAGGGCCGGAAGAGCCATGACATCGTGCGGCAAGGTTTGGAAATTCTCGAGAATCTTACCCATCGTGGCGCGGTGGGAGCCGACCCATTGGCTGGCGATGGCGCGGGGCTGTTGCTGCAACTGCCCGACACGTTTTTTAGCGCGCAAGCGGCCAAATTAAACATCGTGCTCCCGGCAGCCGGCCATTACGCAGTAGGCATGGTGTTTCTGCCGCGCAACGCCAACAGCCGCGCCGAGTGCGAAAAGATTCTGGGCGATTTCATCGTCGCCGAAGGGCAGACCGTGCTGGGTTGGCGCGACGTACCGGTGGACAATTCCGGGCTAGGTGAATCGGTTAAGGCCGTGGAACCCTTCATCCGTCAGGTTTTCGTCGGACGCGGCGGCAACTGTGCCGATCAGGATGCTTTCGAACGCAAGTTGTTCGTGATCCGCAAACAGGTGGAAAATGCCATTCGCGAGCGCAATCTACAAGATGGCGGACAGTTTTATGTGACCTCGCTGTCTTCACGCACCATTACCTATAAAGGCATGCTGCTGGCCGATCAGGTCGGTGTGTTTTATAAGGATTTGTCGGACGAGGCCATGGTCAGCGCACTGGCACTGGTTCATCAACGTTTTTCCACCAACACTTTTCCAACCTGGGACTTGGCCCACCCGTTCCGGATGATAGCCCACAACGGCGAAATCAACACCGTGCGCGGCAATGTCAACTGGATGGCGGCGCGCCGCCAAACCATGGCTTCCGAGATACTCGGCGAGGATTTGAAAAAAATCTGGCCGCTGATTGGTGAACATCAATCCGATTCTGCTTGTTTCGATAATGCCTTGGAGCTGTTGGTGGCCGGAGGCTATTCCATGGCTCATGCGATGATGTTGCTGATACCGGAAGCCTGGGCCGGAAATCCCTTGATGGACGATAATCGCAGGGCTTTCTACGAATACCATGCGGCGCTGATGGAGCCCTGGGACGGGCCGGCGGCGGTGGCGTTCACCGACGGCCGCCAGATCGGCGCCACGCTGGACCGAAACGGCCTGCGTCCGGCCCGTTATCTGGTGACCGACGATGATTACGTGCTGATGGCCTCGGAAATGGGCGTGCTGACCATCCCCGAACACAAGATCGTCAAAAAATGGCGTTTGCAGCCGGGCAAGATGCTGCTGATCGACATGGAGCAGGGCCGCATCATCGACGATGCCGAAATCAAGGCGCAATTGTCCGAGCATTATCCTTACCAGGACTGGCTGGATAAAACTCAGATTCAGCTTAAGGATCTTCCCCAGGCTATAGCGCCCGTGCCGGTGGATGCTCAAACCCTGCTAGATAGGCAGCAGGCTTTTGGCTATACCCAGGAAGACATCAAGGTAATCCTAAAGCCCATGGGTGCCAGCGGGCAGGAGCCGATAGGCTCGATGGGCGTGGACGCGGCGCCGGCGGTGCTGTCCAGCCGAGCCCGCCTGCTTTACGATTATTTCAAGCAGGGCTTCGCCCAGGTCACCAATCCGGCCATAGACCCGATCCGCGAAGAACTGGTGATGTCCCTGGTATCGCTGGTCGGCCCGCGCCCCAATCTATTGGGCCTGCATGGTGGCGACGGCCACATGCGCCTGGAAGTGCAGCATCCGGCATTGAGCAATCAGGATCTGGAGAAAATCCGACACATCGAACACAGCCAAAAAGCCTTCCGCACCAAGACCTTGAGCATCTGCTATACCGTCGATCAAGGCGCATCGGGCATGGAAAAGGCCCTGGAACGCTTGTGTAACGAAGCCGAGCAAGCCGTTGTCGAAGATCATAATATTCTGATTCTGTCCGACCGGGCCATGGATATGGACCACATCGCCATTCCGGCCTTGCTGGCAACGGCCGCCGTGCATCACCACTTGATCAAGGTCGGCCTGCGCACCAGCGTCGGCCTGGTGGTGGAAACCGGTGAAGCGCGAGAGGTGCATCATTTCTGTCTGTTGGCGGGTTACGGCGCCGAAGCGGTCAATCCCTATCTGGCGCTGGAAACCCTGTCGCAGTTGCGCGCTACGCTGCCGGATGCTCCCAGCGAGGAAGAAGTCCACAAGCGTTACATCAAGGCGGTGGACAAAGGCATCCTGAAGGTGATGTCTAAAATGGGCATTTCCACCTACCAATCCTATTGCGGCGCGCAAATTTTCAACGCCATAGGGCTGTCGGAAGATTTTCTCAATCAATACTTCACGGGCACCTTGAGCACCATAGGTGGCGCCGGCATCCGCGAAATCGCCGAGGAAACCCTGCGCCGCCATCGCCTGGCCTACAGCGATGCGCCTTTGTATCGCAACGCGCTGGATGCGGGCGGCGAATATGCTTACCGGGTACGCGGCGAAGACCACGTCTGGACGCCGGAAACCATCGCCAAGTTGCAACACGCCACGCGCGCCAACGATGCCAAGACCTACGCCGAATATTCCAAGCTGATCAACGAGCAAAACGAGCGGCTGGTCACGTTGCGCGGCCTGATGGAATTTAAGTTTGCCGATCAAGCCATCCCGCTAGCCGAAGTGGAGCCGGCCAAGGACATCGTCAAGCGTTTCGTCACCGGCGCGATGTCGTTTGGCTCCATTTCCTACGAAGCTCACACCACGCTGGCCATCGCGATGAATAGGCTGGGGGGCAAATCCAATACCGGGGAGGGCGGCGAACTTCCGGAACGCTTCAAACCGCTGGAAAACGGCGATTCGATGCGCTCTGCCATCAAGCAGGTGGCTTCCGGACGTTTCGGGGTTACGGCCGAGTATCTGGTCAACGCCGACGACATTCAGATCAAGATCAGCCAGGGAGCCAAGCCCGGAGAAGGCGGGCAGTTGCCGGGCCACAAGGTGGATGCCACCATCGCCAGGGTTCGGCATTCCACGCCCGGCGTGGGTTTGATTTCGCCGCCGCCGCACCACGATATTTATTCGATAGAAGACTTGGCGCAGCTGATTCACGATCTGAAAAACGTTAACCCCAAAGCCCGCATAAGCGTCAAGCTGGTGTCGGAAGTGGGTGTGGGTACGGTGGCGGCCGGGGTTTCCAAGGCGCATGCCGACCACGTCACTATTTCCGGCTACGACGGCGGCACCGGCGCCAGCCCCATCACCTCGATCAAGCACGCTGGTCTGCCCTGGGAAATTGGTCTGGCCGAGACTCACCAGACCCTGGTGCTGAACAAGCTGCGGGGACGTATTTGCGTGCAGGCCGACGGCGGCATCCGCTCCGGCCGCGACGTCGCCATTGCAGCGTTGCTGGGGGCCGACGAATTCGGATTCGCCACCGCGCCCTTGATCGTGGAAGGTTGCATCATGATGCGAAAATGCCATCTGAACACCTGCCCGGTCGGCGTCGCGACGCAAGATCCGGAGCTGCGCAAACGTTTCACCGGCCAGCCCGAGCATGTGATAAATTTCTTCTTCTTCATTGCCGAGGAATTGCGGGAAATCATGGCCAAGCTGGGTTTCCGCAGTGTCGCGGATATGATAGGCCGCACCGAAAAACTGGATATGCGCCGCGCGGTGGAACATTGGAAAGCGCAGAAACTGGATTACTCGCGCATTTTGTATAAACCGGAGGTTGGTCCGGATGTCGCCATCCGCCAGATCGAAGCCCAAGACCATGGTCTGGACAAGGCTTTGGATCACGCCTTGATCGCTCAAGCCAAACCGGCGCTGGAAGACGGCCAACCGGTAAAAATCCAAACAGCTATCCGCAACTTTAACCGCACGGTCGGCGCCATGCTCTCCGGCGAAGTCGCCAGACGCTATGGCCATAAAGGCTTGCCCGACAACACCATACATATCCAGGCCAAAGGCACGGCCGGACAAAGTCTCGGAGCTTTCCTGGCGGCCGGCATCACGCTGGAGCTGGTCGGCGAAGGCAACGACTATGTCGGTAAAGGTTTGTCCGGTGGACATATCATTATTTATCCGCCCAAGGAAACCCCTATCGTCGCCGAAGAGAATATCATCGTCGGCAACACCGTGCTGTATGGCGCCATTTCCGGAGAATGTTATTTCCGAGGTGTGGCTGGCGAACGTTTCGCGGTGCGAAATTCCGGCGCTCTTGCGGTGGTGGAAGGCGTGGGCGACCACGGCTGCGAATACATGACCGGCGGCGTGGTCGTGGTGTTGGGCCAGACCGGACGCAATTTCGCGGCGGGCATGTCCGGCGGTGTCGCCTATGTACTGGATGAGGACGGCACGTTCGAGAAGCGCTGCAATCTGGCCATGGTGGAACTGGAACCGGTGCCGGTCGAAGACGCGGCGCTGGAAACCCTGGATCACCAAGGCGGAGAGCTTGAGTCGCATGGTCTGGTCGACATCATGCACAATATGACGGGCGACGACGAACGTCGCTTGCGGACGCTGATCGAGCGTCACCGCCACTACACAGCCAGCAGCCGCGCCAAACATATTCTGGATAACTGGAATGCCTTCCTGCCGCGCTTTGTCAAAGTGATGCCGGTGGACTACCGTGTCGCCCTGGAAGCCATGCGCCAAAGTCAGGCTGAAACCGATAGCCGCTTGCATGGCTAATTCCGTCAGCCTTCTCTTTCCCGGCGAAGGGGAAGGCCAGGCATGGGATTTGAACGTTCAAAGTACATTTTTTTCGAGGTAGTACAGCATGGGTAAACCAACCGGCTTCATGGAATATGAACGGCAAGACCGGTCCTACGACCAGGTCGAGAAACGGGTCAAACATTATCGGGAATTCGTGATTCCCTTGAGCGAAGAGCAGGTTCGCACCCAGGGCGCGCGTTGCATGGATTGCGGCATTCCCTATTGCCACAACGGCTGCCCGATCAACAACATCATCCCCGAATGGAACGATGCGGTATACCAAGATGACTGGCGGAACGCGCTGGAAATTTTGCATAGCACCAACAATTTCCCCGAGTTCACGGGCCGGATTTGTCCCGCGCCCTGCGAGGCGGCTTGTACCCTGAATCTTGACGAAGCGCCCGTTGCCATCAAGACTATCGAATGCGCCATCGTCGACAAAGCCTGGGAAAATGGCTGGATACATCCTCAAATCGCCCCGCACCGTAGCGGCAAACGAGTCGCGGTGGTCGGTTCCGGCCCGGCCGGTCTGGCTTGCGCTCAGCAATTGGCCCGTGCCGGTCACGATGTCACCCTGTTCGAAAAGAACGACCGTATCGGTGGATTGATGCGTTACGGCATTCCCAACTTCAAGCTGGATAAAAGCCTGATCGACAGGCGCATGGCGCAAATGGAAGCCGAGGGCGTGGAGTTTCGCACCAACGCCTGTGTCGGCAAGGACATATCCGCCGCGCAATTGGTCACCGACTACGATGCCGTGGTGCTGGCCGGCGGTTCGGAAAAACCGCGCGATTTGACAGTTCCCGGTCGCGAACTGGGCGGCGTTCGCTTTGCGATGGAATTTTTGACCCAGCAAACCAAGGTGGTGTTGGGCGACGGCATTCCCGAAAGCGATCGCATTTCCGCCGAAGGCAAGCATGTGGTCGTCATCGGCGGTGGCGATACCGGATCGGACTGCATCGGCACCTCGATTCGCCAAGGCGCGGTTTCCGTCACCCAGTTGGAGCTCTTGCCCAAGCCGCCGGAAAAAGAAAACAAACTTAGCACCTGGCCCAATTGGCCGAACAAATTACGTACCTCCAGCTCTCAGCAGGAAGGCTGCGCACGGGATTGGTCGGTCGAAACCCTGGAGTGCCTTGGCGAAAACGGTCGCGTCAAGGAAATCCGTTGCCGCCGCCTGGAATGGAAAAATGTCGACGGCCGCTGGATCAGCGAAGGCATATCCGGTAGCGAATTCACGCTTAAAGCGGACTTGGTGCTTTTGGCTATGGGCTTCGAGCACCCGATTCAGGAAGGTTTGTTAGCCGAGCTAGCGGTAGCGGTGGATGCCCGCAAAAATGTTGCCGCCAATACCGATAACTATAAAACATCGCTGGACAAGGTGTTTGCCGCCGGTGACATGCGCCGCGGTCAGTCGCTGGTGGTGTGGGCGATTCGCGAAGGCCGGCAATGCGCGCGAGCGGTGGACGAGTTCCTGATGGGAAACTCGGATTTGCCGCGATGAGAGTGGGCTAAGAAATTTAACCTTGCAAAAAGCGAAAGGATCAAGATCACGCTGTAATAATAATTTATTTTTACGCCTCATTGCTCGCAGTTGACGGAACGAACAGAATAACCGGGGAGGATGGCCAGGTTTGACCATATTACTGTTTTGGTGAGTTTGGGTTTGTCCGTATGCGCAATTCGAGGTCATTCAGGCCCGGAGTGAACCTTAGAAAAAACGGCTAGAATTTCTCTGCTGGTGCAAATGTTGATCGGCTCGGTTCGGCCAATGGACTAAACCGCTACGCGCTAGGGGAGTCTGTGCAGCAAAGCCTGAGGGTGATTGACAGCATATCTTTTTTTTCCTATCCAAGAAACGAGGCGATCCGCCTTGTTTAAGATAGGAACAGTGTCATGAATTCGACAGACAAACCCGTCAGCCCGTTGCGCCAAAGCATGATCGACGACATGTGGATGCGCAAATTGTCACCCAAAACTCAGACCAGTTATATCCGTGTCGTGAAGCGATTCGCGAATTTCTTGGGCCGGTCACCGGATTCGGCTAGCGTGGAAGATTTACGCAGCTATCAGTTGCACTTGTGAGGTGGTGGTCCGATCGAGACTTTGCAACCCATGTAGTACGGCAAGCTTATGGCGTGCCTCGCGCTAGAGGTAGCGGATATTTTCCGCGCCTATGGTGCCGCTTGGCGAGATACTCAGTGTGACCATCTGCGTCTGGGGCAGCTGAAAGTCATGTTCGCCATCAAGCAGTGTCGTACCGCGGCACTGGGCGTTCATGTCTTGTGTTGTCCGGCTTGCCAGCGCCAAGCCATTTTGAAAGTCTGGATCACGCCACACCTCAGGGTCGATGGAAACAGTGCCGAATTTATAGTGGCACACCCAGTCGGTCGAAGGGTATCGAATCTCTATTCGTCACGATATTGAGCTTCTGCGGTTTGGCCAAGGGGTTGGCAAAATCTGTGCGGTAATACACCGAAGTTTACCCTGCAAGGCGAAGTGGACTTGTCTTTCGCAGTATTTCGAATGCAACGGATGGCTTTAATGAAATCCGAGAGACGTCTATAGAAACGGGCCGGCACCTTGATAAGTGTCAGCCCGGTTCTTTGGAAAGTTAAAATTTATTTATTGCCTGCTTTGATATGTTCGACCGCTTCTTCGGCGGATTTTGTGGCGATATCGGCATGACCCATTTTGCCGTGTTTGATGGAGTCTTCCAAGGATTTTACCGCCGCTTCCATGTGACTCTTGGATTCGCCCTTGGCGACTTTGACGCCTTCCTTGGCGTGTTCTAACGCAGTTTGCGCATGTTCTACCAAGACCGGAGCATGACCCATTTTGCCGTGAGTGACTGCGGCATTGGCATGTTCCAGCGCCGCCGCCGCGTGTTCTTCAGCAAAGGCCGCAACACTGATGAGCAGCAATAAACCACCTAACAAAGATGCTAATTTTTTCATCGTTCCCCCTTGTAGATCTATTGATTCATTTGGCGCCCTGCAAAACCGAGAACAAAAGCCTTTTCGAAATCGCGGCTGAGCAATTACGTCAAACATTGGTTTTTATTGAGTGCACCGGAAAGGGTGCGGAGAAGTTGATACCTATAAATTCATTTGGTTCCCGGCTAATTAAATTTACCTGTCCGGCGCCTATACCTTACAATTTGGCGGCTGGTTACTAACAATAACAACTTAGGAGGATTATATGTTTAAATTTCGTTTGCTGGTCTCTGCCATCGCACTGACCTGTTCACTATCTGTTTCGGCGGCGGAAGCGTTGCCAACCACCGCGCCCGCACCGGCCGACAACCCGACCACCGAGGAAAAAGTCGCGCTGGGAAAAATGCTTTATCACGATCCCCGCTTATCTTCTACCGGTACCGTAGCTTGTGCGTCC
>Ga0316622_100000205_pt1 | contig 31620 bp, 33 predicted proteins | sample OWC_Aug_OW2_C1_D_FD_207646 | JGI IMG/M metagenome (GOLD analysis project Ga0316622, IMG submission 207646) | Wetland soil microbial communities from Old Woman Creek delta, Ohio, United States - OWC_Aug_OW2_C1_D5_C | ecosystem: Environmental > Terrestrial > Soil > Wetlands | place: USA: Ohio... | reverse complement strand
CGCCACTCGGCGCGCTGGTTGCGTCTGTCTTCCGCTTCTCTCGGCATGTCGGCTCCCGTCGAGGGCGGTCCCTCTCAGTATAGGTCTTCCCCCGGATGGAGCACCGAACGAGCGAGCCGGATCCGCCGGCGCGATCAGCGGATCAAGGAGAAGCAACGGTTCCAGCGGGACTTGGTGAGGAAGTGCAGAGCCTTGCTGAGCATGGACTTGACCCGCTCCATCCCCTTCCGATCCACGTCGTCGGCGCGCTCCTCGTAGGACCACCAGATCAGCAGCGCTCGCCCCTTGATCAGGCCCTGCGGCACCTGTCCCCAGACTCGGCTGTCCGCCGAGCGATCGCGGTGGTCTCCCATGACGAAGTAGTGGTCCGGCTGCACGCGCACCGGCTCGCGATCTTCCCGGAGCCGGTAGGACTCCTTCACGAAGGGCTCCTCGAGCTTCTCACCGTTGACGTACACGACGCCCCGGCGGATCTCCACCGTGTCGCCCGGCAGGCCGACGACGCGCTTGATGTAGTCGACTTCGGGCTCCAGCGGGAACTTGAACACGATGATGTCGCCACGGCGAACCTCGCGCGACGGCAGGAGAGCGCGCTCCCACGCGAAACGGGCGGGTGCATAGATGAAGCGGTTGACCATGATGTAGTCGCCGATGAGGAGCGTGTCCTCCATGGAACCGCTCGGGATCTTCGACTGCTGGAAGACGAACGCCCGGGAGAAGATGACGAAGATCACGCAGACCAGGATCGTCTCGACGTAGTCGCGGATCAGGCCCTTGGGCGGGGGCGGGTCCGCCGCGGTCTCCCTCCCGTCCGAGAATCCGGTTCTTCCTCCCATTTCCTATTCCCTCTCTCGCCAAACGTCCCGGAGCGCAGCGATCACCTCATCGGGGGAGCGCACGCAGCGCGTCGTGCGCAGGTCGCGCTCCTCGAGCATCCCCTCCGCCGTGAGCAGCCCGACGAGCCGCGCCCACGCGTCGCCCAACACTATCACGGGCCTCGCATCCAGGCTTTCCGCCCGCGTGAGCGCCCACACAAGCGTGGCCTCCGCAAGGGTTCCGGACTTCCCCCACAGCACCACGTACCCCTGAGAAAGCTCGATCAGGGCACGGGTCCGCTCGTGGAGGCTCGGCGTCGAGAGGACCTGTGCCAGGAAACGATTCGGAGTGCGCGCGCGGAAGACCGTCGAGATGACCCCGAGGGTCGCGCCCCCGACCTCGGCCGCTCCGCGGGAGGCGGCCTCCATCACACCGCCGTAGCCGCCGGTCACGACCCGGTAGCCTGCGGCGCCGAGCGCCCTGCCCAAGCGCCGTGCGTCGTCGTACAGGCGCTCGCCCTCGATCGTCTCGGAGGATCCGAAGACCGCAACCGACGTCGGCTCCATCAGTACCCCACCGCGAGTCCGCCGCGCCTGGGGTCGGCGGCGCCGAGCCAGGCGCCACTCGAGTCGACGCCGATCGCGGGGACGTACCCGATCGGCGGCCTGGCCTTCAGGGTGTGGCCGCGGGCGCCGAGGGCGCGCGCGACGTCCTCGGGAAAGGCGCGGACCTCGTGGTCGATCCGGTCGGGGAGCCACTGGTGGTGGAAACGGGGGGCGTCCACCGCTTCCTGCAGGCCCATCCCGTGGTCGAGAACGTTGACCAAGACCTCGAGCACGGCGCTGACGATCGTGGAGCCGCCCGGGCTTCCCAGCACCAGGATCGGTCGTGCTCCCGCCTCCGGGGCCAGCACGATGGTGGGACACATGGAGGACAGCGGGCGCTTCCCCGCGCCCACGCGGTTCGCCGCGGATCCGGTCAGACCGAACTGGTTGGGCACTCCGGGGGCGAGCGCGAAATCGTCGATCTCGTTGTTGAGGAGGACTCCCGTCCCCTCCGCGAGGAGCGCTGCGCCGAACGACGAGTTGAGTGTGGTCGTGACGCCGACGACGTTCCCCTGCGCGTCGGCCACGGCGTAGTGGGTCGTCTCTTCCCGCTCGGGCGCTCCGGCGGGGGAGCCGGGCGCGACATCGTCGGAAGGCGTGGCCCGGTCGGGACGGATCGTCGCAGCCCGGGAGCGCACGTAGTCGGAGGCCAGGAGCCCCTCCACGGGGACGCGCACAAAGGCAGGGTCACCCAGCCAGCGCGAACGGTCCGCAAAGGCGCGACGCTCCGCCTCCGCCACGAGGTGCACACTCGACGAAGATCCCGCCCCCGAGGCGCGCAAGTCGAACGACTCGAGCATCCCCAGAACCTGCAGCAGGAGCACCCCTCCGCCGGAGGGGGGTGGGAAGGTGAGGACGCGCTGTCCGCGATAGGAGCCCTCGAGGGGCGCTCGGACGACGGGACGGTAGCTTGCCAGATCCTCATCCGTGAGGACGCCTCCGGCGCGCCCCACCGTGCGCACGATCGACTCCGCCACCGGACCCTCGTAGAACCCGCGCGGCCCGAGGCGCGCGATCCTCTGCAGCGTCCGGGCCAGGTCCTTCTGGACCAGCAGGTCTCCTTCCCGCAGGGCCTTCCCGCCGCGGGTGAAAACGAGGCGGGCGCCGGGGTCGCTTGACAGATCCTGGGCGCGACCGGCCAGCTCCTCGGCCTCGCGCCGGGACACACGCACCCCCTGCCGGGCCATGCGGATCGCCGGTTCCAGGAGGCTCGCCCAGGGCCGGCTTCCCCAGCGGCTGTGGGCCTCCCAGAGGCCGGCGACCGAGCCCGGGACTCCCACGGCCAGGCCGCCCGAGACGCTGCGCTGCGGCACCGCCCGCCCGTTTTCGTCCAGGAACATCCCCGGGGTCAACGCCCCCGGGGCGGTTTCCCGGAAGTCGAGCGCGAACGCCGCGCCATCCGAGCGCCGCAGGAGAAGGAAGCCGCCCCCGCCGAGGTTTCCGGCCTCCGGGAAGCTGACTGCGAGGGCGAATGCCACGGCGACGGCGGCGTCGACCGCGTTCCCCCCGCCCTGCAACACCGCGATTCCGGCCTGGCTCGCGTTCGCCTCAGCGCTCACGACCATCCCGTGAGAACCCCGCACGGGCGGGGCGGACGCCGCCCGGGTGGCGGGGAACGCGGACGCCGCGCACGGCAGCGCGACCGCGAGCAGGAGGCGGAGGATGTGGGTGCAGGGCCCGGGCATGCGCTCTCCGGAAAGAGCGGACCTAATACCACGCCGCGGAACGGGCTGTCAAAGAACGTCGGCCGCGCGCCTGCTACAATCCGGGAGCCGGGCGCGGATCCGGGCGTCCGGTCGGTCCAGAGGAGAACGAGCATGCTCGAGGTTCGAAACGCCCACCCGCAGTCGACGATGCGGCGCGCCGTCCTGGCGGCGGCGCTCATTTCCTGGATCGCGACCGGCTGCGGCGGTCCGAGCGGGGGCCGTGCCGGAGGGGGGCCGCGGCCCGCGCCCGACTTCGCGCTCGAGGACATCCACGGCAAGCTGGTTCGCCTCTCGGACAGCGCCGGCAGGGTCCGCCTCGTGGACTTCTGGGCCACCTGGTGCCCGCCGTGCCTCGAGGAGATCCCCAGCCTGAAGGCACTCCACGACGCCTACGCGGAGAAGGGGCTGACCATCCTCGCGATCTCCATGGACGACGATCCCGAAAAGGTGGTCCCGCCGTTCGTCGAGAAGCACAAGATCTCCTACACGAATCTGCTGGGGAATCCCGAGGTGGCCGACGCCTTCGGCGGGGTCGTGGGGCTTCCCACGACCTTTCTCGTGGACCGGAACGGCACGATCACGGATACCTACGTCGGCGGGACCCCGAAGGAGGTCTTCGAGCGGCGGATCCGCGAGCTCCTCGAGGCCGAGGCGGCGCTCTAGCGGGGTTCAGGCTCTCTCGAGAGCCGCTGCTCGAGGCGATCCAGGCGGCCGTCGAGCCGGCGCACGCGCCACACCAGGATCGCGACGTAGACGGCGATCCCGATCCAGACCACGTTGTATCCCCAGAAGAGGAACGCGTAGCTCTTCATCGCGTCGTCCCTTTCTACCCCGCCTCCCCACGCGCGGCCACCGTCTCGGCCGCGTCCCGCGCGCGCTCCTCGTGGCACGCGATCCGGGTGCGGAGGACCAGGAGCAAGGTGTACAGGAGAAGGAAGACCAGAAGACAGAACAGGAAGGTGGCGCGCATCTCGGGAGCGAGGGGGTCCTTCTTCCCGGGGCCGAAGACCACCGGATGCTGCCCGCGCCACCAGTCCACGGCCTTGTAGATGATCGGAACGTCGAGCGCGGCGACGATCCCGAGCACCGAGGCGAGGCGCGCGCCCTGCTCGGCGCTGTCGGCGTAGCTACGGACCATCACGCACGCCGCCAGGAGCAGCCCCAGGAGGAGGGTCGTGGTCAAGCGCGCCTCCCAGGTCCACCACACTCCCCAGGCGGGCTTCGCCCAGATCGGCCCCGTGATCAGGACCAGCAGGCAGAACAGCAGCGCCAGCTCGGTGGCGGCGCGCGCGAGGCAGTCCCAGATCCGACTCCGGGTCCACAGGTAGCCGATCGAGGCGCCGAGCATGACGAAGGTGGATGTGAACGCGACGATCGCCGCGGGGACGTGGAAGTAGAAGATGCGCTGGACCGCGCCCATGACCTTCTCGTCGGGCGCGTAGACGAAGACCATGAAGTTCGCGCCGAGCATGAGGACCCCCACGATGGCCAGGAGCAGGGCGGTCGCGGCGTGGGAAGAGCGCTTCGCCATCTAGTCCTCCACAACGTACTCAAAGGTCACGAGGGCGACGAGGAAGTAGAGCACATCGAAGCCGGCCGCGACCAGCAGCCACTGCTGGACCGAGGCCAGGGGCTTGCCTTCGAGGACGGCGCTCGTGCACTTGACGGCGGAGATCACGAGCGGCGAGGAGACTGGAAAGAGCAGGGTGGCGAGGAGAGCCTCGCCGCGTCCGACGCGCACGGCAACCGCCGCGAAGAAGGTGCCGAGTTCCGCGATCCCCAGGGTGTGCAGGACCACCACGAACAGCAGGGGAGCGGCCACCGCCAGGAGATCGTAGTCGAAGAAGATCGCGGAGAGCGGAAGGAGCGCCGCCTGGAGGACGAGCACGAGCACGAAGTTGGCGAGCGCCTTCCCCGCGAACAGCGCTCCGCGATCCACGGGCGAGAGCACGAGCGCGCTCAGGGAATCGCGGAACTTCTCGGTCTGGAAGGAGCGCGCGAAGGCGATGATCGCGGCGAAGGCGAAGGTCGTCCAGAGCACGCCCGGCACCAGCTTCGAGACGCCCACGCTGCGCACGGTCGTCAGGTCGAAGGCGAAATTGAAGACCGTGAGCACGATCAGCGAGAACACCGCCATCGCCGAGATCGCGTCCAGGGTTCGCCCTTCCAGGCGCAGATCCTTGGACGCGACGATCCAGGAAGAGCGCAGGAAGCCGGGCGAGACCGGGCGCGCGGGGCGGCTCACGCCGTGGCCCCGACGCGCCGGCTCGCGGCCAGGTGCGCGAAGTAGGAGCTCTCGAACGTCGCTCGATCGGCCTCCCGGGAGAGACCCTGGGCGGCGAGGCGGCCCTTGGACAGGATCACCCAGCGGTCGGAGAGGTCGAGACCCCGCCCCAGGTCATGGGTCGTCACGAGCAGAGTGCGGCGTTCTCCGCGCAGGCGCTCCAGCGTGCACTGGAGGACCGTGGCCGCGTGAGGGTCGAGGCCGGTGAACGGCTCGTCGAGAAACACGATCTGCGGCTCGTGAATGAGCGACCGGGCCAGGGACAGGCGCTGCTGCATCCCGCGGGAGAAGGTCCGGACGAGATCCTCCGCCCTGTCGATCAGACCCAGCGAGCGGAGCAGCGTATCGGCCCGCGCCTCGGCATCGTGCGCCGCATAGAGCCGGGCGAAGAACAGCAGGTTCTCACGGGCCGTCAGGTCGTCGTACAGGAACGTCTGATGGGAGATCAGCCCGATCATGGCCCGCGTCTCCCGGTCGTGGACGCGCGGGTCGCGGCCGGCGATGCGCAGCGTCCCCGCACTCGCCTTGAGGCTGGAGGCCAGGATCCGCGTCATCGTCGTCTTACCGGCCCCGTTCGGCCCGAAGATCGCCAGAGATTCGCCCGGCTGGACCTCCAGGTCCACTCCGTCGAGCGCGACCAGGGCTCCGTAACGCTTCGTGAGGCCCTTCGCCTCGATGATGGGGCGCGCGTTCACCGGGAAGATCAGCGCGGTCTCGATCGCGGGGCGGAGATCTCGTCCAGCCGCTTGAGGATCGCGACGGCACGCGTGGTCAGGCGCGCCTTGATCTCCTCGTAGTCCCGCTCGTCGATCTTGCCCGTGGCCCGGTCGTCCTCCACGTCCCGGAGCGCGCTCAGCGCCATCTCGCGTTGCGAGGTGAGTTCCTGCTCCTCGCTGAGGGCGGAAGAGGCGGCCTCGCCGCTCGCGCGCTGCGTTCGGAACAGGGGGGCCAGGACGAAGGCGGCGACACAGGCCGCGGCGAGAAAGATCAGCGCGATTCCCGCGGTCATTCGTACTCCTTGAGCTGCTCACGCAGGCGTGCCACGTACGGATCGTCCTCGGCCGGCGGGGTTACCGGGGCGGCGGCTTCCTCGGTCGCGGAGCGGCGCTTCCAGCGCCGCAGGATCAGCACGCTGGCCAGGATTCCCAGGAGGAGCGCGACGCCGGGGCCGAGCCAGGCCAGCAGGTTGAAGCCCGAGGCGGTCGGGGCGACCCGGATCTTCTCTCCGTAGCGGGCCACGTAGCCGTCCACGACCTGCGCGCCGGTCTTGCCCTCGCGGATCGCGGCGGCAATCTCGTTCCGCATTTCCTCGGCCCGGCCGCAGGCGCAGTCGTGGACCGACTGCGGGGAGCAGCCGCAATCGCACAGGATCGTGCGCGTGGCGTAGTCGAACTCGCGCTGGAAGGCCTCGTCGCCGGCCGCGCGCGCGCCGGCGAGGGCCAGGAAGGCCAGCAGTACGAGGATCGCGCGCCTACGCAACGGCGCGCTCCTCGAGGGCGATCGTGGCGGTCAGGCGCTTTCGCTCGCGGGGATCGGGAAGCACCGCGAGGTGGGCCCCCAGCACGAGGACGAAGGCCCCGAACCAGATGAAGTTCACCATCGGGTTCACGAACACGCGGAAGCTGGCCCTGCCGCTCTGCGGATCCACCCAGAGCGGCGTCAGGTAGAAATCCTCGCCGAAGCGGGTGGGCGCGAAGGGGGAGAGCGAGGCGTGGATCGCGACCTCCGTCGACGGGGTCTTCACTTCCCGCCCGGCGCCCTGCTCGAGCTCGCGGATCAGGGGATAGAGGCGGGCCACCGCACTCTGGTACACGGCCGGGTCTCCTCCCGACAGGCTCTTGGCGCGTAGAAACGCATCCCGGAGCTCGGGAAACACCATGTTGGGGTGGAAGCGCTGCTCCGCCTCGAGGCTGGCGACCCGTCGGCCGTCCTGGAACAGGGAAACCTCGGTCACGGCGCCCAGGTGATCGTCCATCGCATCCAGGTGGTAGCCGTCGTAGCGCATCTGGTATCCGTCGACCTCGAAGACCTCGCCGGGAGACATCTCCTGCACCGCCTCCTTCTTGTAGGCCGACGATCCAGCGATGCCGAAGAAGATCAGCACGATCCCGACGTGGACGACGTATCCGCCGTAACGCCGCTTGTTGCGCCAGACCAGGCGCGCCAGGGCCGTGGCCACGCTCTCCCCGTGCTGCACGCGCCGCGCGTGGATCCCGCGCTTGAATTCGAGACCCACCGTGCCGAGCACGAAGGCGCCCAGGGAGAACGTGAGGGCGGGGTAGAAGATCTTCAGCCGTTCGAAGGCGCCCGCCACGTCCAGAGAGGCCAGGGAGCGGAACAGCTCGCCGAACCCCGACAGGTAGGCGCGCGGGGCCAGGAAGAACAGCCCGAGCAGGACCCAGGCGCCCGCGGCGGCGGGGAACAGGAAGTTCCTGCGCAGGTGGCTCGCGGTCGCCTTGCGCCAGGCGATGAGCGGGCCGACGCCGGTGAGAAAGAGCAGGAACAGGGCCCAGGGGATGTTGACAAGGTTGAAGATGGGCGGGCCCATCGTGACCTTGCGGCCGGTGGTCATCTCCGACAGCATCGGGAAGGTCGTGAGAAACAGCACCGTCGCCGCGATCCCGACGAGGACGAGGTTGTTGAACAGGAAGCTCGACTCCCGGGAGACGACCGACTCGAGGCGAGCCTCGCTCCTGAGGTCCGGGAGTCGCAGGATCATGAGCGCCAGGGCGCCGAAGAACACGACCCCCAGGAACACGCCGAACGCCGGGCCGATATTGGAGGTCGCGAAGGCGTGGACCGAGGAGATGATCCCGCTGCGCGTCAGGAAGGTCCCGAAGATCGAGAGAGAGAAGGTCAAGATCACGAGCAGTACGTTCCAGATCTTGAGCATGCCCTTCTTTTCCTGGATCATGACCGAGTGCAGGAACGCCGTGGCGGTGAGCCAGGGCATGAGCGAGGCGTTCTCCACCGGATCCCACGCCCAGTACCCGCCCCAGCCCAGCTCGATGTAGGCCCAGTAGGAGCCCATCAGGATCCCGGTGCCCAGGAAGAACCAGGAGAATAGCGTCCAGCGGCGCGTGGTCCGGAACCAGAGATCGCCGGAGCGGCGGTTGGCCAGGGCCGAAATGGCGAAGGCGAACGGGACCGTGAACCCGACATAGCCGAGGTAGAGGCAGGGCGGATGGATCATCATCCAGTAGTTCTTGAGCTGCGGGTTCAGACCGACGCCGTCGCCCCGGGCCGGTCCCAGCGTGAAGGGGCTCTCAACGAAGTTGAGCAGCACGAGGAAGAAGGTGACGACGACGCCGAGCACGGCGGTGACCACGGGCATGAGCGCGCGGTTCTTGGCACGGTTGGTGGCCAGCACGAGGGCGGACATCCCCGCCAGGATCAGGACCCAGAGTAGGAGACTCCCGGATTGCCCGCCCCACAGCGCGCCGATCTTGTAGGGGAGCGGCTGCGCGATGCTCGAGTAATGGAACACGTAGTCGAGCCGGAAATCGTTGGTCAGGAACCCCACCTCGAGGCACAGGGCGGCGAGCACGATGAAGCCGAACGAGGCCAGCAAGGAGCGCTCGGCACTCTGCTGCAGGCCTCGCTCACGGCCGACCGTCGCGAGCAGCGACGCGACGCTGGCCCAGGCAGAGGCCAGGAGTGCCACGAAGAGTCCGTAGTAGCCCAGTTCGACCGTCAGCATGCCCTTGCCTCCTGTCTCGCCCGGGGGCAGTTCGAAGGCGCGTGCCGCATCATGCGGGGAAGGCCGCTAGAGCCCCCGGCTCGGGGCGGGGTTCGATCCCGGGTGCTTTTCGCCCGCTTTCTCCGCGGCCTCGTACTTGGACGGGCACTTGGCCAAGAGGGTCGTGGCCTCGAAGACGCCATCGGTCCCGAGGACGCCCTCGACCACGACATCGGCGCCGTCCACGAAGGTGTCGGGGATGATCCCTCGGTAGCGCACCGGGAGGCTCGCCACCCCGTCGGTCATCCGGAAGGAGACATCCTGGCCTGTGGGGAGCCGCTCGATCGTGCCTTGGGCGACCTTGCCGTTGACCCGGAAATTGTCTCCGCGCTCCGCTCGCTTCGCCACGAACTCCGAAACGGTCACGTAGTAGGCGAAGCCTCCGCTGCCCCGGATCCCCACGGCTAGGAGGAAGCCCATCGTGGCAACGATTCCGAAGCCGAGCAGAAGGAACTTGAGCCGCTTCTTTTCCACGCCGCCTCCACCGGAAACCACGCCACGTCATTCTAGGGGAGGGGCCCCGGCCTGTCAAAGAAAGTGCCGGATTGCCGCGTGGGGGCCGAAGATGTAGATTAGCGCGCGCTCGGCGGGGACTCTAGGCATGCGCGAGGTCAGGGAGAAGCTGATGGAGGAGCTCAAGGCTCTTGACAAGGAGCTGAGGGTCGACCTACCCCGCGAGATCAAGGCAGCGCTCGGAATGGGCGACCTGCGCGAGAACGCCGAGTACCACGCGGCGCTCGAGCGCCAGGGCTACGTGCGGGCCCGGATCATGCAGATCCGGCAGCGCCTGAGCGATCTGGGGTCGATGAGCCTGAGGCAGGTGGCGGCGGACCGCGTCGGGCTCGGCGCGCGCGTGAGCCTTCTCGACCTCGATTCGAAGGAGGAGCTCAGCTACGGGATCGTGCTTCCCGAGATGGCGGATCTGGCCCAGGGCCTGATTTCCATCGCTTCCCCGATCGGACGCGGGCTCAAGGACAAGAAGGAAGGGGACCGGGTGACGATCGAGATCCCCTCGGGCCGACGGCGCTTCGAGATCCTCGAGGTCCGGCACGCGAGCCGCGAGGCCGAGGGCGGCCCCGCGCAGAGCTAGCGACGTAGTACCCGGCATGACGGGAGGATCCATCGGACCACGTGGACCCGGCGCGGCAGCCGTGGCGGCCCTGCGGCCGAGGCAATGGACGAAGAACGCCTTCGTGCTCGCGGCCCTGGTCTTCGCGCAGAAGGCCTCGGATCCGGCGGCCGCCTCACGCGCCGCCCTGGCGTTCGCGGTGTTCTGTCTCGTCTCGTCGGCGGCCTACCTTGTCAACGACGTGGCGGACCGCGAGGTGGACCGCCTCCACCCCATCAAGCGTCGCCGCCCGGTCGCCGCCGGGGAACTGACCCCGGGTGCCGCGATCGCGTTCTCCCTGACCCTGGGGGCCGTGGGCCTGGCGCTGGCGTGGAGTCTCGGAATCGCGTTCCTGTCCGTGGTGGCGCTCTATCTTCTCCTCAACGCCGCCTATTCGTTGGGCCTGAAGGGGGTGGTGATCCTGGACGTGATGCTCGTCGCGGCCGGATTCCTGCTCCGCGCCTGGGGGGGGGCCGTGGCGGTGGGTGTGGAGATGTCCCACTGGCTCATCCTGTGCACGGGCCTGATCGCCCTCTTTCTGGGATTCGTGAAGCGGCGCCAGGAGATCGTGGCCAGCGAGGGGAGCTTCGCGCAGCGTCCGATCCTGCGTGAGTACTCGCTCCCGTTCCTCGACCAGATGATCGGGGTCGTCACGGGCTCGACGCTTCTCGCCTACTCGCTGTACGCCTTCTCGCCCGAGGTCGCCGAGAAGCTGGGCACCCGTCACCTGGGCCTGACGATCCCGTTCGTGCTGTTCGGGATCTTCCGCTACCTGTACCTCGTTCACCAGCAGGGGGAGGGGGAGAACCCCGCCGCCCTGATCCTTTCCGACCGGCCGCTCCTGGCGAACGTCCTGCTCTGGGGCGGCGCGGTGCTCCTGGTGCTCTACGTCTGGCGCTGACGGCGCGGGGCGTTTCTTGACTTCGTTCCCCCCGGTGCCTACGATCTGCCGCGCCATTCTCGAGCGCAGCAGTTGAGGTGTCTCCACGGCCATGGCGACGGAATCCTCCAGCGCGACCCCCGAGTTCAGGCTCCTGATCGTGGACGACGACCGCCTCGTCCTGAAGATCGTGAGCGAGTTCTTCACGCCTCACGGGTACGAGGTGGAGCAGGCCCGGGACGGCGCGGAGGCCCTCCGCATCCTGGATCGCTTCGTGCCGGATGTCATCGTCGCCGACGTATTGATGCCGAATCTCGACGGCTGGGATCTCCTCGAGGAGGTACAGCGGCGAGGGCTCGCGCCGCGCGTGCCGTTCCTGTTCCTGACCACCGAGGCGGATCTTCCCCAGCGCCTGCGCGGCTTCCACATGGGGGCCGACGACTACATCACCAAGCCCTTTCACGTGGAGGAACTCCACGCCAGGGTGGAGCGGATTCTGCGCCGACGCGGGGAGCTGGATCCGGGTTCCGCGCGCGAGCCCACGCTGCTCTCGGGCCTGGTCTCCCAGCTGCCGCTTTCGGACCTGCTCCAGATCCTTGCCCTGAACGGGAAGGACGGGATGGTGAGCCTGGAGCGGGAGGGGGAGAGCGGGGTCATCGTGTTCCGCCGCGGGGCCCTGATCCACGCCGCATGCGGCCGCGTCCGCGGCGTCAAGGCGCTCTACAGGATGCTCGGCTGGACCGGGGCATCGTTCCGCGTCACGCCGCTGGGGGAGACCGCGTTTCCGCGGACCGTGGACCAGCCCGCGACCAGCGTGCTGATGGACGGCCTGGTCTCCCTGGACGAGTGGAATCGCTGGCGCGGCATGCTTCCGGGAGAAGATGTGACGGTGGAGGTCGCGGAGGACGCCGGAGAGAGGCTCGGCCGCCGCCGGCTTTCGCCGGCCGAGGCGGATGTCCTGGCGAGGGCGGACCGGAGCGCGACCGTTGCCGACATCCTGGAGAACAGCCCGCTTCCGGACGCGGACCTGGCCGAGGCGGTCTGCGCCCTGATCTCGAGCGGCGTGCTGTGCTCGCGGATCTGAACTCGGGGGGTGCGGTCGTTTGCTGAAGGCAGACTCCCCGCTGCGCTACCTGCAGGGGGTGGGACCGCGCCGCGCCGCGAGCCTCGCGGCGCTGGGCGTGGAAACCGTCGAGGACCTCCTGTATGCGCTCCCGTTCCGCTACGAGGATCGGCGCGCCTTCGGGCGGATCGGCGCGCTCAGGCCGGGAGGGGCGGAGGTCGCGCTCGCGGTCCGGGTCGAGCGCAGCCGCCTCATCCGCACGCGCCGGCCCGGCTTCACGATTTTCGAGGCCTGGCTCCGGGACGAGAGCGGGACGATCCGGGCCGTCTGGTACAACCAGCCGTTCCTGCAGCGGGTCTTCCCCGCCGGGCGACGCGCGGTGGTCTTCGGGCGGGCGAGTCTCGACCGCCACGGCAGGGAGCTCGTGCTCGAAAACCCCGATCACGAGATCCTGGACGAGGCGGATGCCGAGGGGATCCACACGGGGCGCATCGTTCCCGTCTACCGCAAGCTGGGCGAGCTGAGCTCCCGCATGCAGCGAACCCTGATCTTCCGCCTGCTCGAGTCCTTGCCCGCGGGCGCGCTGCCGGAGCCGGTTCCACGCGAGATCGGGAGCCGGCACGGCCTGCTGCCGCGGCTCGAGGCGCTGCGCCAGACGCACTTCCCGCCGCCGGACAGCGAACCGGACGACCTCGCGGCGCGGCGAAGCCTGGCCCAGCGTAGCCTGGCGTTCGAGGAGATCTTCCTGCTGCAGCTGGGCCTGGCCGTGCGTCGCTTCGGATTTCGCGAGGAAGAGCGCGGGATCTCGTACGCGGTTCCCGACGCCTTGCGCACCCGTCTCGCACGCCTGCTGCCGTTTCGCCTCACCGCAGCCCAGAAGCGGGTCCTCCGGGAGATCCGCGCCGACCTCGAATCGCCGCATCCCATGCGCCGACTGTTGCAGGGCGACGTGGGCTCCGGCAAGACGATCGTCGCCCTGCTGGCCATGCTCGTGGCGGTCGAGAACGGGTACCAGGCCGCGCTCATGGCCCCCACGGAGATCCTGGCGGAGCAGCACTTCCGGAGCCTCTCGCGGCTGCTCGAGCAGAAGGGCGCCGACTATCGCCTGGTCCTGCTCGCCGGATCCCTGCGCTCCGCGCGGCGCCGAGAAGCGCTGGCGGAGATGGAATCGGGCGCGGCGCAGATCGTGGTCGGAACCCACGCTCTGTTCGAGCCGAAGGTGCGCTTCCGACGCCTCGGGCTCGTGGTCGTCGACGAGCAGCACCGCTTCGGCGTGCTGCAGCGCGCCGCCCTGGCCGGCAAGGGCGTGAGGCCGGACGTGCTGGTGATGACCGCCACGCCGATCCCGCGTAGCCTCGCGCTCACCGTGTACGGAGACCTCGACCTCTCCGTGATCGACGAGCTGCCTCCGGGGCGCACCCCGATCCGCACCCTGGTGCGGGGGGAAGCCGAGCGGGAACGCGTGTACGAGGGGGTCAGGATCGCGGTCTCCCAGGGGCAGCAGGCCTACGTCGTCGTGCCCCTGGTCGAGGAAACGGAGAAGACGGACCTGAAGGCGGCCACGGCGTTCGCGAAGCGGCTCGGCGAGCAGGTCTTCCCGGACCTGCGCGTGGGGCTGGTTCACGGGCGCCTCAAGGGCGAGGGAAAAGAGGAGGTCATGCGGGCGTTCGTGGAGAAGCGCATCCAGGTGCTCGTGGCCACCACGGTGATCGAGGTCGGCGTGGACGTGCCGAACGCCACCGTGATGGTCGTCGAGCACGCCGAGCGCTTCGGCCTCTCCCAGCTCCACCAGCTGCGGGGGCGCGTGGGGCGGGGCTCCGCGCGTTCCTACTGCGTGCTGATGGTCGCCGAGGACGGGATCGGCCGCGACGCGCGGGAGAGACTCCGGATCATGGAAGAGACCTCGGACGGCTTTCGCATCGCGGAGAAGGATCTGGAGCTGCGCGGACCAGGGGTGGTGTTCGGCACGCAGCAGCACGGCCTCTCGGACCTGCAGTTCCTGTCGCTGGTGCTGCGCGACTCGGCGCTCCTCGAGAGCGCCCGGACCGAGGCCCACGCGCTCGTGAACCGCGGAGCGGAGGGCCGCGCGCTTGCGCAGGCCGTCCTCGGATCCCTGCGCGGGGCGTGGAAGCGCAGGCTGGGTCTGGCGGAGGTGGGCTGAGGGCGTTCCCGAAACCGCCGGCTCAGGCCGACGGGTTCTGCATCATCATCAGGAACGCTTCGTTGCTCTTGTTCTTCGAGACCTTGTCGATCAGCAGCTCCATGGCCTCGACCACCGACATCTGGTTCAGGATCTTGCGCAGGATCCAGACCTTGTTGAGCTGGTCCTTGGGCATGAGCAGCTCTTCCTTGCGCGTGCCCGAGCGCTCGATGTCGATGGCCGGAAACACGCGGCGGTCGACGAGCTTGCGATCCAGGTGCAGCTCCATGTTCCCGGTGCCTTTGAACTCCTCGAAGATCACGTCGTCCATGCGGGACCCGGTGTCGATGAGGGCGGTGGCGATGATCGTGAGCGAGCCGCCTTCCTCGAGGTTGCGCGCGGCGCCGAAGAAGCGCTTGGGGCGCTGCAGCGCGTTGGCGTCGATCCCACCCGAGAGGACCTTCCCGGAGGGGGGCTGCACGGTGTTGTAGGCCCGGGCCAGGCGCGTGATGCTGTCCAGGAGGATCACCACGTCCTTCTTGTGCTCCACGAGGCGCTTGGCCTTCTCCATGACCATCTCGGCCACGTGCACGTGCTGCTGGGCCGGCTCGTCGAACGTGGAGGCGACGACCTCTCCGGCGACCGAGCGCTGCATGTCCGTGACCTCCTCGGGCCGCTCGTCGATGAGGAGCACGATCAGGAACACCTCGGGATGGTTCTGGGTGACGGAGTTGGCGATCGACTGCAGGAGCATCGTCTTTCCGGTCCGGGGGGGGGACACGATCAGCCCTCGCTGTCCCTTCCCGATCGGGGTGAGCAGGTCCATGATCCGGCCCGAGAGGTTGTCCGAGGCGGTCTCGAGCCGGAGCCGCTCCTGGGGATAGAGCGGCGTCAGGTTGTCGAAGAAGATCCGCTCGCGGATCCGCTCCGGATCGTCGAAGTTCACCGCAAGCACCTTGATCAGCGCGAAGTAGTTCTCGTCTTCCTTGGGGGGGCGGACCTGCCCGGAGACCGTGTCGCCGGTGATGAGCCCGAAGCGCTTGATCTGGGAGGGCGAGACGTAGATGTCGTCGGGCCCGGGGAGGTAGTTGTAGTCCGGATGGCGCAGGAAGCCGTACCCGTCCTGGAGCACCTGCAGCACCCCCTCCGCGAACACGAGGCCGCTCTTCTCGGACTCGGCCTTCATGATCTCGAAGATGAGGTCCTGCTTGCGCATGGAAGCGGCACCCTCGATGCTCAGGCGCCGCGCCGCTTCGCTCAGCTGGGGGTTGTTCATCTTGTACAGGGAATTGAGGTCGACGGAGTGGCCTTCTCCTCTGTCCGCCTCGGCGACGGCGACCTCGCCCGTGCCCTCCAGCACCTCCTCGTCCGGACTCGCCGGCGACTCGGCCTCGGCGGCAGCGCGTCGCTCCTCCCTCGGCCCGCGTTCGGGCGCACCGTTTCCACGTCGGCCGCGCGGTCGACCGTCAGACATAAGACCTCCGTCCCTTGGCGTGTGGAATTGCCATCCGGCCTGCCCGTCCCCGCGCGGTGCGCGGAGACGAAGGTGTGAGACGGGCATGGTACCACGCCGCTTCCGAACCCGTCCAGGCACCCTGGATACAATCGTGGGATGGCGCAGCGCATCGGTCTGGTCCTGGCGGGAGGCCTGGGAAGGAGATTCGGACGGCCCAAGGGCGAACTGCTCCTCGAGGGCACCACGCTCGCCGCCCGCGCCGCGTGCACCCTCTGGCCGCTGTGCGGGAGCGTGCTCATCAGCCTCTCCCCGGATGGCGCCAATCCCGCGCCCGGCTTCGCCGCGGTGCACGACGAGCCTCCCGCGGGGAGAGGGCCACTCGCGGGGATCGCCGCCGGATTCCGCGCCACGGGAAGCGCCGACCTGCTGGTCCTGGCCTGCGACTATCCACGGGTCGGCGCGGATCTGCTCCAGGCGTTGGTCGGTGCGCCGGGCGCGCACGATCTGGCGATCGTCAGCGATCCGTCCGGCCGGGATCATCCGCTCGTCGGGCTGTGGCGTCGGAGTGCCGAGAGCATGGTGCGTCGCGCCCTCGAGGAGGGGGCGTACAAGGTGCGCGGCGTGCTGCGCGAAATCCAGGTGAAGCGCCTGCGCGCGACCCAGCTACCGGGCCTCGACTGGGGCCATGCTCTCCAGAACTGGAACGCGCCGGAGGACGCGGTCCCGTGAGCGGATCAGTTCCCGGAGAGCGCGACCAGGACGGCGCACAGCGCCTTCCAGAAACGCTGGACGGATGGGACGTGCACGCGCTCGTCCGGTGAGTGGGCGCCCTCGATCTGGGGCCCGAACGAGATCATGTCGAGGCCGGGCACCTTCTGTCCCAGAAGCCCGCACTCGAGCCCCGCGTGGATCGCCGTCACCTTCGGCTCCTGCCCCCACTGGCGACGGTAGACTTCGCGCACCACAGCCAGGACCGGAGAGCCGACGTTGGGCTTCCAGCCGGGGTAGCCGTCGTGGATCTCGACGTTCGCGCCCGCGAGCCGGCCGGCGGCGCCCACCGAGCCTGCCACGGCATCCAGGGTCGGCATCACGCTGCTCCGGCTGCTGGTCACGATCAGGATCCGCTCGCCCTCCTCGCGCACGACCGCCAGGTTGTTCGAGGTCTCGACCAGCCCGGGAATCGCGGGGCTCATGGCCAGGACGCCGTGGGGGAGAGCCAGGAGCAGGTCCAGCAGGCGGTCCCGGTCCTCGGTCGACAGGACCCGGGCGCCGGGCGCGCCCGAGCACGGGCCGACGCGGGTTTGCAGGCCTTCGTCGATCCCCTCGAGTTCTCCCCGGAACGCCTCGCTCATGCATGCAACCACCCCCTCGAGCGCGGATCGGGTTGCCGGGTCGGCGTAGAGTCTCGCCTCGGCCTCCCGCGGGATGGCGTTGTGCTTGGACCCGCCGAGCACGCTGGTGAGGCGGAACGGGATCCCCTGCGTGCGTGCGGCGTCCAGGATCCGGGCCGCGAGCTTGAGCGCATTCCCGCGGTTCTCGACGATGTTGAGACCGGAGTGCCCGCCCCGCAGCCCGCCGACCTCGAGCAGGAACGGGGAGAGCCCGCCCGGGGGGACTTCCCGGCGCGGCGCGAGAGAAAGATGGGAGTCCTTGCCGCCGGCGCAGCCCACGAAGAGGACGGCATCTTCCTCGGAGTCGAGGTTGAGCAGCGTCTTCCCGCGGAGCAGCGAAGCGTCGAGCTCCTTGGCGCCCGTGAGCCCGGTCTCCTCGTCGATCGTGAACAGCAGCTGGAGCGGGCCGTGCTCCACCTCGCGATCGGCGGCCACGGCCAGAGCGGCGGCGACCCCGATCCCGTTGTCGGCACCCAGGGTCGTGCCCGTCGCCGTCACCCACTCGCCGCCCAACCGCGGACGGATCGGATCCTTGAGAAAGTCGTGATCGACCTCCTTGTTCTTCTCCCCGACCATGTCGAGATGGCCCTGGAGGATCACCACCGGGGCATGCTCCCTGCCGGGAGTCGCCGGGACGTCCACGACCAGGTTGCCAACCCGGTCCGCGTGGACGACCAGGCCCAGGCGTGTCGCCTCGGCACGCACGTAGGCCGAGACCTGATGCTCGTGCTTGGAGGGCCGCGGAATGCGGGCGATGTTGGCGAATTGTCCCCAGACGGAGCGCGGCTCAAGCTGTGCCAGTTCGTCGTTCATTCCTGTATCCTCCAGAGTTCCCGGCGGCTTCACGGTACTCGAAGGGTCGCCTCGGGGCAAGACAGGCTGCGGAGGACGGGGGATGCCGAAGCTCACGCACGCGGACTCCAGGGGAAGCGCGCGCATGGTCGACGTCGGCGGGAAGCGCAGGACTCGGCGCGAGGCGACCGCGCGCGGCACGGTGCGCTTCGGACGGATCGCGTACCGGCTGTTGAAGGAGAACCGCCTGGCGAAGGGGGACGCGCTGGCGGTGGCGCGGCTGGCGGGGATCCAGGCGGGGAAGCGGGCCTCGGAGTGGATCCCGCTCTGCCATCCGATCCCGATCGAGCACCTCGAGCTCGCGATCGATCTCGACGACGCGCGCCGCGCCGCGCAGGTGACGGCCGTCGCGCGGGCGCGCTGGAGCACCGGCGTGGAGATGGAGGCGCTGGTGGCGGTGGCGGCGGCCTGCCTCGCGCTGTACGACATGACGAAGGCCGTGGAGCGGGGCGTGCGCGTGACCGAGATCGAGCTCCTGGCGAAGAGCGGAGGCCGCAGCGGAGCCTGGAAGCGCCCGGTGCGCGATTGAGGTGATGCCCGCCGGGGGATATACTCCGCCGCGGCTCCGGTCCCGGTCGAGGGCCGGCGCCGGAGGAGACCCACGCATGCCACGAGCCCGAACCGCGCTTCTCGCCGCGCTGCTCGCACTGCCGGCGTTCGCTCCCGCCTCCGAAGCCGCGATGTTCTCGAAGACCTACGTCTTCAAGCCCGACACGACCCTGGAGATCGGAGTGGAGGTCGAATCCGGCCTGAGGCTGGATACCGTCCGCTTCGATCTGCCTGCCACCGCGGACGGAAAGGTCGTGCGCACGGCAGGGCTCGTGCAGGCCCGCGTCGCCCTCTCGAACACCTCGGGGGGTGCGAGGAAGGTGGGGTTCGCCGTGGCTCTGTACGACGACGAGAACCGCCTGCTGGGAGTCGCGTCCTGCGGGATCGGGCTATTCCCCCTGAAGTCGGGACGGCAGGGGACCTACTCCTGCACGTTCGAGAACGTGAATGCGGAGATCCCCCGGGCCACGAAGTTCCAGATCACGATCGAGCCCAAGCCCTGACCTCGGCGAGCTACGCCAGGCTCGCCGGGGCCGACACGCATCCGGTACTCGCCGCGCCGCCGTTCGACCTTCTCGGCTTGCGTTCGGGGAGAGGAGCATCATGAAGCCACAACGCCAGCGTGCTCGATCCGCAAGACAGCGTGCAAGAACGGAACAGGGGTTCGCGACGCGCGCCATCCATGCCGGGCAGGAGCCGGATCCGACGACCGGCGCGGTGATGCAGCCGATCTACCAGACCTCCACCTACCGCCAGCCGTCCCTCGGCGGCGGCTGGCCGTACGACTACGCCCGCACCGTGAATCCGACGCGCTCCGCGCTGGAGAGGAACCTGGCGGCGCTCGAGGGCGGCCTCGAGGCGCGCTGCTTCGCCTCCGGGATGTCGGCGATCCGCGCGGTCCTCGACCTGCTCCGCGCGGGCGACCACGTGGTCGTCTCGCAGAACGTCTACGGCGGGACCTACCGGCTCTTCGAGGGGTTGCTGCGCGGGTTCGGGCTGGAGTTCTCCTGGGTGGACACCTCCGACCTGGCGGCCCTGAGCGCCGCGATCCGCCCGCACACACGCATGCTCTTCGTCGAGACTCCGACCAACCCCGTGCTGGGGCTGACCGACCTGGCGGCGGCCTCGAAGATCGCGCGCAGCCGGGGGATCGTTCTGGTGGTGGACAATACGTTCTTGAGCCCCTACTTCCAGCGTCCCATCGAGCTGGGCGCGCAGATCGTGGTCCACTCGACCACCAAGTACTTGAACGGCCACAGCGACAGCGTCGGGGGCTGCGTGATCACAACCCGGCCCCAGGACGCGGAGCGCATGCGCTGGCTCCAGAACTCGGTGGGCGCTGTGCTTTCCCCCTGGGATTCCTTCCTCGTGCTGCGCGGGATCAAGACTCTCCCGCTGCGCATGGAGCGTCACCAGGAGAGCGCGCTACGCATCGCGGCCTGGCTCGAGAGGCAGCCCGCGGTGCGCAAGGTCCATTACCCGGGGCTCAGGAGCCATCCGCAGCACGCCCTGGCGCGACGCCAGATGTCCGGCTTCGGAGGGATGATCGCGTTCGACCTGGGGAGCCTCGCCGCGGCCAAGAGGTTCCTCGGGCGGCTGTCCCTGTGCGCCTTGGCCGAGAGCCTGGGAGGGGTGGAGACGCTGATCTCCCATCCCGCGTCCATGACGCACGGCTCGGTGCCGGCCGCCGACCGTCGGCGCATCGGCGTGACGGACGGGCTGGTGCGGATCTCGGTGGGTGTCGAGGACGCACAGGACATCCTGGCCGATCTGGAACAGGCCCTGGCCCGGCGGTCCACAACCGGCCGCTGAGTCAGCCCTCGGCTTCCGGCGCCAGCGAGGCGCCCAGCCACGCCAGGTAGTCCGGATCCCCGCCGCGCACGGGAAGGACGAGAATCTCGGGGAGCTCGTAGGAGTGGAGCTCGCGCAGCGTGGCGACGATCCGCTCGCCCAGGTCCTCCCGTGACTTCACCAGCAGCAGGTGCTCTTCCTCATCGGCGATCGAGCCCTTCCAGCGGTACACCGAGCGCACAGGGCCCACGACGCTCACGCACGCGGCGAGGCCGCGCTCGACGAGGGCGCGCGCCAGCATCGTGGCCTGTTCCCGCGTTGCGGCGCTGCTCAGGACGACGGCGTAGTCCTGCGGTCGATCGGCCATGGCGGAGCCCTCCTGCGAGTCGCGGCTCGCTCTCGGCAAGGATAACCCGGCGGCGCCGCATGCGTTTTCGCTGTTGAGCGCCTGCCGCTCCGTTGTTATCATCGCAGCCGCGGTATTGCGTGCGTGCGGAGAGAGAGAGGATCGCGATGTCCCAGACAGGAGCGAACGCGGGTGTGATCCGGGAAATCAGCGCGCGGGAGATCCTGGACTCGCGCGGCAACCCCACGCTCGAGGTGGACGTGCTCCTCGAGGACGGGGTCCTCGGACGCGCCTCGGTTCCGTCCGGCGCCTCCACCGGGGCGCGCGAGGCGCTCGAGCTCCGGGATCGGGACGCGAAGCGCTACGCGGGCAAGGGGGTGCGGCGCTGCGTGGAGCACGTGGAGCGCGTGATCGGTCCCGCGATCGCCGGGCTCGAGGTCGTGAATCAGGTCTTCATCGACAACGCGCTCGTGGAGATGGACGGGACAGAGAACAAGTCCAAGCTGGGCGCCAACGCCACGCTGGGGGTATCCATGGCGGCGGCCCGGGCGGCGGCGGAGTGGCTCGGCATGCCGCTGTACCGCTATCTCGGGGGGGTGAACACCAAGGATCTCCCGGTCCCGCTCATGAACGTGCTGAACGGCGGCGCGCACGCGGACAACAATGTGGACATCCAGGAGTTCATGATCGTGCCCTGCGGCGCGCCGACCCTGTCCGAGGCGATTCGCTGGGGCGTCGAGTGCTATCACGCCCTCAAGGGCGTGCTCAAGAAGCGGGGGGCGAGCACGGGGGTGGGGGACGAGGGAGGCTTCGCGCCGAACCTCAAGAGCAACGAAGAGGCGCTCGAGCTGCTCCAGGAAGGGATCGTGCGCGCCGGGTTCAAGCCGGGCCGCGACGTCGCCCTGGCCCTGGACTGCGCCGCTTCCGAGTTCCACGCGAAGGGCAAGTACCGCCTGGCGGCCGAGAGGAAGCCGGAGAAGAATCGGGAGGCCCTGGTGCGGCTGTACGCGGACTGGGTCGGGAAGTACCCGATCGTCTCCATCGAGGACGGCATGGCGGAAGGCGACTGGGAGGGCTGGGCTCTCCTCACGCAGGCGCTCGGAGAGCGCGTCCAGCTCGTGGGCGACGACCTGTTCGTGACCAATCCCACGATCCTGCGCAGGGGGATCGAGCGCGGGATCGCCAACAGCGTGCTCATCAAGCTCAACCAGATCGGGACCGTGACCGAAACCCTCGACTGCATTCACACGGCGTTGCGCGCCGGCTATTCCTGCGTCGTCTCGCACCGCTCGGGGGAGACCGAGGATTCCATCATCGCGGACCTCGCGGTGGCGCTCAATCTGGGCCAGATCAAGACCGGCGCCCCGTGCCGGGGCGAGCGCACTGCGAAGTACAACCAGCTCCTGCGCATCGAGGAGGAACTGGGGGAGGACGCCCGCTACCCCGGGCGCTCGGTGTACCCGAGACTCTCCTCTCGCTGACGCGTCGCGCTTCCGGAAAGCGAGGCATGGACGATTCTTCGGATCCGGGCGGAAGGCGAAAGGGGAGGCGCCGGCGGCTGCTCGCTCCCCGCCTGGCGCTGCGCCTGAGGATTCGCCTGCCGCGGGTGAGCGGTCGCAAGCCGCTGCCGTTTAGGCTCCCCCGGCCGCGCGGCGACGCGCGACGGGCGGTGCGCTTCCTGAGCGATGCCAGGGCTGCCGAGCGCGGGGCGCGGGTCGGCTCGCCCGCGCCGCTCCTGGACCTGCGCCAGCGCGTGCGCGTGGGGAGTATCGTGGCCGCGCTGTGCGCGCTGTTCTGCCTGGGCACGCTGATCTCGGTGTTCGGCGCGCGCGGCTTCCAGGATCTGCGCCGCAGCCGGCAGGAGCTCGAGGAGCTGCGCGCGCGCCTGGAAGCACAGCAGGAGAAGGTGGCGGAGCTGCGGCACGTCGTGCAGCGGCTGCGCGAGGACCCCGCGAGCATGGAGGCGATCGCGCGCGAGCAGCTCGGCTATGCACGGCCAGGCGAGGTGATCTTCCTTCTGCCGCGGGAGAGCCCGTTCGGGCTCGCGCCGACGGAGGGCTCAATTCTGGATCGTGCTCCGGCCGCCACGGATGCGGAGCGCGCTCCCGAGGAGCAGCCGGGACCCTTTTGATCGCGCTGGACCTTCTGCTATAATGCGCCCCGCTCGGGAGAATCGAATCTCGTCGGTGTTCGCAAGCTCATTTGTCGCGGGGTGGAGCAGTCCGGTAGCTCGTTGGGCTCATAACCCAAAGGTCGCAGGTTCGAATCCTGCCCCCGCTACCAAACAAACAAAGCATTTGCAACGGGTTACGGGGGCCGCTCGTGTATCATGTCGGGCAGAAGTTCTCGAGTTCGCGAACTGATGAATTGCCTCTGTTTTCTCATTGTCTAGCGACTCTCCTCGCGGTATCTAATACGCGTATTTAACTAGGTGAGAACAGGGGGGATACCGCGACGGCGTTGTTTGGTACCCTCCGGCCGTTCACCGTGGGCATGTCGAAGGATGCTCCTCCGGGATGCACGCGGGGGTTTCAGCGGCGTGGTGAGCGTTCCCACCGCGACCGAGGTTTATGGCGTCCAGTTTCGAACACGACGAAAGGGCGGCTCGTCACCGCCAGGGGATTTCCGGAGAGGCGATTATGGAAAGGGTCGTCGCGTCCGGCGGGGAGTGCCCGCGGGACCGGCGTTTTCTTTGGGGCCGACGATTCCGTGCGGCTTCCAGAAACGGGGGGTAGGATAGTGAGGAATCTATCTCGGACTCGATGGGCTGTCGGTCTCGCGGCCCTTGCGATCATCGGCTTCTTTCTGGCGCCGTCTGTCCGCGCGGATGACGAAGCCCGAGTGCTGCCCGTCTACGGGAAGGGCTACTTTGTGGCGGGCGGTGGCCAGGAGACGAACACCGACGGCGCGACCATCTTCCGGCACGACGGCGGAACCCTGGCGGCTTCCGTCGCCAAGGGGGTTTACGGCGAACAGGTCGTGTTCGACATGGGAAGCAACCCCGCCCCGCTGGCGATCGTCTCGATCGAGCAGCAGTTCCAGACGGGCGGTACGTGCCCCACGACCCCCGCTCCGGGCTGGCTGCACTACCAGATCTATGACACTCCCGTGCTCGCCCCGGACGGCGTGACCCCGCCCTACGCAAACCCGATCGGGGGGGTGCAGTCGTTCGACATGGGCCTGTTCAACTTCCCGGTCGGCTATCAGGCGACGTTCCTGTTCACCCTGGCAGCGCCGCTTCCGTTGCCGGACAGTGAGGTCTTCTACCTGTTCTGGTTCACGAATGGGGCGAATCCGACGGATCCGCTCAACTTCTGCTGGCAGCCGCAGTTCTCCCCTGCGGGTGCTGCCCAGGTGGGAAGCAGCACGCCCTGGGTGTTCCGGGATCAGGACAACAACGGAGTGCTCGATCTCGATGCGGGCGCCGCTGCTGACGGCGGATGCTTGCAGACCGCAACCTGCGACCGCCGGAACACGGGACAGAACTGGCGCATCCACTTCCGTGGGTTCCCGAACCCCAACGTCTTCGAGGCCGGCACCGACCTCTTCGAGACGACCTGTGCCAACACGTCGTTGAACTTCTCGACGCCGGTGATCTACTCGGGTCTGCTCGACTACGACGACGGAGGCAACGACTGCACGGACGGTCTCGGTTCGAGCGACGAGTTCCTCGGCACGATCCCGCTGACGGGCTTTCCGATTCTCAACAACGGCGGCCTCGAGCCGACCGACTTGATCGTCAATCGTGTGACCGGTCTCGAGCTGCCGAGTCCGGGCAGTTCCGCAACGGCCGCGATCCAGGTGACCGGCCTGTCTCTCGTGAACACGGTGCCGATCACGATCAGCCGTGGCTTCGGCACGAGCATCGAGCAGTGGGATGTGCACGTTTGCCTCTCCGACACCGGGCAGGGACTGGGCAGCCTCACCGTGGTCAAGGACGCTTGCGCGGGCACCGGCGGAACGTACTCGTTCAACATGGGGATCGTTCCCAAGCTGATCTTTACCCGAACCTCGCCGGGTACGCCCTGCACGGTCAGCTACGATTACGGGATCTTCGGGCTTCCCGGGTGGGGGCTCTCGGGCAACGGCCCCTGGTACGACAATCCTCCCGCCAACCTGACGATCATCAAGGATCCGTTCGGCGGCGTCGCCATCGACGGCAACTGCGACCTGTATGCCGACACGGCCCGGACCCTGGCGAGCGGGCCGTACACGTCCGGCGTGAAGGTCCCGCTTTGTCCGGGGAGCTGTACCCCCTACGATGCGGTCAAGCGGCAGGTGGTCTGGAGCGGAGTGGATCAAGGCAGCGGCGCGCTCACCATGTCCGTGCTCCCGGCCGAGTTTGACGTCACGGACGGCGACCTCGACTGCGTGCCCGACCTGGGCGACAACTGCTCGGCGATCGCGAACCCGGGCCAGGCCGACGGCGACAGCGATACCGTGGGCGACCCGTGCGACAACTGCTCCAACGTCTGCAATCCGGACCAGGCGGACGCCGATGCTGACGGCGTCGGCGACGTCTGCGACAACTGCGCCACGACCCCGAACCCGGACCAGGCGGACGTGGACGGCGACGGATTCGGCGACGCGTGCGACAACTGCCCGTTCGTGTCCAACACGGACCAGTTGGACAGTGACGGCGACGGATTCGGCGACGCGTGCGACAACTGCCCGTTCGTATTCAACCCAGACCAGTTGGACAGTGACGGCGACGGGATCGGCGACGCCTGCGATGCGTGCCCCTTCGATCCGTTCGACGACGCGGACCACGACGGGGTGTGCGGCGACGTCGACCAGTGTGCCAACTCCAACCTCGGGCTCACGGTCTCGGTCGCCGGTTGCGACTCGGGCGTGCCCAGCCCGCTGTTCCCCACGGGCTGCACACTGCAGGACCTGGTGAACAACTGCGGAGTCGGCGCGGCCAACCACGGCGATTTCGTGAGCTGCGTGGCGCACCTGACCAACGACCTCAAGGACCAGGGCCTCCTCACCGGCCGGCAGAAGGGTCGGATCCAGAGGTGCGCGGCGAAGTCCAACCCGCACCCGGCTCCTTCCTTGATCCGGACCGTTGGCGAGCGCCCCTAGTTCTCGAGTCCGTTCAGGATCCCTGCGGGGTCCCCGTCTTCGGACGGGGACCCCGTTTTTTTTTGGGGTGGGCTGGCGTCACCAGCAGGGGGCCGACCGTACTCGCCAGCCGAGCTCAGCTTCAAGTCCTGCCGCCGCCACGAACTCCGGACCCAGAACCCGAACCGTCTACGCGATGGGCTCGATGTCCTCGATCTCTTCCCCCTCGATCGCGTAGTCCAGGATCACCGGCTGGAGGTCCAGGATTTCGAGACGCGCCTTGCACGCGGGGCAGTCGATGAACTGGCCGATCTCGGCATCCTCGCCGAGCTCGAAATTCTCGTCGCAGTCGGGGCAGGTACCGATCATGGGAGCCTCCTCGGAGACGGGCCCACCGCCTATACCTAGTTCAACGGGGCGGGGGAGTCAAGGCGCGCCCCGGCCGGGGCCGGCCTAATTCACCGAGAACGGCTCCTGCAGGCTGAACTGCGCGATCTCGGCGTCGAACGTCCCCCCGCCGGGCGTCGCCATCTGGTAGCTCCCGCGCATCGCCCCGAACGGGGTCGGGAGGGGGCAGAACGACGTGTACTCGAACGACTCCCCCGGGTCGAGGACGGGCTGCTCTCCGACCACGCCCGGCCCGCGCACTTCCTCCACCTGCCCCATGGCGTCGGTGATGATCCAGTGCCGGGTGAGCAGCTGGACGCGCTCCGCGCCCCGGTTCGTGATGCGCACGTGGTAGGCGAAGAACCAACGTCCGCGGGCCGGCTCGGAGCGCTCCGGAACGTAGCGGGCCTCCACCTCCACCTGGATTCCTCGGGTCGTGGCCTGGGACGTGGGCACGCTCTCCTCGATCCCCTAGGCGTGCTTGCGGTGGAGGCGCCCGAACTCCTCGGCCAGCTCGAAGGCCGCGTCCACGCCGCGCGGGTTGCGCGAGTCGAGATACTCCACGTTGACGCCGATCCGCTCGGGAGGGAAGCCGATCTCCCGGGCGAAGGCCGAGATCCGTTCCCACACGCCCAGCAAGCAGGAAATGGAGGACTCCCGCATGCTTCGCGCGCCGCGGAGCATGCGCTCGACGTCCCCGGGCACGTAGACGCCCAGGGTCTTCTTGGCGAAGACGATGTCCTCCACCGATACGAAGGGCGAGAACGTGAGAAAGATCTTGGGCACGCGCTCGGGAGCGAGGTCCCGCACCAGGTCGAGAAGAAGGCAGCACATCCACTCGCTCTCGTAGAGGATCTGCGTGCTGAAGAAGGCGAAGCCGTGGCGCTCGACCTTCTCCCGGAGCCGGACCGATTCGTCCACGGAGGCGGGCCGCACCGCGAACTGGACGCGCCGGGTCGGGATGATGATCCCGCCGCAGCGGAACCCGCGCTGGTGCGCGATGCGCGCGGACTCCCCGACGGACAGCGCGCCCTCCTTCGGCTGCTTGCGGCTGGAATCGCCGCCGACCAGGAACACGTCGCGGCAGTCGAGCGCCTGCGCATGGTCGAGCCAGGCGCGGAACTCGGCCGCGCTGCAGGAGGTCGAGACCTTGTACAGGCTGAGTGGCTTCTCGGTGAGGTCGCGCAGCCAGGCCGCGAACTCCTCGTTGGGGACGCGGTCGCGGCGGCGCTGGAACTCGGCGCTGTCCTGGAGATCGGGGACGCTGACGGCGTGAAAGGAGTTGTAGCAGGAGAAGCTCTGGCGCAGAACGGCGTAGGCCTTCTCGCGGTCGCTGAGGGCGGGAGGACACGCCTCCATCAGGACCCAGGCGCCGAGGATCGAGCCGCGCGCCGGGCGCTCCGTGGACGAGACCCTGTCGTGGGCGGCACCTTCCGTCGAGCCGTTCATGGTAACCACCGATATTAGCACGCGAGGGGGCGGCCGGAGACGGTCAGTCCGCGAGGGTGCGGTAGCGGCCCTGGAAGTAGATCAGGGGCCTGGCCGAAGCGGCGAGGTCGCCGCCCAGGACCGAGCCCAGGAAGATCGAGTGATCGCCGCCGGAAAAGCGCTCGCTGACGTCGCATTCCAGGTGTGCGAGACGGTCTTCGAGGATCGGCGTCCCGTGACGGCCGATCCGGAACGGCACGCCGCGGAGCCGACCTTCTTCCGGTGCCGAGCTGGCCGCGAAGAGCCGGGAGATCGCTTCCTGATCGTGGCGCAGGAAGTTGACGCCGAAGCGCCTCGCGCGCTCGATCTCCGCGTGCGCCCGCGCCCGCCGCTCGATGCAGACGAGGACGAGGAGCGGGTCGAGTGAGACGGAGGTCAGCGAGTTGACCGTGATCCCGTGAAGGCTCCCCTCGACGGCCGTCGTCACGACCGCGACCCCCGTGGCGAAGCGGCCCAAGATCCTGCGAAATACGTCTCGATCCATGGTTCGCGCGAGCCCGCGGCGCAGGATACCACGCGCTCGGTCGAGAGCCCGGCCCCCAGTCGTGTATCGGATTTTGAAGCTCTGAAACGCATCTCGGTCGCGCACCCGAAAACGACGCGGGAAGTGACGGGAATCAAAGCCAGAGTCCGGATTTCGCGGCATAGTTACACAGCAGGGAGACATGCAGAGTCGCGCGCTTGTCCCGACGGCGGCCGGGCCGTTGGCGTGTGACGCTTGCCGGGCGGGCCTCGGAACGGGAACGGGCCCGAGGAGAGCCAGGAAAATGATTCGCAGGTCGCCTCGGACGGACCGCGAGGGATTCGATTCCCCTGCCTCCGCGGACTCGTCTTCCGCCGCCCGATCCGCGCCGACGGGGCGCCGGAGCTGGGACCGCGAGGAAGACTCCGTCGCCGCCATCCTGCCGCTGTATCTCAAGGAGATGGGCGCCAAGTCCCTGCTCGACGAGGAGCGGGAGGCGGCGATCGCGCGCGAGCTCGAAAGGGCTCGCGAGGATCTCGCGCGCGCCGCCCAGAAGCTGCCCCGCCCCGCCCGCACCTACGCGCTCGGCGGGGACTCCCGCGGGCCCAGGCTCGGCAGGGGCTGGCCGCTCGAGCGCGTGGAGCTGTTCCATACGCGGCTCCTGCGCTATGCCGAGGAGCACGCGGGTCCCAGGCTCACGCTCGGAATCGAGCAGATCAAGGACGCGAAGAGCCGCATCGACCGGGCGCGCGAGGAGCTCATCCTCGCGAACCTCCGCCTCGTGGTCTACCTGGCGAAAAAGTACCTCCACCACGGCATCTCGTTCATGGACCTGATCCAGGAAGGGAACATCGGGCTCATGAAGGCGGTGGAGAAGTTCGAGGTGGAGCGCGGAAACAAGTTCTCGACGTACGCGTTCTGGTGGATCAAGCAGGGGATCGAGCGGGCGATTGCGGACAAGGCGCGGCTGATCCGGATCCCGGTGCACGTGAGCGAGAAGATGAAGAAGGTCTTCCGGGTCCTGGGCACGTCGGGCGATGCGCCGGGGGCCCACCCGGATACGCACGAGGTGGCCGCGCAGCTCGGCATGCCCGTGGAGAAGGTCGAGGCGATCCTGAGCGTAGTGCGCGAGCCGCAGGCGTTCGAGGACTTCCCCGCGGACGAGGAAGGCCCGAGCCTGCTCGGGTTCCTGGTCGATCCCGGCGCGCGCTCTCCCCTGCAGTCGGTGCTCGAGCGCGAACGGCAAGAGACGATCGAGAGAGTCCTCAAGGGGCTGTCCCCGCGCGAGGAGAAGATCCTGCGCATGCGCTTCGGGGTCGGGCGCGACGCACCGTCCACCCTGGAGGAGATCGGCCAGGCTCTGGGGCTCTCGCGGGAGCGGGTGCGGCAGATCGAGGCGGCCGCCTTGCGCAAGGTCCTGGCCACGCGGCGGGGGCGGAAGCTGCGCGAGCTGCACGGCTGATCCAGGTCGACCGCGTTGCTGGTCCCGCGCCGCGCGCGTGCCTATATTCCCTCCGGCCCGAGACCTCGAAGGAGCGAGCATGGCGAAGCGCCCCGGATGCCGGAGAAGCCACCCGCGCCACATCGTCGAGGAGAGCCTGCACGCCCGCGTGGAATTCGGCTATCCGCGGCCGCAGGATCCGCCCTGCCGCGTGAGGATCAGGGACGTGAGCGAAGGGGGGTTGGGGTTCGTCCTCGAGCAGGAGCTCCCGGGACTCGAGGTCGGAGACTGCATCGCTGGTGTGGCGATCCACATCGGCTCCAGGATCATCCGCGGGGACCTGCTCGTCATGCACTTCACCCCCGAGGCAACGGCGGGGGCGCTGTGCGGCGCGCTGTTCTATCCCGCCGACGACGGCGACCTGCTGGCCTTCCGGGACGTGATTCGGGAGCTCGAAGCGCGCACGCCCGACGCCCGCGTTCTCGCCGGCTAGCCTTTCTGCCGGCAGCTCAGGGCTGTGCGAGGCTCTGGTAGAGGCTCTCGTAGCGCCGGACCTGCCGGCTCCAGGAGAAGTCCTGGGCCATTGCGTTCCGACGAATCCTCCGCCACGCCTCGGGGTCGCGGAAGACACTCACGCCCAACTCGAGCGCCCAGCGCAGCGCATTCGGGACGAAGTGCTCGAAGACGAACCCGGTCCCCTCGCCCGTGCCGGGATCGAACAGCTTCACGGTGTCCGCGAGCCCGCCGGTCTTCCGCACCACCGGGACGGTGCCGTAGCGCAGGCTGTACATCTGGTTGAGCCCGCAGGGCTCGTAGCGGGAGGGCATCAGGAAGAAATCCGCCCCTGCCTCGATCTGGTGCGCGAGCGCGTCGTTGTGGCCGCGGTAGAAGCGCACGCGCTCCGGAAACGCGCGCTCCAGCCGCCGGAACGACTCCTCCATCGCCGCCTCGCCGGTGCCGAGGGCGACCAGGGACAGATCCAGACGCTCGACGAGCGCGGGGAGCGTCTCGATCACCAGGTCGAGCCCCTTCTGGTGTGTGAGCCGGGAAACCACGCCCAGGCAGGCTCGGGACGGGGAGTGGGGAAGCGAGGCCGCCTGGAGCAGCGCGCGCTTGTTCTTCTCCTTGTCCGCGAGGCTGTCGCGCGAGTAACGGTGCGGGATCCACGGGTCGGCCTCGGGACTCCATTCCTCGTAGTCGACCCCGTTCAGGATCCCGACCAGGGAGCCACGACGGGCCGCGATCTCCTCGTGCAGCCCGAAGCCGTACGCGCTGGTCTGGATCTCGCGGGCGTACGTGGGGCTCACGGTGGTCAGGCTGTCGGCCTGGAGGATGCCGTTCTTGAGGAAGCCGATGCGCCCCGCGCGCAGGTCGCCCTGGTGAAGATGGTGCGCGTGCTCGGCGAGCCCGAGGTCCGGGAGGACCTGGGCCGGAAAGACCCCCTGGTATCCCAGATTGTGCAGCGTGAGCACGCTGCGGGTCGCGCGGAACAGGGAATCCCAGCTGTACACGGACTTGAGGTAGATGGGGATCAGGGCGGTGTGCCAGTCGTGGCAGTGGAACACATCGGGGCCCCAGCCCATCCTCTGGCAGCTCTCGATCGCCGCCCGGCACAGGAAGGAAAAGCGCAGGTGCTCGTCGGGATCGCTCGTGTAGATCGTCGGACGGTCGTAGAACGCGGGGCAGTGGATGAGGTAGATCCAGAGCGTCGAGCCGGGAAGAAGCGCGGTGAAGGCGGTGAAGGTCACCCTCCTCCCGCCGACCGGCACCGGGATGTCGCGCAGGAAGTCGACGGGGACCAGGTCGTGGGCCGCGCGCAGGACGCCCGAGTAGAGCGGCAGGAACAGGCGCAGGTCGTGGCCGTTGCGGTGCAGCTCGCGGGCGAGCGCGGAAGATACGTCGCCGAGTCCGCCGGTCTTGGCGAATGGGTGGGCTTCCGAGGTGGCGAAACAGATCTTCATGGGGCGCGTGGCGCGAGGGCGAATCCTAACACGGAGCCGGAGGGGAAGGCCTGTGCCATCGAGTGCGCCAAGAAGGGCGTCCGATCACGG
>Ga0316622_100000204_pt1 | contig 31638 bp, 26 predicted proteins | sample OWC_Aug_OW2_C1_D_FD_207646 | JGI IMG/M metagenome (GOLD analysis project Ga0316622, IMG submission 207646) | Wetland soil microbial communities from Old Woman Creek delta, Ohio, United States - OWC_Aug_OW2_C1_D5_C | ecosystem: Environmental > Terrestrial > Soil > Wetlands | place: USA: Ohio... | reverse complement strand
ATGTCCTGGCCGTACTTGATCACGGTATCGCCCGCCTTCAGGTCCCGGAGCGCGAGCTTGTGGCCGATCGGCACCGCCTGCATGGCGACGAGACGGAAATCCGAATTGTCGTGGGTCACGACGCAGAGCATCTCGGTGCCGGCTGCGAGCCCTTCGACGACCACGACGCCGACGTTGTCCTTCGGGTCGTGCACCAGCAGTTGGGGAATGGTCACGGGGTTGGCCTCCAGGGGGCGGGCGGCCGGTGCGCCCCGGCATGCCCGCGAAACCTGATCAGGGGTAGAGCAGGACGCCGGCCCGTTCGTCGCGCCACGCCTGCTCGTCGATCGTTGTCAGCGCCTCCAGGTCCGTGGGCGTGGCGGACGGATCGTCCACCCAGCGTCTCAGCAACTCGCTGCCGTTGATGAGGTCGATGGCCAGCCGGCCGTGCTCGTACTCGTAGGGAAAATCGCGCCACAGGTCGAAGTCCGGATGCAGCCGGCGCAGCGCCTTGAACGCGAGGGCCAGCGCGCGCCACGGACGGAACGCATCGTGATCGTACGCGGCGTCCTCCACGTGGACGTGCAGTCCGGCGCAGAGCCGGCCCGCGTGCTTGTGGAACGTGGGCTCGAACCAGCACGGGCGCAGGCGACAGCCGAGCAGCCAATCCGGCGCCAGCCGCTGCATTTCCTTCACCAGCGCGTTGATGTCCAGGCCGGGCGCGCCGAACAGTTCCAGCGGGCGGGTCGTGCCGCGGCCTTCCGAAAGCGTCGTGCCCTCGAGCAGCACGGTCCCCGGATAGCAACGTGCCATCCACAGGTTGGGCGCGTTGGGACTTGGGTTGACCCACGTGCGCTCGCCGAGCGGCCAGCCATGTCCCGGGGCGTCCGCGGGCGACCAACCCGTCATTTCGACGACGCGATAATCGACGCTGAGCCCGAGGCGCCGCACGAACCAGTGCCCCAGCTCGCCGAGGGTCAGGCCGTGCCGCATGGGCATTTCGCCCGCACCGACGAAACTTTCCCAGCCCGGCCTCAGGGCCAGCCCTTCGACGGGACGGCCGACGGGGTTGGGCCGGTCGAGCACCCACACCGCCTTGCCGTGCCGTGCCGCGGCTTCCAGCACATAACGCAGCGTGGTGATGAACGTGTAGATGCGGCAGCCGAGGTCCTGCAGGTCGACGAGCAGGACGTCAAAGCTGTCCATCATCGTATCGGTCGGCCGCCTCACGTTCCCGTACAGGCTAAACACGGGGATGCCGTGGGTCGGATCGGCGAAATCCGGCGACTCGACCATGTTGTCCTGCTTGTCGCCGCGCAATCCGTGCTGCGGGCCGAACGCTGCGCTCAGTCGCACGTCGCTGAGCGACGCGAGCGCATCCAGCGAGTGCGTGAGATCCGCCGTGACCGATGCGGGATGCGCCAGCAGTGCGACGCGCTGGCCGGCGAGCGGCCGGCGCAACGCCGGTTCGGACAGCAACCGATCGATGCCGAACGTCACCACGTGCTGGCCCGCTCGAATTCCAGGACGAACCCCGCGGGGCTGTGAAAGTCCGGCTTCTCGGCGCGGTGGGCGAGCGCCCAGTAGGACAGGTGCCCGTCCGATTCCTCGATCACCGCGGCGAGGCCGAGGAGCAGCATTCCGTCGCCCGGCAGTGCCAGCAGCGCTTCGAGCGGAATCAGCGCCTCGAGTGCAATGCGGTCATCCGTCACGCTTGCTGCGACGGTGGGCGATGTCGAGTATTCGAGCGGCATCATGCCGGCGCGGTAACTGAGGAAACCGTAAGCGGCCCATTGCGTGGACGGCGAGAAGTTGAACTCGCAGTAGGCTGCCGAGCCCTGGCCGCCGATGAAGGCCTCGAAGCACGTGTGCCGCCAGAGCCCGTCCGTGCGCTCGGCCGGCGCGGCCGGCGGAACGATGATTCCGTTGACGTCGCCGTCCAGGAAGTATCGCAGGCGTAGGCCTCCCTCGGGATGGGATGCAATTTCCACGTCGATTCGACGCACGGGGCCGCCCATGGTCGACGGGTGACAGACGAGGGCTACGCAGCGAGGGGCGAGTCCGGGCATCCGCTCATAATACCGGGAGCTCAGATCGGCTGTAGCAGGGACGGGTCGGGCCGCTCCAGCCAGCGCATGACCGCCTCGGCGAAGCGCCCGCACTCCCCGATGGCACGCTCCCAGGCGCGGATACGGGCCGTGTGATCCCGGCCGTAGCGATAGAAGTCCTGACGATCCGGCAGCTTGCCGTTCGGGAGTGTCGCCAGGAACCCGGGCGACGGGGCCACCAGCAGCATGTCGTCGAGCCAGGGGTGGCCGCGCGGGGCCTTCCGCCAGGGCAGGTGCTTGTCGAGCCAGCCCGGAGTGACGTAGTCGTTAAAGTGGGGGTAGAGGACGATGCGCCGGCGATGGCCGGCGCGTGTCACGCGCTCGTATGGCAGCAGCAGGTGATAGTCCACCAGTGCTCCGTCCCAGTAGTTTCCGGGCGGGGCGCCCGCGATGTCGCGCACCGGCGTGCAGAGCAGCGGGATGGTTCCGGAGGCGAGCAGGGCGTCCTCCTCGTTGTCGGGTTGCAGCGGGACATTCTGCGTGTCGAAGTCGTCGAACGGCTGTGCGAGGGATCCGGGCACGCCAGCCGTGAACACCACGCGCTCGAGGTACCCGGCGAGGCGCTTGCGCGAGATTGCGTTGGTGAGCACGGCGCGCCCGAACGCTAGCCTCGACTCGGCGTCCCGCAGGGGGCCGCGTGCGCGCGCCGTGACGACCGTCAGCGATACGCCCGGCCGAACCTCGAGCGCCCGCCCTCCGAGCACGGACCGCGCAATCCGCCGGCACGCAGCGCTGACGTCGGCCGGACTCGGTTTCTCGTCGTAGTTCTGGTCGTGGACGTAGGCGTGCTGCACCCGGTCGAGGGCGGCCACGGCGTCGGGCTGCGCGAGTGCCGCCATTCGCCACGCGCCGACCGAGGCGCCGATCAGTTCGATCTGCGAGTCTTCCCGCAGCCACTCCTGGTGCAGGAGCTTGTCGAGCGGGATCAGCGCCAGGCCCTTGGGTCCGCCGGCGGCGGCAGGGATGCAGGCGATGTCGGCGGGCGCCAGGCCGCGTTCGCGGATGTGCGCGGCCGCCCCGGGGCCGGCGCGGAAGGTGACGATCGACGGGTGTTTCAGCAAGGGTAAGATGCGCCGAGTTGGAAGGACATCGTAGCCATGAACCGCATTTTACTGATCGCCGTCCTGGTCATCGTCGCCATCCTGCTGGTGAGGCGGTTCAGGGGTGGGAGCGGCCGCTGACGCTCAAAGCAGGTCGCGCAGCCGGAACCACAGCATCGCCAGTACCAGGGCCGGGGTGCGAAAAGCCGGTCCGCCGGGAAAGAGGTGATGCGGCAGGCGGCCGAACAGGTCGAAGCGTTCCGCCTGTCCGGCGATGGCCTCGGCCGCGAGCCGGCCCGCCATCCCGGCCATCGCGATGCCGTGGCCCGAGAATCCCTGCAGATAGAGCACGCCCGGGCCGATGCGGCCAAAGTCCGGGGCACGGCTCATCGTGATGTCCACGTAGCCGCCCCACACGTAGTCGAGTCCGACGTCGGCGAGCTGCGGGAAGACCTTCAGCATGCGGGCGCGCGTGGCCCGTCCCGTGCCGCGTGCGTCGATGCCGGAATAGCTCACGCGCCCGCCGAACAGCAGCCGATGGTCCGCCGAGCGCCGGAAGTAGTCGAGCACGAAGTTCACGTCCGCGACGGCGACGTTCTCGCGCATCAGTGCCTGGACGCGGCGCTCGCCGAGTGGTTCCGTCGCGACCACGTAGGTTCCCACCGGCATGATCCGCCAGTTGGACGGGGCCTTGAGGCGATCCACGTATCCGCCGCGCGTGAGCACCGCGAAGTCGGCCATCACCGAGCCGCGGTCCGTCGCGACGCGCACCGGGCTGCCCGGCTCGACCGAGATCGCGTGCGAATCCTCGTAGATGGTGACACCGGCCGCCTCTGCGGCACGCGCGAGATCCAGCGTGTAATTGAGCGGGTGCAGGTGACCGCTGCCCGGGTCGTACAACCCTGCGCAATAGCGCCTGGTGGCGAGCAGCGCCTCGACGTCGGCGCGCTCGAGGAAACGCGGTGAACCATAGCCATAGGTCTCCGCGAGTTCGTGCTGCAACTGCTGCAGCTCGCGGTGCTGGCGAGGCTTGACCGCCACGTGCACGTGGCCCCAGTGCAGGTCGCAGTCGATGGCGTGCTTTGCGACCCGTTCCCGCAGCAGGCCGAGCGCCTCGATCGAGACGTCCCACATGCGCCGCGCGGCATCGAGCCCCACCTGTGCGACGAGGCTCTCCTGGCTGGTGCCGAAGCCGAAGATCGCCTGCCCGCCGCTGCGACCGGACGCACCCCACCCGATGCGGCGCGACTCGAGCAGCACCACCCGGTAGCCACGCTCGGCCAGGTCGAGCGCGGTCGAGCATCCCGCAATGCCGCCGCCAATGACACAGACGTCCGCCCGGACCTGCCCCGCAAGTGACGCGCGTACCGGCGCCGGATGCGCCGTGGCTGCGTAGTACGAGGCGACATGATGCATGGCGTCACTCTATCGGCCCGCGGGGGTGCCGGAAACCACGGTTGGCGCTTATTGCGTCGGACGGGCAAGCTTCGCGTATGCCCGACCAAGACCTGCAATCCCCCTGGCCGTCCCAGTCCGAGCCGGTCAGGGTCAGAAAGATAGGCCGCGACCTCATTCGCGAGCCGCTCCTCAACAAAGGCACTGCGTTTACGGAGGACGAGCGCGAGCGATTCCGCCTGCACGGACTGTTGCCCGCGCGCCAGATCTCGATGGACATGCAGGAGCGGCGCATCCTGGCATCGCTCGATCGCACGCCCATGCCGTTCGACCAGTACCTGAAGCTGTCCGCCCTGCAGGACCGCAACGAAACCCTGTACTACCGCGTCCTCATGGGTGACCTCGAGCGGTTCATGCCGCTCATCTACACGCCGACCGTGGCGGAGGCGACGCGCAACTTCAGCCAGGTCTACCGTCGGTCGCGCGGGGTATGGCTCACGCCCGCCTTCCGGGGCCGCATGAAGCAGGTGCTGCGCGAGGCGGTGGGCGACGCACCGATCCGCCTGATCGTCGCGACCGACAACGAGTCCATCCTCGGGATCGGCGACCAGGGCGCGGGTGGCATGGCCATCTGCATCGGCAAGCTGTCGCTGTACACCGTCGCCGCGGGCATTCCGCCGGGGACGACATTGCCGGTGAGCCTCGACGTCGGGACGGACAACGCGGACCTCCTGCACAACGAGATGTATGTCGGCTGGCGCGAACCGCGGCTGCGCGGCCACGAGTACGACGCGTTCATCGACGAGTTCGTGGATGCGGTGGCGACCGTGCTCCCGAACGCTCTGCTGCAGTGGGAAGACCTGCGCAAGGACATCGCGCTGCGCGTGCTGGACCGGCACCGGACGCAGCTGCCGTCGTTCAACGACGACATCCAGGGCACGGGTGCCGTTGCACTGGCGGGTGTCCTGTCGTCGCGCCGGGTGACCGGTCTGCGGCTTGCGGACCAGCGCATCATCGTGCATGGGGCCGGCGCGGCCGGGCTCGGCATCGCGCGACAGCTCAAGGCCGCGATGCGGCTCCAGGGGCTGTCCGAGGAGCAATGCCTCGAGCGCGTCGCAGCGCTCGACAGCCGCGGCCTGCTGGTGGCCGGCCACGACCTCCGCGACGCCTACAAGCGCGAACTCGCCTGGCCCGAGCAACTCGCCCGGCGCTACGGCGTGACCACGGATGCCGACCGGCGCCTCGAATCCCTCGTGCGCACGTACCGTCCGACGGTGCTCATCGGCACGTCGGGACAGCCGGGCAGTTTCAGCGAAGACGTCATCCGGGCCATGGCGCGCGAGTGCGCGCGGCCAGTGGTCATGCCGTTCTCGAACCCCTCGGACCTGAGCGAGGCGGTGCCTGCGGACGTGCTGCGCTGGACCGAGGGCCGCGCGCTCGTGGCGACCGGCAGTCCCTTCCCGCCGGTGACCTGGAACGGACGGACGTTCAACATCGGGCAAGGCAACAACGTGCTCGTGTTCCCGGGCCTGGGATTGGGTGTGCTGCTCGGCGGCATCCGGACGGTGACCGACGAGATGCTGACCGCCTCCGCGTTTACGCTCGCCGGCAAGCTCACCGACGAGGAACTCGCGAGCGGCATGCTGTTCCCGGCCGTGACGCGTTTGCGCGAGATCTCGGCGGCCGTGGCGGCGGCCGTGATCGCCACGACGCGTCGGGCTCCGTTGCAGGCGGACCCCGATCCGGACCTCGTCGCGCAGGTGCAACAGCGAATGTGGCTGCCGGAGTACGAGGAATATCACCTTTGAGTCTCGCCGGTCCGGCGGTGCTGTGCACGGTTGCGGTGATCGGCCTGCTGGTGGCGGAGCAACGTGGATCCCAGCGAGGACTCTGGCTCACCAAGCCCGTAGCCTCGGCGGCCTTCATCTGGGCGGGACTCGTTGCCGGCGCGCTCGATTCGACATATGGGCAGCTCGTCATGTTCGGGCTCTTGCTGTGTCTCGCGGGTGACGTCCTGCTGATTCCGCGTGAGCGGCCAAGCGTCTTTCGCGCGGGCGTCCTGGCGTTCCTGCTCGGTCACGTCGCTTACTGCGCCGCGTTCCTGACGCGGCCACTGGGGACAGCCGGACTGGTGGCTGGCGGTGTCCTGCTCGCTGCCGTCGTCGTGGCCGTGCTGCGCTGGCTGGGCCGATCGCTGCCGGCGGACATGGTCTGGCCGGTGCGTGCATACATGATCGTCATCGGAGTGATGTCGACGCTGGCGTGTGGAGTGACCGCGGCCGGCGGGCCCCTGGCTGTCGCGATGGGCGCACTGGCATTCACCGCGTCCGACGTGTCGGTGGCGCGCGATCGCTTCGTGACGCACGAGTTCGTGAACCGCGCATGGGGCCTGCCGCTCTATTACGCGGCCCAGATGCTGATCGCCGTCACGCCCGCGATGGCCTGATGCTGCAGCCACAGTCGAGCCTGCCCGTGGTGCCGCTGTGTCCAGCGCCCTGGAACCTGCGCGGATCGGCGTGGATCGTCGCGCTCAAGCTTTCGCCGGATTCACCCGCCCAGAATGACTTCCTGCCTGCCGAACTCGCCGGGCAGGGCAGGGGGCTCGCCTCGTACCTCATGTACGTGGATTACGCCGAGTCGGGTTGCGGGCCATACCGCGAGTTGCTTTTCATTCCCGGCGCGTTCCCGTTCGAGGATGGCCGCCGCCACCTCACCATCAGCCGCATCGTCGTCTCGACGTGGGACAGCGTGGTGAACGGTCGGCGGAACTGGGGCATCCCCAAGGACCGCGCGGACTTCGAGGTGGAGAGCGGGCTCGGCAGCGGGCGTGAGGAGCACGTCCGCGTCGCAAGCGACGGCCGCGAGATGTGCGACCTGCGTCTGGCCACGCTGCCGTTTGCGCCGCCGCTGCCCGTGCGTGGTGCACTGGTCCCCGAGCGATTTCGCACGCTCGCGCAGCGATTCGACGGCCGCACCTATTACTACGCCCCGACCGCAATGGGACGCATCCGCCCCGGGCGACTCCTGGCCTGGCGCTTCGACTCCTCGATGTTTCCGGATCTCGCCTCTGCCGCGGTCGTCGCCGTGTTCAAGGTAGAGTCATTCCAGATGACCTTTCCGGCGGCGCGCGTCGTGTGACACGACCCGCCGAGTGAGGTCTTCCGCAATTGCCTCCGTGTCTACGGCGCGCGTAGTGTTCCCAGTGACACAGCTGCCGGTGGAGGGCATTTCGCCATGAACCCCAGGATATTCAATGCGTTGGCCGCCTGCGCAGCGATACTGTCGGCAGCGGGCTGCATGTCGGCGTCGCAGCACAGGGCTGACGTCGAGGAGCCCGCTGGCGACCGGTTGACCGTCGGCACCGTTCAAAAGGAAATCAGGGTGGGGATGTCCGGCGCGGAAGTCGCGGCGGTCCTTGGATCGCCGAACATCGTCAGTACCGACGAAGAGCGTCGCGAAGTCTGGATCTACGACAAGATTTCCACGGATGTCGCGTACTCGACCAGCAGCGGTGGATTGGCTGCGCTGATACTCGGTGGTGGCTCGGGCGTGGGCGGAGGAGTCGGCGGCAGTGCCAGCCAATCCGCTGGCGCCGCATCCTCGTCGCAGCAGACCCTGACGGTCATCATCAAGTTCGACAACGACAAGAAGGTCCGGGATTTCGCATACCACACCTCGCGCTTCTGACGCACGCGCAGGGAGCGTTTCCTGATGGTCAGGCACCGGATCGCAACGGTACTCGTGGCGGCATGCCTGGTGGCCGCGAGCGGCTGCGCGACCATACCCAAGGATGCGCTGGTCCTGTCGCCGGACTCCCTGGAGCGGCGCCAGCTCCAGACCCGGCGCATCGACGGGATCACGGAAAAGGAACTGCTCAGCGCCGCGGCCGGTGTGCTGCAGGACCTAGGATTCAATATCGACGAAAGCGAGACACGGCTCGGCGTGATCGTGGCGTCTAAGGATCGCTCTGCGTTTACGCCGACCCAGCTCGCCGGCGCCATCGCGCTGGCCCTTTTTGGCGTTTCCACGTCGATCGACAAGACCCAGAAGATCCGCGTCTCGCTCGTCACACGTCCGGCCATCGCGGCCGACGGGTCGGCCCGGACGGACAGCCAGATGCTGCGCATCACCATCCAGCGCATGGTGTGGAACACGGCCAATCAGGTCACGCGGATCGAGTCGATCGAAGAGCCTGAGATCTACCAGGCGTTCTTCGAGAAGCTCTCCAAGAGCGTCTTTCTCGAGGTGCAGGAAATATGAAGAGCGCCAGCCGCGCCGCCCTGGTCACTGCGTGCCTGATGGCGGGTTACGGGTGCGCTCCATCCACCGAGGCCGTGCTGGAGACCAGCCAGAGTGCCGTGGCACTGCGCAGTTTCCAGCAGCGCGCGTTCGACACGACGGATCGCGAGAAGACCCTGCGCACCGTCATCGCCACCCTCCAGGACCTGAGTTTCGTCGTCGACAAGGCGGACCTCGAACTGGGGACGGTCAGCGCGACGAAGTTATCGGGTTACCAGCTCAGGATCACGGTCACCGTCCGTCCGCGCGGCACGACGCAGTTGCTGGTGCGCGCGAACGCTCAATACATGGACAAGGCCGTCGAGGATCCCAAGCCGTACCAGGATTTCTTCGTGGCGCTGGAGAAGTCGATGTTCCTGACGGCCCACCAGGTCGATTAGGGTCGCGTTACTCCGCTCGCTTCGCCACCCACCTCTGGATATCGGGCACCGACTGCGCCATGAGGTCCGCCAGGATCTCGTGGACCAGCTTGCTGATCTTGTCCTCGGGCGACGCGCTCATCATGTAGCTGCCACTCTTGCGCTCGCCCGAGACGTAGGTATTTGCCGCCAGCAACTTGCCGCCTGCGTCGAGCAGCGTCACCGTGAGCGTCAGCTCGGCCCCCGGCGTAACCGCGAAGCCGAGGTTCTCCGCCTGATGAAAGTAGTACTTGAAGTCGGTGACCTTCGGTTGGATCACCACACGGTACTGGCCGTCGTGCATCGGGACGTTGGCGAAGCCCACTCCCTCGCGGAAAGCGCCGCCGTAGATCGTCTTGCCGATCTCGCGGGTCATCAACCCGAGCGGCACCGACATCTTTGCGCCCGAGCCGGTGAAGGTGCTTGCACCTTCGTTGAAGACGTACGTCGCATCCGCCTCGTCCATGTACATCAGGGCCTTGCCCTCGGCCACCGCGACAGGGGGTGGTGCCGTCGTGTGTACGTACTCGGGCTTGTACGTCGTCGTGGTCTGGCATGCGGTGAGAACGAGCGCAGAGATGATCGTGAGCAGCGTTGCCTGGATTCTCATTTGACTCCACCTCCGGGAGTGCGTCGCCATGGCGCAATCGGCGTCACCTGGCGACGATGGTTGATGCGAACCTTCCTGCTTCGTCGAAGACGAGCGTGTCGTGCCCGTATTGCCATTCACGATCCTCCTTGCGCCTCTCCTGCGGCGGGCCGAGCAGTTGCTCTATCTCGCCCGTGCTTGCGCCGACCCTGAGCAGGTTGCGGCATATGGCACCGGGGACCGTACCTGGCGCGGCGCAAAGACTGTCCGCCTGGGCCGGATCCGCGACGACGAGGTGCACGTGCACGGGGTTTGGCTTGAGGCTGCCGCTCGCGCCCGTGGCCGCGTCGATGCCGAGGCTGATGATGCCGCCGGCCAGCACGTTGCCCGCCATGCCTGCGACACCGGCGCCGGCAATCCTGGATTCGATCTGCATCTCGACCGGCTGGAATCCGTCCTTGCGCAGGAATACCAGATAGTCGTTCTTGCGCTTGAGTTCGAAGCTGCAGGGAGTGATGCAGGTCTGGCCGCTCGAAAGCTCGACTTTCGCGCCGTCGGGTTCGCTCTGAATCGCTACGGTCTCGGTCGTGCCGCGCGTGACGGTCGCGCAGCCTGACACCACCATCCCCACCGCCATGACCAGTGACGTGACTGCACTGGCCCGCATGCACCCTCCTTGGGCTCCCAGCCGATCCTGATCCCCTCAATGACTATGGTAGGCGCAGCGCCCGCCTGCAGCCTTGCGGCGGACGCCAGATCTGTGGCCCGGGGGTAGGTACTGATGGCGGTTGAGGGGAGTCATGCTGCCTTGTCCACCCCGACTGCGCCGGCGATCGCAGCGTGCGCCGCCGCCAGCCGCGCGATCGGCACCCGCGGCGCGGAGCACGATACATAGTCGAGTCCGATCGAATTGCAGAAGCGAATGGAGGACGGGTGCCCGCCGTGCTCGCCGCAGATGCCGACCTTCAGTCCCGGCCGGCTGGCGCGACCCCATTCGACCGCGAGCGCCATGAGCCGGCCCACACCCTTGACGTCGAGCACCTCGAACGGGTTGTCCTGCAGGATGCCGCGCTCGTTGTACATGGGCAGGAACTTGTTCTCCGCGTCCTCGCGCGAGAAGGAGAACGTCGCCTGGGTCAGGTCATTGGTGCCGAAGGAGAAGAACTCGGCGACTTCGGCGAGGTTCTCGGCCCGCATGCACGCGCGCACCACCTCGATCATCGTGCCGAACTTGCAGGGCACTTTCACGCCGTAGGTGAGTTCCACTTCGCGCTGCACGGCCTCCATGTAGTCGCGTACGAGCTTCAGTTCCTGCGCCGTGCAGACCTGCGGCACCATGATCTCCGGGTGCACCTCGACGCCCGCGCGCAGGCATGTCGCGGCGGCCTCGAGCACCGCGCGTATCTGCATGGTGTAGATCTCGGGATACGTGATGCCGAGGCGCACGCCCCGATGCCCGAGCATCGGGTTCACTTCGCGCAACGCGCGTGCCTTGCGCAGGACCGCATCCTTGCGCGCGAGGACCGCGTCGATCAGGCGGCTCTCGCCCAGGTCGCGCAGGGTGGACGACAGGCGGCCGTCGGGCAGGGAGCGCGCCGCCTCGGACAGCACCTCCATGCCGCGCGCGGCACCGCGCAGATCGTGCAGGCGCGAGATGTCTTCCTCGAGTTGCCGCTCCGTCGGCAGGAATTCGTGGATCGGCGGGTCCAGCAGGCGAATGGTGACCGGGTGGGGCGCCATGGCCTTGAAGAGCCCGATGAAGTCGCTGCGCTGGATCGGCAGCAGCCGGTCGAGGGCGGCACGACGCTGGTCCGGCGTGTCCGCGACGATCATGTCCACCACGATGGGGAGGCGGTCCGCGGCATTGAACATGCGCTCGGTGCGGCAGAGACCGATGCCTTTCGCGCCGTAACGAACCGCACGGGCGGCATCGTCGGGCGTGTCGGCATTGGCCCGCACGCCGAGGCGCGCGTGGGTGTCGGCCCAGCCGAGCAGCTTCACGAGCGCCGGTGAGAAGTCCGCCTCGACCGTCGGCACCTCACCGCGGAACACCTGGCCGTTGCTGCCGTCGATCGTGATCAAGTCGCCTTCCTTGATGACCTGGTCGCCGACGAAGGCGACGCGCATGGCGACGTCGACATGAATACCCTCGGCCCCGGCGACGCAGGGCTTGCCCATGCCGCGCGCCACGACCGCCGCGTGCGAGGTCTTGCCGCCGCGGCTTGTGAGGATGCCCTGTGATGCGAAGAATCCGTGGATGTCCTCAGGCTTGGTTTCCTCGCGCACCAGGATGACCTTGACGCCCTGCTTGCCGAGGATCTCTGCGCGGTCGGCATCGAACACCGCCTGGCCGCTCGCGGCACCCGGCGATGCGGGTAGGCCCGAGGCGAGGGAGTGTCCCCTGTGCTTCGGATCGAGGCGCGGAAACAGCATCTGCTCGAGGTGCGCCGGATTGACGCGGATGATTGCCTCCTCACGGGAGAGCAGGCCTTCCTCGTGCATCTCGACCGAGGTGCGCACCATCGCCGCTGCGTTCATCTTGCCATTGCGGGTCTGCAGGCAATAGAGCGTGCCGCGCTCGATGGTGAACTCGAAGTCCTGCACCTCGCGGTAATGACGCTCGAGGCGATTGCGCAATTCGGCCAGCTGCGGGTAGATCGCGGGCATTTCCGATGCCAGGTCGGCGATGGGCTTCGGCGTGCGGATGCCCGCGACGACGTCCTCGCCCTGCGCGTTCGTCAGGTACTCGCCGTAGAGCTGGTTCTCGCCGGTGGCCGGGTTGCGCGTGAAGCCCACGCCCGTCGCGCTGTCGTTACCCATGTTGCCGAACACCATGGTCACGACGTTGACCGCCGTGCCGTTGGCCATCGCCGGCGTGATCTTGAATTCGCGTCGGTAATCGATCGCGCGCTTGCCCATCCAGGAGTTGAAGACGGCCTTGATCGCGATCTCGAGCTGCTCGTAGGGATCGGCCGGGAACGGCCGTCCCGTGTGCCGCTGCACGACCGCGAGGAACCGGTCGCCGATGTCGCGCAGTTCGTCGGGCCCGAGCATCACGTCCTGCTTTACGCCGACGCGTGACTTCACCGCCTCGAACTGCTCGTCGAAGACGGCGTCCGGCACGCCGAGCGCCACCTTGCCGAAGAGCTGGATGAAGCGGCGCCAGGCGTCGTAGCCGAAGCGCTCGTTGCCGGTGCGACGGATGAGCGCCGCCAGTGTCGTCTCGTTCAGGCCGAGGTTCAGGATGGTGTCCATCATGCCCGGCATGGACATGGCGGAGCCCGAACGCACAGAGACCAGCAGCGGATCGTCACCACCGCCGAAGCGCTTGCCACTCTTCTTCTCGAGCGTCGCCATGTGCGCGCGCACCTCGTCCATGGCGCCGTCGGGCAGGTGGCGCTGCGAGTCCGCGAGGTAGTCGAGACAACACTCGGTCGTGATCACGAAGCCGGGCGGCACGTTCAGCCCGATGCGCGTCATTTCGCAGAGGTTGGCGCCCTTGCCGCCGAGCAGCATCTTGTTGCGGCCGTCGCCCTCGTCGAAGGCGTACACCCATTTCCGTGCACTGGTGATCATGGCGAGTCCTCGACGGGCCCTCCGTCGGGCCCCGCAGATGCAGTGATAGCCCTACCACCGCCCGCGGAACATACGTGGAACTCGCTAAATGGCCGGGGATCGGGCGGGCACGTGGGCCCGACCCCCGGCGGCTCGCAGGATCAGCTCATTCTGGCCTCGGTGACACGCTGGCGATGCAGTGCATGGAGGCGTGCGTCGTCGACTTTGCCCACGGCGTTGTCCAGCGCCCGGTCGTGGCAGGAGCGGAAGTTGCTCTGCTTCTGGAGCTCCTGCAGCAGGTTCGGCGCCCCGCCGCAGACCCTGGTTGCGGCCGACTCGAGCCGCGCATACAGCGTCTTCGCGCCGGCCGGGCTCGCCAGGTTGAGGTCATCGTAGGTGACGGTGACGCTCGTCACGCTGGTGCCCAGCATTACGCGCTCGGCCGCCTGGCCCGAGATCGCGACGAGCAGGCCGGCGACACCGAGCATGAGGGTCTTGCCGAGTCCGAAATTCCGATGTGTCGCAGTGGTGTTCATGTTCAGTCTCCTGTCCCTTGTAGGTCGCGTGTCTTTCTCGTCCACGCCTGCATTCTGATGCACGAAATGGCCGTGTACGCGACGCCTCGTCGCCCGCGGATGTCGTCTCGTCGCAGTTCACACGCCTCTTGTGCGGGCGCGGCCCGCAGGTGACTATCGCCACGCCAGTCGTGTCATCCGCAGGGGGAGTTCCGATGAGCCAGACGATCGGGATGATTGGGCTCGGCCGCATGGGCGGAAACATGAGCAGGCGAATTGCGCGCGCCGGCCTCGACGTCATCGCCTGGGACAGCGCTTCCGGGGCGCGCGCCGGCCTGGCCGGTGAGGCGCATGTGCGAACGGTCGAGACGCTGGACGCGCTGGTGCATCAGCTGCGCGTACCCCGCGTCGTGTGGCTGATGTTGCCGGCCGGAGCGCCGACGGGAGAAACCCTCGCGAAACTGTCGGGGTTGCTCGCGCCGGGCGACGTCGTCGTCGACGGCGCGAACGCCTTTTATCGCGACAGCATCCGGCATGGGCAGGAGCTTGCGGAGCGAGGCCTGCAGCTGGTCGATGCCGGCGTCTCGGGCGGAGTGTGGGGACTCGTCAACGGATACGGTTTGATGGTGGGCGGCACGACCGAGGCCGTGCGTATCGTCGAGCCTTTCCTGCGGGTGCTCGCGCCCGCGCCCGATCGCGGCTGGCTGCACTGCGGCGCGAGCGGCGCGGGGCACTTCGCCAAGATGGTGCACAACGGCATCGAGTACGGCCTGATGCAGGCCTACGCGGAAGGGTTCGCGCTCATGCGGGCGAAGTCCGAGCTGCAGCTGGACGTCGCCAGGATCGCCGAGTCGTGGCGGCACGGGACCGTGATCCGCTCGTGGCTGCTCGACCTCACCGCCGAGTTCCTCGCCGAGGACGCGTCACTCGCGTCGATCGCGCCTGTGGTGGCGGAGTCCGGCGAGGGCCGCTGGGCGGCGATCGAATCGATCGAACTCGGCGTGTCCGCGCCCGTCATGACGCTGGCCTTGATGGAGCGCTTCGCGAGCCAGGGTCGTGACGATTTCGCCAACCGCCTGCTCGCGCGCCTGCGACAATCGTTTGGCGGCCACGCCGTCACACGCAACAATCCGGAGAAATGAGCCTGATGAATACGAGATTCCCGTTGGCGGTCCTGCTCGCGCTGCTGGCGTTCGGCACCGTTGCTGCCGCGGACAAGGAGACGCCACCGGCGGATGCCACCAAACAAGCCGTGCCGGAGACTCCGACCCCGCCGCCCGAACCGGCGGCGTCGAAGACGCAGCACAAGGTGGAGATCGACGGCCAGACCGTACGTTACACGGCGACCGCCGGCTGGCTGATCATGAAGAACGACGAGGGCAAGCCCGTCGCGCGCTTCGGCTACACCGCGTACACGCGTGATGGCGTGGCGGACCTGGGCCGCCGTCCCATGACCTTTGCCTACAACGGCGGCCCGGGCTCCTCCTCGATCTGGCTGCACATGGGCATCCTCGGCCCGCGCCGCGTCGTCGTGAACGACGCCGGCTACTCGCCGCCGCCGCCGTCGCAGCGCGTCGACAACTCCTACAGCGTGCTCGACGTGACCGACCTCGTCATGATCGACCCCGTCGGTACCGGTTACAGCAAGCCGCTCGGCGAGGCCAAGGGCGCGGACTTCTGGGGCGTGGACCAGGACGTGAAGTCGGTGGGAGCGTTCATCAAGCGTTACGTCACCGAGAATGGCCGCTGGGCGTCGCCGAAGTACATCCTCGGCGAAAGCTACGGCGGCATGCGGTCGGCGGGTCTTGCCTTGCACCTGCAGCAGGTGCAAGGCATGAACCTGAACGGCGTAATACTGGTGTCACCGTTCCTGAGTGCAGGCTCCGGCGAGGACGGCGTCAAGATCGACCTTCCGCACGTGCTCTACCTGCCGACGCTCGCCGCGACGGCGTGGTACCACAACCTCATACCGAACAAGGCCGCCTCGCTCGAGGCGTTCATGGACGAGGTTTCGCGGTTCGCATACCACGACTACATGCCCGCGCTCATGAAGGGTTACGTGATTACCGCCGAGGAGAAGCGCGCCATTGCCGCGAAGCTGGCGGCCTACACGGGCACCACCGCGGACTACTGGGAGAAGGCCGACCTGCGAGTGAGCCACCCACAGTTCCTCCAGGAACTGCAACGCGGGAACCGGCTCATTACCGGTCGCATCGATTCGCGATTCGTCGGGCCCGCCGTCAACCCGCTCGGCGAGAAGATGGACTACGACCCGTTCTTTCCGGCGATCGGTCCGGCGTACACTGCGGCATTCCTCGACTACATGCACTCGGAGCTCAAGTTCGGGAAGGACGAGGAGTACCGTGTCTCGGCCTTCGACATCAAGTGGGACTGGCAGCACACGCAGCCCGGCCCGAACCAGTGGATCTCACCGCTCGCCAACACGGTTCCCGATCTCGCGCTCGCGATGACGATGAACCCGGGCATGCACGTGCTGGTGCAGCAGGGTTGGTATGACCTCGCCACGCCGTTCCTCGCGACGCAGTACGACCTGGAGCACCTCGACATCACGCCGGAAGCGCGCAAGCGCATCCGCTTCGAGCATTACGACGCGGGGCACATGATGTACGTGAACGGTCCGTCGCTGAGGAAGTTCCGCGACGACCTCGCGGGCTTCATCCGGGATACGGACCGGCTTTGAGGCCGGCTGCGGCGCTCTCGTCGGCGACGACGACAGCGCTGTCGCGGCTCACGGCGATCGCGGGCACGTCACCGGTGCCAGCGAGCAGCTCGCTCAGGCGAGTGTTCTTCGCTGCGCCCGTCACCAGCCAGAGCCTGCGTCGCGCGCGGTTGATTGCCGGCAACGTGAGCGTCATGCGGCGGAGGCCCTGGTACTCGCGCGTGACGGCCACATCGCGATCGTTCGTTTTCAGCACGGGATCGCCCGGGACGAGCGACGCCGTGTGGCCGTCCGTGCCGAGTCCGAGTTGCAGGAGGTCGAGTTGCAGCGGGGCGCCGCTGCATGCCTCCAGCGAGGCCTGGTAATCGGTCGCCGCGGTGGCGAGGTCCGCGGACTCCACTGGCATCGGCAGCAGATGTCCCGATGGCAGGGGCCCTTCACGCACCAGGATCTGCTCGAGCCGCGTGAGGTTCCGCACGGCGTCGCCGCGAGGCGCGACGCGCTCGTCCACCTGTGCGACGAAGATCTTCTGCCAGGGCAGGTCGAAGTGGCACAGTTCGCGCAGCATGAGCCAGGGTGTCTCCCCGCCGCTCAACGCCACCAGTGCCCGGCCGCGTAGGGCGACTGCATCGGCACAGGTCCGTGCAACCTCTGCGGCCGCGATGTTCGCGGCCGAACCCGCATCGTGTGCAATCTTCAATCGCAAGGCGTGCCTCCGTCGGCCGGCGGATCGTACCAGCCGCCATGGGGATCGACCATGCGATCCGCCGCCGGCGGACCCCAGCTGCCGGACACATACGGCTCCGCCTGCGGACCGCTCGCGAGCAGCCGGTCGACGATCTCCCACGCGAGTTCGACCGAGTCCTGCCGCGCGAAGAGGGTCGCGTCGCCGCGCATTGCATCGCCGAGCAGTCGCTCATACGGCGTCATCTCGTCGGCGTGGGCGTTGCAGGCATAGAGTTCGGTCTCCTGGCCCGTCATGCCTTCGCCGGGGGACTTGATGCGCGCGCCGAGTGCGATGGCGACGCGGTCCGGGCCGAGTCGGAAGCGCAGGTAGTTCGCGCGTTGCGGCAGCGGCTCGTCGAAGAGCCGCTGCGGCGGGTGGCGGAAGGTCGCCATCACCTCGGTGGCGGTGACGGGCAGGCGCTTGCCGGTGCGGACGAAGAACGGCACCCCGGCCCAACGCCACGAATCGATCTCGAAGCGTAGCGCGGCGTAGGTCTCGACGTCCGAACTCGGGTCCACGCCGTCCTCATCGCGATAGCCTCGGTACTGCCCACGCACGATGCCGCGCCGGTCGGGATGCTGCACGGCGCGCAGTACCTTCATCTTCTCGTCGCGCATGGCTTCGGCACCAGTGCCCACGGGCGGCTCCATCGCGAGGATGGCGAGCACCTGCAGCAGGTGGTTCTGCACGACGTCACGCACGGCGCCGAGTTCCTCGTACAGCCGGCCGCGGCCCTCGACGCCGAATTTCTCCGCCATGGTGATCTGCACACTTTCCACGTGCGTGCGGTTCCAGACCGGCTCGATGATCGAGTTGGCGAAGCGGAAGTAGAGCAGGTTCTGCACCGCCTCCTTGCCGAGGAAATGGTCGATGCGGAAGATCGCGCTCTCGTCGAATACCGCGTGGAGCGCGCGGTTGATGGTCCGGGCGCTCGAGAGGTCGCGGCCGAGCGGCTTCTCGACGATGACGCGCGCGCCGGAGGCGCAGCCGGAACTGCCGAGCTTTGTCGCGAGGGACGCGAACAGGCTCGGGGGAATGGCGAGGTAGTGGCAGGGACGCGCGGCGCCGTCGAGTGCGGCGCGGAGCGATGTGTACGTCGCGTCCTCGCGGTAGTCACCGTCCACGTATTTGAGCTTCGCCTCGAGGCGCTGCAGCGTCGCGGTGTCCGTTCCGTTGCCGTGCTGCGCCACGCTCTCGCGCAGCCGCGTGATCAGGGCCTCCCGGCTGCTGCCGCCCCGCGCAACGCCCACCACGATCTCGGGCAGCTTCCCACGCCGTTCGAGGTTCGCGAGCGCCGGGAGGATCTTCTTGAACGCCAGGTCGCCGGTGATGCCGAAGACCACCAGCGCGTCGGAGTGAAGAGGTGCCGGGTTTAACGTATTAAACGTTTGCACGGTCTCGCGTGCTCCAGCCATGCTGCGGTTTGCCACCTTGCAATCTTGCCACGCGCGGGGCCATAAGATCGCAAGCACGCAAACGTTTAAAACGTTAAACCCGGCACCTCTGCACTGCAAGATGCCTGCCAATCTCTCACCGGAATACAAGGCCGCGGCCGACGCGTTCCGCAAGGCGCGCGACCCCGGTGAGCGGCTCCAGCACCTGCGCGAAATGCTGCGGGTGATCCCCAAGCACAAGGGCACCGATCACCTCCAGGCAGACCTGAAGCGCCGCATCAAGGAGCTGGACGAGGAACTGGAGGGCCCGAAGCGGGGCGGTGCGCGCAGTGGTCCGTCGCTGGTGGTCCGGCCAGAGGGCGCGGCGCAGATCGCGTTGCTCGGCCCAGCCAACAGCGGGAAGTCGCTGCTCCATGCGCAACTCACGGGATCGGGTGCGAAAAGCGGCCCGTACTCGTTCACGACGCAGTATCCCGAGCCCGGCATGCTCAAGTGGGAGGACGTCCTGTTCCAGCTCGTCGACCTGCCGGCGATCGCAGCCGGGCACCCGCTGCCGTGGATCGGCAGCACCCTGCAGTCGGCCGATGCGTGCCTGCTCGTAATCGACCTCGCCGATCCGGACTGCCTGCACCACGTCGAGTCGACACAGGCGATGCTCCGGGAGCGAAAGGTGAGCCTCGTCACGCGCTGGCCGGCCGACGCCGCAGCGGGCGAGGGCTCGCCGCAAGGGGAATCCGCGCCGCAGGAGGACGGCCTCGACGTCTTCGCGCTGCGGCTGCCGACCCTGCTGGTCGCCAACAAGTCCGACCTGCTCGAGCATCCACAGACCGACCTCGAGGCGCTCAGCGAACTCGAGGAACCGCACTTTCCGACACAGCTCGTCTCGGCACAAACCGGGCAGGGACTCGATGAACTCGGGGCGTGGCTGTGGCGAGCGCTCGGGCTCGTCCGGATCTACACGAAGGCCCCCGGGAAGCCGGCGCTCAACGACCGGCCATTCACGCTGCGGAGCGGCGAGCAGACCGTCGCCGACGTCGCGAGGCTCGTGCACCGCGACATGGCGAAGACGCTCAAGTACGCGCGCGTGTGGGGCCGGTCCGTCGTCGCCGAGGGGCAGCACGTCGGGCGCGAGCACGTGCTGGCCGATCGCGACGTCGTGGAACTGCACACCTGAGCGCAGTCGTCGGCGCCCCGAGGCGCCTGCTACGATGACCGAATGATTCCGCTCTGGTTCAGGCTCGCCTACACGGCGTTCGTGCTCTACATCGTCGTGATCTGGTGGCGGAACTACGGCTGGAAGAATTTCCTGTGGTTCTCCGACATCGCCTTCGTCGGCGCCGTGCCGGCGATGTGGCTTGAGAACGCGGCACTGGCGAGTGTTCTCGCGGTCGCCGTGCTCTTACCCGAAATCCTGTGGAACGTGGACTTTGCCGGCCGCCTGCTGCTGCGGCGGCGCATCACCGGACTCACCGATTACATGTTCGAGCCGGAGCGGCCGCTCATCCTGCGAGCGCTCTCGCTGTTCCACGTTCCGCTCCCGCTGGTGCTGCTATGGCTGCTGGCGGCTTATGGCTATGACGAAAAAATCGCGCTGCCCGGCGCGATCGCTCTCGCGGCGGTCGTGCTGCCGTGGAGCCGCTGGGTGACCACGCCGGACAAGAACATCAACTGGACGTACGGGCTCGGCGCGGCGCGGGTCCGCTGGTCCGGGGCGGCGTACGTATCTGTACTCTTCCTGGGCTTCGTGTTCCTCGTATTTCTCCCGACGCACTGGCTGCTGCGGGGCTGGTTCTGAGGGAAGCCGCTGCGATATACTCCGCCCCAGCATCAAGAAAGGGGCTCACACCCCGGCCAACCTGCCTCCCCGGGCAAGGTGGCGCGCGCCGCGAGGCGCGGATGCGGCCGGAAGGCAACGAAGCGGGTGAAAGCTCACTGAACCCTCCGGCGCTCGAATCGTGGCACGGAGGGTTTTTCGTCCCAGCCTCCCGCCCGTCGCGCGCCGTTCGTTGGACCCCCCGGTCAGGTCTGCAATGCCCGCAGAGGGCCTGGAGGTTTGACCATGAACTCGATAACGCCCGTCCTGATCGACTACTGGCAGAAACTGCCTGCCATGTCGCCTGCCGTGCGCAGGCAGCACCTCGCCGCCGCCCGCGACGACGTCCGCAACGGATGTCGCTCGCGCGAGGCCCTCGTTCCCTTTGCGCTCGGCGACGTGGACGCGGAAATCGTCCATGGGGCCACCACTGCCTACCTGGAGTGCTCTTCGGCGGGCCGGAATGACGAGCGCCGCGCTGCGATCGACGACGGTATCGAGTGGATTCGTCGTGGTCTCGCACTCAACCGTGGCGCGGTCTTCTCGTCGCTGCTCGGAATCGGCGACTCGTCCATCGACGAGCGGCTCGCTGCGCAGCGCCTTACGCTGTCGGTGGAGGAGGTAGCGACGATCTGTCGCCTGCTGCCGGCGGGGCCCGGCGGAACGACGGTCCGCTTTCTTTGCGAATGGCTGGAGTTGCTCGAAGGCTCGAGCGACGCGGCGCTGCGCCGCCAACGCGACCTCATCTCGGAGGCGCTGGACGGGTCTTCGGCAGACGCAGAGCGACTCGTCGCTGCTTGATTGCGACTGTCCGCACGGCGTGCGGATAGCGACCACCACGGCGAGGCGTCAGCCCGCCGCCCCCAGCGCCGCGTCCGTGGGCGGGCTCCGCACGGTGCCGAGCCAGTTCGACACGTCGCGCGGCTTGCGGTCCGCGAGCCAGTCGAACACCAGCGAGTGCCAGTGCACGCGCTGCACGTACGCGCGGGTCTCGTTGAACGGAATGTTCTCCACCCAGACATCCGTTTCCATCGGTGTGGCCGGCAGCCAGCGCTGCGCCGCGAACGGGCCCGCGTTGTAGCTCGCGATCGCGAGCGGCAGTTGTCCGCCGGCACGGTCGAGCAGGCTGCGCAGGAACGCCGATCCCAGGGGCACATTCACCGATGGCGTCAGCAGCTCGCTACGCGACGGCGCCTTGAGGCCCGCCTTGCGCGCGGTGCGCCGGGCCGTTTCGGGCATCAACTGCATCAGTCCCAGTGCCCCGGCGCTCGAACCGGCGTCGGCGCGGTACAGACTCTCCTGGCGGATCACCGCGTAGATCAGTGACTGCGGCAATCGCGTCGTGCTCGACGCCTGGCGCACCTCGACGTCGTAAGGCCGCGGATACAGCAGCTCGTAATCATTGAACAAACCCTGCCGTGCCGCCGTCGCGATCGCCTGCAGGTGCCAGCCCCAGCTGGAGGCGAGCCGCACGGCCTGCACCTGCTGGGCGGGCGTGAGCACATCAGTGGCCGTGCGCCACTCGAGATTCGCCTCGTTCTGCAGTCCGCACAGGACGAGTTCCCGCGTGCGCACGAGGCCTGCATCCGCAGCGATCTGGTTCATCTCGCCGTCGTCGCGTGGTATCGGTTGCAACGTCGGCGCAAACCGTTGCCCGAGGCGCGCAGCCGCCAGGACTGCGTACCAGTTGTCGGTGGGCAGCACCGACTTGTAGCCGTTGCGAGCCGCGTCGCGATCGCCGAGCTGCTCGGCGGCGCGGGCAGCCCAGTAACGCCAGCGGTTCTGGTTGCGAAGCACCTCGGGCATCGCAGCGATCGCGCGGTTCGCGCGCGCCCAGTCGGCCGCCCAGAGCGCGGAGCGTGCGTGCCACTCGTGTCCGCGCTCGTCAAAATCGTCCGCATTTACGAGCGCGAAGAACTCGAGTGCCCGCAGGTTGCGACTCCAGGCCAGCGGCAGTGCGAGGGCGAGCGCAAACGGGCTCGCTGCACGCTGGTCGAGTCCGCGTGCCTGGACGAACTGGGGCCAGCGCTCCGCGGCGGCCTCCGCATCGCCACGCGCAAAGCGTGACCAGCCGTCGAGCAGCGCGTTCGTGTCGACGGTGCGGGCGGGCGCGGCAATCAGGGCGTCCACCGCAGTCCGCGGCTGCTCGATCAGGGCGGCCCACTGGTTGATGGGCGCCGCCTGGGATTCGGGCAGCGACTTCGCCAGGAAGCGGGCGAGCCCGGCTTCGCCCTCGACGAGCGCGAGACGCGCACGGCGCTCGATGAGCGGTGCGGTCAGCAGGCCCTTGTCGCGCAGCCATACCGTTGCCGGATCGCAGGCGGACGGCAGATTCTTCGAGCTGAAGTAGGCGGCAGTTGCATCCTCGGCGAGGCCGTCGGTCCGTCCGAGCGCAACTCGTGCGGCCAGGGCATTGCAGCGAGCCGCCACCGTGTCGTCGACGTCTTCGCGGTAGGCGCCGAGGTATGTCTGCCAGTCCTTGCGCTCGGCGAGCGCCATGAGCCAGCTGCGTCGCAGCGAGCGCGAGACAGGCTGGTCGCCGTAGCTTCGCAGGAACGACTGGATGTCCGGGACCGCTTCCGGATCTTCGAGGCGGCGCTGCAGGCGGGCGGCCTGCAGGTAGGGGTACAGGGGGTAACTCCGCAGCGCCTCACTGTCCGAGATGGCCGGGACCGCCGGGGTGACCGAGACGGCCGCGTAGGCGGCTTGGAACTCGCGGCGGCCATCCGGGTAGGGGTCGGAGGCTGCGCAGCTGGCTGTCGGCAGGATGACGAGCAGCAGGAGGGCTTGAATGGCGGTTTGAAAGGGGTGCGTTCCGTGCATCCGCGCAGTTTAGCGTGCGCAACCTCCGATGCGGCGCCCGCTCGTAAGTGCCTGATGTACATGGGAACCATGCCACCGCTGGTGTCGGTTGAGCGCCAGTGCCCAGGCGGGCGGCGATCGCGGCGGGCCCGGTCGTAGCGGATCCGACGGATCCGACCTCTGACACCTCTCGGAAACTCCCATTCACAATTTTTGTGCGGTGCGGCAGACTCGGCCGCACACACGGGGCCCGGTCGAGTGGTCCCGACGCCTTTCCTGGATCCTGACGAAGGGAGATGACCCCATGCTCTATACCGGACCCGCTTTCAGCGCCGCGGCGCTGGGCGACGGCATCGTCGAACTGAAGTTCGACCTCACCGGCGACTCGGTCAACAAACTGAACGCCGCAGCCCTCAGGGACTTCGACGCGGCCACCCAGGCGATCGCGAAGGCGCCCGATGTGAAGGGCGTGATCGTCACCTCCGGCAAGCCCGTCTTCATCGTCGGGGCCGACGTCACCGAGTTCACCGGCATGTTCGCGGCGGGCGAAGAGGCCGTTGCGAAGAACGTGCTCGAAGTGAACCGGATGCTGTGCCGGTTCGAGGACCTGCCGTTCCCGACGGTCGCTGCGATCAACGGCGTCTGCCTCGGCGGCGGGATGGAACTCGCGCTTGCCTGCGATTACCGCGTCATGTCGACGGCCGCCTCGGTCGGTTTCCCCGAAGTGAAGCTCGGCATCTTCCCGGGTTTCGGCGGCACCGTGCGCATGCCCCGTATCGTCGGCGTGGACAATGCCGTGGAGTGGATCGCGACCGGTGCGGACAAGAAGCCGGACGCGGCGCTCAAGGACGGAGCGGTGGATGCAATCGTCGCGCCCGAGCAGTTGCGTGACGCAGCGCTCGCGCTCGTCAAGCAGGCGATCGCCGGCAAGCTCGACTGGAAGGGCAAGCGCGCCGAGAAGCTCGCGCCGATCAAGCTGAACGCGATCGAGCAGATGATGGCGTTCACCAGCTCGATGGCGGTGGTGGGCGGACAGGCGGGACCGAACTACCCGGCCCCGATGCTGGCCCTGAAGAACATGCAGGAAGCGGCGACCAAGGGCCGCGACGAAGCGCTCGCGATCGAGGCGAAGTATTTCGCGAAGGCGGCCGTGACGCCCCAGGCGACCGCGCTGGTCGGCCTGTTCCTCGCCGACCAGGTCGTGAAGAAGACGGCCGGCTCCTGGTCGAAGAAGAGCGCCAAGGAGATCAAGCAGGCGGCCGTGCTCGGCGCCGGCATCATGGGCGGCGGCATCGCCTACCAGAGCGCCGTGAAGGGCACGCCCATCATCATGAAGGACATCCGCCCGGAGGCGCTCGACCTGGGGCTGAACGAGGCCGGCAAGCTGCTTTCGAAGCAGGTCGAGAAGGGCAAGATGAAGTCCGAGGCGATGAGCGCGACGCTCGCACGCATCCGCCCGACGCTGAACTACGGCGACTTCAAGGAAGTCGACATCATCATCGAGGCCGTGGTCGAGAGCGCGAAGGTCAAGAAGGCGGTGTTCGCCGAGGTCGAGGGCCTGGTGCGCGACGACACGATCATCGCGTCCAACACCTCGACGATCTCGATCAGCTACCTCGCCGAGGGCCTGAAGCGCCCGCAGAACTTCGTTGGCATGCACTTCTTCAACCCGGTGCACATGATGCCGCTGGTGGAAGTCATCCGTGGCCGGCAGTCGTCTGACGAAGCCGTGGCAGCGACCGTCAAGCTCTCGCAGAAGATGGGCAAGACCCCCGTGGTCGTGAACGACTGCCCGGGATTCTTCGTCAACCGCGTGCTCTTCCCTTACTTCGCCGGCTTCCACATGCTGCTGCGTGACGGCGCGGACTTCATGGCGGTCGACAAGGCGATGGAGCGATTCGGCTGGCCGATGGGCCCGGCCTACCTGATGGACGTCGTCGGCATGGACACCGCGGTGCACGCGGCCGGCGTGATGGCCGAGGGTTTCCCGGATCGCATGAAGCCCGACTTCGAGAACACGACGACCGTGCTGGTCGAGCACAAGCGCTACGGCCAGAAGAACGGGAAGGGCTACTACACCTACGCGCCCGACAAGAAGGGCAAGCCGAAAAAGGCTCCCGACCCCGAGACCTACGAGCTGATCAAGGGCGTGGTCGGCGCACGCAAGGAGTTCGCGCCTGAGGAAATCGTCGCGCGCTGCATGGTGCCGATGGTGAACGAGGTGGTGCGCTGCCTCGAGGAGAAGATCGTCGCCTCGCCGTACGAGGCGGACATGTCGCTCATCTATGGCATCGGCTTCCCGCCGTTCCGCGGCGGCGCGTGCCGCTACGTGGACCAGATGGGCGCCGCGACCTTCGTCGCGCTGGCGGACAGGTACGCTTCGCTCGGCAAGCTCTACGACGCTCCGAAACTGCTGCGTGACATGGCGTCAGGCGGCAGGAAGTTCTTCGGCTGACCCTTCGGCCCAACACGAATCCTGGAGAGATCAAGATGAGTCTCAATCCCCGCGATGTCGTCATCATCGATGGCGTGCGCACTGCGATGGGCCGCTCGAAGGGCGGCATGTTCAGGAACGTCCGTGCCGAGGTGCTCTCGGCGGAGCTGATCAAGGCCTTGTTCAAGCGTAATCCCGCAGCCGACATGAATGAGGTCGAGGACGTGATCTGGGGTTGCGTGAACCAGACACTCGAGCAGGGCATGAACATTGCCCGCAACGCGCTGCTGCTCGCCGGCCTGCCGCACACGGTGCCTGGACAGACGATCAATCGCCTGTGCGGCTCGTCGATGCAGGCGCTGCACGCTGCAGCCGCGCAGATCATGACGGGCCAGGGCGACGTGTTCGTGATCGGCGGCGTGGAACACATGGGCCACGTCGGCATGATGCACGGCATCGACCTGAACCCTGCGGCGTCCAAGCAGTACGCGAAGGCCTCGAACATGATGGGCCTCACCGCCGAGATGCTCGGGCGCATGCACGGCATCACGCGTGAGATGCAGGACAAGTTCGCGGCGCGTTCCCACGCGAAGGCCTGGGATGCCACGCAGACCGGGCGCTTCAAGAACGAGATCGTCGGCATCGAGGGCCACGACACGAACGGCTTCCGCGTGCTGTGCGAGATCGACGAAGTGATTCGGCCGGAAACCACCGTCGAGGGGCTCGCGGCGCTGCCGCCGGCGTTCGATCCCAAGGGCGGCACGGTGACGGCGGGCTCGTCGTCGGCGATTTCCGATGGCGCATCTGCGATGCTCGTCATGAGCTATGAGCGGGCCAAGGGGCTGGGCCTGAAGCCGCGCGCGAAGATCGTTTCGATGGCCGTGGCGGGTTGCGACCCGGCGATCATGGGTTACGGCCCGGTGCCGGCCACCAAGAAGGCGCTGAAGCGCGCCGGCCTGAAGATGGAGAACATCCAGGTTGCCGAGCTGAACGAGGCCTTCGCGGCCCAGTCGCTGCCGGTGATCAAGGACCTCGGGTTGCTCGAAAACTACGACGAGAAGGTGAACCTGAACGGCGGCGCGATCGCGCTGGGCCACCCGCTCGGCTGTTCCGGGGCGCGCATCACCACTGCCCTCTTGAACGTCATGGAGCAGAAGGACGCCGACCTCGGTCTGTCGACCATGTGCATCGGCCTCGGGCAGGGCATCACTACCGTTCTCGAGAGGTGCCGGGTTTAACGTTTTAAACGTTTGGGGGAGCCGGCCGCGGCTCCCCAGTTTTCCGTCCTCGGCGCGCTCGTTCGCTCGCCTGGGACAGCGCTGCGACAGTCCGTCCCAGTGCGCGAGCGACCTCGCTCCGGGTCGCGACGTCTTCCTCCAGCGCGCGGCGCACGATCTCGACGCGCACGGCACTCAGGTGACGCGCGCGGTCGGCCGATCGCACGGCATCGGCCCCGACCCCGTGCTCCGCACAGGTACGATCGATCAGTTCATCCAGCGTCATGGGCTGGGGACGTTTGCCGGTGGCGGCCCTCCGCACGCGCGTCAGAAATTCTTCGTCGCCGAGGACCCGCCCATCGCAGGATGACGAGCATTTGAGCGGCGACTCCAGGCGGGCGCCCAGCGCCTCTGCGACTAACCGGGCGTACGACAGGCGGGCTCTCGTCAGGTCGGGGTCGAGCGTGGCGAGCGTTCGCTGCGGTCTGACCCACGGCCGACGGGCGAGGCCGAGATAGTCGCGGTGGCTGCTCCTTTCATAGTCGGCGGGATCGCGGACCAGACCGCCCCGCACGGGGTTGAGGTGGATGTAACGCACGAGTTCGAGCAGGTAGCGCTCCGTGTCGACCAGCACGGCGTGATATCGGCGCTCGAAGAGGTGGCCGGTCGTTTCGAGTCGCCGTTGCAGGAACCGCGCGTACTGGCTTGCGACTCGCTGCATGAAGCGCCCGAGCGGCACGTCGCTGATTTCGACGAGCGCGTGAACGTGGTTCGTCATCCAGCAGTACGCGTGGATGCGGACAACGTCGCGCTCGGTTGCGTCCGCGACGATCGAATCCAGGCGTGTCCGGTCGGCCGGAAGTTCGAAGATGGGCTGCCGATGATTCCCGCGCAGGGTGACGTGGTAGAGGCCACCGGGAACGTGCAGTCGAGGTTGTCGGGCCATCCTTGGTCCTTCCAAGCGCCAACTGGGAGATGGTCTAGGTCCAAAGTAGGCGTGGTCGGAGTGCACGTCTTGCGCGATTCTTGGCGGGATCGCATCAAAATCGACGTAGTTCGCGGCTGACTTGGCCTGCTGACGCCCCCAAACGTTGCAAACGTTAAACCCGGCACCTCTGGTTTAGCTGCACTGCACAAAACCGCTATACCGGCGTCGGGTGCATTGCGCGATATTCGGCCGCACGGCAAAACCTTTCAAACGTTAAACCCGGCACCGCCGGAGAGGGTCCATGGATACCAAGGCCAAAGACGTCTCGATGCAACTCGCCGAGGACGCCCGCCAGGAAGACTGGGAGGCCGTGAGCTTCACGGCCGAGGTGTTCAAGGGCAACTTCCGTTGGGACCTGCTGCACCCGTTCCCGGCGCAGTCCGCCGAAGACAAGAAGATCGGCGACGAGTACATCGAGAAGATCCGCCCGGTCATCGAGAAGGTCATCGACCCGTGGCAGATCGACGAGGACGGCGAGTATCCGCGCGAGGCACTCGAGGCCCTGGCGGGGGTCGGCCTCTTCGGCATGAAGATCCCGAAGGAATACGGCGGCCTGGGGTTCTCGGTCACCAACTACGCCCGCGTGCTCGGCTTCCTCGGCGGCTACTGCGCCTCGACCGTGGCCTTCATCTCGGCACACCAGAGCATCGGCGTGCCGCAACCGCTCAAGGAATTCGGCACCGAGGAGCAGAAGCGCAAGTACCTGCCGCGCCTCGCCAGGGGCGAAATCTCCGCGTTCGCGCTCACCGAGCCCGGCGTCGGCTCCGACCCGGCGCGCATGACGACGGTGGCCACGCCGTCGGCCGACGGCAAGTACTACACGCTCAACGGCGACAAGCTCTGGTGCACGAACGTCAGCGACCCGAAGACGACGCTGATCGCGGTGCTCGCGCGGACGCCCGACAAGGTGCTGCCGAACGGCAAGTCGCTGCCGCAGATCTCGTGCTTCGTCGTCGAGACCGCATGGCCTGGCGTTGACCGCGTGCGGCGCTCGCGCTTCATGGGCCTGCGCGGCATCGCAAACGGCGTGGTCGCGTTCAAGGACGTGAAGGTGCCCGCCGAAAACCTGATCGGCAAGCCGGGCGAGGGCCTCAAGATCGCGCTCGCGACGCTCAACGTCGGTCGCCTCGGGATCCCGGCCGCGGCCATCGGCGGCGCCATGGCGCTGGTGGACGATGCCAAGTGGTGGACCTCGACGCGCCAGCAGTGGGGCCAGCCGGTCGGCAAGCACCAGGCCGTGGCGAAGATGATCTCGGGCTACATGGCGCAATTGTTCGCGATGAAGGCGATGGTCAACGTCGCCTGCGCGTTCGCCGACCACAAAAATGCCGACATCCGCCTCGAGGCCGCGGCGGCCAAGTACTGGTGCTCCGAGACGCTGTGGAAGATGTACGACGACTACGTCCAGGTGCGCGGCGGGCGCGGCTACGAGCAGGCGAAGTCGCTGTATGCCCGCGGCGAGCGCCCGACCGGCGTCGAGATGGGCCTGCGCGACGCGCGCATCAACCGCATCTTCGAGGGCTCGTCGCAGGTCATGCAGTTGATCATGGCGCGCGAGGCGCTCGACACGCACTTCAAGCTCGTGATGCCGATCATGCAGCCGAAGCCGGGGCAGAAGGTCACCAAGCGCGAGGCGATGATGAAGGCGGCCGGCTTCTACGGCACATGGCTGCCCAAGCTGTTCGTGCCCGACCTGGGCGGGAACCTCGAGGCGAAGCACCTGAACGAGCGCAACCGCAAGCACCTCGCCTATGCCGCGAAGACCAGCAGGCTACTCGCGCGGCGCCTGTTCGCGACCATGGCGAAGTACGGCCCGAAGCTCGAGAAAGAGCAGATCATCCTCGGCAACTTCGTCGACATCGGCGTCGACCTGTTCGTGATGGGCTCGGCCCTGTCGTACGCCGATCACCTCGTCGCTGCCAATCCTGCCGACCAGTCGTCGCAGGAGCTCGCGGACCTGTTCTGTCGCGAAGCGCGGCGGCGCATCGAGGGCAACTTCCGCGCCGTGAAGAGCAACTTCAACCGCTCCTACGACAAGGTTGCGGGGTTGCTCATGGAGGGAAAGCTCGACTGGCTCGCCGAGGGCGCGATCAACCCGATCCCGCCGCAGTATCGCGACTGGGAGAAGAACGACTACGAGCACCCGGCGCAGGCCGTGGCAAAACCGAAGCCGGAGGTCGGCAAGGAAGCTGCCTAACGATTTGTCGCCCACCTCGCGGCGGACTACGCACGGCGCAAGCAGCGTCGCGGCGCACGTTCCAACGTCTTCGGGGCGTATCAGTCTACATGCGCCGTGCGACTTTGCGGGCTCGGCCGCGAAGTCGCTCAGGCGCGGGCTGTCAGGCGTGCATTCCGGATTCGTTCCGGCGAGCATGTCTTCTTCGCTCGCGGGAACGAATCCGGAATGCACGCCAGCCACCGACGCGCCCCGAGCGCTTCCTCCGCGCCTAGCGGTCGAGCAGCGCGACCAGGTCCCTGAAGCTCCGCGCGCGCGCGACGTCCGCCGGCGCGACGCCATCCCGATTGCGGAGCTTGTTGCTGGCGCCCGCGGCCAGCAATGCGCGGGTCGTCTCGGCATCCCCGGACTGGCTCGCGAGAATGAGCGCGGTGTCGCCGTGGCGATTCTGCACGTCCACCTCGGCGCCCGAGGCGAGCAGGCGCCGCACGACCGCGGCATGTCCTCCGGCGGCGGCGAGCATGAGCGGTGTGTCCCCGGTGCTGGTCCGGACCGACAGGCTCGCGCCGGCACGCGCGAGCCGATCGACGACGTCCGCGTACCCGCGCGCGGCGGCGCATGCAAGCGGCGTCACGTTGTTGCGGTCCGCGGCGTCGCCGTCGGCCCCCGCCTTGAGCAGTGCTGCCACGACCGCGGGCGCGTCATTGCAGGCTGCGACCCGCAGCGCCGAGCGCCCGAGCGAATCGACCGCGGCGGGCGACGCCCTGGCGGCCAGCAGAAGTTCCACGATGTCGGCCCGTTTGCCGGCGGCGGCCACGATAAGCGGAGCGGTGCCGCGTGCATCGCGGCCGTTCGCATCCGCGCCAGCCGCGAGCAGCTGACGCACGACCTGCACGTTTCCGGCTCCCACCGCAACTGCAATCGGCAGTTCCTCCTGGTTCCCGCGCGTATCGGGCGCCACGCCATGCTCCAGTAGCGCGGACAGTGCTTTTTCGCGGCCAAGGCGCACCGCGACACCCAGGGCCGTCGATCCGCGCGCGTCCGGGAGAGCCGGATCGGCGCCCGCCTGCAAGAGCGCCACGACCGACTGCGCCGCGTCCGACGCCACGGCAAACGTCAGCGCCGATTCGCCGCTCGGCGCGCGTGCATTCGCATCGGCGCCGCGTCGCAGCAGTTCGCGCAAGACTACCGGCTCGCCGCGGCCGGCCGCCACGACCACGTCCGGCCAGCCGGCGTACGCGTCGTTGGTCGCCCGCGGCAGTGCGTCCATGGTGGGCGCGGCGGCGGCGACCGCGACCGGCAGCCGCACCGGCGCCGCGCCGGCCGCGAGCAATTCCTTCGCCTGCTGCCCGCGTCCGCGCCGCAGTGCATAGACCAGCGCCGACGCACCGGCACTGTCCACGGCACTCACGCTCGCCTTCGCCTGCAACAGGCGCGTGCAGGCCTCGGGACGTTCCGCGCCGCAAGCGAGCATCAGGGGCGTGACCCCGTAGTGGTCGGCGACCGCAACTCTCGCGCCGCGTGCGAGC
>Ga0316622_100000202_pt1 | contig 31691 bp, 32 predicted proteins | sample OWC_Aug_OW2_C1_D_FD_207646 | JGI IMG/M metagenome (GOLD analysis project Ga0316622, IMG submission 207646) | Wetland soil microbial communities from Old Woman Creek delta, Ohio, United States - OWC_Aug_OW2_C1_D5_C | ecosystem: Environmental > Terrestrial > Soil > Wetlands | place: USA: Ohio... | reverse complement strand
TGTTTATCCATTTGTTCATGCAATCAAACGACCCACTTTCAAAAAAGTTGTCCGCATAGATTATCAGAAAAAGCCACTGATTCAGACTGCCGTTTTAATCTATTTGGACAAAAACCACACATTCCTTAAAATGACCCACTTTTCTTGTGCTCTTATTCACCGCCGATGACTCTTCTTGCCGTAGGGATAAATTACAATACAGCGCCGGTCGCCATCCGCGAACGCCTGGCTTTCCCGGCCGAGATTCTCGATAACACATTGAAAAATTTGTGGAATATCAGAGAAATCAGCGAAGCCGCGATACTTTCCACCTGCAATCGCACCGAATTCTATTATCAGGCGGAAAGCGACGATCAATCCACGCTGGTCGACTGGATTGCCGACACCAAAAAAATAAAACCAGTCGAATTTACACCCTATTTGTACAGTTACAAAGACAGTCAGTCGATCCGACACATGTTCCGCGTCGCCTGCGGACTGGATTCGATGATACTCGGCGAACCGCAAATTCTTGGGCAGATGAAAACCGCCTATCACGCCGCCAATCAAGCGGGTACCTTGGGCAGAAATCTCAGCAAATTATTCCAACACACATTCTCCGCCGCCAAAAAAGTCCGCACCGACACGGCGATAGGCTCCAGCCCTGTCTCGGTAGCGTTTGCGGCGGTACAGCTGGCTCAACAAATTTTCGACAAGCTCAGCGAACAGACCGCGCTGCTGATAGGCGCCGGCGAAACCATAGAACTGACGGCCCGCCACCTGCACCAGCACGGCATTGGCCGGATCATTATCGCCAACCGCACTTACGACAAGGCCCACGCCTTGGCGACTCAGTTCAACGGTTACGCGATCTCTCTGTCCGAACTGCCGGATCATCTAGCCGAAGCCGATATAGTGGTTTCTTCCACCGCCAGCCAACTGCCCATCCTCGGCAAGGGCCGAGTGGAAAGTGCTATCAAAAAACGCAAGCACAAGCCGATGTTCATGGTCGACCTGGCGGTACCGCGCGACATCGAAGCCGAAGTGGAACAATTGCGCGACGTGTATCTCTACACCGTAGACGATCTGCAGAACACCGTCAACCAGAACATGGATTTACGCCGCCGCGCCGCCGAGCAGGCCGAGGAAATCATCGACACCCAGGTCGAACATTTTCTGGCCTGGCTGCGTTCGCAAGGCGCGCAGGAAACCATACGCGACTTCCGAACCCAGGCCGAACTGACTCGCGACGAGGCGCTGCAAAAAGCGCTGGCACAGTTGAACAACGGCGCGCCTGCCGATGAAGTATTACAACGCCTGGCCCACACACTGACCAATAAATTAATCCACACCCCGTGCGCGCAATTGCGCGACGCCGGCGCCAACGAACGCCACGATTTAATCGCCGCCTCGCGCGAAATTTTCAAATTATGATAAACCACCGATGAAACCCTCGATACAAACCAAGCTGGAAAACCTCGGCGAACGCTTTGAAGAAATCACCGCCCTACTCTCGCAACCGGAAGTACAAAGCAACCAGAACCAATTTCGCAGCCTCGGCCAGGAATACGCGCAAATCGAACCCTTAGTCGCCTGCTACAAGACTTATCTGGACAACGAAGCCAATCTGGAATCGGCCAAGGAAATGGCCAAGGACAGTGATCCGGAGCTACGGGAAATGGCCAAGGAAGAAATTCAAGCCGCCGAAGCCCAACAGGAAGAGCTGGAACAGCAACTACAAATCCTGCTGTTGCCGAAAGATCCCAACGACAACCGCAATATATTCCTGGAGGTGCGGGCCGGCACCGGCGGCGACGAAGCCGCAATATTCTCCGGCGATCTGGCGCGCATGTATCAACGCTACGCGGAACGTCGTGGCTGGAGCACCGAAATTATCAACGAAAATCGCGGCGAGCATGGCGGCTACAAGGAAGTCATCATGCGCATCAGCGGTCAGAACGTCTATTCCCAGTTGAAATTCGAGTCCGGCACTCATCGCGTCCAGCGCGTACCGGAAACCGAATCCCAAGGCCGAGTGCATACCTCGGCCTGCACCGTGGCCATCATGCCGGAAGTCGATAGCGTAGACGAGATCGAAATCAACCCGGCCGACCTGCGCATCGACACCTACCGAGCATCGGGTGCCGGCGGCCAGCACGTCAACCGGACGGATTCGGCGATCCGCATCACCCACATCCCGACCGGCGTGGTGGTGGAATGCCAGGACGAACGCTCGCAGCACAAGAACCGCGCCCGCGCCATGTCAGTTCTACAAGCGAGATTACTCGCCGCCGAGCAAGAGAAACAGCACGCCGAACAATCGGAAAGCCGCAGATTGCAAGTCGGCAGCGGCGACCGTTCCGAGCGTATCCGCACTTACAACTACCCGCAAGGCCGGCTGACCGACCACCGCATCAATCTGACGCTCTACAAGCTGGAAGAAATCATGGAGGGCGGGCTGGAGCACGTGATTCAGCCGCTGATACACGAACATCAGGCGGAATTGCTGACACAGTTGGGCAATGTCTGAGTTGGCGACCGAATCGATTCAAATCCTGCTCGCCGATGCGATTGAAACCCTAACCCCCGTATCGGAAACCGCCTCGCTGGACGCGGAAGTATTGCTATGCCATTGCCTAAACAAAAACCGCTCGTTTCTGAGAGCCTGGCCTGATCATCGGCCGACCACGCGGCAAATTGCCGATTACCGGCACTTGATAGAGCAACGCCGGCAAGGAATGCCGGTCGCCTATCTGACCGGCCAACGCGAATTCTGGTCGCGCAATTTTCTTGTCGGCCCCGATGTGTTGATACCCAGACCTGACAGCGAATTGCTGGTCGAACTCAGTTTAGAATGGCTACCCGCTGGCCAAGCCAGCAAAATCATCGACCTCGGCACCGGCTCCGGGATCTTGGCGATTACCTTGGCGGCCGAGAGGCCACTGGCGGACGTGATCGCCACTGACCTTAGCCCCGCGGCCTTGACTGTTGCCAGGCAAAACGCCGAACGGCTCGCCACCCATAATGTCCGATTTCTGCAATCCCACTGGTTCGACGCGATAACAGATCATGACTTCGACCTCGTGATCAGCAACCCGCCCTACATCGCCGAGAGCGACCCGCATTTACGACAAGGCGATGTCCGCTTCGAGCCGAATAGCGCGCTGGTCAGCGCCGAAAACGGCCTGAAAGATATTCGCCTGATCGCCGAACAGGCCCGCAGTCATCTGAAAATCGGCAGCCGACTATTGGTCGAACACGGCTACAATCAACAGGCCGGGGTACAAGCCATTTTCGAGACCTTAAACTACCGGCAAGTCAAAACTCACGCCGACCTATCCGGCAATCCCCGCGTCACATCAGGATTATGGAACCCGACATGAACACCGACGAAATTTGTTTACCGCGCAAACTCACCAATCAATTGCTGCATCTGGCACAACTCTCTCCCGAGACGGAAGTCTGCGGACTGGTCGGCGCCGACACCGGCGGCATGCCGGTCAGTTGCTATCCGATCGCCAACAGCGCCGACACGCCGCAAAACCGTTTCCTGCTGGATGCCAGCCAGCAAATTGCGGCGATGAAACAGATGCGCGACAAGTGCGAAAACCTATTCGCGATTTACCATTCCCATCCCCACACCCCTGCCATACCCTCGTCCACCGACATCGAGCAAGCCACCTACCCGGAAGCGCTGCACCTGATTATTTCCCTGAACACCAAGGGCGTACTGGAATTGCGCGCCTTCCGCATCGTGGCCAACCCACAGGGAAGTGGGAAGTGCGGCGATTTGTCGGGAACACATGCCGCCAAAACCGTGCGGGAATTGCCACTCAGCCTGATCGAGACGTAGGCTTTTACCGACTCAACATACAAAGCCGGTATAATGCCGCGATTTTCCTTCCGGCGAGACCAATATGAGACCCAGCGGACGCAATCCCGATCAATTACGCGAAATACGCTTCACCTGTCATTACACCAAGCATGCCGAAGGCTCGGTTTTGGTGGAATTCGGCGACACCAGGGTGTTGTGCACCGCCAGCGTCGACAACAGCGTGCCGCGCTTCCTGAAAGGCAAGGGCGAAGGCTGGGTCACCGCCGAATACGGCATGCTGCCGCGCTCCACCCACAGCCGCATGGACAGGGAAGCCGGACGCGGCAAGCAAGGCGGACGGACGCTGGAAATCCAGCGCCTGATCGGCCGCTCCTTGCGCGCCGCGATCGATTTGAAAGCTTTGGGCGAAAACACCATCACCATCGATTGCGACGTGATCCAGGCCGACGGCGGCACCCGCACCGCCTCGATCACCGGCGGTTTCGTGGCTTTGTCGATTGCGATCGAACACCTGTTGAAAACCCACAAGATCAAGAAGAATCCGCTGCACGGCCAGGTCGCCTCGGTATCGGTAGGCATCTACAACGGCATACCGGTGCTGGACCTGGATTACGCCGAAGACCACCAGGCCGAGACCGACATGAACGTGGTGATGAATGAAGCCGGCCATTTCATCGAAGTACAGGGCACCGCCGAAGGCCACGCCTTCAGGAAGGACGAGCTCAACGCCATGCTGGAACTGGCCGAATTCGGCATCAATCAGTTGCTGGAAAAACAACGGGCCGCGCTGGAAGCCGCCAAAAAACCGGCGCCCAAACCGATCGCTTTTTAAGGCCATGAGTTCCATCGTCTTAGCCAGCGGCAATCCCGGCAAGATTCGGGAGATTCAGGCCATCCTGCAAAACGACAAGATTCTGCCTCAATCGCAATTCGACGTCGCCGAACCTGACGAAACCGGCTCCACCTTCGTCGAAAACGCCATCATCAAGGCCCGCAACGCCGCGCTGCATTGCCAACTACCGGCAATAGCCGACGATTCCGGGCTGGTGGTGGATGCGATGAACGGCGCGCCGGGCGTGATCTCGGCCCGCTATGCCGGCGTTGGCGCCTCCGACCAGGCCAATCTCGAAAAGTTATTGCTGAAGATGCGCGATGTGCCGGAAGCAGAGCGCAGCGCCCGCTTCATCTGCGTGATGGTCTACCTGCGCCATGCCTTGGACCCGACGCCGGTCATCGCCCAGGGCGTCTGGGAAGGCCGGATCATGCATCATGCCGTCGGCGACAACGGCTTCGGCTACGACCCGGTGTTTTGGGTGGAACAATACCAATGCTCGTCGGCGCAACTGGCGCCTGAGCTGAAAAATGCCCTCAGTCACCGCGGCCAGGCCCTAAAAATATTGAGCCAACAACTCGCAACCCGGTGAATCGGCCGTTGCAAATAATCGCCAGGCAATTCGCCGGCAGTCATGCGATTATCGACATATCGCCACTGGGTAACGGCCTGATCAACGATAGCTATCGGATCACGACCGACAGTTTCGGGTTTGTGTTGCAACGCATCAACACCCACGTGTTTCCCCGGCCAGAACGGGTGATGTTCAACCTGCAATTGCTCGGCGAGCATATCCATCAGCAACCCGCCGGCGACGTGCTTCTGCAAATTCCGGCCGTTTTGCCGACTATCGACGGACAAGCTTTTTTCCATGCCGAAGACGGCCAGTTCTGGCGGGCGCTGCAACTGATAACGCCGGCCGAAAGCCGCGAACGAATCAGCCGCCAAACAGAAGCCGAACAAGTCGGCTTCGCGCTGGCCCACTTTCACCGCCTGTGCAGCGACTTGCCCACCGACCGCTTGTACGACACCCTGCCCGGCTTCCACATCACGCCCGGCTATTTCCGGGATTATCAAACCCTGCTCGAACAGCCGCTAAGGGTTAAAGCCTGCGACCGCTTCGACTATTGCCAAACGTTTATAGCCTCCTTCGCGGACCATATCGCTGTTTTGGAGGACCCCAAACAGCAGGGATTGTTGGTCGAACGCGTCATCCATGGCGATCCGAAACTCAACAATTTCCTGTTCGAACCGGGCAGCGACCGCATCGTCAGCCTGATCGACCTGGACACCGTCAAACCCGGATTGGTACATTACGACATCGGCGACTGCCTGCGTTCCTGCTGCCATATTCAGGAGGGCAATCGCTTCGATCTCGATTGCTGTGAGACCCTATTGAGCAGCTACCTGCGGGAAGCCGGCCATTTTTTCGCGCCGGCCGATTACGATTATCTGTATGCCGCCATTTTGCTGATCCCCTTCGAACTGGGGCTGAGATTTTTCAGCGATCATCTGGCCGGCAACCGCTATTTCAGGGTCAGCGATCCCGAGGAAAATTTAAGGCGGGCGGAATCGCAGTTTCAGCTATGCGAAGATATTGCCGTTCAGCGGGCTCGGATTGAAAAGCTGATCTCGGGCTTGAGATCGGTGAATTGAACCGTTATTTGTCTCCGTTTGAGGCGGGGCTTTCGGCTTAGCCCTGCTATTCCCAAAGCGGCCGCAGGAGTTTTTCCAAAAGCCTGGGATCGTCGAAATGGCGTTTGCCTAGGAAGGCAATGGCATGAGTTCCCCATTGCCGCATCGCGCCGGCGCTGGGTACGCCCATGGGCCAGAGCAGAAATCGCTCGGGGCGCTCGCTGCCTGGCACCAAGCCGTCGGTATCGAACAAACTTCGATGCCTGCCGTCCGGCAACGACAGCGAGCGAAGGTCGTCGTAATCGCGCCAGCCATACGTCAACGATCCTGATTCTGGCGCTTCCTCTGAGATGCCTTGGATGAAGTGGGTTCGGGAACTGAGCGTGACCACCAGCGATTCTCCGGGCTTAGGGCCGAGAATCGGCATCGGTGACAAGATCGGCTCCGAACCATCCATGGGTTGCGCGACCCTGAATCCTTCCCCCGGAAAAATCTGGTAATAACAGCCACAGGAGTGAATACTGTCATACGCCAGCGGCTTGCCGTCCATCCCCAAAGTGACGCGCCAGATCAGTCCGTCGAAACGACCGGCGTAAATATCCAGCCAAGCTTCCGGCGATCTTGCCGGGAACCAGACCATGTAATTGAGCTGGAGCAAGACCTGGCCGCCGAAGCGAGTATGTGAAACCAGGCGGTAAACGCTGGCTTCGTTGGTGTCGATTGTGGCCTCGCCATCCCCACCGATTCGGACCATACCGATGCGATCGCCGCCATCAGCGGTATCGACGGCCCAGACCGGCGCAAAAGTGGAAAATAAGCGCCCGAGTTGGTCTTCGGAAGGCTCCGGAATGCCCAGCGGATTGTCCGCCGAATATTCGAGTATCTTGGCGACCTCGTCAGTGCCCAGAACATTCCGCGTTGGCGGCGTATAGCGAATCAATTGGCCGGCGGCTGACTGATTCTGATCAGGCTTGACGAAGGGTTCGCGCATCTCCCGCTGCACCCGCCAGACGCCTTCGACGATGGCCCAGCGGCTGAAAAAATACAAACCGAAAACCCTCTGCCAGTTCGAATAAGCATCGGGCGGCTCGACTTCGGCGAGTAACTGGGCGCGCCGACTCGGATAAATCAGATCCTGCTCGGCCAGGATGTGTCCACAGACATTCACCGCCTCTTCGACATTAGCGCCGGAATGAGTTTTAAGATGAGATTTCGCTTCGGGCGGCAGATTGCGCCATTCGATCATTCGGGTGGTTTCACCCAATTGCCGTAGACGCTCCAGCCAGGCGGCATAAGCTTCTCCCGTCAAATTTTCCTTCGCAAAAGACGCCAGGAAGCGATCGACGCGGAGTTCCGGAAAACCCGCTATCCGTGCCGTGCCGGCGTCCGCCACACTGGACTCGGCCACTCGCTGGTCCATTTCTTGGAAAAGGCGCTCGCAATCGGCTTGCTCCGCTCCCAAGGTAGGAAGTGATTTCCACCCGGCACAGGCTTGAAAAAATAAGCCGAGAATGACGACCAAGACCGGAATCAACGTGTTCAGAGTATTCTTAATACACATGGCAAACCTCCCGGCGATGGCTGCGGTTTCTTCCATCGCGATCAACCTAAAAATGCAGTTGACGTGTGTTATAGGCCGTTCGTGCTGAGCAAAGTCGAAGCATGGACGGCCTATAACACACCCACCCATTGGGTGATTGAAAAATCCCGTTCGTCCTGAGCTTGTCGAAGGGGGAGCGGGATTTTTCAAGACCTAACTGCTTCAATCAAAAACAAACAGGAATTGAAGACCCTTATCCGATTTCCGGCCTTGGCAAATGGTTCATTGCAATCCTCACCACGCCCGACAAAATAATGCCAGTGATTCGAGCCGAGGGAACGATACTAAACTTAAATTGCCTGTAAGGTTTTACCAGGCATGACGACCAACGACCTTAGCATCACGGGAGGCAATCATGGGCAGCTCTACGGAATACGATTTATGCATCATCGGCGGCGGCGCGGCCGGCTTGGTGGTAGCCGCCGGCGCGGCGACGCTGGGCGCGAAAGTGGTGCTGGTGGAAAAAAACGCCCTGGGCGGCGATTGCCTGCATTATGGCTGCGTGCCCAGCAAGGCCCTGATCCACAGCGCCAAAGTCGCCCATACCCTGCGCGATGCCGAACGGTTCGGCATCCCGGCGCAGGCACCGGCCATCGATTTGCCCACCGTGATGCAGCGGGTGCAAAGCGTGATCAGGCAAATCGAACCCAACGACAGCCCGGAACGCTTCGCCGAGTTGGGGGTGGAGTTAATCTTCGGCGCGGGGCAATTCACGGCGCCAGACGCCTTCTCGGTCGATGGCCGGGAATTGCGGGCCAAAAACTTCGTGATCGCCACCGGCACCCGCCCGGCGATTCCGCCGCTGCCGGGACTGGACCAGATACCTTATCTGACCAACGAAACCCTGTTTTCGGTCCAAGAACAAATACCGCATTTATTGATCCTGGGCGGCGGGCCGATAGGCTGCGAAATGGCGCAAGCTTTGGCCAGGCTCGGTAGCCGGGTCACCGTCTTCGACCTGGCGCAGGGCTTGTTGCCGCGCGAAGACGAAGACATCAGCGCGGTGGTGGCCGAGCGCTTCAAACAGGAAGGCATCGCCTTGCATCTTGGCATCAAGGTCATCAAGGTCGACCGCCAAGACGGCGAAATCGGGGTTTTGCTGGAGCATCCGCAACGAGGCCAATACTGGTTGAGCGGCAGCCACTTGCTGATCGCGGCCGGCCGCAAACCCAATCTGGAAGGATTGGGACTGGACAAGGCCGGCGTCGAATTGAACAACAGCCGGCTAGTGATCGATGCCCGGCTGAGGACCGGCAATAAAAACATCTACGCCTGTGGCGATGTCGCAGGTCCTTATCTGTTCACCCACATGGCCGAACATCAGGCCGGCGTGGTGTTGCGCAACGCGCTGTTTCACTGGCCCAGCAAGGCGCAAACCAACAACATCCCCTGGTGCACCTATACCGATCCGGAGCTGGCGCGGGTCGGGCTGTCGGAAAGCGAGGCCCTGCAGCAAGGCATTCAACATCAGATTTACCGCTTCCCGTTCGCCGACATCGACAGGGCCGTGACGGAAGGCGCAACCGAAGGCCTGGCGAAAATCATCACCACGCCGCGCGGCAAACTACTCGGCGCCTGCATCGTCGGCCCCCATGCCGGGGAATTAATCGCCGAATACGGGCTGGCCATCGCCAAGGGTATGAAAGCCGCCGACTTGAGCAACACCATCCACATCTACCCGACGCTGGCGCAAATCAACCGCCGCGTCGCCGACCAACGGCTCAAGGAGGCACTGACGCCCTGCCGAAAGCTTTGGTTGAAACGCATCTTCGGCTGGCGGGGTTAAGCCGGATGCGATGCGTTGCAGCCGGGCGATTCGACTTGACACACACTAACCACATGCTAGAGTCAGCGGCTTACTGAATATCCAGGCGCATTTGCCTGCTGATCAATTGTTGGACGCCTATTCCTTATGCCAAGTAGAAAGCGACTGCGGAGTGTCTGTCACAGCATCGCTCATCATGCTGTGAGTAGCCTCTCTTACTTACATCCACATGTTCTGCGCGCGTGTCGGTCAGCCGGTCTCAGCCACATTACAATCCAGCTACTTGAGCCTGAACCATGTCCAGTGCTGTTTCTTGGGAACGAACCGCTCCGGCTATCGCTACGTGGGTTGAAAGAAAAACTCGAACACATCCTTACCTCGGAAGGTTTTGCCATGTCAGACATTGCCGGTGCTGAACTTACATTCGAACCAGACCCAACGTTAAGAGATGACCATTGCAGTATTTGCCGAGCTCTTCTGGTGCCACGATCATGCGATCCAGTTGAGTACATCGTTAATTACATGGGCAAGACGTTGCACGCCCAACCCAGCGCTCCTGAAGCCCAATTCTCCGGCAAGCTGGCTCCAAGCTCTTGAGCTGCACGTTATGCATATGCATGTTTCCCGCACTCTCGGCCCTGCAAAGCTCCAAATCTTCACTCAGATGAAGAGTCAGATTTCGTTTTCTGATTTCTGCCCTCCTGCTGGAACCATTGAATTCAGAGCAAATGAAGGCTTCCTGACCAATTCAATAATGCTCTTCAAGCTCTCATATCCAGATTACGAGCTTGAAGCATCTGTCCATGATGGAATGGTGTTTGTTCGCCGCAATGGCCTTCATCAACATAGCGAGCAATACTCTGGCAAAGATCCTTGCCATGTCGCCATTCAATGGGACGTTGAGTCAATTGCATGTGGAGTCATGCCCTCGGGTAATCCAGCAGATTCAGTGAATCAACACATGCGAGCGGTCCACACGCCAATCACTCTTCCGCCTCCCGAACTTGTTCGAATCCTTCGCACAGAGAATCTCTTGGTCAATTCCGCATACCACAGCACCGACGACTTATTTTCCTGCGTCCTTGATTGTCTCCATCTTTGCGATGGCTGACATCAGTCGTCATGGTGGCGAGAGATTTGTCTGGGGAAAAGGAGGGGACTCTTCAAAACCATTCGACGAGCCCGAAATATCAAGGTTTATTGCTTCGTTCTTGACCTCCCATGGCGCAGCAAGAAACTTCGACGTCACATGCGAGCCAATCGCAGGTGGAGGGAATGTCGACTTTTATGTTGTCGCCCCCATCTTGGGAGCCGGCTTAGCAAAAATCGCCATCGAAGCCAAGAAGGCGGGAAGCCAACAGCTCGCGCACGGACTTCAAGTGCAACTTCCAGAATACATGGCACGTATCGGCACAAGACATGGCATCTACTTAATCTATTGGCTCAAGTCCCCGAGCTACCCCTATCCCTCCCAGGAGAATTACGCACAACTGGAAATGGAGGTTCTCGATCCAATCCCCCGGTTGCCAAGCGTTCGAACAGTAGGTCTAAATCTCTGTTTCGGGCCAACGCCCAGCAAACAATATGCATAACCCGCCATTCCACGGAGACTGCCGACAAGCCGCGCTTACCAAACATCAAGCCCGACTGACGCCTAACCCCTTACCTAGAACGCAATGCATCCAAAGAAAGCCGATGAACTTACGAGCCGCGAATTCGGAAGATGAGGCATTCTTATGGGAAGCGCAATATCACGCAGCCCTCCTTGACTCGAAACAAGACCCAACGGCGGTCGTTCAGGGCGACCCGATTTTGGCGCGGTATGTCGAAGGCTGGGGACGAATCGGCGACATAGGCATCATCGCAGAGCATGACAACAAACCCGTGGGAGCAGCATGGTGCCGGCTGTTTCGGAAGGAAACACCGGGATGGGGATGGATTGACGAGGAAATCCCCGAAATTTCTGTGGCCGTTCTACCGGAATTCCGGCAAAAGGGAATAGGAACATCCCTTTTGACACGCCTGCTGGAAATCGCCGGCCAGAATTACAAAGCGGTTTCTCTTGCGGTAAGGTCAACAAATCCGGCGTTTCGGCTTTACCTCCGTCTTGGATTCCGTGTCCTTCCCGAACGAAACTTTCTCAATCGCACCGGCGTGTTGTCTCACGTAATGATGCAAGAATGTGATAACTTTACCTTAGATCACATCAACGGAGGAACCGCACATATGCCGACCAATGCAGAACACCAGATAGCCGAACTTGAAGAGACTCTGCGACTTGCCATGCTTGATTCGAACGTCGAAGCCCTCGATAGATTGATCTCCCCCGACCTCATTTTCACTAACCACCTTGGCCAAGTCTTTAGCAAGCAAGACGACTTGGATCTGCACCGCTCCGGAATTCTGAAATTTCAGGCGATCGAACCTTCGGAAATGCGTGTGAAGGTCGGCGGCGAACTTGCCACCGTTTCGGTTCGGGCGAAGTTGGCCGGAGCTTTTGATGGGACACCCTTCATTGCCGATCTGCGGTACACGCGAGTCTGGCGCCGCGTCGCGGATAATGAATGGCAGATTTGGGCGGGCCATAGCAGCGCGGTGCAACAGCCCGAGCCGAATGCAGCCTAATCCTGTGTTCGAGGCGAGCCGAGCAAGATGCGCGACTCGACTCCACATTAACCGGGGCTCACATGCCGCTCTCCGAAAAAACCAAGCACATCCTGCTCGCACCGTTCGCGATTTCGCACATCATGGACCGCTTTTGGTTGCCCGGCCTCATTGGGGTGATGCTAATTGCACTGGGCTTTTGGCTGCATGCCGGCTGGCTAAAGGTGGCCGGCATCGTTTTGGCGGCGCCGATTATTTGGGTGTATGCGGTCGTGATTCTGGTTTTTATTCCCTTCGCGATCTTCGACCATGTTCGGCGGAAGATTAAAGGGGGGGATTGGTGACCATTCACATCCCATCCACCATGGACATTTCGATCACTTGGAAACATTTCGCCGCTTGGTTGGTGATGCTGCTGGTTTCCGTAGCCAATGGCGCCGCCCGTGATCTCAGCTATGGCAAACACATGAGCGAGATGGCTGCGCACCAACTGTCCACGGCCATCAGCATCGTATTGCTTGGGATGGTGATCCGGACCTTCGTTCGCTTTTATCCGCCATCCTCCGATCGGCACGCCATTTTCATCGGCCTGCAGTGGACTGCGCTCACCATCGCATTCGAGTTCATCTTCTTTCACTTTGTCGGCGGCCATTCGTGGTCGGAATTGCTCGCCAACTACAACATTTTGGCTGGGCGAATCTGGGTTCTCGTCCTGCTCTGGATAGCAGTCGCCCCCTATGTTTTCTTCCATTTCCGCCGCCAGGCCTAAGCGAGCCAGTGCGAAAAGCCGCACGGCCCGCTTACTTCCACTCTAGGCCTCGCATGTCACTCGTCACACTTGGCTGGCTATTCACCCTTGGCGTCCTGGCTCACAATACCGAGGAAGCGCTGTTCCTGCCCGAGTGGTCCGCAGGCGCCGGCCGTTGGCATGTAGCCGTTGGGAAGGTGGAATTCCGCTTTGCCGTTCTGATGCTTTCGCTGCTCCTCGTCGCGGCCGCCGTTGCCGCTTCCTTTTCTGGCGCCACGAGCGTCGCCGCGTATATTTTCGCCGGCTATGTATTGGCGATGGTGGCGAACGTCTTGGCGCCTCATGTCTTGGCAACCCTGGCACTACGCCGCTACATGCCGGGCACCGCAAGCGCCGTGCTGTTCAATTTGCCGCTTGGCGGTATGTTTCTGTACCGAGCGTTGTCCGAGGGCTACGTCCAACCCATGACATTTGCCTGGGCGGGCCCGCTCACGGCCTTGGCAATACTCGCATCCATTCCCGTCCTTTTCGCCCTGGGCCGCTGGCTACGGTCACGGCTGGATGAACACGCGTCTACCGAGAAATAGCGTGCAGCGAACGGCAACCTTAACTCGAAACCAGGCTAGGCCGTAGTTTTAGCGTTCGAAGTATTGAACGCCGAGAACAATCTATTGAGCAGCGCTTTTTCACTTTCAATGACTCTTTCTTGTGGGCCAAAAGGGTATCGAACGGTACACGCGGCGGCAATATCCATGCAGTAATTTAAAACCGTTTCATGACGATTTGATTCGTCGGCAATCGCCGAACGAGCCACCAATTCCGACAGCCTTTCCAGCAAATGCCGCGAAGGTCTTTGCTGCGTAAAGCGATCCAAAAAATCGTTGGCGTCCGCTACCGTGGCGAATGGAAAACCCGAAGACCTGTCGAGCGCCGCGATATGCTCTATGGTGAATTTGTAGAGTAGCGACAGTTCATTGGACTGGTTATGACCGTCCGCCCAGATCATTTCGATTAGCGGTATAAGTTCGAGGAAATAAAAATCCGCCTCTTTCAAATTAAATTCTCTTGCTAACAAGTCGAAGTCTTGCTGTATGTTCATGGTTTTCCGTTTTAATCCAAGTCCTGGCCTTTCTCGCTACAAGTATAGTGGCTGATTTTCTTTACAGAGTACGGCATCGTTCAGTTTTTTGTAGGCCAGAATAAGCCGATAGGCGTTTCTGGCGGAACAATTTAGCCGGAAATGCTGCGCTTATTCCGGCCTACAAGGCTACAACTCCAATGATTCTAGCAACAAGGGCGTCGTCATGCGATTGTTGCGCCACTCACCCTGGCCCTGGACTCTTCGTCATGCAGCGCGACGACGGGGGCGACCTTTGGATGGGTAATGCCCGACCCAATCGATTCGATGAATTTGCAGGAGGCGAATCCGGCCGCTCGCGCGTCGTAAACCGCTAGCCAGCCGGCTCGCTCGCCAATACGTTCCGGTCGGACCGGCCAGACGCCGGGGCGTGGTTTCATGTGGGTGGAAATGCCGATTCTCCAGGGTTTGGCGGTGAGCCGCGCACGGAAGCACTGTTGATTAAGACACATCCGAACATAGATCGGATCAGCGTCTATGGTTCGGTAGAACTCTTGAACCATTCCATCGCCAGGTTGAAACGGCTGATGGGTGGCTAGCAAGCGCAGTCCCGCCGGAGTGCGATAAAGCCTGATGTTCCATGTGGGATTCTTTGCCAGGAAGCGGAGCACACGTTTTTTCGCCAATCGCTCCGCGCCGCCTAACGCTTTGATTCGGATACGGTTGATGAAGTCCACCAGCGGGCTAGAGATGAACATGGACAAAACGGCAACGGCAATACCCCAGGCCCTGAATTCACATTGCCAACCTAGAAATGCGGCCAGCCCGAGCATCATGGCGAAGAACGCAAACTTGAACTTGAGCGATCCGCTGACTGGAAAATCGATGTCCGCAAACAACACATCGGGGGTATTAAGGCACTTGGCGCCATAGGCATTACGCGTGATCACCACAACTCCGTGTCGGGCAATGACTTCCTCTCGAATAGGGACGCCTTCCGCGCCGTTGTAGGCGACTTTGGGCTCGCGCCTCGATACCTTGTCGCCGGAAATCGCCCGCCGCAGCGCTTCGTCCGCACGGGATTCGGCCATCTCCTCGGCTTGTTCCTGGCTGAGATCGGACCACCCGAACCTGCGCACGGTAATCTGCTTGCGGTCTTGAAGGTATTGCTTTCGGGCCTCGGCCCAGTAGGAAGGAACGATCATGGTGTCTGTGGAGTAAAAAGATGAGTGTCGTTGTGGACCAACTATTGAAATTCGCCTGCGCGATAGCGTTAAGCACTGAACGATTAAAGGCTAACATCCGGCTATCGTCTATTGACGTCCGGAGTATACCTTGCCACGTTTGAAGGATTTCACCGTTCCCGGCGAAGCATGGTAACGATGAATGAGATACTTATTCGCGATCCATATCAACAAAATCGGCGGCTAGGTTTTCGCCCCAATCGGCGGCATACCAACCCGCCGCGACGAAGCGCCAAAAAGAACTGTATGGCCATGCCGCCGGCGAAGCGGACAAACCGTGTTTGACCGGATTGTAATGTATGTAATCCAGATGCTTATGAAAGTCGTCTTCGTCACGGATACAATGCTCGAAAAATCGCGATTGCCAAATGGTTTTGGCGCCATTGCGCCTGACCTTTGCCGGAACTCGCCGGGAAAATGCCGTCTTAATCATTTGCCAACGCGTGGAAAAATCGCTGTCGCCGTCAGGTAGCCGCCATAGACAATGTAAATGATCCGGTAAAATCACTGCGGATTGTAAATCGAAAGGTCGTTTGGATTTCACCGTTTGAAATGCTTGGCGAAGTAATTCGACCAGTCGCTCATCGGCGAAAATCGGCCGGCGGCCGTAGGTTACCAATGTAAAAAAGTACGTACTCCCAGGAAGGTATAAACGCCGGTAATCGCTCATCATGGGCAGCCTCGAATAAGACCTCGTCAGCGTAGCAAGCGAATATGCATCCGGCAAGCACCGAATATTTTCATTGGTCCCATTTTCCAATCGTCTATAGCTCTTCCGTTACGACGATAGTTGAGGTCGTAATTCTCGAGACTCGTCATATATATGTCTGCCTGATCCGTTCCCTCGACGTAGACGGCTATCCAAGGCTCGCAGGCGAAGGCTTCGCAGGCATCCATTGTTTTCTGGCGGTCATCTTTCCCATTCTGGTACGAGAAGATATTTACAGACGATTCCTCCCTGCCCACGGTGCGAGTTCTTGACTTGACCGTGATGCCAAGACGGCGGCGAGTGGAAGGGCTATAGGCCACGATGTCAATTCCAGTATGATCTACTATCGTTACTTCCCAGCCTGAGCGTGACAGCCAGTTGCATATAGTCAGCTCGCCGCAGTCCCCAATGATCTTCTGATGTCGCGTACTCTTGACGATACCCATTAAGAAATCCCTTTCAGATGTAGGCCAGAATAAGCCGATAGGCGTTTCTGGCGGAATAAGATTGCCGGAAACGCTTGCGCTTATTCCGGCCTACAAGGCTCATGGCCCTCATGTTCGCGGATGTTCGGAGCAGACTGCTTCCAGAGCAACCAGAAGGTCTTGGATTTTTTGAAACCACTCACCATCAATTTGCTTCTTCTGCTGAAACGCTTTCGCAATCGCCTTCCCTGTTTGAAAGGGAACACTCAATGGGCCGACCGTGTGATCGCCAAGCGCAATGAAAACATCGAATGACTCGCCTTTCTCTTCTGCTATTACAGAAGGAAAGCCTTGAAACGCGAAGTTGTTAACATGAAGGTCATGTAGCGCAGCGGCCGCAATTGCTCCAGTTATCTGGTTGGTCGTAAATCCGTCCTTCATGTAGTAGGTCATTTGGATACTCCGTGAATAAGCTGGCTAACAATTGATTAGCTGGCAAATTTGCCCATCATCATACCCGCTAATCCCTACCCATTCAAACTACACCCCTCCTTCGCATCAACCGATAAGCCGCCGGTATCACCAGCATCGACAACAGCGGCGCGGTGACCATGCCGCCGACCATCGGCGCGGCGATGCGGCTCATCACTTCGCTGCCGGTGCCGCTGCCCCACAAAATCGGCAACAGGCCGGCGATGATCACCGCCACGGTCATGGCCTTGGGGCGTACCCGCAGCACCGCGCCTTCGCGGATGGCCGCCAGCAGCTCGATTTCACCGTGTCGATCGTGAGTCAGTCGTTCGGCCCAGGCCTGTTTCAAGTACAGCAGCATGATCACCCCGAATTCGGCAGAAATCCCGGCCAACGCGATGAAACCGACGCCGGTGGCCGCCGACAGGTTAAAACCCAAAAGATACAAAAACCAGACGCCGCCGGTCAACGCAAACGGCAGCGTGACCATGATCAGCAAGGCCTCGTCGAATCGCGAGAAAGTCAGATACAACAGCACGAAGATGATCAGCAAAGTGGCCGGCACCACCAGCGTCAGCCGGGCATTGGCGCGCTCCAGAAACTCGAACTGGCCCGAATAACTCAGCGTGATGCCGGGTTGCAGTTTGACCTCGAGCGCCACCGCCGACTTCAGATCAGCCACCACCGAGGCCAGGTCGCGGCCGCGCACGTCGATGTAGACCCAGCCGCTGGGGCGGGCATTCTCGCTTTTCAGCATCGGCGGGCCGTCGTTAATCTGTATCCGCGCCACGCTGCCCAGCGTGATTTGGCTGCCGTTGGCGGTGACGATAGGCAGTTCCCGCAAACGCTGCGGCGTGTCGCGCCATTCGCGCGGATAGCGCAGGTTGATGGGATAGCGGGCCAGGCCCTCGACGGTTTCGCCGATATTGTCGCCGCCGATCAGGCCTGACACCACCGATTGCAATTCGGCGATGCTCAGGCCATAACGGGCGGCGGCCAGCCGGTCGATGTCTACATCGATGTAACGCCCTCCGGTCAACCGTTCCGCCAGTGCCGACGATACCCCCGGCACTTGTTTGGCGACGTGTTCCACGTGCTGGGCAACCTTGTCGATCTCGGCCAGTTGGCTGCCGGTGATCTTGACCCCTATCGGGCTTTTGATGCCGGTGGCCAGCATGTCGATGCGATTGCGGATCGGCGGAATCCAGATATTGCTCAAGCCCGGCACCTTGACGGCCTTGTCCAGTTCCTCGACCAGTTTCTCCGGCGTCATGCCCGGCCGCCATTCGGTGCGTGGCTTGAACTGGATGGTGGTTTCAAACATTTCCAGCGGAGCGGGATCGGTGGCAGTTTCGGCCCGCCCCACCTTGCCGAACACCCGCGCCACTTCCGGCACGGTCTTGATCATCCGGTCGGTCTGCAGCAAGAGCTCGGAGGCTTTTTGGGCGGACAATCCGGGCAAGGCGCTAGGCATGTAAAGCAGATCGCCTTCGTCCAGCGGCGGTAGAAACTCCCCACCCAAACGGCCGAGCGGCCAGAACGAGGTCAAAAACAGCAACGCCGCCACGACCAAGGTGGTCTTGGGACGTTGCAACACGGCGTCCAGCACCGGCCGATAGGCGCGGATCAGCCAGCGGTTCAGGGGATTGTCGGTTTCGCTGGGCAATCGACCGCGTATCCAGAACCCCATCAGGATAGGAATCAAGGTCACCGACAGCCCGGCGGAAGCGGCCATCGCATAGGTCTTGGTAAACGCCAGCGGGCTGAACAGCCGGCCTTCCTGGGCTTCTAGCGTAAACACCGGCAGGAAGGACAAGGTAATGATCAACAGCGAAAAAAACAATGCCGGCCCCACTTCCACCGCCGCCTCGGTCATCACCCGCCAATGTTCGTCGCCTTTCAGAACCCGGCCGGAATGGGCGTGCTGCCACAGCTCGACTTTTTTGTGGGCATTCTCGATCATCACCACCGCCGCATCGACCATCGCCCCCACGGCGATGGCGATACCGCCCAGCGACATGATGTTGGCATTGATGCCCTGGTAACGCATGATCGCGAACGCGGTCAACACGCCCAAGGGCAAGGCGACGATGGCCACCAGCGACGAACGCAAATGCCAGAGAAACACCGCGCAGACCAGTGCCACCACGATGAATTCCTCGGCCAGCTTATGAGTCAGATTTTCCACCGCGCGGTCGATCAACTGGCTGCGATCGTAGGTGGTGACGATTTCCACGCCTTGCGGCAGGCTGGCTTTCAGGGCGTTTAATTTGTCGCGTACCGCGGCGATGGTTTCGCGGGCATTTTTGCCCGAACGCAGGATAATCACGCCACCGACCGATTCGCCTTCGCCGTCCAGATCGACGATGCCGCGCCGCATTTCCGGGCCGATCTGAATATGGGCGACATCGCCCAACAGCACCGGCACGCCGCCTTCCAGCTTAAGGACTATGCTTTTGAAATCGTCCAGCGTCTTCAGATAAGCGCTGGACCGCACCATCAATTCCGCCTCGCCCAATTCCAGCACCGCGCCGCCTGTTTCGGCATTGGCTTGTTTGATAGCGGAGCCAACTTGCTCGTGAGTTATACCCAGACTAACCAGCTTGATCGGATCCAACACCACCTGATATTGTTTGACCATGCCGCCGACCGTGGCGACTTCGGCGACATTGGGCAGGGTCTTTAGCTCGTATTTCAGAAACCAGTCCTGCAACGAGCGCAGCTGCGATAAATCGTGATGGCCCGTGCGGTCGATCAGCGCGTATTGATAAATCCAGCCTACACCGGTGGCATCCGGCCCCAGGTTGGCGCGGGCCGTGGCCGGCAGTCGGCTTTGCACCTGATTCAGATATTCCAGCACCCGCGAACGCGCCCAATATAGGTCGGTGCCGTCCTCGAACAGCACGTACACATAGCTATCGCCGAAAAACGAAAAGCCGCGCACGGTCTTGGCGCCGGGCACCGACAGCATGGTGGTGGCCAAGGGATAGGTGACCTGGTTTTCGACCACTTGCGGCGCCTGGCCGGGGTAGCTGGTGCGGATGATGACCTGCACATCCGATAAATCCGGCAAGGCGTCGATGGCCGTAGTCCTAACCGACCAAACGCCCCAGGCCGCGACAAACAGCGTGCCCAGCAATACCAGGAAACGGTTGGCGACCGACCAGCGTATCAGCGCGGCAATCATTGTTCACCTCCCATGTGATGCTGATGTTCCATAGTGGGAGTGGGAGCCGGTGTCATGTCATGCCCTTCGTGCCCCCCCGGATGCTCATTCGGAATAGGTTCGGCCTCTACCGGACGCGCCACCAGGCCGTTCAGGCTGGCCTCGGAATCCAGCAGGAACTGGCCGCTGGCCACCACTTGCTGGCCTTCTTCGAGGCCGGCGTTGACGATGGTTTGATTGCCGATCTCTGCGCCCAACACCACTTCCTGCGGCATGAATCGGCCCGACTCGCCGGCCAGCATCACCAGATTGCGTTTGCCGGTGCGGATGACCGCTTCGGTCGGCACCGCCAGCGCGGAATCCATGTCGGCGCTATTCAGAGTCACTTGTGCCGACAAACCGGGCCTCAGTTGCTGCTGCGGATTTTTTAGCTCTATCCTTACCCGAATACTACGACTACTGTCTTTCAACATCGGCAGAATCTCGGCGATCCGGCCCTCGATATCGTGACCGGGAAACGCGGTCAACCGCACCTGAGCGCTGTCGCCGATCCGCACCGAAGCGGCCTGGGCTTCCGGCACCGCCACCTCCAGCCAGACGCTGGCCAAACCGTTGATGCGCACCACGGTCTGTCCGCTCATCAATGTCATGCCGTTACGCACTTCCAAGTCCTGGATCACGCCGGCTACCGGCGCGCTAACGGTATAACGGTTTTGCACACTGCCGGTTCGTTCCAGTTGCTGAATCGAATACTCCGGCATGCCCAGCAGGCGCAAACGTTCGCGTGCCGCATTCAGCAAGGCGCCGTCGGCAAAATCGCGCACCGCCAGTAATTCGTGCTGCGCGGCGGCCCATTCCGGCACTAGCATCTCCACCAGCGGCTGACCGGCCTTGACCACGTCGCCCACCGCTAACGGCGAAGCCCGCTCGACGAATCCGCCGCTACGAGTCTGGACCACAGCCACCTCTCGTTCGTTAAAAGCTATCAAACCGGTGGCCTCGATACGATGGCTGAGCGGGATTCGGGCCACCTCCGCCAAACGCATGCCAATATTCTGGCTGATTGCGGCATCAATGCTCAATCCGGCCACGGACTCCTCGCCGGCATCCTCGGCGTATTTGGGAATCAACGGCATATCCATAAACGGTGAGGGGCCGGGTTTATCGAAGTGTTGTTGCGGCTGCATCGGGTCGTACCAATACAGCACTTTGCGCGAGCTTTCCGGCGTTTCCGCCACGGCATGGTTTTCAGTTGCCTGTTCAACGCTTGGTTGATTATGCAATGCCAGCCACCAGCCGATACCGCCGCCGGCAGCCAGCAACAGTAAGACCATCAGAGCCATCGGCAGCGTTTGTTTGGGTAAATTCATGGTTGCTGCTCCGAGTCTTGCAGGGTTTGTTGGCTATAGGTGTAATGCAGGCGGGCGGCCAGTTGCCGGCGTTCGCCTTCCAGGGCGATGGCTTTCAATTCCTCGTCGATGCGTTCCCGACGCGCGGCGATCAGCGTCGAAAGCTCACCCTTGTTACCTCGCCAGGCGGCTAGCGTCAGCTCGACTTTTTCCTCGGCCAGCGGAATCAACACCTCGCGGGCCCGCTTGACCGCATTGGCCAGACGCCGGTGTTCAGCCAAAGCCGATTCCAGCATCTCCGTATGCTCCTGCAACGCGGCTTCGCGTTCGGCTTGCAGCGCATTGCGCTCGTGCAGTTTGGCTTCCAGTTTGGGTTGTTGCCGGGAACCGGAAAACAGCGGCAGATCGACACTGACTTGCAAGGACACCATGTCACTATAGGCCGAGCCACGCCGCTGATAGGCCAGTTGTAGCGTCCAGTCCGGGATCTTCTCGGCTTCGGCCTCCTTCACTTCGGCATTCAGCACCCGGGTCTTGGGATCGAACAAATCCAGTTCCGGATGTCGGTGCAGGCCATGCGACAAGGCGTCGGGGTTGATCGGCCAATCGGGCGATTCGCCAGTCAAGGGTTGAGACGCCGCGTCACCGACCCAGCGTTTCAAGCGGGCGATGGCTTGGGAGCGTCGGCTGTCAAGTTCGTCGCGGCGCTCTGCAATCAGAGCCGCTTCCTGGCGCGGCGCCACCAGTTCGCCGGCCATGCCAGCGCCTCCGGCAAAGCGGGCTTGCACTGCCCTTTCGAATAGCCGGTTTTCGGCCTCCAGTTCGGATATCCGCGCCAGCTGCCGTTCGACAGCCTCACGCTCTATCCAGGCCGCGGCGGTTTCCTGCAAGACCTGCAGCTTGGCTAGCCGGGTCTGGGCTTCGGCCAGCGCCACACGGCCTTCCGCCGCCGCAGTGCGCGCATCCAGCTTGCCAAGATTAGGAAAAGCCTGCATCACGCCGACGCGCTGCATGGTCATGAAGTCCCTGGACAGGCTGAAACTGTCGGCGCCTTGAACCGGCAGATTGTCGACGCCCAGCGCCAGTTGCGGATCGGGCAGCGCGCCGGCCGGGATCGCCGCCTGGCGGGCGGCGTCGATTTGCTCCTCGTTGGAGGTCAGAATGGGCGCTTCGCGCAAGGCCAGCTTCAGCGCTTCATCGAAAGACAAGCCGGATGCCGAAACCTCGAAACACGGCACGGCCAACAGCATGGCGATAGCTAGCCGCCAAGCCGGGTTAGCTCCGGAAAGGTATGAAATAAACATGATCTAACTCCTTGTGACGCATGAGCGGATTCGATACGGTCATGCGCAAGCGCGGATTAAACGAACGTCTCGAACCGTAACGAATAGCTAAACCTTAAGAGTGCAGTCGATGTAGTCAAAATCCGTTCGCGCGAACGGTCTGTTTGGTGCGACAACTGGTCTTTCTGGGTTGAACTATTCCGGCACGGAATGGATGATTTCGGAGTTAGATCGGGGTTGGCGGTCGCCAGGTGGCGGAAGGGTAAAAAGCCCGCGCAAAAATGCCTGGGACAGTGATTTTTTCGCCGCCGAAGACTGCGGATATGGATGTTTCCGTCGGATTAACCATTCCCGGACTGGCCGGTTGGCAATCCTTCTCGGCCTTGCAAAGTTTGCCGGTCTTGGCGACGGTTTCGGCATCGTTGCAGCAGGCATGCTCATCGTCCGTATCTACCGCCATCGCGCCAGCAGACTCCGCCGAGCATGAAGTTTTAACCAAAACCATGCCGGCGATACCCTGAAACGGGATCGCAAAACATAGCAAGGTGATGAGAAACAGGTTTATCAGACGCATGTAGGGAGTATAGGACGATACCAGCTTATCCGCAATAACCCGGCTGTTTACCGTGAATTTGAAGGGAGGGCAGGGAATGTCGCCGTAAGAACAGAACACACAGCAATCGCCGGGGATGGGTTTGAGTAGACTATGACAACCCAGGCATTCGTAAAACCATAGGCAAGCATCGGCGGACATCCGTTCGGTCTTGCGGTAACCGCACTGTGGGCAGCTTAGCGTGGATTCAAAGATAATCGGGTTCATGTCAAAGACCTCCCGGAACGACTTTTGAATGGGTTTCACGGTATATTGCTTAACGAAGGCCAACCCTCGCCCCGTGTTACAATCCGAGCCTCTATAAATACCACACCAATAAGGCTTTAATCATGCAAATTCTAAAATTTCCCGCCCTCGTCCTGATGCTTTTATCTTTTTCCGCCGCAGCGGAAGTTAAGCTCACTCAAGCCGATGTGCTGGGAACCTGGCAAATCGATAAAGAATCAGCCAACAAAGACGGTAGCAACGCTAGAAGCTCAAACACCACCTGGACCATCAAGCAAGATGGCACCATAGAAGGTTTAACTCACGAATCCGACTCACACGCCCGTATCGATAACCTTAAAGCGGTGCTGAACTATTCAATTCAAGACGGCAAATTGGTCAAACAGGCCGCACCGGGCCGTTCGAAAATGGAAGCCTGCGAAGCCATCGAAAAAAACGGCAATCAAATGATTTTGAAGTGCCAAACGGTTTATTTCTTCATGACCAAAAAATAATCGGCGACTGGGTGGGCAAGAGCTGTTGCCCACCGTTCTTATCATGGGCCCGTGCCGGGTCCCGGCATCAATCTCATCCAACTTTTCCCGCGTCTTCGTACAGCTAAACACCGGTCAAATTAGGATATGGCGACTACGGAAGCTCATCGTTCGTGGTTGAACACGCTTGGTACCTAGGCGCACTCACTCTTGGCTATCGCTGACGTAACACCCAGTAGATAGCGAAGCCAGTTAAAATGGCGAGGAGCCAAGGGTTACGCTCATGATGAAATCGGCGTTTAAGACGCGTTGTTCTTCCGTGAGGAAAGGCGTAGCCACCCGATTGTAAGTAAACACGAACACCCGGAATTTAATATAAAACTGGCGATTGATATAAAACTTGCGGCAAGTATGTTTTTGTTTACCAGAGCCACTCTATTTAACCTCCCAGAACCAAACTTCTCGGCTTTTATTTAACTCCGAAACAAATCCCAAAAACTCAATTATGGATCGATACCCTATAGAGCCTCCAGTAATCCGGTTGTTACTCCATAAATCTAGGTGAAGACCAATAATCGGCTGAACGCGTCAGCGGTTCCGCCTTACTCGAATTTCAGCAACCTTGTAAAAAGATTCGACACTGACAAATCTGTCAGGCCATTAAAGGCTGACCAGTAGATACGTGAAACTACGTAAGTTAATACAGGCATTTTTGTCAAAAACGTTAAAAAACCCACTCGATCCGCCTAAAAATACTGTAAAAAAACCTGACGATAATTTCATGGAATTTAAGTAACCAACCCCTGATTCTCAGCTATTGCCATGCGTTATGCACGCCCAGTTAAGCGCACCCCGCCAATCCTTATGGTTATCTATTTAAACAACGACTTAACTATCAATATAACGCCAATATCCGGTCGTTTCGGCTATACAGGAATGAGAACAATCTCACACTTTTCGGGTATCAACAGAGCGAATTAACTATTCTCACCGCCACGAAAGGCCTGTATTAAAACCTGACAGTTTGTACGTGTTTTGTCATCACCCAATACCCTGGGGTCATGGCTCCCCCTATTTTCGAAGCAGTCATTGCAACCCTGGTGGCATTGACGGTCGATAAGTACATGAACAAACTATGTTCGCTTTATAATTTGCAGGACAAAAAAAAGCCACCTCCTCGGAGGTGGCTTTAAGGCAGTCAATTCATCATTGACTGCTTTGATATGCAACTAGTTGGAGCAAGATTAAGCTTGCTGCTTTTTTCTACGCACAACACCAAAACCCAAAAGACCCGAGGCGACCAATGCGATAGACGCGGGTTCAGGGACTTTGCCTTCAAGGGTTCCAACCGTGTTTCCAGACCATGGCTGAATATAGGCATGTCCATGGCCCTGGATCTTATCGGATACATTTAGGTTGGTATAGACTCCAGATCCAAATTGGAGAAACGGCCCCGAATTGGAATTTAGATAATGGTCACCATTCCACAGAAAATTCGCCTGATTCCCAGTCGCGTCAGTCGTGAACAACGTGTCAGCCAATGTACCTCCGAAGTAATGTAATGGCCAATCCCATATTGCGGAGAATGTTCCGTTTGTTTCTACCTCTAAACCGGTTATATCGGCCCATGTGTATGTTTGCAACTGGTTAGATGAATTGCCATTGTCTACGGTAATGTAGAGTTCTGCCATGCTTCCATATACTGTTGCATTATCAGAATAGGTCCAGTTTTGCTGTATTTCATATGTGTATGTTGAGGCTTGCGAAAGTGGTGCGCTTAAAAGCATTGTTGCGACTGCTAAGGTTTTTATTTCCATTTTTGGATTCCCCGTTCAGTTAAGGTGCTTTGATGTATTGCGATTTCTTATTCAGCAATTCAAATGCCAACATTTTTTTGTTGTTATTGATTGCCGCAAATCATCTCAGGTTTTAAGCACTCTTCTTTCTCGGCAACGCTTGGACAGCGCAACGTCATGACGATTACGGGGCTCCTTGAATGCGCTGAACGAATTCCACCACTCGCCAAGCATCTTCTGACGTGGGCTCCTTATAATTTTGACAATTAGCAGCAGCCAATCCCGAACGAATCAACAACACGATCCCCCTGCCGCCGCCGATTCGCCTTGCGGACCTGGCGAACAGTCGAACAAGCCGAAATGGCGGGACTTGTCGCCCAAGACCTGAAAATGCTCGGCATAGCGACTAGCAGCCAGCATATCGGCTGTATTGCCACAAACACGTAGCGGCCGGCCGGTTTCGAAATGATGATGGTCATCCAGATCGAAAGCGTGTGGGTGTTCCGCGATCGTGCCCAGATAACAGGCTACCTGGCCGTAATCTTCACAGCGGTCTTCCAGCGCCATCTTGAAGGCGCGGACGGTCACCGATTTGAACTTGACCATACCGATCTTGGCGGCCACCTCCGGATCGTCCAGGCTGATGGCATTCTGTTTGACCGCGCGTACGTCCGGGCAACCCAGCGCCTGCAAGATGCGCCGGAAGTCCTCCCAATATAAGGCGCCGCCCAAGCATTCGCCCAGCAACACCGGATCGTGCCGCAACTCAACCGGAATCCGGCGGTCGGCAAACACATCGGAAAAATATAGTTCGCCGCCGGGCTTCAACACCCGGAAAATTTCCGCCAGCACCCGGGTTTTTTCCGGCGACAGGTTGATCACGCAATTGGATACCACCACATCGATACTGTTATCGGCGATGCCGACCGCAGCCAGATTCTCGATATGTCCATGCAGGAAATCGACATTCGCATAACCGAAGCGTTCGGCATGCCAGTCGCGGTGGCGTACCGCCACTTCAAGCTGTTCCGGTGTCATATCGACGCCGATTACCCGGCCGGTCGGGCCGACCAGTTTCGACAATAGATAGCAGTCTCGGCCGGTACCGCAGCCCAAATCCAGCACGGTCTTGCCCTCCAGAGCCGGCGGCAGCGGCGAACCGCAGCCGTAGAAACGCTCCAACACTTCCGGATGCAGACCGGCCAGCAAGGTTTTCAGATAGCCGGGCATCGCATCGATGCTGCAACAGGCGCTGGTCTTCAAGTCATCACTGGATTGTAGGACTTCGCCATAATAGTGGCGGACGGTTTCACTGATTTCGATACTGGTGCTCATGGCTTTCCTCGGTGATTTTAATTATTTATGGATACCGTAATATTGATAAATCCCTGCCCTACAAGCTCTCCAACCGTTTTTAAGGCGTCGTTGGCATGGGCCGGAAAAACGGATGGTAATGGAGAGCTGATGACCATCATTTCTCCTGGCCGTTCCACGAAATACCGATGAGTCGTTTATGGTGGATAAACCCTTACAAGTTTATTAGAACTCCAACCAAGCGGATTTTCTCACGGCCGCCTCACTCGACCTTAGTCTTGGTATGATAAACGATCAAATTTCAATTAACGGGAAACAGATTTTGGTAACGCATGACGAACAACCATTCAGCCGTCTCGATATCGGTTTTGCCCGGTTTTTAAGCGAGCGTTGCCCATTGAGCGGCGAACGTAAATCCCGTTTCGAGAGGTTGTTGATGCAATTGTCGGCTCGGCAAGCGGCTGGACACAGCTGCGTGTCGCTGGCCACGGAGGATTTGGCGTTGGTGGAATCATCCGGGCTGACTACCGGCGGCGAACGGGTCATGCCACTGGTGATTGAAAACAGCCGACTTTACCTGCACCGCTACTGGCGGTACGAACAGCGCCTGGCCGAACAGCTTTCGGCGCTGTGTGATCGGCATTTTGCCACCGCGCGACTTGATGAATTTTTGAATCGCTACTTTACCAGCAATGACGGCGGCGTCGACTGGCAAAGACGGGCAGCCCAAAGTGCGGCCACGCAGGCCTTGACCATCATCACCGGCGGCCCCGGCACCGGCAAGACCACTACGGTGGTCAAAATCCTGGCCTTGCTGCAGGAAATCGCCGAACAATCCTTGCATATCGCCTTGGCGGCACCGACCGGCAAGGCCGCGATGCGCCTGCAGGAAGCGATTGCCATCAACAAGGACGGCTTGCCTTGCTCGCAAGATATCAAGAACCGTATCCCGGAGAAAGTTACTACCCTGCATAGCCTGTTGGGCGCGCGGCCGCCCTCCCCTTATTTCAGGCATTGCGCCGATCAGCCCCTGCCTTACGATCTGCTGGTTGTCGACGAAACCTCGATGGTCGATCTGGCGCTAATGAGCAAATTGGTCGACGCGTTGAAGCCGGGCGCACGGCTTATTTTGCTGGGAGATAAAGACCAGCTGGCGTCGGTCGAATCCGGCGCGGTACTGGCGGACTTGACCCTGGGCCTGCCACGGCAAACCGTGGAATTGTTGAGATCGCATCGTTTCCAGGGCGATATCAAGACATTGGCGGATGCGGTCAATCAACAGCTGGGAGAACAGGCTTGGCAGTTGCTGCAAAACCCTGCTGCCGACGCGTCGTTGCTGACAGCCGATCCGGTCGATTTTAGCGTCGAACATTACCTCGATTACCTGGCGTTAATGAATAGCGGCGCCGATTTTCCAGACGTGTTTGCGGCTTTCAATCGTTTTCAGGTGTTGTGTTCGAATCTACGCGGTCCAAACTCGGTATCGGACATCAATCACCGCGTCGAACAGGAACTGTGCAGACGCAACAAAATAAGGCCAGGCGGACTATGGTATCCAGGCCGGCCGGTGATGATCACGGCCAATAATCCCGGCATTCAGCTTTACAACGGCGATATCGGCTTGTGTATGGCGGATGCCGAAAGCGACGGCCAGTTGCGGGTGTTCTTTTTACGCGGCGACGGCAGCGTCAAGAAACTGCTGCCGGCCCGCGTACTGGCTTGCGAAACGGTGTTTGCGATGACGATACACAAGAGCCAGGGTTCGGAATTCGAGCGAGTGTTGATCATGTTGCCGGAACGGATTAACCCGGTGCTCAGCAAGGAGCTGTTGTACACGGCGGTCACCCGCGCGAAAGCCCAAGTCAAAATCGCCGCCGATCTTGCCGCCTTCCTGGCCAGCATCGCCCATAAAGTGCAGCGAGACAGCGGACTCGCCGACAAACTACTGGCCCTTAACAACGAGTAATCGTCTATGAAATCCATCAAAAAACGTTTCAAGCAGTTATTGGCCGAAATCGAGCAGTCGGCGAGCGAACTTGCCGTGCTCAGCGCCGATTTAGAGCTATTGAGCGAAATACGGCGAATGGCGAATCAGGTTTCAAAGGCCTGCGAAGCGTTAAGATTGGAGACATCAAAACTAAAGAAGGCAAATTTTAGTGAGGGCATTGCCGACGCCGAGACATTGGCTCAGTTGGACGAGATTGTCGACATCGACGCGATCAGCGCGCTGGAAGACCGCTTTTTTGCCGAACTGCAAAATCAAGCCGACAGCGACATTGGCGAATTTTTACAGCAATTGCTGGATAAAATCGACAAGTGCTATACGAAGATGGTCGAAAACATCCAGCAATTGAGTGCATTGCTGGAAGAGGAATAGTTTTTGAGAGAATGGAAAGTAGAGAGTAGATAGTGGGAAGTGGCTTTAGACATCCTAGTCCCCATTAATGATCCCGCTGCACCGAGAAGCGCGCCAAGGTTTCCAGCGCCTGTTTGTATTCGGAATCCGGCAAGCATTGTAGAGAGTCAATGGCTTTTGCCGCGGCGCGGTCGGCGCACTGCTCGGTGTACTCGATGGCCTGAGTGGCTTTAACCACCGCATACACATCGTTAAACGCTTCGCGCGAACCTTGGCGAATCGCATCGATGACGATCTTCGCCTGTTGCTCGTTGCCGTGCTGAATCGCATGAATCAAGGGCAGAGTCGGCTTGCCTTCCGCCAGATCGTCGCCGAGGTTTTTACCCAAATCTTCGGTACTGGCTTTGTAATCCAGCGCATCGTCGATCAGCTGAAAGGCCACGCCCAGTTGTTGGCCATAGATTGCCAAAGCGGCTTCGGTCGCCGTATCGGCGCCGGCGATCACCGCAGCCAGCCGCGTCGCGGTACTGAACAGGATCGCGGTCTTGCGGGCGATGACTTCCAGATATTTTTCCTCGGTGGTATCGGGATTATTGCAGTTCAATAGCTGCAATACCTCACCTTCGGCAATCGCGGTGGTGGTCTTGGACAGAATTTCCATCACCCGCATATTGTTGGTGCGCACCATCATTTCGAAAGCACTGGAATAGAGATAGTCGCCAACCAGAACGCTGGCGGCATTGCCCCAGACCGCGTTGGCCGATTCCTTGCCACGGCGCAACACGGATTCATCAACCACATCGTCATGCAGCAGCGTGGCGGTATGAATGAATTCGATCACCGCCGCCATGATCAAATGATGGTCGTCAACCTTGCCGAGTGCCTTGGCCGCCAGTAACAGCAACATCGGCCGCAATCGCTTGCCGCCATTACCGATGATGTAATGGCCGATTTGATTGATCAACACCACGTCCGAACTTAACTCGTTGAGAATCAGCTGATCGACAGCCTGCGTTTCCGTGACGGTTAAATTTTTGATGGAATCGAAATCGATGGTTACCGAAGCTGTCGCTGAATCATTGGCTATCATGGGTATTATTCTGAAGTTCGGTAGCACATAGCGTAGAATTAAATAGCCCGCCATGCTATGAATAATAGCGAACAGTGTCAATAGCGCTCACGCATCAAGCTGTTCAGTTGTTAGTCGCCATGCTGAATATTTTTACGCAAACCCATGGCAAGTATTGTCACCCGCAAACCTAATGCCTAGGAACATAGCCCAAATTTCAGGCATCCACACCAGAATCCAGACTTTTGATAAGCACCTGAAATTGACAGCCTAGCCACACTTCACGTATTATCCGCAGCCTTTTTTATCCGTTTCTCAAACAGGCAGTAGCATCATGAAAAGAACATACCAACCCAGCAAAATCAAACGCGCCAGAACTCACGGTTTCCGTGCCAGAATGGCTACAGTCGGCGGCCGCAAAGTCATCAATGCGCGCAGAGCCAAAGGCCGCGCCTCGTTGACGGTTTAATTGTCGGCGGAAAACTTCGGCTTTCCTGTTCAGTTTCGGCTAGGGACGCCCGCTGATTATAAAAATGTATTTACCAACCCCGTAAAGTCAATAGACAAATATTTTACGGTGTTAGCGACCCCCAATCATTTGCCGAACCCTCGGTTGGGACTGGCGATCGCAAAAAAAACAATAAAAAAAGCAGTCGCAAGGAATCGCATAAAAAGGACTGCCAGGGAAAGCTTTAGACTGCATCGGCAGCATATCGTCAACATTGATATTGTTGTATTGGCACGGGGGGACGCAGCAAGTGCACCCTCGTTGGTTTTGAGGAAGTCATTGGAAAGGCATTGGCTTAAACTGGTAGATCGATGCGGCTCCTGCTGATAGCCCTGATTAAGGCTTACAAATATTTCATAAGTCCGTTGCTGGGGCCGCATTGCCGGTTTTATCCCAGTTGCTCAAGTTATGGCTTGGAGGCAATCCAGTTGCATGGTGCCGCCAAAGGCTCCTACCTCACGCTTCGCCGATTATTAAAATGCCACCCGTTTCACGAGGGCGGCATTGACCCTGTTCCAGAAAAATTGAGTAAATAACAATGGATAACATTAGATTTGTACTTGTCATGGCGATGTTGATGATTTCCTATATGCTTTGGGAATCATGGCAGATTG
>Ga0316622_100000200_pt1 | contig 31696 bp, 27 predicted proteins | sample OWC_Aug_OW2_C1_D_FD_207646 | JGI IMG/M metagenome (GOLD analysis project Ga0316622, IMG submission 207646) | Wetland soil microbial communities from Old Woman Creek delta, Ohio, United States - OWC_Aug_OW2_C1_D5_C | ecosystem: Environmental > Terrestrial > Soil > Wetlands | place: USA: Ohio... | reverse complement strand
CCAGGGGATCCGGCGCTGGGTGCCGCTCTGGCGCCAGCGCGGCTGGCGCACGGTGGCGGGCCGGCCGGTGGAGAATCGGGATCTCTGGGAGCGTCTATCCGGCCTGAGCGAGGGACGCCGCATCGTCTGGGAGCGTGTCGGCGGCCACGCCGGCCATCCCCTGAACGAGCGCTGCGATCAGCTCGCGACGCTGGGACGCCGGCAAGCGAGCGGGCGCGAATCGCGCTGAGCGGCGCCGCGGGCGGGCCCCCCTCCGGCGGGAAAAGCAACGGCCCCGGCCGTGTGGCCGGGGCCGCACTGCAATCACTTCTCAGACTGACCGGCCGTCCCTGGAGCTTAGAGCTCCTGGCACTTGTGGCCGTAGGCAGCGGCGAACATGCCGAAGTCGGCAAGCAGGACTGTGCCGTCGCCATCGTAGTCGTGGCACGGGCAGGCCGGCGAGCCGTAGCAGGCCGCGAATTCGCCGAAGTCGGAGAGATCGACATAGCCGTTGCCGCCGGTGCCCGTAACGAAGTCCGGGCTCTTCGCCGCGGCGTACGACCGGATCTCGTAGGTGTTGGCGATGATGCGCACCGCATCGGTGCCGAGAGTGCAGCCACCGCCGGAGATGTTGAAGGTCACATCCCCGTTGACATCGGTCGTTCCGGTGAGCACGGCATCCGCGCAAAGCACATGGTTCCCCGGCGTGCCGAGCACGATCTCGACGTAAGCGGCCGGGATGGGATCGTTGTTGCCATTGCGCACGTTAACCGTGAACTGCGTGTCGGCAATGGGCGAGACCATCCCGAGTGCGATGCTGTAGTCCGGGCACATGAGCACGGCACCGTAGGCATCGCACGGAGTCACCGTGCAGTAATCCGCATCGGGGATTGTGGCGCCAGCCGCCCCGACCACCAAGCCCATCGCCACCATCAGTACTGCATACCTCATGATGCTAGTCCTCCTTTTGCCCAGAAACCTGGGAGAAGCGCCTCCCGCCATTCCCCCGACTGAATGACCTCGTCAGCGTCACCCGAACCCGAAGGATCGCCTCTCCCACACGGGGTCGTGTCCACGGTTGCCGCTCTCTCCGCACCCAGGACCTTACACCGCGAAGGATTCAAGCCCGAAGCTCGACCGCCTCGGTTCAGGACTCTTTCACGTCCAATTATATAGAAACGCCGAAGGGGCGGTCAAGTGCCATCGCCGAGAATCACAGCACCTTTGTGACTGCCGCCAGTGAGGTTAGACGATCGCAGCCTTCCGCCATAGGGCAGGTGGCTGGAAAGGCCACTCTGGACCGGAGGTGCCCAAGCGCCCGGAATCGCCCGCAAACGCAGGGCGGGAACCGCCCCGGCGGGAATCTCCGCATCACCATGTGCACGGCGGGCTTACTCGCTTTGGGCGGCCCCGCTGCGCAGGGTCTTGGCGAGCTGCCCGGCGAAGCCGCTCTTCTCGGCCTTCAGGTAGTCCGCCACCGCCCGCGCCTCCTGCGGCTTTCCCTGAGCGCCCAGGAGCACGCCGAGATTGTAGTGGGCGATGCCGAGATCGGGGTCGAGCCGCAAAGCCTCGCGAAATGAGCTCTCCGCGAGCGCACGCCGGTCCTGCGCGAAGTGGATGCCCCCGAGATTCACGTGCAGTCGCGCCGATTGCGGATGGCGCCGCAGGCCTTCCTCGTAGATTTCCTGGCTCTGCGGATAGAGGCCCTCGACGTTCAAGCAGGAGCCCAGGTAGAGATAGGCCTCGGGCATCTCCGGGCGGAGTTCCAGGACGCGGCGATAGCTCCGCTTGGCCTCCTCGAAGTTGCTCTGGGCCTGCTTGAGCATGCCCCATTCGAGGAGTGCAGCCGGCATGTCGGGCTGTGCCGCCAGCGCTCGGCGCAAGTAGGGAATGCCCTGCTCCAGCTGGCGGGCGCGGGCGAGGACGGCTCCGAGGACCTGGGCTCCTTGCGGCTGTGCGGGCTGCGTCCAGGAGGCCGCGGGCCGTGCCGGCAGCGCGCGCAGCTCGCCCCCGCCCTGCACGCCGGAGGCGAAGGCGAGGAGGCGCTCGACCGGAATGACGCAGCCGACTGCGACGGCGCTGTCTTGGAGCGCCTCGATCATGCCCACCACGCGTCCGAGCGAATCGGCGAGCGGGGCGCCGCTGGGCGCACCCGGCGCAAGGGCCAGCATGGCGCCGCCGGCCGACTGGAACTGGCCAAAGGTACGCAGAGGCAGGAGCGGGTCGCTGCTTGCCGGCGGAAGGAAGGCGAACGCGACTTGTCCGAGCGCGAGCAGATCCGCCGTCCCGGCACGCAGGCCCGAGGTGGGTCGTGGGCTGTCGAGGAGAATCAGATCCTGCTCGGGGTCGCAGGCCAGGAAACGAGTGGTCTCGGATCTGCTGCCCAGCGCCGTCCGCACGACCACCCGTTCGGCCCCCTGGGTCAGACGAAAGCAGGCGAGGATTCCCGGGGCCCCGTCAAGGGCGAAGCCGACCGTGCGGATGGGGGAGGCGGCGCCCGGTTGATGGACCTCCAGGTCGACAACACTCGCGCGCAGGGTCTGCCAGTCGGGAAGCTCGGCGGCCGGCCCGCGCTCGAGCCCCGGAAGGAGGAGTGCCAGCAGGGCCATTCCTGCCGAAATGGCGACTACCCGCAGCGGAGTGCATCGCCGGGGGATCCGGCACGGACCCGGCGCGGCCGCCGGGACTTTGCTGCAATTCATTGAATGTAGATGCGTTACGCCTTCGCGTCTCCCTCTGTGCATGTCTCCTCCTCTGCGGCCGGCGTGCTTCCCGTCAATAAATTCCCCGGCGGCAGGATCCATGCTAGGATGCCGCGGGTCTGAGACCGAACACCTGATTGTAGGCGATGGAGTTCCCCGGGAACCACCCGCCATTTTCGGGGCGAGTCGGCGACGCTTGCAAGGACCGGGGAAACAGGTCGGTCGGGAGGTCGGGTCATGAGCATTCGCGTAGGCTTGATGGGCTTCGGGCGGATCGGGCGCAATCTCTTCCGCATCTCGCGCGGGATCCCCGATTTCGAGATCGTGGCGATCTGTGACATCGCCGAGCCCCAGGGGCTCGAGTACCTGCTGCGCTTCGACACCGTGCACGGGCGCTTCAAAGAGCCCTTCAAGGTGGCCGACGGCTTCATGTACATCGACGGGCGGCAGATCCGCATGCTCAACGCCAAGGAGCCGGGCCAGGTCCCCTGGGCGCAGCTCGGCGTCCAGGTGGTCGTGGAAGCGACCGGCAGGTACCGCACCCGGGAGTGGCTCCAGAAGCACCTGGATGCGGGCGCCCAGAAGGTGATCCTGACGACCCCGCCCCGGGACCGCATCGACATGGTCGTGGTGATGGGGGTCAACGACGCCCTGCTGCGTCCCGAGCACCGGCTGATCTCCAACGGCTCGTGCACGGCGAACGCGGTCGCGCCGGTGGTCAAGATCCTCCTCGAGGGTTTCGGCGTACGGCAGGCCTTCATGACCACGATCCACGCCTACACCAACGACCAGCGCCTGGCCGACGTGCCGCACAGCGAACTGCGGCGGTCGCGCGCGGCGGCGGAGAACATCATTCCCGCGACGACCTGGGCGCCGATGGCCGTCGAGCGCATCGTGCCGGAGATGAACGGACGCATCTCGGGGCTGGCGATGAACGTCCCCGTGGCCGACGGCAGCGTCGTCGACTTGGTCACCCTGATGGAGCGGGACGTGACCCGCGACGAAGTGAATTCGCTGGTCTGGAGCGCGGCCGAGGGCAGCTATCGCAACATCGTCGAGTACGCCGATCAACCCATCGTCTCGAGCGACGTGGTGGGCAATTCGCACTCGGCGATCTATGACTCGCTGGCGACGGTGGTCATCGGCGGGAACATGGTCAAGACCCTGACCTGGTACGACAACGGCTGGGGCTACGCGGCGCGGGTGGCCGAACTGATCCAGAAGCTCGCCCAGTGGTGGTAGCCGGCGACACGAGGCTGCAGGCGTTCAAGGAGGGGGCGATGATGCGGGTGGCGATCAACGGGTTCGGGCGGATCGGGCGCACGGTCTTGCGCATCCTGGCCGAGCGCCGGGACTGCGAGGTCGTGGCGATCAACGATATCGCGGACAACAAGGGTCTCGTCTATCTCTTCAAGTACGACACGGTGATGGGCACGTTCAAGGGTGCGATCGCGCTCGAGGGTGACGTCTTCCAGGTCAACCACCATCGCATCCGCATGACGGCGATTCCCGAACTCCCCCAGCTTCCCTGGCGGGAGCTCAAGGTCGACTTCGTCGTCGAGGCCACCGGGCGCTTCCGCACCCGCGCGGAGATCGCCCGCCATCTGGATGCGGGCGCGCAGCGGGTGATCCTGACCGTGCCCGCCAAGGACGAGATCGACGCCACCGTGGTCCTCGGGGTGAACGATCACATCCTCAAGCCCGAGCACCGGCTCGTCTCGAACGCCTCGTGCACGACCAACTGCCTCGCCCCCGTGGCCAAGGTGCTCGACGAGCGCTTCGGGATCGTCAAGGGCATCATGACGACCGTGCACGCCTACACCAACGATCAGCGGCTGGCCGACGTGCCCCACAAGGATCTGCGCCGGTCGCGGGCGGCGGCGGAGAACATCATTCCGACGACCACCGGGGCGGCCAAGGCGGTCGGCAAGGTGCTTCCCAGCCTGAAGGGCAAGCTCGACGGCATCGCCATGCGCGTGCCGGTTCCGGATGGCTCGATCGTGGATCTGGTCACCGAGATGGCCGTCCCCGTGACGGTGGAAGCGGTCAACGCGGCCGTGGCGGAGGCCGCCGCCGGGCCGATGCGCACCATCCTCGAGTACTCCAGCGAGCCGCTCGTCTCGAGCGACGTGATCGGCAATGGCCACTCCTCGATCTTCGACTCCCAGATGACCGCGGTCTTGGGCGAGCGGTTGCTGAAGACCGTCGCCTGGTACGACAACGAGTGGGGCTACTCATGCCGGGTGGTCGACTTGATGGACCGCCTGATTGACATTCCCCTGGAAGTGCGTCCGGATGGGAAATGAGGGGTCGATTCGTCGTCCGTGAGATGCCGGTCTTCATCCTGGCCGGCGGACGGGGCGAACGGCTGGCGGGGGTCAGCGATCTGCCCAAGCCCCTGCTCGAGATCGGCGGACGGCCCTTTCTCGGCTACCTCTTCGATGGACTGGCGCGAGCGGGCTTCCGCCGGATTCATCTGCTCACGGGGCACCGGGCCGAGATCTTCCCCGAACGGCTGGCTGGAGAGCTGGAGGGCCATCCCGAGCTGGAAGTGGAGTTCCTCCGCGAGGAGCGGCCGCTCGGGACGGGCGGCGCGCTGGCCCGTACGCTTGCGCGCGTGGATCGCTTCGCGGTCGTGCTCAATGGGGATTCCTTCTGCGCCCTCGATTGGCCCGCCTTCCTGCGCTTCCATGCGGAGCAGCCCGAGGCGCTGGCCCTGGCGGCCGTGTCCGTGGCCGATGCTCGGGACTACGGCGCCCTGGTTCTCGGGGAGCACGGCCGGTTGACCGGCTTCCGGGAAAAGGGCGGGGAAGGCGCCGGCTGGGTGAACGCCGGCATCTACGTCTTGCCGCGCAGCTTCCTGGAAGCGATTCCCGCCCGCCCCGCCAGCCTCGAGCATGAGATTCTGCCCGCCTGGATCGCCCGCGAGCCCGGCCGGGTGTATTGCACCCAGGCGTACTTCTGCGACATCGGTACGCCCGAGCGCTGGCGGAAGGCCTGCGCCGAGCTGCCGCGGGCAGCGGCCGGCGGCGTCGCCTGAGCGGGCCCCGGGCCGGGAGGGGCCGCGACGCCGGATGATGCGCGGAGCTTGAGTGCGCGCGGATTCTGGATCATCTTCGGCGCGGCGCGGGAGCGGATCGTCCGCGCGACCCGCGCCGTCGTTTGGCGCGCACAGCGGGAGCGGAGTGGCGATGATCTACAGGGCCAAGGCACCCTTGCGGATCAGCTTCTGCGGCGGGGGGACCGATGTCGCCCCTTATCCGGAAGAGCGCGGCGGCTGCGTCCTCTCGGCGACCATCGACAAGTACGCCTGGGCGAGCGTCCAGCCGCGCCGCGGGGGGGAGATCGAGATTGCTTCCCTCGACTTCGGCCTCACGCGGACCTATCCGGCCGGACGGCTGGCGTTCGACGGCGAGCTGGATCTGGCGATCGGAGTGCTCAACCACTTCCATGAGCTGCGGGGAGGGCTGCCCGGGGGAGTGCAGGTGACGCTGCATTGCGATGCCCCTCCGGGGAGCGGCCTCGGCTCATCCTCCACCGTCGTTGCGACCCTGGTGGGCGGGATCGCCCAATGGCTCGGCGTGCCGCTCACGCCCTACGAAATCGCCGAGACGACATACAAGGTCGAGCGCCTGGACGTGCGCCTGAGCGGAGGCCGCCAGGACCAGTACGCCGCCGCCTTCGGCGGCTTCAACTTCATCGAGTTCCTCGCGGACCAGACGATCGTCAATCCCCTGCGCATCCCGCGGGAGACGGTGAACGAGCTCGAATACCACCTGCTGCTCGCCTACACGGGCGGCACGCGCACCTCGGCGCGGATCGTCGATACGCAGATGGAGCGCTTCCGCAAGCGCGAGGCGGAGGCGGTGGCCGGCCTGGATGAGCTCAAGCGCCTGACGACCGAGCTGAAGAACCTGCTGCTCAAGGGGCAGCTCGACGCGTTCGGCCGCCGGCTCCACACCGCCTGGGAGGCGAAGAAGCGGCTGGCCGAGGCGATCACCAACGCGACGATCGACGGGCTCTACGCGGCCGCGCGGGCGGAGGGGGCCCTGGGAGGCAAGATCCTCGGGGCGGGGGGCGGGGGGCATCTGCTGATCTACTGCCCGATCGAGCGCAAGAGCGCGATCGCCGCCGCCCTCACGCGGCACGGCGGCCGGATCGTCCCGTTCGCCTTCGAGGAGCGCGGCCTGCAAACCTGGCGGGTGCCGGGCGAAGACGATCCGCCCCGCGGCGTGCCCGCCTGAGCGGCCAGGCTGGGGTTGAGGTCGGGCGGCGAGAGATGAAGATCGTCTACATCGGCACTGCCTATCCCATGCGGGGCGGCATCGCGCACTTCAACGCGATCCTCGCCCGCGAGCTCGCGCGGCGGCACACGGTGAAGTTCCTCTCCTTCACCCGGCAGTATCCGGGGCTGCTCTTTCCCGGAAAGACCCAGATGGTCACCGACCGCGACGCGGCCGCGGCGGTGCGCATGGAGGCCGAGCCGGTCCTCGACTCGATCTCCCCCCTGAGCTGGTGGCGCACGGCGCGGCGCGCGGCGCGCGAGCACCCGGACGTGCTCCTGTTCAAGTACTGGATGCCCTTCTTCGCCCCGGCCTTCGGCACGATCGCCCGCCGCGTGAAGAAGAGCACGCCGGCGCGGGTGCTCTTCGTCTGCGACAACATCGTGCCGCACGAGCGGACGCGGATCGATCTGCCGCTGACCCGCTATGCCCTGGCGCCCGTGGACGGGTTCGTGGTCATGTCGGAAGCGGTCCGGCGGGACTTGCTGGCGATCCGCCCCGACGCGTCCTGGCGTCTCGTGCCGCACCCGATCTACGATGTCTTCGGCGAGCGTCTCGACAAGGAGGCGGCCCGCGCGCGGCTGGGGCTCCCGGCGGGGAAGCCGCTGATCCTCTTCTTCGGCTACATCCGCGCGTACAAGGGTCTCGATCTGCTGCTGCGCGCCATGCCGGCGATCCGGGAGCGGATCGCGGCCGAGCTCGTGGTGGCGGGGGAGTTCTACGAAGGCGAGGAGCGCCACCGGCGTTTGGCGGCCGAGCTGGGCCTGGCCGAGGCGGTCCATTTCCATGCCGACTACATCCCCGAGGAGCGGGTAGCGCTCTACTTCTCGGCGGCGGACGTGGTGGTGCTGCCCTATCGCACCGCCACGCAGAGCGGCATCGTGCAGATCGCCTACCAGCTCGACACGCCCGTGATCTGTACCGACGTGGGGGGGCTGGCGGAGGTCGTGCCCCATGGGCGCAGCGGCTTCAGCGTGCCCCCCGAGGACGTGCCGGCCCTGGCCGCGGCAGTGGTACGCTTCTATGCCGAGGGCTGGGAAGAGCGGTTGCGCGAGGGGGTGCGGGCGGAGAAGCTGAAGTACGGCTGGGGGCGGCTGGTGGAAGCGATCGAGGAGCTCGCGGGATCACCCCGGACGGGGTGGCGCGAGGGGCGGGCCGCCGGGTCCGCGGGTGGTGAGGAGGTGGCAGAATGAACCGGGAGATGGACAAGGTGCGCGAGATCATCGACAGCGGCATTTGCGAAAGCATCCGGATCAAAGAGAAGCTCCGCGAGCAGGCCCCGATGATCGCAACCATGGTCCAAATCCTCTACGACTGCATCCGCGGGGGCGGCAAGGTCATCTTCTTCGGCAATGGGGGCTCGGCCGCCGACGCGCAGCACTTGGCCGCTGAATTGTCCGGTCGGCTCTATCTGGACCGGCCCTCCCTTCCGGCTGTTTCGCTCTCGACGAACTCGAGCGCCCTGACCGCCGTGGGCAATGACTACGGCTTCGAGCACATCTTCGCGCGCCAGCTTCCCGGGATCGGGAACCGCGGGGACGTGGCGGTGGCCATCTCGACCAGCGGCAATTCCCCCAACGTGCTCGAGGCGATCCGGCTCGCCCACCGGATCGGGATGATCACCTTCGCCTGGACCGGCCAGGGCGGCGGAGAGCTGGCGCATCTCGCCGATTACACGTTGCACGTCGATTCCGAGCAATCCCCGCGCATCCAGGAAGCGCACATCCTCGCCGGGCATCTGATCTGCGAGATCGTGGAGCGCCGCCTGTTCGGTTGATGGCCGGTGGATGCCCGCGCACCGCGTTCCGGGCGGCCGCCGGTTGGCCCGCGCGCCGCCGCGCGCGCCCGTTCCGGTTCCCAAGGTTCGCTTGCCCAACGGTCCGTTCCCTTGCGTTGACTGCGGCAGGCGCAGCCGCTAAAATACCAAGTGCGCTCGCCAGATCGTGCATATCCAAGCGGCCTTGCGAGCGGCCGGGGATGAGGCATTGCCAAGTGGCTTTTCGTCCGGGTGGGGCAGCAGGGGGGAGGGTTCGGGCAAGTCTCGTCCGCCGCCGCGGCCGGGCCTCGATCGCCTCCTGTGGACATCCGGGCGTTGAGAGCGAAGGGTGTTCAGCCAAAGGAGGCACTCCGTGCGCAGCATCGCCGTTCTCCTCGCGGTTGTTCCGGTCTTCTTCGCCTTCCTGGCCGCGGTTCCCGGCCAGGCGCGCCTGATTGATCTGGCGGTCTACCGGTTTGATGCGGCGGTGGGAGAGCCCCGGATTCCGGCCGACCTGACCGTGGCCCAGGCCGAGCGGGACACCTACGGGTACTACCTCGTGCAACACGATGGGCCCGTCACCGAGGCGTGGCGGGCGGAGCTGGAGGCTGCCGGGGCGGTTCTCTACGGGCACATCCGCGAGTACGCCTTCCTGGCGCGCCTGGATTCTGCAGCGCTCGCCCGCGTGCAGCGGTTGGCCGGGACCCTGTACGTCGGCCCGTTCCACCCCGCGTACAAGCTCGCGCCCGAGATCGGCACGCATGTCTTCCGCTCGCCGGAGCGCCTCGGCGAGAGCGACCTGCGCCTGCGCGTGCGGGTCTTCGAGGACCTTGAGGGGGTCGCCGCGCAGATCACCGCTCTCGGCGGCCGCGTGCGCGAGATGACCGACGATGGCTTCTCCCGGCGGCTCTACCTGAGTGCCCCGCAGGAGATGCTCGCCGCGATCGCCCGGGTCCCCGCGGTGTGGTGGATCGAGGAGGAGCCCGAGTACGTGATCGATAACAACACCACCCGCTGGGTGGTCCAGAGCAACGTGAACGGCTGGCATCCGCTCTGGGACCACGGGCTCCACGGCGAGGGCCAGGTGGCGACGATCATGGACACCGGCGTCGACTACAGTAGCTGCTGGTTCCGGGAAATCGGCAGCCCGCCGCCTGTCCCCGGCCCCACGCATCGCAAGGTGATCTACTACGCCACCGCCGGCAGCGGCGCCGCCTACGACGGTTGCGACATGGGACACGGATCGCATGTGGCCGGCACGATGCTGGGAGACCAGTCGTACATCACCGGCAGCTACGACTATAACGGCATGGCGTACAAGGCCAAGTTGACGGTGCAGGACATCGGCGCGGACGATTGGAGCTCGTGCAACCTCGGGACGATCTCGCCTCCGGCCTCGCTGACCGCCTCCTTCAACGACAGCTTCAACCGCGGCGCCCGCGTGCACACCAACAGCTGGGGCAGCTCCGACAACGCCTACGACAGCTACTCGGTCGACGTGGACAATGCGATGTGGAACCACAAGGACTACTTGATCTGCTTCGCCGCCGGCAATGCCGGGCCGGACTTGAACACGGTCAGCTCTCCGGCAACGGCCAAGAACTGCGTCAGCGTGGGCGCCACGAATCAGGCGCCCAACCAGGAGACCGTGGCCGACTACTCCAGCCGCGGGCCGGCGAGCTCGACGGATTCGCGTTACAAGCCGACCTTGACGGCCCCGGGCGGCAACACCGACATCTACATCCGCTCGGTGGACAACGATCCGGGCAATCCACCGAACCCGACCTGCACCTCGGTCTCCGAGGGATTCAGGGGAACGTCCATGGCCACGCCCTGCGTCTCGGGGATGGCGCTCAACGTCCGCCAATACTACGTGGAGGGATACTATCCCCAGGGCGCGTCCGGCGGAGACGAGCCGCTGGTGCCCAGCGCGGCGCTGATCAAGGCCACGCTGCTCAACAGCACGGATGATATGGGAACGGCCAACATCCCGAACAACGACGAAGGTTGGGGGCGGATCCTGGTCGACCAATCGCTCTACTTCGACGGCGACACGCGCGAGCTGGTCGCGATCGACCTCTCCCCGGGGCTCTCGACCGGGGGGACGTGGAGCCTTGATCTCAGGGTCGATTCATCGAGCGAGCCGCTCTCCGCCGCTCTGGTCTGGACGGATTACCCGGGCACGGCCGGCAGCGGGGTGAAGCTGGTCAATGACATGGACCTGACCGTGACCGCGCCGGGCGGCACGGTGTACAAGGGCAACGTCTTCAGCGCCGGATGGTCCGCCGCGGGGGGCTCCGCGGACCGCCGGAACGTCGAGGAGTGCGTCCGGGTGAACAGTCCCGCCACCGGCCGATGGACCTTCCAGGTGAGCGGCTACAACGTGCCGCAGAGTCCGCAGCCCGTGGCCCTGGTGGTGAACGGCGCGTTTGCGGACTGGCCTCCCGTGCCCTTCTCCGGAACGGGCGATCCCGGCGAGCGCAGGGCCGTCGGCGCGGCGGTGACCGCCTTCCCCAATCCGGCCGCCGGGTTGGTTTCCCTGCAGTATTCCGTGCCGAGCGGCTCCGACGGCCCGGTCGAACTTGCCATCATCGACGCGAGCGGACGCGTGGTCCGCCAGCTGGTCGCCAAGGGCCAGCGCGCCGGGACCTACACGGTGACGTGGGACGGGCGCGATGATCTGCGCCAGCCGGCTGCATCGGGGATCTACTTCGCGCGGTTGACCGCCGGCGGGACCGTGACCACCGGGAGGGTGATCTACGAGAAGTAGTCGGGCGGCGGAGGAAGCCGGCGCCGGGTGCGCCGCGCGGGCCCGCAAGGCGGCGGGTGAGGGATGAGCCGCAGGGGCCCGCGGCGGCTCTTCGAGGCCATCGAGCAGGCCCCGGCCGGCGCCTGGAGCTACGGCCTGCTCGTGGCTGCCTGGATCTTCGCGCGCAACCTGCTCGAGGGGGTGCTCGAAGCCTCGCACGTGATGGGCTTCGACTGGCGCATCGACGTCTCGCTGCCGATGTTCTTCCTCCATTTTCCCCTCTTCTATTTCACGCTCTTCCTGCTTCTCGCCGTGTGGCTCCACGTTGTGACCGGCGGCGATCTCGCCCGCATCGCCCGGGTGCTCGCGGTCGGATTCGTGGTCCTGCTCGTGGCTCCGCTCCTGGATGCATTCATCTCGAGCGGCCGGGGATACGACCTGAAGTACTTGCTTGGGTTCGACTCGATCGTCTGGCGCTTCTGGAACCCGGGACGCGCGCCGGCCGAGATCTCCCCCGGCCAGCGGGTGGAGATCGCACTCGCCGTCGTCTTGCTCGGTCTCTATGGCTACCACCTCGCGCGCGCGCCCGGGACGCGGCCGCATGGCGCCCCCCGGCCCGGGCGGGGCCGCGGGCTTGCGCTACCTGCCGCTCTCGCGTGCGCCGCCGGATCGTTTTTCCTGATGGCTGCGTTGGGCGCCTGGCCGGCGCTCTTCGCGCGGATATGGCTTCCGGCAGCGCAGGGCGCGCAAGCCGCCTATCTCGCCGCCTACCGTGGGCCGGGGCTCGTGGCCAATGAGAGCGCGCGGCACGCGCTCGCGATCGCGCTGCCCTTCCTCGCCGCCCTGCTCCTCTTTGCCTGGCGTCTCGCGCCGGAGCGCTTCAGCGCCCTCGCCCGCCGCGTGGTGGGCCTCCGTCTCGCGCACTACACCGGTCTCGTGCCGCTGGGGGCAGCGATGGGCTGGCTCGTCTATCGCGAGCACCTGCCCGGCGCCTTCAACAACCCGGTGGACGGCGCGGCGGTGATCGTGCTCTGGGCCTCCGTGACGGCGGCCTTTGTCGCCGCGGTGTGCTGGAACGATCTCGGCGACCTGCGGGCGGACGGGATCAACTTGCCCGGACGCCCCCTGCCGGCAGGAAGGATCACGGCGCGGGAGATGGAGCATCTCGGTGCTGTCGCGGCGCTCCTGGCCCTCTGGCTCTCGCTGAGCGCCGGATACGCGAGCTTCCTGCTCGTGGCCGCTTGCCTCGCGCTCGCCTGGCTCTATTCCCGCCCGCCGATGCGGCTGAAGCGCTGGCCGCTCGCGGCGACCTTCACGCTCGCACTGCTTTCCGTCACGTCGATGGCCGTGGGCTTCTCCCTCTTTGCGCAGGAGATGACGCCTTGGGTATTCCCCCGGCGCGTTCTCTACGCGCTCCTCGCCGGGATCACCCTCGGTTTCGCCGCGAAGGACCTGGGGGACGGCGAGGGAGATCGTGCCAGCGGCACCGTCACCATCGCGACCCTCTGGGGCGAGGCACGGGCCGGCAGGATCGCGGCCGTGCTGGTGGCGGTTTCGTTTCTGCAGGCGGGCCTCTTCTTGCCTCTGGGGCTGGCGGGGTGGCTGGCGGCCGGATTCTTCGCGGCGGCCGGTGTCGTGACCAGCTTGCGCGTCTTCCGGCCGGGCGCCGCGCTGCTGGTCCAGTGGCTTCTCTTCGCCGTCACGCTTGCCGTGCTGCTGGCGCATCACCCGGAGCTGCTGCGCGAGCGCGTGCCTCCGTGGTTGGGCCTGTATCACGGGGAGATCCGCGCGATCGAAGAGCAGGTCCGTCTCGACCTGCTCGAGCGTCAGGCTGCAGCCGAAAGCGGGGAGGCGGGCGCGGCCCGCACGCCGGCGCGGGAAGCGCTCGCCGCCGCCCTCGCGCGCTTCGTCGCGGCAACCGGCGCGGAAGGGCCCGGGGGTGACGCGGACGCGTCCCGCCCCGAACTCTGGCGGGAGCGGGCCCGGTGGGCGCGGGCCAGGAGCGGCGATCCCGGGATCGCCCGGGGCGATGCGGCGGCGCTCGCGAGCATGCGGCCCTTGTACGCGCCCTACCGGGACGCGTGGAAGAGCGCCGCCTATCGCGCCGGCGATGCGGGCGAAGCCGAGGCCGCGTGCAGCGGGGCGCTCGAGACGCTCGTGCGTCCCGGGGACTTTCTGCGCGAGCGCGCCGCCTTGCGGCTCGCCGCGGGTCGCGCGGGGCTGGACGCGGAGGTGGGCGGCGGTCCGCCGGCGCTCTCCGCGCCGCGAGGCGAGAGGGGTGTTGGCCGCAGCGCCGGGGGGGAGCTCGCCTGCGCGCGCGATCTGGCGGGAGCTCTGCTCTTCGGCGCGCAAGAAGCGCGGGTCTGGATCCTCGCGGGGGATTTCGCCCTCGGTCGCGCCATTCCGGAGCAGGCGCGCGAGGCCTACGCGGAGGCGATTCGCCTCGCGCCTGCGGTGGCCGAGGCCTGGAGCGGACTGGGGGAGGCGCTTCACCGGCGGGGATCCCTGCCGGCGGCCCTGGAGGCGATGGAACAGGCCCACCTGCGGAGCCCGGCGGATCCCTGGATCCTGAACAACTGGGGGGTGGTCTTGCGCGAAGCGGGGCGCCTGCAGGAGGCGCTCGAGCGCTTCGCAGCCGCCCGCCGGCTCGCTCCGCAGCTCTTCGAGCCACCGTTCAATCTCGGCCTCTGCTTCGAGCGGCTGGGGCAGCTCGAGGACGCACGCACCTGGTACACGGAGGCCGGGCGCCTGCGCCCCCACTTCCCTCCCGTCGAAGAGGCCCTGCAACGCGTCGGATCCCCGGCCGCGACCGCGCGCTGAACGGTCGCGGCCGATTTCGATGGGCGGTGTGGCCGCCGGGGTCGCATGGGGCCAGCGGGGACGGCGCGCGCCGCGCGAGAATCGTGGGCGCCTTCCTCCGGGCCTGCCCGCCGCGCGTCGCTCACGCCCCGCAGACCCCAGGCGAACCCGCCGGCCTGAACGCACCCGAAAACCGCGCGAAGTGCCTCAGGGCCGGGCGACGATCACCAACCGTTTCGCGAGGTGATCATAGGGATCGCCGGCGAGATTGCCGCAGACGCGGACGTCCCGGAAGCCCCCCGCGCGCACAAGCGCGGCCAGCTCCGCCGCCGCATAGAGCCGGATGCGGAAGAGATGCTCGCGCCGGCTTCCCTCGCGGATGAGAATCCAGCGCGCCTCGATGTAGCTCCAGTCGGGTGCGACCGAGCGTTCCTCGAGCAACAGCGCGCCGCCGGGTTCGCGATGCCAGTCGCGTTCGCGAAACGTGCGGGCGATGACTTCCTTGCCGATCGTCTCGATCACCAGGACGCCATCCCCGGCCAGCGAGGCGCGGAGATTCTCGATCACGCGCCGATCGTCGCCCGGGTCATCGAAGAAGCCGAAGGAGGTGAACAGACTCAGGGCGAGCTCGAAGCCTGCCTCGCGCCGGAACGCGCGCATGTCTTCCCGGATGAATTCGATCGCCAGCTTCTCGGCCAGGGCGGCGCTGCGCGCCTGCTCGAGATACGCGGCGGTGCGATCGACACCGGTCACGCGGAAGCCGCGCCGGGCCAGCTCCAGGCTGTGCCGGCCGGGCCCGCAGCAGAGGTCGAGAACCCGCGCGCCCGGAAGCGTCCCGGCAAGTGCCAGGATCTGCTCCACCTCGGCGGGCGTGCCGGCGAGGCGCTCGGGGGAGAACATGTGCGGGCCCATGTCGCGCCAGAAGCCGTCGTCCTCGAACCAGCGTATGTCCGCCATGGCTCTCCTCCCTCGACCTCGCGCAGCCCCGTGCCGGGGCGGACGCGGCCTTTCCGGCAGATTCGCCCCGCGGCCGGCCCGATTTCATCCGGCGGCGCAGGCGTTGCGGTGCCCGGTCTCCGGGGTGGGGAACCGCAAGGGGAATCCGCCCGCGGCCTGCGCCTGGACATTCGCCCGATCCTCTGGTAATCTCCTGCGTTTCTCTTTCCGACATATTCTATGTCGGACGGTGCGTCGAGGAATCGTTTGCGGGCCGAGGGTGGCATGGCAGCTCCAATCGTCGTCTCCCTGGGAGGGAATGCCCTCATTCCCGGCAATCGCGGGGGACGGATCGATGAGCAATTCAAGGTCACCGAGGACACCATGCGGCATGTCGTCGACATGCTGCTGGCCGGCGAACAGGTGGTCTTGACCCACGGCAACGGCCCGATCGTCGGCAATATCGTGATCCGCAATGAAGCGGCCGCGCACATGATTCCCCCGACGCCGCTCTACATCTGCGGCGCGGATTCCCAGGGCGGCATCGGCTTCATGGCGCAACAGGTGTTGGGCAATCTGCTGCATCGGGCGGGGCTCGAGCGGGAGGTGGTGACGATCGTCACCCAGGTCGTGGTCGACCGCGACGATCCGGGGTTTCAGGCCCCCTCCAAGCCGATCGGGCCCTTCTACACGGAACAGGAAGCCCAGGCCCTCGCCCGCACGCGATCCTGGCACATGATGGAAGATGCCGGGCGAGGCTGGCGCCACGCGGTCCCTTCTCCGGAGCCGCTGAGGATCGTCGAGATCGATGTCATCCGTACCCTCGTGGCCGCCGGGCACGTGGTGATTGCCGCCGGCGGCGGCGGGGTGCCGGTGATCGAGACCACCCCGGGGATCTATCAAGGGGTCGAGGCGGTGATCGACAAGGATCTCGCCTCGGTCGTGCTCGCGCGCGAGGTGGGCGCGCGGCGGCTGGTCATTGTCACCTCGGTCGATCAGGTCTCGATCCATTTCCGCACGCCCCAGGAACGCCGGCTCGAGCTGCTCCACTTGTCCGAGGCGCGACAATACTACGCCGAGGGGCATTTCCCGCCGGGCAACATGGGACCGAAGATCCTGAGCGCAATCCGCTTCCTCGATCAGGGCGGCGCCGAGGTCCTGATCACCTCTCCCGGCAAACTGGACGAGGCCCTGGCGGGCCGCGCCGGGACGCGGGTCGTTCCCTAGCCCGGATTGTTCATGAAATCTCTGCTGCGACATCGGATCTGCCCGGATCTACTGCGTCGCGCTGGCGCCGCCTCCTCGACGTACTGCACGAGTACGCCTGCGTCGGCGGTACGGCGCGCGCCTTGTATCCGCGGGCATCTCCGCCGTCTCGCGACGAGCTTCATGAATAACCCGGGCTAGGCGTCGCTCCGCGCGATCGGAGCGGCACTCCCGCGACCGCCCCGATTCATCTGGGCATTCTCGCGCTCGCACTCACTCAGCCGGGCACTCCCGTGCGCGCGCCCGGTCGACCGGGCACACCTCTGTCCCAGCCTACGAAATCCCACCTCTTCCGGCCTCGCGGTTGCTTCCTGCCCCCTCGTCAACCGGCCGGAGCGTCGCGGATTGGGCGGCGCAGCCGGTCATGGCCGGAGGCTCGAAAGGAAGGAGGGGAGACGATGAGACGAGCAAGCGAACGGGTGGCGCTGGGGTGCCTGAGATTGCTGGCGGCCGCGGCCCTGGTGGCGGGGCTCCATTCGGCGGGGCAGGCCGCTCCCTGCCTGAACGAGATCATGGCCGACCCGGCGTCGGACTGGGACGGCGACGGCAACTATGAGTATCGCAACGACGAATGGATCGAGCTCTACAACCCGGGTCCGGGGCACGTGAATCTCGAAGAGTACGCGCTCTCCGACGACGAAGGCCTGTGGACCTATGGTTGGGCGGTGGGCGAGGTCCTGGCCGTCGGGGAGGCGGTCGTAGTCTACGGAAGCCAGTCACTCGCTTGGCAAGAAGCGCACGGCGAGTCGCAGTACGGGTTCCGGTTGGGGAACGACGGGGACACGGTGCTCCTCTGGCAAGTCGCGGGCGGGGACTCGATCCTCGTCGACTCGCACGTCTTCAATACGTATGAGGCCGAGGACGACCGCTCGACGGGACGAAATCCCGACGGCATCGGCGAGTGGCAGATCTTCGACGGGCTCAATCCCTACGGAGGCACGGTCGAACCGTTGGGCAACGGCCTCGATCCCACGCCGGGCCTGCCGAACTCAGGCACGCCTCCGCCGGTCGCGGCGGAAGATGGGACCTGGGGCGGGGTGAAGCGGCTGTTCGAGTGAGGGCGGCGCGGGGGCGCGCCGTGAGGCGCGGTGCCGCGAAAGGCGGGGCGGGGCGCCACGGGGCGCCGCAAGGCAAGGTGCCGCATGACGCCCACAACGACGAACGGCCCGGGCTGGACCCGGGCCGTTCGCATGCTCCCCTCCTCAGGGCTTGCGGAAGGGGGGACTCGAACCCCCACGGGCGTGAGCCCACTAGACCCTGAACCTAGCGCGTCTACCAGTTCCGCCACTTCCGCTGAGAGCGCCACGGATAGTGCCACCCCGCCGGACCGGCTGTCAATTGCTCTGTGCCGCCGGCCGGGATCCTCGTTGGCCATGCCAGCTTGCTCGGCGTCCCGGGCTCGGATTCCGAGGCGGCATGTCGCCTCGACGGGGCTCCCCGCCGGACCCCTCTGCGACCCTTCCCAGTGCCGCCTTGAAGCCCGCATCTCCATCTGATACCCGTTTAGCTTCTGCGGCGGTGCGATCCGGCGGCGTCCCGCGTCCGGGGGGGAACCGGCGAGCCGGGCGGACTCTGGTGGAACGCGCGCGGGCGCGCGGCCGCTTCCCGGGAAGAGGGCCACGGCGTGCCGGGGCAGGAGGGCTTTCCCAGGGAGGAGGTCAAGGCGTGCCGGGGCAAAAGGATCCCGAGGAGGTGCGGGTGGTCGCGCGCAATCGCCGCGCGACATACCTGTACGAAGTCCTCGAGAAGATCGAAGCCGGCCTGGCCCTGGTCGGGTCCGAGGTGAAGAGCGTCCGGGCGGGCAAGGTCAGCATGTCCGATGCCTATGCCATCCCGCGCGGGCGCGAGATCTTTCTTCTCAACCTGAATATCGCCGCATACGAGAAGGCCACGATTGGCGGGCACGATCCCCTGCGGGCGCGCAAGCTGCTGCTTCACAAGCGGCAGATTGAGCGGCTGCTGGGGAAGATCCGGGAGCGGGGCCTGACCCTGATTCCCCTGCAGGTCTACTTCAAAGGAAGCGTGGCCAAGGTGGAGCTGGGGCTGGCGCGGGGGAAGCGCAAATTCGACAAGCGCGAGGCGATCGCCAAGAAGGATCAGCGGCGCGAAATGGAACGGGTCAGGGCGCGGATGGACCGCGAATGACCAGGACGCATGCAGGCCGACGGGCGCAGGCCGATGGGCCGGGAATGAACGGGATGCACGCGGGACAAGGGGCACAAGCCGAGCGGGACGGGAATGGGCTGCGCCTCCGCCGGCGCCGCGCGAATGCCAGGCGCGTGCGGCGCATGACCATCCTGGCGGCGCTCCCACTCATGGCCGCGGTCCTCTCGCTCGCGGCCGCGGCGCTGGCGCCGGTGGCGATCGCGCAGGGCGAGCCCGATCGCCGCGGCCCGGGCGAGATGGACTGGGAATCGGCGGCCGATCTGGAATCCACCGTTCCCGAGTCCACCGCGACCGGCTTGACCGGGGAGCGGCTGGACGAATTCATGCTGCGCTTGAGCCAGCTCACCGATTCGCAGCCGCTGTTCGCCAGGGAGTGCCCGCCGTCGCCGCGAACGCCGTACACGCTTCCGCCCAAGCCGCTCGAACCCGCCCTGGGGGTCGTCTTCGCGGATGGACGCCCGGCGCGCTGGGACCTCCTCGTCTCCTGGGGGGCCGAGAGCTACTGGCCGATGGAGGAGTGCTGCGCCACCGTCGGCGCGACTCTGCTCTGGGATCCGGCGGGCTTCCGCGGGGAGTTGCGCATCGACACGCTCTCCATCCGCTTCATCGTCGGCGGCGAGGTGATCCAGGGTGGCGAGCGGGCGCTGCAGATGCGCGGCCCGGTCATCTACGCGGGCAATCGCCTGCTGCTGCCGCTCAGCGGAGTGCCGCTGATCGTCGAGCACTTCCTTGCGGATCGCTTCTCCTATGACGAGGAAGCCAAGATCCTCTATCAGCGGCCCGCCGGACCCATCCTTGGCGATCTGCGCGTCCAGCAAGTGAGCGGACGGACCTATCTGCGCTGGGCACTCTCGCAGAAGCCCGAGGCGGATCTCTTCACCGAGGGGGCGCGGACGCTGATCGTCGACATGCACGGCGTCTTCGTCGATCCGCGCACGCCCGCGCGCTCCGATGGGCGGGAGGGGACCTGCCTGCAGGCGATCCAGCCCGATGCGCAGGGGACCCGCTTCGTCTTTCGCATCGATGCGGCCGTGATTGCATGGAAGGACCAGTGGCTGGCCGACCGCCGCGAGTACCAGGTGATCCTCTCCAGACGGGGTGAGGATCTCAGTCCCTTGAGTCCCTACCGGCCCTGGCCGGCCCGCGGGCCCGGCGGGGCCGGGGCGCGCGGGGGCGCGATCGTTGTCGTCCTGCCGGACGGGAGCTTCTGGGCCGACCGGGCGGGCGATCGCGATCTGCCGCTGGCGTCGGCAGGCTACGTCGAGGCGCTGGGGCGGCGGATCGAGACCGCGCTGCAGGCGCGCGGGATGAGCGTGATCCTTCTCGCGGATGACGCGGCCAAGCCCGGACGGGGTTGGGTGCCAGAGGCCAATCGCAGCGGGGCGATGGCCTGCTTGGACTTGCGCCCGGCTCTCTGCGGAGACTCGCTGATTGCCGGGATGCGCGTCGTGACCGCGCAGAATGAACCTCTCCGGCGCCACCTGGACCCTCTCGATCTTGCCGGATCCGGACGCCGCTCGGAGCGGCCGGGGCCCGAGGGAGATGGCCGGGCTGCTCTGCAGAGTTGGGACGACCTCGGTTTGGTGCATCAGGAGAAGAGCGAGGAGCTCGCCTGGCTGCTGGCGATGCATCTCGAGGCGGCCCTCGCCATGGACGAGCTCGCGGGCGAGCGCCCCGTGGTCTGGCAGCGCTGGCCGGTCTCCGGACTCACGGGTCTCGACCTGCCCGGAACGATTCTCTACGTGGGGCGGTTGGGCCCGATGGCGCTCTTCCCTGCCGATGAGGACTGGAAGGCGATCGAGACCATGGCCGACGCGATCGCCTTGGCGCTTGAGGCCTACATCATCCGCCAGGGGGTGGCGCCATGACGCTCGACCGGGGAAACGCGAATTCCCTGTGGCCCCCTACCGCGGTTGCTCCGCGCCGGGCCGCGCCGCCGCGCCGCCCGCACCGTGGGCGGTTCGCCTGGTATCTGGCGGCCGTGATTGCCGTCCTCCTGCTCGTCCTGGGCTGGGTGCTGCGCACGCGCGTGCCCGAAGGCTTCGATGAGCCGGAACCGGAGATGGCGGAGCATTTCCTGCCCGCTCAGGGGGCCTTTGATCTCTACTTCGGCAACGCCGCCATGACGGGCCTTCAACGGGAAGTGCGGTTCCTGCCCCGCACGGGGGTCCTGGAGGTCGATGCGCGCGCGGTGATCCAGGCGCTTTCGGCCGGTTCGCTCGAGGGAGGGGTCTCTCCCTGGCCGGCGAAGGTCAAGGTCGCGGACCTCTTCTCGACGAGCGACGGGGTCCTGTTCGTGAATCTCGGCTCCTCGGTTCGGGCGCGCCTCGCCCCCGGAGATTGTCTTGAGTGGCTCCTGGTCGCATCGCTCACCCGGACCCTGTGCGCCAACTTCTCCGGAGTGCACGGGATCCGCATCCAGGTGGAAGGCGAGTCCGCCGGACCCTTGGTCCGCCAGCTTCCCCTGGAATGGACCTACACGGCGGAGATGTTCGAGGAAGGACGATGAGCGCAGCGGTTCGACATCCCCTTGCGGAGAAGCCCATCGGAGTCTTCGACTCCGGCATCGGCGGCTTGACGGTTGTGCGCGCGCTCACGCGCTGCCTGCCGGGTGAGGACATCCTCTACTTCGGAGACGCGGCGCGCGTGCCCTACGGGACCAAGTCGCCGGGGACCGTCGTGCGCTTCACCCGGGAGTGCGTGAACTTCCTCGTCCGCCGCGAGGTGAAGCTGCTCGTCGTCGCCTGCAACACGGCGAGCGCGGTGGCCCTTCCGGTGCTGGCTCCGGCGCTCGCGATTCCCTTGGTCGGGGTGATCGGCCCCGGGGTGGCGGCCGCGCTGCGCGTGTCGGTGCGCAAGCGCATCGGGGTCATCGGGACCGCGGCGACGGTCGCGAGCGGCGCCTACCGGCAGCGGCTGCAAGAGGCGGGTGACGGCTGGCAGATCTTCGAGGCCGCTTGCCCGCTCTTCGTGCCGCTGGCCGAGGAGGGCTGGGTCTCCGGAGACCTCCCCCTGCTGGCCGCCCGCCGCTATCTCGCGCCGCTCATGGAGCAGGGGATCGACACACTCATTCTTGGTTGCACCCACTATCCCTTGTTGCGCGAGGTGATCGCCGAGACGTTGGGAGCAGGCGTGAGCCTGATCGACTCGGGCGATGAGACGGCGCGCGAGACGGCCGGGCAGCTCGCGAGTTTGGGCATGGCGAATCCCCGGCCGGACGGAGGGCGCTGCACGGTGTTCGTCAGCGACCGCCCGCGGCGCTTCGAGGAGATCGGTACCGCATTCCTGGGGAAACCTCTTGAGACCGTGAGTCTCGTCGACCAGAGCGATCTTCCCTGGTACGAGCGGTAGTTCGCGCCGCACGGCGCGGCATGCCTGCAGGCCCGGCCTGAGCGAGGCGTGGAAGGCATGGCCTGCTTGGGTCCGGCCATGGCAGGAAGGGCTTCACGGGAGGGAGTGACGCATGACCGTGGGACCACATGATCGCCCGGACGGACGGGCATTCGATGCGGTGCGCCCCGTCGAGATTGAACCCGGTTTCCTGCACCAGGCCGAGGGTTCGGCCTCGATCCGGCTGGGCCGCACCTGGGTCGTGTGCGCGGCCACCGTTGAGGACCGCCAGCCGCCTTTCCTGAAGGGCACCTCCCAGGGCTGGGTGACCGCCGAGTACGGCATGCTGCCGCGCTCGGTGGGGGTCCGCCTGCCGCGGGGCAAACCGAGCGGGCGCGCCATGGAGATCCAACGCCTGATCGGGAGAAGCCTGCGATCGGTCGTCAAGCTCGACCGGCTCCCGCAGCACACGATCACGATCGACTGCGACGTGATCGAGGCCGATGGCAGCACCCGCGCGGCGGCGATCACCGGCGCCTTCGTCGCCCTCTGCGAAGCCTGTCGCTGGATGGTGGCCGACGGGCGGATCTTGAGCGTGCCGGTCCGCAGCCAGGTGGCGGCGATCAGCGTGGGCCTCGTGCGCGGGGAGCCGCGCTGCGATCTCTCCTATGCCGAGGATTCGATCGCTTCGATCGACGTGAACCTGGTGATGACCTCCGACGGGCGGATGGTCGGGCTCCATGCGGGCGTGGAAAGCGAACCGATCGCGGAGGAAGCGCTTGAGACCCTGCTCGGGCTGGCGAAGAAGGGGCTCCCGGCGCTCTTTTCCGCCCAGCGCCGGGCCCTCGGCCTGCCGCTCGCCGGGCCATTCGACGCGGCGCTCTTGAAGCCGCGCAAGCCTTAGGCCGCGCGATGCTTCTCGTGGTGGCCAGCCGCAACCGGGACAAGCTCGTCGAGCTATGCCATGCCCTCGCGGGGCTCGCTCTCGAGATCCGCAGCGCGGCCGAGTTCCCCGAAGTCCCCGAGGTCGCCGAAACGGGCAGCACCCTGGAAGAGAACGCGCTGCTCAAAGCGCGTGCGGTCCATGAGGCGACCGGCGCGCTTGCTCTGGCGGACGATACCGGGCTCGAGGTCGACGCCTTGGGGGGCGCGCCCGGAGTGGAAAGCGCCCGCTTCGCGGGGCCGGAGCAGAGCTACGCGCGCAATGTAGAGAAGCTTCTCACGCTCATGGCGGGCGTGCCGGATGAACGCAGGCACGCCCGGTTCCGCACGGTCATCGCTTTGCGCTTCCCCGGGGGGATGGAAGAGACCGTCGAAGGTGTCTGCGAAGGCACGATCCTGCGCGAGCGGCGCGGCGGGGGAGGTTTCGGGTACGATCCACTCTTCTTCGTTCCCGCCCTGGGCAAGACCTTCGCCGAGCTCACCCTGGATGAGAAGAACCGGGTGAGCCACCGCGGCCGCGCGATGCGTAAGGTCCACGCCCTGCTCGTGGCCCGCCTGCGGAACCCTCCGCCTGCCCGGGGGTGACCCGGGTGCGGGCCGATGCCCGCGCCAGGGTCCAAGCGCTCGTGGCGGTTCGCCTTCCCCAGTCCCCTGGCGGTCCGCACCCCCAGGTCCCCGGGGTCCGAGGACCCGGCCGGTCCCGGCCCTGAGAACCTCCTTTGCCGGGCCGTGCCTGATGGAACCCGTGCGGCGCCATTTGAGTATGTTAGACCGGTGCCGAAAACGTCAAATCACCACCTCGGCAAAACGGTGAGCACGGATTCCGGCCAGGGAAAGGGCAGAGCACTCAAGAGCCTCAGAGCCTCCTAGGCGCAGACCCGCCAAAGGCTTGCGGGACAGGGTAGCCCGCGAGAAGGGAAGGGCCCGATGGATCAACCATCGGGCCGCTCCTTTTTCTGGAGGCCCCGAGGGTGCATCCTCGGGCAGGGCCATGCGGGTCGGGCCCGGCGTGCTGCGGGTCGAGCCGGCGGCCGAGGAGCCCTCTTCACCGTTCCGGGTCCAGGGGCCCCGCCCGGGACCGGCCCGGCTTGGAGGATGAGATGGCGGAAGCGAATCCCTGGGGCATGAGCGAGGAGCTTCAGGCATACGTGCGCGCCCGCGGGGGCGTCCTGGCGATCGGGCTGTTCGATGTGCCCGTGGGCTGATGACGTGTGGTCAAGATGCTGTCCGGTCGGATGGCTGCGCCCGCGAATCCTGAAGAGTTCGACGCGTTCGAATGGCAGGGCCTGAAGCTGTTCATCGAGCGCGGACTCGTCGAGCCGGGGGAGGCGCTCGAATTCCTGGTCCCCCACGTGGGGAAATTCACGATCACGCCTGCGGCGTGAAGCGCTCCTGCCAGGCGCGCGCCGGCGCGAACGCCTCGGCCGCGGCGGGCGTCGTCCTATCTGTGCGCGCCCTCCTCCATTCCCACTCGCTCCCTCAAGAATCCCAGCACGAGCCGGTTGAACTCCTCCGGCCGCTCCATGTTCACCATGTGGGCGGCGTCGGGAAGGGTCGCGACCCGCGCCCCCGGCACCTGCTCTCCAATCGCACGTACGATTGTATGGATTCCGGGCATGTCCAGCTCGCCGAGGATCGCCAGCGTCGGGGCGTGGATCTCGGCGAGCCGCCCCCACGCCGGCGGCTCGAGCTCGAAGCCCGCGCCTTGATCGCGGTCGGGACGGACGTTCTCGAGCGCCATCGCAAGCACCTTCGCGCGCACGGCGGAAGGCATCTGCTCGGGGCTCCGCCGCGGGCCGTCGGTCCAGCCGCGCACGAACTCCTCGGCCGCCTGGGCGAAATCGGCCGCGCGCCACGCGGCGCTGATCCGCTGGCCGTACTCCTCCTCCTCCGGAGCATTGAACTCATAGCCGCTCACGCCCGGCGAGCAGAGCACCAGCGAGGCGACCCGCTCCGGATGGGCGATGGCCAGATCGGCGGCAATGCGGCAGCCGAGCGAGAGGCCCATCAAGTGGGCGCGCTCGATGCCCAGATGATCGAGCAAGGCCCGCAGGTCTTCGTAGTGGCGGTAGGTGCCGAAGGGGCTCGGGGAGAATCCCTGTCCGCGCACGTCGTAGCGGATCACGCGGAACTCGCGGGCGAGGGCGGCGAACTGATCGTCCCACATGCGATGATCGATCGCCCCTCCATGGATCAGGACGAGAGGCTCTCCCGCGCCCATCGTCTCGTAGTAGAGCACGGTGTTCGCGACCGGCGCGAAGCCGCGGGTGAAGCGGTCCCACGGCGGCGCGGGGGAGCTCGCGGCACGCGGGCTCCCCGGGCCCAGGCTGAGCAGCGAGAGGAACTCGGCGACCTCGTGCTGGAAAGCCTCCGGCTGTTCGAGGTAGGGGAGATGCCCCGCGCCGCCGATCACCACCCTGCGCGCCCCCGCGATTCCCGCTTCGATCGCCCCGGCGTGCGCATGCACGTCGGGGATGTCGCGATCACCTACGAGAATCAGCGCGGGCGTGCGGATTTCCCGCAGGCGCCCGAGGGCGGCCGCGGCCGGCTGCTCGAGGTACTGGTTCTTGGCGAAATCGAGGTTGTGGGGGGCTGCGCGCAACAGCTCGCCGAAGCGCGCGCGGGCCGCGTCGTTGCCGGGCGCAACCGCGTAGGGATCGTCGATCCAGCGTGACAGAGTCGTTTCCAGGTCGGGAGCGAAATTGGCGTAGCCGCGCTTCATGAAATGCAGCGTGTAGCTCAGACCGTCCACGACCGCTCCCGAGAGCACGAGCGCCTCGACCATTTCCGGATGGGCCAGGGTGAAGTCGATCGTGAGCCCCCCGCCGGCGGACGATCCGATCAGGACGGCGCGCTCGATCCCACGTCCGGTCATGAGGGCGTGGAGGTCGGCGACATTGGAGTAGGCGGCGGTGGGTTGATCCGAAAGCCCGTAGCCGCGGCGGTCGTAGCGGATGACGCGGTAGTCGGGCGCGAGGGCAGCCACCTGGGCGTCCCAGATCTCGCGATGGGCGAGTCCATCGTGGATCAGCACGATGGGGAAGCCCGAGCCGAACTCCTCGAAGTAGAGCCGCCCGCCCGGGACATCGAGGTAGCCGCTTGACCCGGGCGCGGGCAATGACGCGGCGGCCGCGCTTGCCGGACCCGGCAGGAGGAGCGCCCCTGCGCCCAAGAGGAGCACCCCGGCGAGGAGCGAGCCCGGCCGCAGGCGGCGAATGGCCGAGGTCCGGATGGGTGACTTCCCGCAGGCGTGCAGGCCTGAGTGCATCGCGTCTTCTCCTTTCAAGCGCCGCCGTGTCGCGCAAACAGCCCACGCCCGGGTAGCGCGCACCTCTTGCGGATCACTCGCGGATCTCGGTCACGGTGAACGCCTGCACCCTGCGCCCGTCGTTCAGCAGGACCGGCTCCTCGATCACTGCCTGGATGCGCTCCAGGGAAATCTGGCCGGGATCGTAGCCGATCGCGGCGCGGTGCTCCTGCACGTAGGTCTCGAGGGTCACGATTCCCGGAAGGCCTTCGAGGCGCTTGACCAGAAAGGCCGAGGTTCCCCGGCAACGCAGTCCGTCGACGATCAGATCGACGTTCTCCGTCCGCCCTGGCGTGTCGGAGAAGCGCTGCTGCATCGTCGGCAGCTCCCAGGCCCGGCCGGCGAAGACCGCGCCCAGAAAGAGCGCGGCGACGACCGGCGCGAGCCACGCGGGATGGAGCTTCATGGCTGGCCTCCCTCGGTTGCCTGCGGTGCAGGGGCGAGCGGCGGCGTCTTCGCCGGGCCGATCCCGAGCGTGAGCGCGCCGGGGACCGGGCAGGCGTGCAGGCATTCCTGGCAGTTGCTGCATTCCCCGTCCGTCACGCTCCGCACGGTCGAGACACGCACCTTCCAGTCGCAGGCCTTGTCGCAACGCCCGCACTTCGTGCACTTCGTCTCATCGCGGCGGATGCGCGTGAGACCCAGGCGCGAGAAGGGTGTCAAGAATGCGGCGAACGGACAGAGAAACCGGCAGAAGAGGAGGGGCAGCACGAGCCCCGCGAGCAGCAGCGCCAGGACGATGGCCAGGCTCAGGCGCCCGACGCCGATCGGGCCCTCGGCGATGCCGTGCCCCTGCCCCAGGGTGAAGAGCACGTAGAAGGGATCGACCTCGCGGAAGATCAGCTCCTGGACGCGGAAGGTGAAGTAGACGATCGCGATCAGCCCGGCGTACTTGACCCAGCGCAGGCCCCGGTCCCATCCCCGCGGGATGGCGACGCGCCAGTGGAGGCGCCGGCCGAGGGCCGCGGTCCACTCCGACAGGGTCCCGACCGGGCAGATGTGGCTGCAGAAGGCGCGCTTGAAGAGCAGCGTGATCACCAGAACGCCACCCATCATCGAGAGGTTCAGCGTGGAGAGGCTGCAGAGGGTTCCCGTCTTGGTGATCCAGGGGATGATGGTCTCGACCCCGCCGAAGGGGCAGTACTTCTCGATCGTGGCACCCCGCACGCCGGCGATCATCCGCTGCGCGGTCCAGAGCGTGAGTCCCAAGAAGAGGAGTTGCGAGGCGATCCTTCCCAGTTTGGCGGGGTTCAGGCTCTTCTGCGGCAAGGGCGGCTCCTCAACGGGTGGATGACCCGTGCGGTTGAAGTTCCCGACCCGGATGGGGCCGCCGGACGCATGCATGGGCTGCGGGCCTCCGCGCCATCGCCCGGCGCGCGATGGGCGTGAGCCCGGCGCGTGCCAGCCGGGAAACGCATTCCCCGATCCCGCGATTCACGTGATCCTCATGGAGGCCCCCTTCCCGGCCGGCAGCCTTGGCGTGGTCCCGGCTGACGACGTAACCGGAAAGGAGGCGGCCTCGGTGAGATTCTACACGACCCCGCACCGATGCTCCTTGGGGAATCGATCTCCACCCCCGCTGCATGGGTGTCCGTATCCTGAGCCAGGGGGGGGAGACGGTCGTCCAGCGGAACCTGCCCGCCGCCCCCAAGCCCTGCCTTTCCATTCTCGCACCCCATCGGGAAGACGTCATGGTCGCTCGTCCGAAGTCGTGAACGAGCCGGGGTTCGCGGCTGGGCGGCCAACTGCTGACGCAGCCGGATGTTGATGTTCTCGAACGCCAGGGAGGCCCGTGACATCAGGGCTGCCCGAAGACAGGTGAGCAGCGCGACAGTCATCGCACGCATGGCGAGGGCCCCGGGGGGAAGTGGCCTCGCAGATGGGAGTTCCACCCCGTTGGGCGACACGGCACGGACTCTCGGCGGACCGCGGCTGACCCACCGAGGCAGGGAAGCCTCGAACGTGCCACATCGGGGGGGGAATCGGACCGGCCTCGACCGGGGAGGACTGTAACCGCCCAGGAGGCAAACGCTTGCTTCACGCGCTCGTGTCGGGCATGTGCATTCTCCGATCCGCAATCTCTGCTTTACGCCTTCTTTACGGATTCGCTCCCGCTCCTGATGTTCCCCTGATGCGGGCCTGGGGTAGTTTCTTGGTGCGCGCGACCGAGAAGGGCGGATGGCGCGCGTTCGGAAGGCAAGCGCGTGGCGGTACGAGCGGGCGGGCCGGAAGGGAGAATCGCAAGGTGTTCGATCTGATCTGTCTCGCGCTCATCGTGCTCTTCTTCGTGGTTGGGGCGGTCTTCGCACGCGGCTGCGAGAGACTGGAGCGGGAGGAGTAGCATGAGCGACTACATCTGGGCCGGAGCGATCGCGTTGCTTCTTCTGGCCTACCTGTTCTACGTGCTCCTCAAGCCTCACCGGTTCTAGGAGGAGGTCATGACCGCGAGCGGGATCCTGCAACTGCTGCTCTTCTTCGGCTTGATCGTGCTCCTGACGAAGCCGATGGGAACCTACATGGCCCGGGTCTTCCAGGGAGAGCGCACCCCGCTGAGCCCCGTGCTGCGACCGGTCGAGCGGGTCATCTACCGACTCCTCGGCGTCCGGGAAGATGAGGAGATGCGCTGGACGACATACGCCTTTGCGCTCCTCATGTTCAGCGTGGTGGGTGGGGTCCTTTCCTACGCGCTCCTCCGGTTGCAGGGATACCTTCCTTTCAATCCCCAGCACTTCTCGGGCAAGGAGATGCCGCCGGACCTCGCGTTCAACACCTCGATGTCCTTCACCACCAACACGAACTGGCAGAGCTACGTGCCGGAGGCGGTGGTCAGCTACTTCTCCAACATGGTGGCCCTGGCCTCGCACAACTGGATGTCGGCGGCCGCGGGGATCGCGGTGGCGATCGCCGTCGTCCGCGGATTCGCCCGGAACTCGGCGCAGGGGCTGGGCAGCTTCTGGGTGGATGTGACGCGCGGCGCGCTCTACGTGCTGCTCCCGCTCTGTTTGGCCGGCGCGCTGCTCCTGGTCTGGCAAGGGGTGCCGCAGAACTTCGCTCCCTACACCCAGGCGACGACGCTGGAGGGGGCGAGCCAGAGCATCGCGCAGGGACCGGTCGCTTCCCAGGAATTCATCAAGGTGTTGGGGACCAACGGCGGTGGCTTCTTCAACGCCAACTCCGCCCATCCCTACGAGAACCCGACGCCCCTTTCCAACCTGCTGGAGATGCTGGCGATCTTCCTGATCCCGGCGGGGCTGACCTACACCTTCGGCCGGATGGTCGGCAACCCCCGGCAGGGTTGGGCGATCTTCGCGGCGATGACCTTCATGTTCATCGGCGGATTGGGCCTGTGCTACTGGGCCGAGGCCCGCGGCAATCCGAACGTGACCGGGCTTGGGGTCACGGTGGAGGCGACCGCGGATCAGCCCGGCGGCAACATGGAGGGCAAGGAGGCCCGCTTCGGCATCGCCAACTCCGCGCTCTGGGCGACCGTCACCACCGCCGCCTCGTGCGGGGCGGTCAACTCCATGCACGACAGCTTCACGCCGGTAGGCGGGATGGTCCCGCTGGTCAACCTGATGTGCGACGAGGTCATCTTCGGCGGGGTCGGTGCCGGGCTCTACGGAATCCTGATGTACGCCGTGGTGGCGGTCTTCCTCGCCGGTCTCATGGTCGGGCGAACCCCGGAGTACGTGGGCAAGAAGATCGAGAAGTACGAAGTGCGCATGGCCATCCTGGCCATTCTGATCCTCTTCGCGGGCAACGTCCTCTGGACCGGGCTGGGGACAAACCTGGACTTGCCACCGGGAAACACGTCGCAGAGCTTCAGCGCGGAGCAGAAAGCGGAAGAGTCGAAGTTGCCGGCCACGGCGGCGTGGAATCACGTCAACAACAGCTCCCCGAGCCTCTACTCCGGCGGCACCTACAACAACGTCAACAACGGCGGGCCGCACGGATTCACGGAGATTCTCTACGCCTACTGCTCCGCCACCGCCAACAACGGCTCCGCCTTCGCCGGCATGACGGCGAACACTCCCTTCTACAACATCTCGCTGGGGCTCGAGATGCTGATCGGGCGGTTTCTCATGATCGTCCCGCTCCTGGCGATGGCGGGCAGCCTGGTGCGGAAGAAACTGATTCCGGTCTCGGCCGGCACGCTGGCGACGGACTCCGGGATCTTCGCCTTCCTGCTCGCGGCCGTGGTGCTGATCGTCGGAGCGCTGGAATACTTCCCCGCCCTGGCCCTGGGGCCGATCGTGGAGCAATTCCACATGACCGCCGGACAGCTTTTCTGAGCCGGTTGCACGCTAGAGGGGAGATCGATCCATGCCGACATCCGGCTCGACGATACCGGGGGCGCGGCCCACGATCCCGGGCATGTCCCCGCCCTTGGCGGAGGTCTCCGGGTATTCGAGGCCGCAACACGCGCCGAAATCGCTTCTCGACCCAGCGATCGTCAAGCGCGCGACCGGCGATGCCTTCCGGAAGCTCGATCCGCGACACATGGTCCGCAACCCGGTCATGTTCGTGGTCGAGGCAGGCAGCGTGCTGACGACCTTGCTCTTCTTCCGGGAGTTGTCCGGCGGGGGGCGCGCGGTCCTCTTCAACCTGCAAATCACCCTGTGGCTCTGGTTCACCGTCCTGTTCGCCAACTTCGCGGAAGCGATGGCCGAGGGGCGGGGGAAGGCGCAGGCCGCGGCGCTCCGCCGGGCCAAGACCGAAACCGTGGCGCGGCGGATCCGCAGCGGCCGCGGGGGCGACCGGGGCGAGGAGCGCGTGCCGGCAACCGAGCTGCGCAAGGGAGATCTGGTCGTCTGCGAGGCGGGCGACATCATCCCCGGCGACGGAGATGTGATCGAGGGGATCGCCTCGGTGGACGAATCGGCCATCACCGGGGAGAGCGCGCCGGTCATTCGCGAGACCGGAGACCGCAGCGCCGTCACCGGCGGCACGCGGGTCCTCTCCGATCGCATCGTGGTCAAGATCACCTCCAACCCGGGCGAGACCTTCGTGGACCGGATGATCGCGCTGGTGGAAGGGGCCCGGCGGCAGAAGACCCCGAACGAGATCGCGCTCACGATCCTGCTCGCCGGCTCGACGATCATCTTCCTTCTGGCGGTCTCCGCGCTCGTGCCGTTTGCCGCCTACAGCGTCCGTTCCGCCGGGACCGGCTCGATGCCGAGCATCTTCCTGCTCGCCGCCCTGCTGGTCTGCCTCATCCCCACCACGATCGGCGGGCTGCTCTCGGCGATCGGCATCGCGGGAATGGACCGGGTCATGCAGCACAACGTGCTCGCCATGTCGGGAAAAGCGGTGGAGGCCGCTGGTGACGTCGACACGCTGCTGCTCGACAAGACTGGGACGATCACCCTCGGGAACCGGCAGGCGGTGGAGTTCATTCCGCTGCCCGGAGTCGAGATCGGCGAACTGGCGAGCGCGGCGCAGCTCGCCTCCCTGGCCGACGAGACTCCGGAGGGGCGCAGC
>Ga0316622_100000198_pt1 | contig 31803 bp, 57 predicted proteins | sample OWC_Aug_OW2_C1_D_FD_207646 | JGI IMG/M metagenome (GOLD analysis project Ga0316622, IMG submission 207646) | Wetland soil microbial communities from Old Woman Creek delta, Ohio, United States - OWC_Aug_OW2_C1_D5_C | ecosystem: Environmental > Terrestrial > Soil > Wetlands | place: USA: Ohio... | reverse complement strand
GATCTCGGAAGGACCACTTCATATCGGAGTTCTGCGTCACTTCGTTGCACCAGGGCGCCTTTGGGCGATTCTCCTTATTTCGAGCGTTACATTCTGTGATTAGGGCCTTACTCGGAAAGGCTCAGTGGTCGGCCACCGTGGTACTCGTTGGTACCGGGATCGACGTCGTAGCGGACCGTGTCGACGTCGGCGAGCTCGCTCAGCAGGTATGCCCACCATCCGGTTCCCGCCATGGGGTCGACGAGTCGTCCACGGGAGTGCTCGGCGACGAACGCGAGCGCCTCGGGCGACGTGATAGTCCAGGAGTACCTCGGTACGAGGTCGTGGCGATACGGAGCCTCCATGGGTGGCCTGGCGGCGGCCAGACTCCAGTCGCTGGCCCGATACGCGTCGGGAGCGCCGACGGTTGGCCGGTCGTCGATGACCGGACCGCCGGACCGGACGCCACGAGGTGGCGTGACATACTCGCGTATGGCGTCCCAATATCGATTGGTGTGATCGCCTAACATGTGTTCTATTCGACTCACGTCAATCTCGATCTGGGCCGACCCGTACCGGGGGAAGCTGACGCTGGAGAGGTCGCCCCTCGCACGCGGCGAGGCGCTCGGTGAGCTCGTGGCAGGCGCGCTCGGCGGCGCGGGCGCGACGGCGCCAGTCGTCGTCCTCGGCCGGCGGGGCGAGGGGATGCCACGACGACCCGGTCCGCAGGTCGGCGATGACGTCGTTCGCCACGGCCAGGGCGGTCTCGGCGCTGGCGACGGCCTTGCGCTCCTGGCGGTACTGGCGCGTGAGCTCGGCGTGGGCGCGCTGGTACTCGTCGAGGGCGGCCTCGGCCTGGGTGGCGCGACGTTCGAGCGCCCGGGCGGCGACCGGGACGGCCAGGGACCGGGCGCGCTCGGCGGCGCGGGCGCGACGTATGGCCTCCCGAAGGTGGGGCGAGACGAGCCTGGCGAGCCACGCGGTCAACGGACGAACCAGACGACGGCGAGGGCCACCAGGGCCACCAGGGCGAGGGCGACGATGGTGGCTCCGGTGTAGATGGCGGCCTCGGCGGCGCGCTCGTGGAGCCGGCCGCGCCGGGGGACGCGGACGATGGAGATCCGATGGGTGACGGCGCTACTGGGGTCCTGGTCGTCCATGTTCCCGATCTTGGTCTTGTGGTGTGGGGAGTGTTCGCATCGTCCAGCCTAGGCTCAGCATGGCCGTGATGTAGGCGCACGCCGGATCGGCGAGGTGGGAGCGTACCCTTCCGCCTCGCGTGAGGATGACGCGGACCATGCCGCGCTCTGTCGGTGTCGGTGGGATACTGGGCATGTCGGACTCCCATCGTCCGGCCGGCCCCGGCGGGAGTGGATGCTCGTCGGGGCCTTCCTATCCTCTCGTCACCGTATGTGGTCGTCGGGCTCGGCGCCATCGCCCAGCTGGGCGGATGGTGGATCGGATCGGCGAGATGGGCGTGCCGACGGTCGACTCCCGGACTCCAGGTCGGCGGGGTCGAACAGGGCCAGCTGGCCCACCGGCGGCGGGCGGCTCACCACCGGTGGTGGGACGTGGTGGCCGGAGAGCAGGGCGTGCCACCGGCCGCCGCACGCGCAGTGGCAGGCGGTCTGGCGGCCGGTGGCGGTCAGGCAGCGGGTCGAGCACCAGCCGCCGTCGATGAGTCGCCGAACGGTCCAGGTCATCGTCGGCGTCGACCGCCGGTCGAGCGTGTCCGGCGATGGCTCCCGGACGTCCCACGTGACCGTGGTGGCTCCTCGGTGGCGAGCCTGGCGACGAGGTCGTCGACGGCCGCGTCGAGGAGGTGCGGGTCGTCGGACTCCCGACGATCGGCGGCGCGCGCGGCCAGGCGCTCGACGGCCCTCCGGTCGCGGGCGGCGTCCACGGCCACGACGACCAGCCAGATCGACACGACGGCGACGGCGACCAGGGCCAGGGTCCCCAGTGGCCTCAGCATGGCGCGTCCCTGATCTGGCGGCGACGTGGGGCGTCCGGCTCGGGGACGACGAGCTCGGGGGTCCAGTGGCGGACCGCGCATCCGGATGGGTCGCCCCGGGGGACGCGCTTGGCCGCGTACATGGCCATGTCGGCCAGGCGCAGGGCCTCGGTGAGGCTGGCGGTCCGCGTGTCGGGCCTGAGGAGGATCCCGACGGACACGGACGTGGTGATGGTGGCGTCCCCGAGGACGATCGGCGCGTTCGTGGCCTGGACGAGCGAGACGATCGGGTCGGCGTCGTGGCTGGCGAGGATGGCGAACTCGTCGCCGGCCAGCCGGTAGGGATGGACGCGCTCGTGGCCGGTGAGGGCTCTGGCCAGGTGGACGAGGAGGGCGTCGCCGGTGGCGTGCCCGTGGGTGTCGTTGACGGTCTTGAACCGGTCGATGTCGACCATGAGCAGCCCGTCCGCCAGCGGGGCTAGGCGTGGCCAGTCCAGGGTCAGGGCGAGCCGGTTCGGTAGGCCGGTGAGGGTGTCGTGGGTGGCGAGGTTCCGCCACCTGGTCGCCGCGTCCCTCCATCGCGTGGCCCGCGCGCCTGGCGGATCGCCCCCGAGGAGGACGGCGACGAGCTCGACGAGGCGGGAGGCCCCGCCGTCGAGTGGGATGGTGACGCCGGTTCGCCGGCAGGTGACGGAGATGGCGCCGACGTGGCCGTTGGCGACCCTGGGGTCCCAGGACAGCGACCACCTAGTGGTGGTGATGGACCTGGGGGTGATGGTGTGGTTTCGCCTCTCGGCCCAGGCGAGGAGGTCCTTGACGGCGGTGGCTGGCGACACATCAGCGTCACATCGACTCGCGTGATAGTCTAACATCGATCTCCCTAGTTGGTTTGGGGCGGCCCGTCTCGATCGGGCCGCCCCAACGTCGTCAACCACCAGCCTCCTGGCCGGTGGTGACGTGGGCGACGGTCTGGGCGTCCGGACTCCCCGGGACGATCCTGGGCAGGTCGCCAGGTTCGCCGCAGATGTGGGCGATGGCCATCCTGACCAGGGCGCCCCGGGTGTGGCCGAGGATCCCGGCGGCGGCGCCGAAGCGTCTCCAGGTGTCGTCGTCGACCAGGATCTGGCGTGCCGGACGTCGACTCGACAAGCGCGTCCCCTCTCTCTCGCGATCGATATATGGCGCGTATGGTACACACTGTATAGGCACACGTCGACAGACCGACGCGAAGTCGCGGGAGGACCGAATGCCAGACGTCGTCGACCAGCCGTGGACCCGGCGCGTGGAGTCCATGGTCGGCCTGGACCTGGAGACCACCGGGGTCGATCCACACGCCGACCGGATCGTCACGGCGTCCATCGTCACGATCGTCCCGGGCCGGCCACCCGACGTCAGCGAGTGGCTCGTCGATCCCGGGATCGACATCCCGGAGTCGGCGACCGCCATCCACGGGGTCACCACGGAACGCGTCCGCGCCGAGGGGGTCGATCCGGCGGTGGCGGTCGACGCGATCGCCACCCACCTGCGGCGCCTGGCCACGCTCACCGCTGGCGACCGGCCGACCCCACTGGTGGTGTTCAACGCGCCGTTCGACCTCACCACGCTGATCGTCGAGTGCGCCCGGCACGGGGTCGAGCTGCCACCGATCGGCCCGGTCGTCGATCCGCTCGTCCTCGACTACCACGTCGACCGGTACCGGCCCGGTAGGCGGACCCTGGGCGCGCTGGCCGCCGAGTACGGGGTCGCCCTGGACGACGCGCACCGGTCCACGGGGGACACGCTGGCGGCGCTCCGGCTGACGTGGGCGATGGCCCGCCGCGCCAGCCTCGCCGAGGCCGCCCTGACCAGGTTGTACACCGAGCGGCGCCATCCGCTCACGATCGTCCGGGATTGGCGTCGGATCGGTAGCATGAGCCTTGGCTACCTCCACGACGCGCAGGTGGGCTGGTACGCCACCCGTGCCGACTCCTACCGTCAGTACCTGGTCGGCCGGGGAGAGGCCGATCAGGCGGCGATGGTCCGGTCCGGATGGCCGATCGACAGGAGGACGAGTTGACCAAGATCATGTCGTTGGACTGCGAGGCCAACGGCCTACACGGGCAGGTGTTCGCCGCCGCCGTCAGCGTCCAGGAGGACGGGCGAGAGATCGGCGGGTTCACCGCCCGATGCCCGATCGTCGGGGACGTCGACCCATGGGTCGCCGAGCACGTCCTACCCACGCTCGTCGACGTGCCGGTCACCCACGCCGACTACGGGGCGATCCTCGCCTCCTGGCGTACGCACCACGACCGGCTCAAGACGATGGGCTTCGTGGTCGTCCGTCACATCGCGTGGCCGGTGGAGGCCCGGTTCCTGTGGGACGCCCACCGGGACGAGCCGTTCTCCGGCCCGTTCCCGCTCCTGGACGTCGCGTCCATGCTCACCACGATCGACGCCGACCCGACCAGCGTCGACGAGTACCTCACCGCCCAGGGGATCGAACCACCAGCCGGCCGGCCGCACGCTCCGCTGTACGACGCGAGGGCGACCGCCCTGGCGTACTGGAGACTCACTGGGCGCGGCTAGTCCCCTGTCGCCATCGCTCGCCCTCCAGCGTGTCCAGTTCGTCGCTCGCCTCACGCTCATCGCGAAGCCGATCACGCTCAGCCGGACCTCCTCCAGCGCACGCCGAGCAGACCCTGATCCGCCCACCCGGACCGATACGCCATCCGGCTACCCTGGCGGATCCGTAGACCCCGCCGAACGTCGGTGGGATGGCCGGACGCCAGTACTCCGTCCCGCACGCGGTGCAGGTCAGGCTGACGAGCTCGGCGATCCGCTCCGGACGCGTCCAGGCAGCGATCTGGCCCGCGAGGGTCGTCTCGTGATCGTCTCCACGCTGGGCGAGTACCCGTTCGGCGGATGTGACCCACATGTCGACGAGCGGGTCGAGAGTCAGGTCCGCGTCGGCTATCTCATCCATGATCATTCCTATCGATAGCTATGGCCGGTCAGATCGAGCCGGTCCCACCGGTGAAGTCCGGCAGGACCGGCAGGCCGTCCAGCCGCCCCCACAGGTGGAGGCAGTACTCGTGGATGTCGACGTGGTCTGTTGACTTCCTCCCCACGGCTAAAGCCGGGGGATTCCACTCCTCACGGAGTGGGTTTCCTGGTTCATAGCAGACGGCCCCGGGGTCGCCCCCGCTGGTCTCACATCCGCTCCGCAGGCTTCGCCATCGCTGGCTACCGAAAGTCCTTCGGCAAGGATGTTCTTGGCCGCGTTCACGTCCCGGTCGTGCCGGGTGCGGCAGGTCGGACACGTCCAGTGACGTGTTCCGAGAGAGAGTCGCGACAGCAGGTGCCCGCAGTGCGAGCACAGCTTGGAGGAGGGATAGAACCGATCGACCACCACGAGGTGGCGCCCGTACCACTGGGCCTTGTATTCCAACTGCTGGCGAAACTCGCTCCAGCCGGAGTCGCCGATGGACTTCGCCAAGCGGTGGTTCTTGACCATCCCGGCGACGTTGAGGTCTTCGATCACGATCACGTCGTTTTTGGCGACGATCGCCGTCGAGGTCTTGTGGAGGAAGTCCCGGCGGGCGTCGGTGACTTTCGCGTGGGTCTTCGCGACCTTCACCCTGGCCTTGGCGCGGTTGGCCGAACCCTTGACCTTGCGGGCCATCATGCGCTGGTAGCGGACCAGGCGCTTCTCCTTGCGGCGCAGGTGCTGAGGGTGTGGGATGTGCTCACCGTCGCTGGTGACGGCGAAGTCCTTCAGCCCGAGGTCGATCCCGACAGCTTGGCCGGTCGGCGGCAACGGTCGGATCACTTCGTCGAACAGCATCGACACATGCCACCGACCAGCGCGGTCTCGGGACACGGTGACCGTGGACGGGTCGCCGTCGGGGACCGGGCGGGACAGCCGCAGGTCGAGGGGGTCGTTCAGTTTCGCGAGGAACAACCGCCCGCCGCGCCACCGGAATGCCCGGCTGGTGTACTCCGCGGACTGCCGACCGTCGCGGGACTTGAACCGCGGGTAGCGCGCCCGCTGGGCGAAGAAGCTGTTGAACGCGGTCTGTTGATGGCGCAGGACCTGCTGCAACGGCACGCACGAGACTTCACCCAGGAACGACGCGGGCCCGGTCTTCTTCAGCGCGGTCAGTTCCGCCGACAGCTGGTGATAGCCGACCCGCTCGCCGTCGACGCGGTAGCGGCGGGTGCGCGAGTCCAGGGCCCAGTTCCATACGTACCGGACGCATCCGAACGTGCGGTTCAGCTCCGACGCCTGCTCAGGGGTCGGGTAGAACCGAAACCGGTACGCCCTTTTCACACGCCCATTATAGCGTGTGTGAGACGCCCACCTACGGTGGGCTATCCCTGTGCCGCTGACGCGGCGGATCCACATTCCTCCCCATGGCTGAAGCCAGGGGTTTCCTTTGGAGGTTCTCGATGATGGGGCGAACACCTGGTACGCCCAGCCGTCCCCGAACACCGCGTCCCGCAGCCGGCCCAGCTCGTCCCAGGTTGGCAGCCGGTCCACCCACGACATGGAGGCGTGGACCCAGTCGACGTCGTCGACGTCAGCGCGCGTGACTATCACCGCACCCTGGCGGCCCACCGTGACGAATCGCCATCCATCCGGGCCGAATGGCTCCGGAGGGCCGTAGCGCGACCGGCCCAGGACGTGGCGGATCCGTAGCGCGTCGATATTCGTCGCCACCGTCAGCCAACCCAGGCGGACGGATCGTCGTCGTCGTCGACGAGCCGATGTCGGGCACCCTGGAGTATCCAGTGATCCGGTCCGACGGATCGGTTCGAGGTGACGACCCACCCAGCCGCGTCCGCGACACCGTCGGCCTGGTCGAGTAGGTCGTCGTCGCTACCGTCGTCGGCGCACGTCACCGTGGCGACGCGCTCACCGTCGTCGATGGTGTACAGGTCGCCGACATCTTGGCCGGCCCTGGCCAGGACGAGGATGTCGTCGACCGGCGGAACCTCGGTGAGGATGACGCTGTCGACGCCGGATCGGTCAGCCACGACTAGCATCCTCGGCGCCGTCGAGGTCTCGTGTTGGTCGGTCATCGCGCGTCCTCTCTGGTGTCTGTGGCGGCGTGGTGCGTCTCGTGGTGGCGGCGTGCCTCGGTGAGCGCGTCGCCGCTTCCGGTCCAGTCATGGCAGGCGCCGCAGTAGCCCTCCTCGCGGTCCGTCGGGTGGTAGCTGGCCATGCCGCACCTTGGGCAGGTGAAGCCCGCTAACTGAGCGTCGAGAGCGCGTCGCGGAAAGCGGAATAGGTCGGTCATCGCGCGTCCTCTCGGGTCGCGGCGGCGTGGTACGTCTCGTGGTGCTGGCGTGCCTCGGCGAGCAGGTCGGTGAGCGCGTCGCCGGGCTCGATCCCGGTCACGTGGTCGTCGCACTCGTCGCACTCCAGATACAGGTAGCCGTCGTGGCTGGCGACGTTCAGGTCGCGGTAGTAGTCAGTCATCGCTAGCCTCCGGTGATACGGTCACGGATCGCCGTCAGGCGCCTCGCGAGGTCGGTGGTGAGTCCATCCCGCTCGTCATCGGTCAGCCGGTCGAGCGCTCTCCTGTCGCCATACTCATCGATCAGCCCGGCGAGCGATTGGCGATCGCCGACGATCTCGTCGAACATCCCTGTCGCGACCCTTGTCGTGATCACGCCGAGGCCGAGAAGACGATCGCCGAACTCCTCCAGGTCGTGGACGATCGCCGAGACGACGGCGTCCAGTTCGTCGTACAGATCGGTCACGACGCGACCTCCTCGCCGTACGCGGCGACGAGTTCGGCTCCCGTCGGAAGCGCGTCGAGTGGCCACGACGCGACCAGCGCGCACGGGTGGAAGCCGCTCCTCGACGATGACCGCGAGGCGAAACGCCCACGGTCGTGCGGCTCGCGCTGGACACCCTCGTATGCCTCGAACGCCTCGCAGTCGAGGTCGACGACGTATCCGTACTCGGCGTTCGGTGAGTTCAGCGGGAACGTCGACGCGTCCTCGACGATTCCGGCGCGCAGGATCGCGGCTGGATCGCCCATCGTCCCGCGTAGGAGGCGGTACCAGATCCTGGTTGGCTCCTTCGCGAATCCAGTGGCGGTCCATGGCCGTAGGCGCTCGACGTCCTCGGCTGTCGGCGGTCGTTCGCCGTCGACGATCCGCAGTGTGCTCACGCTCGCGCGTAGCGTGTCGAGATCGACGAGGGCGGTCTTGAGCCAGATGAGCGTCTTGACGCCCAGATGGCTCGGGTACGAGTCGAAGTGGTTGTAGGCGATCCTCTCGACGCCGTCGACGACGAAGCCGAGGAATCCTCTAGTTCCCATGGATCTTCCTCTCTAGTTTGGTGGAGCTGTCGGCTATCTGGTGTCGACGTCGTCGTGGACTCGATCGCCGTCGGTGACGATTCTGATCTTCGGGGTCTGGCTGGTACGGACCCACTCGGCGTGCTCGCGAATCGCGTAGATCCAACTACGATCGGCTCCTGGCGGTGGTGTCGCCGTCTCGTGCTGATCGCCGAGGGCGTCCTCGACGGCGGTGACGATCCCCATCAGCGTCTCGACCTGTCGCGAGCGGAGCGGCTCTGGACCGCCCCAGTCCGAGTCGTGGTCGTAGCCAGTGATCACGACCGGCCCGGCGTAGGGCTGATGGCCAGCGCCGAGCGTGGCGAGGACGCACGAGCCGACCGTGTTGCGTGGCGAGCCGTCGATCAGGCCGCAGTCGGCGACCCAGCCGGCCATGCGACGGTCTGGGTGGACGTGTACCCGATCCCAGCCGGACGGGCCGACGATCGCGTCGATCTGGTCGAGTGTCGGCGTGGTCGTCTCGTAGCTGGTCGTCCCGTCCGGGGCGATGACGATGTAGCTCAAGGTAGATCCCTTCTGTCGTTGGTGTCGCTGGTGACGATCAGTCGCCCGAGGTGCTCGGCGACCTGTGGGACGACGGCGTCGCCGAGGGCTCGACATCGGTCCACCCGGCGGGGAACCCCATAAGCCACTCGATCCACTCCGGGTTCGTCGGGCCACCGAGGACCTCCGGCAGGCTCAGCCCACAGCCGCGCCGGATCCGGAAGGTCCGCGACTCCCGCCGTAGCCCGCCCCTGGCACCGTCCTTGGCGAGGGGCGTGGGCCACACCGAGCAGTCGGCGTCGCACGTGTGGGGAGCCCATCGCACAGGCGGTGGCCCACCCCACCCGGTGCCGGTATCCAAGTCGAACAAGATCTCGGTGGACGATGTCCAGTCCACCGGAGAGCAGGCCGGGCACGTTCTCCCAGACGATCCACTCGGGCCGGAGGTTGGCGACGACGTCGGCCATGACGGGCCAGAGCCACCGCTCGTCCATCTGGGTACGTCGTGGTCCCGCTTGGCTGACCGGCTGGCAGGGGAATCCGCCGGCGACCACGTCCACCCGGGGACGTCGAGTCGATCGCCACCATTGGACACAGGTTCTGATGTCGTCATGGCGTGGCACCTCCGGCCAGTGTTTGGCGAGGACGGCTCGACGGTACGGGTCGATCTCGACCTGGCCGACCACGCGCATCCCGGCGCGCTCCAGGCCGAGGTCGAGCCCGCCGATCCCAGCGAACAGCGAGAGGACGTTCATCGCCGGTCGACCGGAAGGCGGCTCCAGAAGCAGAGCAGCTCGCTGGCGGATGACCGCAATTCCATCATGCGGGCCGGGTCGACCTCCTCCGTGAGGAAGCCGGCGAACGTCACCGCGAGACTCTGGTCGTCGAACGGACCGTAGGCGGTGGTCTCGGTGGCGCTCGTCGTGAGTAGGACTATCCACTGATTGGTCAAGACTCCTCCAGGGTCACATCCGCGTTCTGGCTCTCGTCCACGCTGGTCTTGTCAGTCCTCGACGACCTCCGCGTCGACGACGTCCGTGGCGTCATCGGGACGTCGGGACCGCTCCTCCTGATCCTCCAGTCGCGTCAGTTCCGCCGCCCGGTCGGCGAGGAGTCGTCGCATCGGCTCGTCGAGGCAGCCGGCCGCGTTGGCGTCCGCCCACAGCGCCCGGACCACCTCGACCCGCCGGGCTGTCGCGATCAGGTGCAGGACGTCCTCACGGGTGAGCCGTGTCGCCTCGTCCGGTTCCCGCGGTGTGGTTGGTTCGGAGGTCGCGGCGATCGCCTGGAGTACCGAGGTCGCCGGAAGTGACTCCCTGGCGGCCCGCTCCAGCCGCGTCGGATCGGCGAAGATGATTTCTGGTGTCGCCCACGGGAACCGCAGCTCGGGGACGTGGAACCTCCTGGTCTCGACCTCACCCTCCCTGTTCAGGCGGCTACGCTCCTCGAACCGCATGCCCAGCAGGGCCGGCAGGGGCATCGGGGTCGCCGCGATCATCCCGGACAGGGTGGGCAGCTCGGTCGCGGCGTTGATCCCATGGGACTCGACCTTGAACACCCCGATCCCCGGGACGCCCTGGATGAGGACGTTCACGCGGGTGGTCGGCTTGCACAGCCGCCCGCGTCCACAGACCACGCATTCGCCCATGTCGAACTCGTGATCGTGGGGCTCGCCCCGCCACCTCCGATCGAGACCGCAGAACAGGCAGCGCCCCCGGCCGAACCGGTGCTCGTGGTCGTCCCACCGCCGACACAGGCAGGGCACTCCCCGGATACGCTCGGTCGCCCCGTCGCAGAGCCTAACCTTGACCTTGTTACCCCAGAACTCGAAGTTCGGGTCGATGACCTGCTGTGGCACGAGCACCGGCAGCTCGACGCGCGTGGTGATGACCTCCCACTCGGGACCCTTCGGTCCCCGCCAGGGCAGGACCTGCCCGCCGAACCGCTCGGCGACCGCGTCACAGACCTCGCGGTGCGGGGAGGTGATCCGGAACGTGTCGAGCTTGTTCGGGTACATGACCGGGTGACCCTTACGGTCGAGGACCGGGCGTCCCTCGCCATCCTTCTTGACGAGCTTGTTCCCCAGGCGGATCGCTCCGGTACGCAGCAGCCGCCGTTGCAGGTCGATGATCGGCATCTCGTCACGCCCTCGTGGTCGTCGTCGTCCGGGGCTTGTACATCGCCCGACCGACCAGGTCCAGATCCGGTTCGTTCAGGTCCCGCCAGATCTCCAGCGCGCGACGGAACTTGGCGTACGCCTGGTCGGTGGTCGGGCAGGGGCGCACCCACCAGCCCTTGGCGTTGATCTGCAACGACAGGGCGACGTCGGGATGCGCGGCCGGCAGCGGATGCTCGCTGCCGTCGTCGAGCAACGCGCACTCGGCGTTGTTGTACGCGGCCAGCTGCAAACCGGCCTGCGCATAGATGTGATTCGATGTCTTGTAGTCCGCCAGCAGCGGGACACCGATCAGATCCCGGTACTTCGGGGGCATCCAGCCACACGTGAGCACGTTGTCGAGCGTGCCGCCCCAGCCGTCCGCGCGGTGCAGGACGGTGATCTCGGACGCCTGGAAGGTGACCTGGTGGACCCGGACGAAGTCCAGGAGGTTGGCCACATGGTGTTCGATGTCGTCGTCATGGCCGATGACCCGCCCTGTCAGGGCGTAGACCTCGGCGACGTGGTGGAACCGGACACCCCGGTCGGCGGCCGCGTCCCGCTCCCGCTCGGGAGCCCCACGGGCCACCGAGATCAGGCAGGTGAGGCAGCGCCCACACCGGACGCCATCGGGGCAGGCGGCCCGGCCACCACGGGCCGCGTCGTGGAACGCGGTGAGGTTCTCCACGACGTCCAGGACGCCGAGTCTCGCGTACCAGGGTGGGAGCCCGTACTTCTCGACGATCCCGAGCGCGGTGGTCACCGAGGTGAATCGCTCGCCCGTGCGCGGGTGGATGTAGACGCGGGTGTTCGACTCGGCGTCGTCGAACGCGTGGACCGGCCGATACGGGTCGCCGAGGACGATCCGCCTCCCGGTCAGGGGGTTGACGAGGACCCGCTGGGAGCTGGCGTCCACCTCCTCGACGACGCTATGTCGTGGGGTGGGAGACGCGTTCACGCTGGGTCCCAGCGGTAGCCACGACAAGCGGCGAGGTGGTGGTTCACGCCGAATCCCTGGAGTGTCGTGGCGAGTGGGCGCCATCCGAATCGCCGAGGGCCGGCGAGCCGGTGACCACGAGCCAGTCGACGTCGGCCCGAGCCCAGGCGGTCCGCAGCGCCTCCAGCTCGGCGTGACGGTCCGTCGTCCGCAGGCTGGCGGCCGCGCGCCGGTACGGCCGCTCTCTGGTGACGTCCAGGACGACGCCCAGGACGAGCAGGATCGCGGTCAGGACGGTCAGCGCGATCAGGATGGTGATCGGGACACCGCTCATCGCTGGCCTCCCCGTGGGGAGAACCAGTCGGTGGCGTGTCGCGCCGGCTTGTCCTCGCTCGGCGTCGTGGACGCCTGGTCGGCGACTGGCCTACCGTGTGCCGCGTCGCTGGCGAGCCGTCTCAACTCCTCCAGCCGCTCGCCGGTGACGCCCCTCGGTGTCTCCAGCTCCGCGACGCGCCGCTCCGCCGCGTCTCGCGCGGCGCGCTGGCAGGCCAGCTCCTCACGGATCGCGCGCAGCTGGCCAGCGCGGTTGTCACCGATCGCGACGGCGACCTCCAGGGCGGCCCGCACGTGCTGGGTCGCGCGCCTCGCCTGGCGAACCTCCGCGCGCATGATCCATATCCTGGCGGCCATGGCGTGGCGCTCGTCGCGGCGGCCGCGCCGTCCGCCGAGCAGGCCGCGATGGCCCGCGCGGGCGAGTGCGCGGCTAGTCACGCCGCACCGCCGCAGCCGCATGTCTGTCCGCAGTGGGTACAGGTGCCGGGCGTGTCCGGGAGGGTGGCGTACACCCAGACGCGGACGTCACCGGCCAGCTTGGAGTCGTAGTAGCGGGTCCCGCCGCTACGGACTGCGGCGGGTGGCATGTCGAGCAGGGCGACGGTCGCGTCCGCCCGTGCGCGGGCGCGGGTGACCTCCTCCGTGGTGTACGGGTAGCCGCACTGCAAGACCACCGATGGTGTCGGGATGTCGTCGCCGGCCTGGGCGATCAGGTCGGCGAGCTGGCGCAGCTCGGCGGCGATCCGCTGGCCCTTCGTAGGCGGGGTGGCGGTGGTCTCCTCCGGCTCCGGCTCGTACACGGTGGCCACGCCAGCGGCGAGCAGAGCGCTCGTCGCGTCGCCAGTGGGGGTGGTGGTGGCCTTACGTCGCCGGTATGCCTCCTGCGCGGCCGTAAGCGCGGCGGTCAGTGAGACGTCAGTCGACTGGTCGATGTCGTCGATCTGGTCACCTCGACGCGGTACGTACCGATCATGGTCGTCTCTCATTCAAATTCTCCGATCCTTGGTGTGTCGAGGACGACGATCGCCAGATCGCCGTCACGTTCCATCCGCCCGACCAGGCGGACGAGTGGAGGCTCTGGGTCCTCGTCCTCGTCCAGCGGTGGGCCTGGCTCGGCGGTCTGGACGCTGGCAGCGCTGGGCCAGCGGTGGATCAACACGTCCATCCGGTCACCGTCCCGGACTCCACGCCGGTAGGCCACGCTGGTCATCCAGACCAGGTCCCACAGCCGGCCATCCTCGTCCTGTGGCATGCCGGACGTGGTGGTGTCCGCGTCGGTCCAGGTGACGCAGTCGGCCCACGCCGTGGGCGTGATCCGAAGCCTGACGTGGGCGGGGAGTCCAGCCTCGGCGAGGAGGTCGAGGCCGACGGGCTGGTCGAGCGGCCGGGACCACCTCCAGGCGCCGTCCCGCCGAACGATGGCCTCGTGGCGATCGCACAGGTGGGTGAGGATGGTCCCACGCACCTCTGACTGGATCTCCACGTAGTAGCTGGCCGGCTGGCCGCACAGGTCGCTGGCGGTGGGGGCGCGGTTGGCGACCGCCCAGGTGTCCTCCGCCAGCCACCCGCAGGTGCCGACTGGTCCGAATGTGGCCAGGTTGGCCCCGATGGTCAAGGTCGTCCCTCCCCGATATCCATGATGACGACCGCGCGTCGCTCGCCGGCCGGGGTGACCCTCGCCCCGACGACGACCTTCCGGCGGCCCTGGAGCTCGACGTCCAGGATCACCCAGCCGCGCCGGGCCATGGACGTGAGCGTGGCGGTCGTCGCCGTCCCGGGGACGCCCGCCTGGCCCCGGCGGATGTATCCGTCCGTGGCGGTGACGATGGCGCCAGCCTGCGTGGCGGTCATGGCCAGGTGGGTGCCCATGGCCGGTGGCGCGAGGCGGACGGGCTGGGCCTGGCGCTGTCCGGCGTGGGCGGTGACGAGGTCGTCGAGCGCCCGGGACGCCGGCGTGGTGGTCGGTTCCACGACCGGGGCCACGGTCCGCGTGCCACGCTCGATCGCGCGCAGCCCGACGACGAGGGCGCGGGCGTAGGCGCGGGCCTCGACCTCCGAGGCGAACGACGCCTCGGTGTCGAACCGGTCGCCGTAGCCGGCGATCGCCCGTCCGGCGTGTCCGAGCTGGACGTGGTAGGCGGCGTCCTGGCCCGCGCAGAACACGCGGACGGTGGTGTCGCCAGCGGGGCAGTCCAGGTGCTGGCCCTCGGCGATACGGGCCTTCAGCTCGCAGGCCCAGGCGAACCAGGGGGCACCATCGCCGTCGATGTCGTAGCGGCGGCAGTCGTCGCCGAGACGGCAGGTGTGCCGCGCGGCGGCGCGGGAGCACCGCGAGCTTCCCGGCTGCCCGACGATGGTGACGATGGCTCCTTCATGGATGGCCGTCTGGCCGATCATGAGGTCACATGCCGCGTTCGTCATGCCTAATATCCTAGGCATACCGGTGGGTGAAGTCAACTGGCGCGGCCTGATCGCCACGGCCAACACCCCATGACATCATGACATCATGACCACCACCATCGACGACATCGAGGCCGCCTATCGCGCCATCGACCAGGCACGCCAGAAATACCGCCGGGTCCTCCGAGCCGGCCTCGGCGACGGCGTCCCACAGACCGCCGTCGTCGCTCGGCTCGGACGGACCCGCGAGACCATCCGCCGCGACGCCATGGACGACGACGCGCTCGCCGTCCTCCACGAGGCCGACCGGCGTCGCAAGGCCACCAGCGAGACCAGACGCCGATGGGTGCGCTGATAGTGGTCGACATACCGTCGCGTCGGGAATCGGCGACCGGACATCTCCCCAACCGGGCGCGAGGATCGAGCCATCCCCGCGCCGTCCTGACGGTCGACGCCGTCCGCGCCATCCGGCTGGCCCTCGCCAGTCGCGACCGAACCGTCACCGAGCTGGCCCGCGAGTACGGGGCCAGCGTGGTGGCCGTCAGCGGCGCCGCCTACGGCCGCACCTGGGCACACGTCACGGATCCGCCACCACTGCGGGAGCCCGGGGTCGCCGGACGGAGGGCGACCAACGTCAAGCTGACGGCGGCGATGGTCGGCGCGGCCAGGATCGCCGCCGCGAGCGGGGAGCCCCATTCGGCGATCGCCGCGCGGTACGGCGTGTCCAATTCCACCATCTACGGCGCCATCCATGGTCTGACGTGGGCGTACGTCACGGATCCACCACCGCTGCCGATCCGTGAGGTGGGTGGCCGCGAGCTGGTGATCAAGGGGAGGGTCCTGGAGCGCGTGCTTCGATGGCGAGCCGCCGGTATGACGATGGACGCGATCGCGATCCGCATCGGGACGACGAGCGGGACGGTGTCGCGCGCGCTCAGCCGGCGAGGCGACACCCAGGTGAGGTGACATCGTGTCCAGCCGGCATGATTGGCGCATGCTCACCCGCGCGCTCATCGGCCGGGACCTCCCCACCAGGGGTAGCGCCATCGACGTCTGCCGTACCCACGAGCTCGTGATGGCCATGCTCGGACCGGACTACCGGCGTCCCGAGGACTCCCGGGAGCTGTGGGCGGAGCCGTGTCCGACCAGGCTGCTGATCCAGCACACCGGCGAGCTGGACACGCGATGGCTGCCCGACTGGTGTACCCACCTGTGGAGCGGTCCGGTCCGTACGGACTGGGACGCCGGAACGCCGATCCGGTGGGCGGTGATCGCCAACCCCACCGTCGAGGTCGTCGTCTCCAGGAACCCGCCACCTCCGGATGGCTGGTCGACCTGGTCGGAGTGGCGGCACGCCACCAACCAGAGGTCGCGTATCCGTACCAAGCGTACCCCCATCAAGGATCCCTCGACGATCCACGCCTGGTGCGAGGCGAAGCTCGAAGGCGTCCAGGTCACATCCCTGCGCCTGGGACGCAGGACGACGGTCGGCGGGAGCAAGCGCGACCGGAGGGTCACCCTGTTCACCGCCCACCTGACCGGTACCGGGATCGTCGGGGATCCCGATCGGTGGAGCCGGGTGTTGCGCATGGGGATCGGCGATGGAAGGGCGTACGGCTGCGGCCTGGTCGTGTGCGAGGCGGCGACGTGAGCGTCCTGGCGTCGGCGCTAGCCGAGATCCTGTTCACGCTCGGCCCATCGGTCGAGGCGGCCAAGGTCGGCACCGAGCATGAGGGGCACTCTGGTTGGTCGATGAGTTCGGGTCTTCCCAGTCGGGTCCAGTGCGGATGTGGCCAGTCGCTCGACGACGTCCTCGGGCTGCCGCCGATAGTGGTCTGGTATATGGCGTACTGCCACGAGTGCCAGGCCGCCATGCCGTTCCGCGAGATGGTCCAGCGCGACGAGTGGGCCGACGCGCACGGCTCTGGTACCGGACATCACGTCACCAGACATGAGGAGCGGCGTTGAGCGCGGCGGGGCTGGTGTGGGAACTGGCTGGCCGGCCCGACTGCGACAAGCCGACCGTCGCCCACGACGGGCCGTGCTACGTGTGCGGCGAACCGTGCCGAGGTGGTGTCGCGGTCGCCGCGAAGGTCGCGCTCGGCGTCAACTTCGATCACACCCGCGCCGGTGACCGCGCCAGCCGACATGTGTGCGCGGCGTGCATGTGGGCGCTGTCCGGCAAGCCGCCACTGTCGCTGCGGATGTGGTCGGGTCTGGCCGTCCCCGGGGTCGAGCTCCCACCGTGCCACCACAGGTGCGCCTACGAGGATCTCGGTTCATCGATCCATCTCACGAACCGGGCCGACCTGACCGCCATCGCCGACACGCTCGCCGACCCACCGGATGGTGACTGGTGCGCGTGGATCGCCATCTCGGGCCAGAAGCACGTCCTGCCGTACGCGGCCGTGAACCACGGCCGGGGTCGGTGGGCGGTGCAGATCGAGGACGCCGTCGCCGTGGCCGACCCGGACGAGTGGGCGCTCCTGCTGGCCAGGGTGTGCCGGCTGCGGGAGGCGGGCTTCCCCGAGGCGGCGATCATGGCCGGGGATCCCGGGACGTGGATCACCTCACCGGAGCGCCTGGGCGCGTGGCGGGTCCACGGCGAGCCGGTGGCGACCCTGGCGGGCTCGCCGCTCCTCCAGCTCGCCTGTCTCATACCTACGAAGGGAACGATCGATGGACTCATCGAGCGGTACGGGCGCCTCGCCCAGCGAGCCGCGCCAGCCGACGGACCATGAGCTGTTCGACCACGCGGTCAGATTCGTCGACACGATGCTGGACTGCCGCTCCGCCGACATCTCCCCGAAGGACATGTGGGCGCGGGCGCAGACGGCGCTGGTGACCGCCGTGTCGTGCGACCGGTTCTGGCCCGACATCGTGTCCGAGGCGGCCCGGAAGCTCCAGACGCCCGAGGGTGGGATCCACGGCGACGGCGCGGCTGCCCTCGCCGAGCTGGGGGCGGTGGTGGCTGGCGACCAGCAGACCCTGGCTCGGTGGTGCGAGCTGGTGGCGCGGGACGCGGTGTACGTGTGCGCCGTGGCGAGGATGGCCAGGACCAGGCGACGCGACGCGAGGAAGGCCAAGACCATCGACCCACGGGACATCGGAGGAGACGAGTGACCACGACCGTCGAGGACGTCCGGATCGGGCTGACCCTCACCGCGCTCGACCCGATCCACCACGGCGCCGGGACGTCGGGGAACACCGCGCTCCTGCGGACGCAGACGATCGTCGACCCGTTCACGGGCCGTCAGGCGTCCACCCCGTACGTGTCGGGCAACAGCCTGCGGCACGCGATCCGTGACGCGCTCGCCTGGCATCTGGTGCGCTCCCTGGGGGTGGAGCGTGGGGAGCTGACCGTCGGGCAGGTCGCGCTGCTGTGGTCCGGTGGGGCGCTGTCCGAGCCCGGGGCGAGGATCGACGTGGATCGGATGCGGCGCGTCGACGAGCTGCTGCCCCATCTGACGACGCTGGGCTACTCGGCCGGCAACGACATCGTCACCAGCGTGCTGCGGGTCCAGCACGCCCACCTGGTGTGCTCCGAGAACCGGTGGCGGCTGCCGGCCCACCTCCAGGACCATCCGCACCGCCACAGGCCGGCCGGGGCGTTCCGGGGGGAGGAGTTCGGTACCCGGCACGACCCATCTGGGGGGCCGACCGACCGGCTCCTGGCCGAATCGGGCATGTTCGACGCGCCGAGGTCCGGCGTCCCGACGCAGATGATCTACGACTTCCAGACGATCAGGGCCGGCGCGGTCCTGTCGACCCGCCTGTCCACCGAGGCCGCCACCGAGGCGCAGCTCGACGCCATCGCCACCGGCGTGACGCACGCCGCCCCAGATGGGGAGATGATCCTCGGGGCGCGGCGGGCGGTCGGGTTCGGCCGGTGCGCCGTCACGTACGCCGACCGGGACGTGGACGTGGCGGCCGGGGTGTTCACCGCCGAGCGGATCGAGCGCCACACCCAGCGGATCGTCGACCACGGGCGGCGGATCCGCGACCTGCTCGCCGAACTCGCCGGCTGACCGATGCTGGTCCAGCCGGGGTCCGTGGTCGACACGATCGACGATCCGCGATGGACGCCCCTGCGGATCGTCGCGACCATGGCCGAACCCATCGTGATCGACACCAACCGCCTGCACCTGGACGGGCCGCTGTCGTGGTGCGCCTACCTGGCTCACCAGGAGCTGGGCGAACCGCTACCGCCGATGACGCCGGACCAGGTCGTGGACTTCGACCTCGGGCTCGCCACCTGGACCAGGCCGGCGTCCCGATCGGGCGTGGACGATCGCCTACTCGCGGCCGACGGGACCAGCGTCTGGGGGTGGGCGTGCTCCGCCGCGTACGCGCCAGTCACATCGCGGACCCTGGCGCACACCCGCCGCCCGGTCCCGATCCGGGAGATCGGCCGATACGCCACCACGAGGACGATCAACACCGGGGCCGGGCCGTACAAGGCCAGGAACGTACCGCACGCCGCTGTGTTCGCGCCGATCGTGATCTGGTGGTGCCTGGGCGATCCCGCCGGGATCGCCGAGCTACTGTCCCGGCTGGCCGGCCTGGGACGGCTGTCGAGGCATGGTCACGGCCGCGTCCTCGACACGATCGTCGAGCGGGACGAGCGCGCTCACGAACGGTGGCGATGGCGGGAGTTCCCCGATCCGGAGAGCCGGACCATCGGCTCGATCCGCGCCCCCTACCACCATCCGACCAGACGGATGCCCACCATACGGCCCGGAGATCCACCGTGGGCCTGATCCCATCGTCCCGCCACACCACCGCCGACCTGCTGACGTGGGAGCGGCTGGCCGGGTACGACGCGATCCTCGCCGCCAGCCCAGCCGTGGCCAGGATGGCCGACCTCGCCAGGAGGTCGATCGAGGCGTTCGCCACGGCCGGGGACTGCTACTGCTCGACGTCGTGGGGCAAGGACTCGGTGGTCGTCGCCCACCTGCTGGCCACCTCCACCGTCGCCGATCGGGTGCCGCTGGTGTTCGCCCGGGCACGGCACTGGGAGACGCCCGAGGTGGACCAGGTCCGCGACGAGTTCCTCACCGCTCACCCACACGTGGCGTACGAGGAGCGTGAGTACGAGTTCCGGGTGCCGCTGCGGGATGAGCCGGGCTTCGAGGCCGACGACGCGCGGCGGCAGGACGCCCTGAGCGAGACCCTGGACGGGATACGCGGCGGACGGAGGATCTCGGGGATCCGCGCCGAGGAGTCCAGGATCCGGCGCATGAGCCTGCGCTGGCACGGAGAGTCCACCGCACGCGTCTGCCGGCCGATCATCCGATGGGACTGCGCCCAGAGCGTGTTCCCCTACCTGTATCGGCATGATCTGCCGATCCATCCGGTGTACGCGATGTCGATGGGTGGGTATCACGATCGGCGGTGGCTGCGGGTCCACGCGCTGGGCTGCGAGCATCCCGGTGTGTCGGTCGTCCGTGGCACCGATCCGTGGTCGTGGGAGAACCGGTACTACGGGGACGTCATGGAGGCGGCGAGGAGAGCGCGGATGGGGATGTGGACGCGCTGACCATGGCCAGCGTGGTGGGACGCGATACGACCCCCGACGTGGCCAGGTCGGTGGTTCCACTCCTGGCGGGTGAGATCGCGTGATCGACTTGCGTAATGCGTTACTGTAATGCATTATTGAGTCGTCCAGCGCGCGCCAGCCACCGGAGGACCCGATGACCAGCGGACACCCAACCGACGGCGACTTCGTCGTCGTCGAGGAGTGCGAGTTCGTATCCGGCAACAGCAGCGTGCCCTTCGCTGTCGCCACTGGCGAGTACCTCGGCACTCTCACCAGGGTTGACGACACCACCTACCGTCTCGTCGCCGACGACGGATCCGTCGTCGTCGCGATCACCCACGTCTACGAGGCCGAGGAGGACGGCTGGCGCGAACCGCGCCTCATCATCAGCGGCTGGAAGTCAGACCACGGAGATCTGACACACATTCGCTGGATCGTCACCAACTGATCCAACCGCGCCACGAACTGGTGACCCGCGAGTATGCATTACAGTCATGCTATACTTGTGGCATGACCGACACCTTCTACCGCTGGCACCGCGCGGAACTCCCGGCGTTCTCGCCGGAGCACGCCTGGTCCGGCCTGTGGGGCGTGACGTTCTCACCGGATGGGTCCAGGTCGGAGTGTCCGACCTGTGACGGATCCAGGATGGACGCCTTCGGGGAGTCCTGCCACGACTGTGATGGTGAGGGCTGGCAGGACTGCCAGGAGGGCTACTCCTGCTGCGACACCGCCCAGGAGCTGGCGGAGTACTTCCGCCACCACCTGGGCGGCGACCCTGGCGACGGTGAGGTCGTCGTCTTCTCCGGGACCCGGGTGGGTACCGGATTCGACGGCGAGCCGCTCGTCGTCCCGGACATGGCCAGTGTCCAACGGATGACCTGGCGTGAGCTGGACGCCATCTAGCCGGACACCCAAACCAACGGCCGGGCGCCTTTGGTGTCTGGCCACGACCCGTTGGAGGAACCATGGAGGAGTTGACCACGGAGCAGGTCGCCAGCGCACTGGACGCGTGGCGCGCGAGACGGCGTGGCACGCCGACGCCAGAGCCGCCCGTGGAGCCTCGGGCTCGGCGGATCTGGCTGACCGACGCCGCCACCCAGGCGCGGCGGTGGGGGATCTCGCCAGTGGCGGACCGGCGAAGTGGTGACGGGCAGCGGTTGTGGCCGGCCGCGGCGGTACGGGCCGCGCTGGAGGCGGCGACGGGTCCGGGGAGACGGCGTCGCTCGAACGGGTGACCCTCCAATAATAGCGTGATCGTCATGCTATTATTGGTAGGTCGGACGGGGACGAGAGAGGGAGACGGACATGGCGTTCCAGAGGCTCACCAGCGGACAGCGGAGGACGATCGACGCCCTTCGGACCCGCGCCTGGGCCGCCGGACTCGTGGACGCCACCTTCTCCCAGATCGCCAAGGACCCCAGCTCCTGGGAGCTGGAGATCCGTACCGCCGAGGCCGCCAAGGCCAAGGCGGAGCGCCAGGCGGCCGCGCCGACCAGCCCGGTCGAGCTGATCGCGACACTCCGGGCCGCCGGCGTGACCGTCCGCCAGATCGCCCAGGCGGCCGGCGTCCACACCTCCACCGTCTACCGGTGGGCGCGCGGTACCTTCCGCCCCCAGGCCAGCCGGATGACCGCCCTGGCGACGCTCACCGCCTGACCACCACACCCACCCACCGCCCCGGAAGGGGCCAACCCCAAGGAGAAGACCATGACCGGACAAACCATGATCATCGGACTGTACGGGACGCCGGCGGAGGTGTGGCACCACGCCCACACCCCGTCGAGCGCCACCAGGATGCGGTACCCGGTGGGCGTTCGCCCACTGAGGGACAGTCTCGGCGTCCCGGACGCTGGAGCGCGCCCGGATCAGATCGCCGCGTTGACCACTAGCCTCCACAAGGAGGCCCACAGGTGGCTCACGGCCGGGTATGACGTGTCCGTGCTGCTGGACGCCCAGCCCAGCCGGGATGAGCTTCGCTGGCTGGCCACGGTCGGGCGCCAGCTCGGCGCCCGCGTTTTGGCCGCCGGATGCGACGCGGCCCAGGACGCCGGGCTGGAGGAGTGGACCCGCTCGGACTACGCGCGGGAGGAGCTGGCCCGCGCGGAGCGGCGTTACTGGCGGGCCCGCCCCTGCGAGGGGGTGCCCATCGACGCCGAGGCGGAGCGGCGGGAGGAGGCCCGGATGGACCGGACCGCCAGCGACCTCGCCCGGGCGGTCGCCCTCGCCCAGAGCGAGGGAGTCGAGATCCCACGCTCGATCATGTGTCGGGTCCAGCGGGCCGTCGCCTGACGCTGGAGGGTGAGCGGACGGGCCGCCACCGGGGATCGTCGCCCCGGCACCCACGAGACCCCCACCGGGGGCACGACGAAGGAGGGACACCATGAACACTGAACTCATCGCCGTCTATGAGCGGAGGATCGCCGACGCGGCCCGGAACGGGCTGCGTCTCACCCTCGCCGACTTCGATAGTAACCGGTACGCGGAGACCTGCGTACGCGAGTCGCTGGCCGCCGAGGCGGCCGAGAAGGAGCGGAGCCGGCTCGGCGAGGTCGCCCTGCGTATCGGCGCGCTCGACGGGGCGATGCTGGTATGGCGTGGCGGAACCCCCATAAGGGAACTGGAACCGCCGTCGCCGAGAGGCGCGTGGACCGGCGCCCTGGACGTCACCACCGAGTGGAGCATCGGGCAGCGCCTATGGGCACCGGCCAGGGCGCATGAGATCGTGCCTGGCACGAATTCAACGTACCTGGCGCTCGCGATCCGACGTGGCTATCTCAGCTCGCTGGACGTCGAGTTCGACGCTCCGTCGGAGCTCAGGATGACCACGGTCGGGCTGAGGGCACTCGCTGGGTCCCTCGCGGGGAAGACCTACGGATATGGCTACGCGCACCGCGACACAGCTGTGGCGGTGGCACGCGAGGCGTTCGCCACGGTCGGTGACGTCGCCATGGTCGCGGCCGTGGCGGCGCATATCGCGGCGGCGTTCGCCGCCGCGTCGGACCTGACCAGGCGGCCCCGGGCCGGGGAGGTCCGGGACGACACCGTGAAGACCACGGTGTCCGACTGGTACGAGCTGAGGCGTCCAGCGTGATCATCTTCTGTGGGGCCACCACCCCCGCCGGATATCCTGGCCGGATCCCTACCCTGCTCGTGCCGCGCGGCCTGCCAGGCTGCGGGAAGTCCACCGCCATCGCCGCGTGGCGGGCGGAGGACCCCGAGCACCGCGTGGCGCTCGGGCGGGACGACTGGCGCGGCGTCCTCGGCTGCCTGCCCGTCGGGCGGAAGCACGAGGAGACGGCGATCACCGTGATGATGACGGCCTCCGTAGAGGCCCTGCTCCGCCACGGCTGGGATGTCGGCGTGGACGCCACCCACATCCAACCCGGCACCATGGAGGCGTGGCGGGATCTGGCGGAGCGGGTCGGCGCCCAGTGGGAGGTCCTGGACCTCACCGGCGTGCCGGTAGAGGTCTGCGTCGCCAGGGACCTCGCCCGCCGGGACGCTGGCGGCCGGTACGTCACGGAGGAGGTCATCCGGGAGATGGCGGCCCGGTATCTGGCCGGATAGTGGCCCCAGCCATACGCTCGCCGCGACGCCCCCGCTCCGAGATGGAGCGGGGGCGTCGCCGTGCCCACACACGTAGTACACTCACGGCCATGGATAGAGTAGCCACCGCCCCGGACGTCTCCGTCTCCTGGAGACTCCGCGTGCCCTGGACCCTCTACACGGGGATCCGCGACCACGCCAGGGTGGTCGGGCTCACGGCCCCGGCGCTCGCGAGGATGATCATCACAGAGTACCTGCGCGCGAACGCCAAGGAGTACCGTGGCTGAGCGGACGATCGTGTTCGTCGACGTCGAGACCACCCGCCTCGACCCGACCCCGGGCGTCATCACCACCTGGGAGATCGCCCTCGTCGCCCGCCAGCCAGGCACGACGCGGGGAGACCTTGAGCGCCTGTGGCAGATCCGCCCGGACCTGACCTGGGCCGATCCGGTGGCGCTGGACGTCGGCCGGTACTGGGAGCGACGCGAGCTCGGCGACCCGCTCCCCGTCGGCGCGGCGGTGGCGGTCGACCCCGAGAGCGGCCACATACGGCGCACCACCGTCGCCGACGTCGCCGCGACGATCGTCGAGCTCACCGATGGGGCTGAGATGTGGGGCTCCAATCCGGCGTTCGACATGGGCCACCTTCGGGTCACGCTCGCCGCGGCCGGACTCCGGCCGCGGTGGCACCACCACCCCAACGACCTACCGTCCGTCGCTCGTGGCTGGTGCGCAGCGAGGGGCGTCGTCCCGACGTCGGCGAGAGGCGACGGTCGATTTCGATCCGACGACTGGTCGAGGGCCGTCGGTATCGACCCCGACCACTACCCCAGACATACGGCCATCGGCGACGCTCGGTGGGCTCGCGACCAGTACGACGCGATGCTCGATCGTGGCGATCCTCGGGTCTAGTCGAGTCCGCTGGGATCGTCCGGTATCGCCGGTCGCGCGTGCTGGGAGACGTGTTCCAGGACGGCCAGGAGCGCCGGGATGGACATGTTCTCCTCGTCGTCGAGGGCGACGAGCCGGTGCGCGAGGTCGACGATCGCATCCATCCCGGCGCGCTGGGCGATCGCGAGCAGCTCGCTGACGATCGCGGCGACCCCGTCCGGGCCGAGGAGGACGCCGACCTTCGCGCGGCGGGTCGTCTTGTTGACACGACCACCGACGATCATGAAGATGTCCAGGCCGGCGGGCTTTCCCCGCGCGTACTTGTCGACGACGGAGACCTCGACCGACTCCATGATCAGCGAACTCGACATGTCGAGGACGTGCTCGCCGATCGAGTGTGGGCCACCAGGACCGGCGATGGCGCCGCCGAGCGTCGACGGGTCGGTGAACCCGGGGTCGACGACCTCGATCCTTGGGGCCGCCGCCCGTCGTCTCCTACGGTTGCCCATCGTGGTTCTCCTGGCTCGCGTCGACGATGGTGACCCGGTCCCCGCCCAGGAGTGGCGCGTCGGGTGGTCCCTTGATGTGCTGGTGGATCCAGGTCGGGCGCCGCGACTGGCCGCCTGGTCCCCAGGGCTGGGACCTCCAGTGCCCGCGCGTGATCCACCGGTGGTGGTACTCGCGTCCCGTCGTCCCGGTGCCCTGGCTGGTGGAGCGGTGGAGCCGGCAGACTCGCGTGTCGCGTTCGGGGAGCCCGGTCCGCTGGGTTCGTCGCCGCTCGGGTCTGGGGGTGCGCTCCACGACCCGCTCGCCCAGGCCCCTCTGGAGGGCTAGGCGGAACGCCGCGTAGAGCAGCGCGGCCCATCCGTGGGTGGTGGTCCTGTCGCTGGCGTCCGGCAGGAGCCACGGCTCGTCGGGTTCGCCGTCGGGGCGCATCGGGACGACGGCCTCGTTGTCGATCATCATGGGTGGCGTGGTGGCCATGGCCCGGCGCCGGACCTCCTCGGGTTCCGACGCCATCAGCTCGTCCATCCGTGAGTGGGCGTAGAAGGACATCCACACCGCCCCGGCGCGGCAGTCGTCCCGATCGGGCAGGACGACCGGCCCCCAGGAGACGGCGCCGACCTGGATCGGGATCTCGGCGATCCCGGGATCGTGGACGCCGAGGGCGGCGGCGAACTCGGCGAGACCGTCCTCGTCGCGAGGATCGCGTACGTCGATCGGCGTGGCGAAGACGGCCAGACCGTGCCGGGACGGCAGATCGGGTGGGGTGGGCGCGAAGCGTGGCATCGTCCGGTGGGCGTCGGCGAGCAGCTCGCACAGGTCGGTGTCGATGTACCACAGATCGGCGTGGGCGAGCCTGCCAGCCTCGTTCGAGGCGAGTTCGCGGGCGACGAGCGCCGGTGGGCCGGCCGGCCGAACGGGCTGCCGACCCAGCAGGATCATCGAGTGGTAGTAGGTGGTCCCCCGGTCGCGGCACCACTCGTACAGTGCGCGACGGAGGATCGGGACGTCTCTGGCGGTCGGATGGTCTGGCATGGGGGCTCCGCTGGCTGGAACGCGACGATGGGCGCCGGGCTCGCCTAGTGGATGGGTTGTGATGGCGCGCTCGGGGTCGGCGCGACGAACACGGCCACCGGTACCGGGACGCGGCTAGCCATGGCGTCGGCGCCTAGCGACGACATGCGCGTCGCCGGGATCGCCGACGACCATCCATCTGGCCGACATCTCGGCCAGTCTCCGGCCGATCCGTCGTCGTGCCGGAGGCCACCACGTCCGCTGCCTCCTGGCCTCCAGCCGCGCCACACACGTGGCCAGCCGCGCCATCGTCCTGGCGCGATCCAGCTCGATCCACCGATGTGTCAGGCATCCCCCGGCGAGCGGATACCGCCGGAGGAGCGTTCCCGGGAGTGGGCTGGCCTCCCACGAGCGGCGGCAGCCGTCACGATCCTCGATCTCGGCGTCGGTGATCAGCTGGTGACCGAGCCAGCCGATCAGGTCTCCTTCTGGCATCGCCAATCCTCTCCCCACCAGTCGACGGTCGCGTACGGGTGATCGATCACGGCGGCGCCGACGACGGCTCGGTGCCACGCCGACGATGGGACGCTCCAGTGTGCCGGACAGCCCGGGTCGGCGTGGCGGGCGGTCGCCAGCTCGCCGTCGTCGCGATAGGTGACGACTCGGTACGTGGGGTCCGCCGTCAGGAGTTCGGCGAGTCGTCGCACCTCGTCCCTCCATGTCTCGGCGACGCCGACGATCGCCGAGACCGCGTCGGGTGGGGCCGTGAACAGACCCTGCTCCCAGTTGAGCAGCGAACGGGCCGTGACCCCGCACAGGGGGGCCATCGTCCTGGTGGACGCTCCGGTGATCTCCCGGATGGTCCTGATGACCGCCGGACGGATCGCCGTTGGGCGTGGTGGTCGAGCCATTCCGCTCCTCGTGGATAGCTGCGTTCCCGCGCAGTCTAGCCGTCGAGCGCCACCGTTCCAGCGGCCTGGCCACCAGGGCGACTGACTGACCGACTGACTGACTGGCCGTGTGACTGACCGACTGACTGCCTCTCGCGCGCCACCTTGATGAGGCGGCCAGTCAGTCCGGCGTTCGTCCATCCCATGCGAGCCATGACCGCCGGCCGTCCGGGGATGGTCGAGTCACCGTAGGCGGTCAGCAGGGCGGTCACCCTCTCCTCCTGCGTGGAAGTCAGCCGACTGACTGACTGACCGTCCACGAGGTGGAGATCGGGTGACTGACTGACTCGCCTGACCGGGCGAGGCATGGTGACCGCTGACCGCCTGACTGACCGCTCGTCGTCGGGGTCGGTGACTTCGGCTGGCGACTCGTCCTGACCGGCCTGCTGAGTGGTGACTGACTTGCGTTGGACGCGCAGCTCGTCGGCTGCCTGCCTGACGTCGCCGGCCGCGCGAACGATCCATGACGGTCGACGCTGACTCGTCCGTGAGCTGGGCGTCCGCGATGAGTCAGCTGACTCGTCCATGAGGAGATGGACGAGGGAGCCGCCGAGGGCGACGACGGCAACCGGGACGCAGGACACGGTCAGGGTGACCCACCAGGGGGCTGACTGGATCCCCAGCGAGGCCATGAGGTGGTACGCGACCTGTCCGGCCGCGCCGACGACGAGGGCCAGGAGCGCCGACCAGCGGGCGAACCGCCTGGCCCGTAGTGGCATGTGGGGGGTGAGCCACACGTAGAGGGCGTAGGCGGCGTATGACTCCATGCCGACGGGGAGGGTGACCGCCAGGTCGACGGTGACTGACTCCGCGATCCCCGGTAGGGGGTGGATGACTCCGAAGCCAGTCAGTCCGCCGAGTCCGACCCAGCCTCCCCAGATGGCGACGGAGGCGGGCAGGCAGAGTAGGAGGATGGGCCAGCGGTGGGCGCGGCGGCGCCTGACTGGCTGACTGACTGGCCGTGTGACTGACTGGCCTGGTGACTGACTGGCTGACTGCCTGAGTGAGTCAGTCACCCGCCCATATGACTGACTGCCCGCGTGACCGCCTGACTGACTTGGTGACTGACTCGACATGCCGGGTAGAGTGACACATCAGACCCACGTGACGCAATCCGTCACCGCTCAGCGCTTCGCTGGTCGGTGGCGTCGACGACCAGGAGGTATCGATGGAACGATCCAGGACGATCGACGAGCAGCGCGCCGAGCTGCTCGCCAGGGTCCAGGGAGGCGAGTGGCTCGGCACGACCGGGGTGGCGTTCACGCTCGGCGTGTCCCGCAAGACCGTGGACCGGATGATGGCCAACGGGCGTCTGAGATGGTCCTACCGGACCACCGGATCGACTCGGGTGATCGACCCGGTGGACGTCCTCCAGCGACTGGAGGACGCCAAGACGGTCCACCGCGGCACCAGGGACACGCCGTGACACGCCGTCACGGCCCAGCTGGGATGCTCACCACCGCCGAGGTGGCCGAGCGGTTCGGGGTGTGCTCGCATACGATCCTCACCTGGGGCAACAGTGGCCACCTCCCCTACACGACCACGACCGACTACCACGGCCGCTGGTACCACAGCGGCGACGTGGAGGCGCTCGTCGCCGCTGGGCCCGTCCGGTTCGCGCCGAGTCCGGCGGGGACCATCATCGACGTGATGCCGTGGGTTCCGAGGGGAGCGTCGTGACCGTCTCCCGGAAGGACGCACCCGATGGCCGAGGTCTGACCCGGATCACGGTCAACCTCACGCCCCGGGCGGCGCTGGCCCTGGATGGTGTCGTCGAGAGGACAGGGGACTCGCGCACCGATGTCGTCAACCGGTCCCTGCTGGTGTACGACCTGCTCCTCGACCTTGCCGCGCGGGGGGACGGTCGAAGCCTGCCGCTCACGTGTCCCGACGGTGGGACGGAGCGGATCTACATCCTGTGAGAACGGACCGACGGCCTCTCGGTGGCGTGTCCCGAGAGGCCGTCGGTCTAGAGTGGGGGTCGGCCGGTGGGCGTAGCAAGCGCCCAACCGACCGGAGCACGCCAATCCTTGACAAGGAAGGGAGGCGGCCGTTGGCCAGCATACCCACATCGGCGCCGTCGTCGCCAAGTCGATATTCACCACACAAGATCGACACTACTCGATCATAGCGGGTGGCCTATGAGCATCGAGGCCATCGACTGGGTCCCCACCGGGGCACCAGCCCACCTCTTCGCGTTCCTCATGGACATGGCCAACCACGCCGACTCACAGGGCGAGGACGCGCGCCGACCACGAGCATGCGGATCCGATCTCCTGGGCGCCACATCGGAGCGGATAGGCCGACGGACCCAAGCCGTGATGGGAAGTGGCTCGGGTTCGTCGGCCTATGATTTGGTCGGTCGGCGGGCGTATCCCTCGCCCCGCCGACCGGAGCACGCCACCTTACGCAGAAAGGGGGCGACCGTGGGCAAGCATACCCACCAGGTCGCGACAGACGTCAAGTCGATGTACACCACACGAGGTCGAATCATGTCGATCATCGGCGGTGGCCGCTGATGGCGATCATTCGAGGACCACTTCCCACCGACGAGTTCACGATTCTGCGGAACTCCTGGCTCCGCGACCGGCGACTCAGCCTCGCCGACAAGGGTCTTCTCGCCTACATCGCCAGCCACGCCATCGGCTATCGGCTCACCCTCCAGCAGATCGTCGCCGAGAGCCGCAACGGATACGACGCGATCAACGCGACGATCAAACGTCTCGAACAGGTGGGCTACCTCCTGCGCTCCAGGAACCGGGGCGCCGACGGCACGCTCGGCTCCTACGACTGGCACCTGACGGACGCGTCCCAGGGTCACGACCAGTCCGGGTCTTCCCATACTGGCTCCGACCAGGGAGAACATGGAGTATCCGCAGGTCACGACCAGTCCGGGTCTTCCCATACTGGCTCTGACCAGGTGATACGCGAGTCTTCGCAGGTCACGACCAGTCCGGGTTTTCCCAGTCTGGAGAATCCCGGACCTAAGAAGAACACCGACAAGAAGATCAGTTCTTTAGAAGATCAAGAGAAACCCCCCCCTACCCCCCGCGCGGAACGGCCACCCACGTCGGACTCACGCCGCGACGAGGGGGGGATGGAAGATCCACGACAGACCCCCCAGGCGAACCAGCCGGCACAGCCCGCCGCCCAGCTCGCCAACGAGCCGGTCCACCCGACGACACCCGTCGACCCCATCGCCGCCACCGTCGCCGAGGCCATCACCCACCAACCCACCTGGACCCGCTCGGCGACCCGAGCCGCCCTCACGCAGGCCATCGGCGAGGGCATGGACCAGGCCCTCGCCGTCAAGGCCCTGCTCGACATCGCCAAGGGCGTCTACGGCCCGACCATCGCCGGCCCCCAGCGCCTCCTCGCCGCCGGCCCCTGGCGCCAACCCGGCACCGTCTTCGTACCGGCCCCCAGCCCAGCCGAGCGGGCCACCTGCCGCGCCCACCGAGGCCAGCCAGCCGGCAACTGCCGCGTCTGCGCCTCCGAACGCCTCGCCCCACCCGAGCCCAAGAGTGCCCACGAGAGTGCCCACGAGAGTGAGCGCGAGAGTGAGCGCGAGAGTGAGCGCGAGAGTGAGCGCGAGAGTGAGCGCGATACCGTCGACGACGCCCGTGCCATCGCCCGTAGGGCCATCCAGTCGGCAACCGCACGATGGACGGAGGCCAGACGCGCTAGGACACGCGTCGGAGCCATCGGTTTACCTCCGTGGGTACTCCGTCCTTCAGGGCGGAGGGGAAGCGGACTTGCCGCGTAGCGGCACATGGGTAGCCCACCGACAGGTGGGCGTTTCACACGTATTACAATAGATGTGTGAAAATGGCGTACCGGTTTCGGTTCTACCCGACCCCTGGGCAGGCGTCGGAGCTGAACCGCACCCTCGGTTGCGTCCGATTCGTGTGGAACTGGGCGCTGGCGGATCGGACCCGTCGCTATCGCACCATCGGCGAATCGGTGGGATACCACCAGTTGTCCGCCGAGTTGACCGTGCTGAAGAAGACCGAGGCCGACGGTCGGGAACGCGACGGTCTCACCGGCCTGTGTTTCAGCGCCAGCTCTGTCCGCGCGCTGGCCGCCGACAAGGCCGACCTGATCCGTCGATACCGCGCGTCCGCGAGCGAGATCGTGGCCGATGACGATGAGTAGCGACCTCGTGGCGTGGCTGCGCGCCCAACTCGACGCGGACGAACAGGTAGCGCTTGCGGCATCAGGGAGCGGATCTGGGTCGACTCCGACCGGCGAACACTGGTGCTGGGAAGATGAGAAGACCGACAAGCCTGTTACTCCGCAGCCGGGGATCGACGAGTATCTGACCGGGAAGGATGGTGCGTCGGTCGGGCTGCGGAGCGTGGAGGATTACCCATCCGACTGGTGTACCCGGGGGCTTTTTCATCTCGTGATTAGTGATCAGGGCGAGATTCGTACTGCGGATGCGATGCATATCGCGCGTCATGATCCGGCTTTTGTGCTCGCCGACATCACGGCCAAGCGGCGCGTCCTGGACGCGTACGAGGAGGCGTCGAGCTCCTACGACGCCCAATATCGCCTCGGGCTCGGAAGCGCTGGCGACCACGCGCTGGCCATGGCGATACGCCTGCTGGCGTCCGCGTACGCCGACCAGCCCGGATACCGCGACGAGTGGAGACCACAGTGAGCCTTTCCGGGTAACGGTCCGCGACGCTGTGTGATGTCCGTTGTCAGGTGGTTCGGCCGTGTTCGAAGTGGAGGATGACGAGGGCCGCCCGGACGATGTCAC
>Ga0316622_100000197_pt1 | contig 31860 bp, 30 predicted proteins | sample OWC_Aug_OW2_C1_D_FD_207646 | JGI IMG/M metagenome (GOLD analysis project Ga0316622, IMG submission 207646) | Wetland soil microbial communities from Old Woman Creek delta, Ohio, United States - OWC_Aug_OW2_C1_D5_C | ecosystem: Environmental > Terrestrial > Soil > Wetlands | place: USA: Ohio... | reverse complement strand
CTCGCGACTCGATCTGCTCGCCGCGGCGCCACAGCGCTTGAAGCGGCTTGCAGCCCGGGCCGGCGGTCCGGTCGGCCGCCTCCACGAAATGTCGCCGGGCGTGCTCGCAGGCATGAGTTGGATCGCAGAAACGGCATCGCTTGCGGCAACGCTGGACGCGGCGCGACCGGGCCGCGTGCTGCCCGTGGATTTCGATCGGTTCCTGGCGGAGGTGCAACCCGCGCTCCGGCGCGTCGCCGACCACGTGGCCGCGGGGATCGAGGATTCCGCCATTGCGCGTGCCGCGGCCAGTCCGACCCTGACCCGCTATTCCAAGTCACCCGAGCACGCGTACGACCTCGAGCTGCGCAAATCCGTGCTCGACGACGCGGAGCACCGCTTTGGCGCGGAGATTCGCGCCGGCCTGTCGTGGTGCGCGCACCTGGCTTCAAGGCACCCGGAGGCCGCTCGAGCACTCGCGTTGTTCGACCAGCCCTGAGCCGGTCGGTCCACCGGCGGCAGGCTACGCGCTCGACGCAGCGCGCGGTATGCTTGCCTGGCCGACGCGCCCCCGCGCTCAACGACAGAGTCTCCAGCCATGTTCCTCGAGTTACCCGACGTGCTGACCGTGGGCGAAGTCCAGCGACTGCGCGAGATTGCGCGCGGCGCCAGCTTCGTCGACGGCCGCATCAGCAATCCCCACAACCAGACCAAGCAGAACCTGCAGGTCGACACCCGCGATGCCGGCTTCCAGGAGTCCAGCCGGATCGTCGGCCAGGCGCTGCAGCGCAGTGAACTGTTCATTCGCTTTGCGTTTCCGATGCGCGTTGCCACACCCCTGCTCTGCCGCTACGAACCGGGAATGCACTACGGCAAGCACCCGGACGCCGCGTTCCTGCCGATGCAACCAACCCCGCTGCGCTCGGATGTGTCCTGCACGGTGTTTGTCGCGGATCCATCGGACTACGAAGGCGGCGAGCTCTGCATCCACCTCGGCAGTCGCCCGATCCTGGTCAAGGGCCTGGCCGGCAGCGCCGTGGTCTATCCGTCCACGACGATCCACGAGGTGCTGCCGGTGCGCTCCGGTGCGCGCCTCGTGTCGATCACGTTCGTGCAGAGCCAGATCGTCGACGAGAAGCAGCGCGAACTCCTGTACACGCTCAACGAAGTCGCGGCGCTCGAAGGGCTGAACATGCAGTGGGACAACCGGGTGCGCCTCGAGCACGTGCGGCACAGCCTGCACCGGATGTGGGCCTCCTGAGACCGCGACCGCATACGATTGCCGACGGCATGAATGCGAACTTCCTGCTGGCCCGCGCCTCGACCGCCCTCGCCCGCCGGGATCTAGGCGCGGCGGTCGATAGCTGTCGCGAGGTCCTCGCGACCGATCCGGCGAATCCGGACGCGCTGCACCTGCTCGGCCTCGCGCTGCGGCAAGGCGGCGACCTCCCGGCGGCCGCCGACTACCTCAAGCGCAGCGTCGACCTCGCGCCGCGGCGCAGCGACTTTCGCGTCAATTTCGGCAACCTGCTGCGCAGCAACGGCCGTCTCCGCGATGCCGAGGAGCAATACAGCATCGCGCTCGAACTCGAGCCGGACTCGCGGATCGCGCGTCTCGCACTCGCCCGCCTGCTGAACGAAGGCGGCGCGCACGAGGCCGCCCGGGCCGAAGCGCAGATCCTGGTTGCGAGGGATGCGCGGGACGCCGAGGCCTGGACCGCGCTCGGGCAAGCCCAGCGCGCGCTCGGCAACCTCGTCGCAGCGGAGGCTTCGTACCGCCGGGCAATCGAGCTGAAGCCGGGCTACGGCGTCGCGCGCCATAACCTCGGCGCGCTGCTCGGTGAGTTGAAGCGTGCCGAGGAATCGCTGGCCGAGCTCGATCTTGCAGCCGCGGCGGGCATCGCAGGCGCCCAACTGCAGTTCAACCGCGGCCGTGCGCTGATGGAGCTCGGCCGGCTGGACGAGGCGGAGGCCGCCCTGTCGGCGGCCGCGACGACGGCGCCGCGCGACGTGCGGGCGCAGGCGTTGCTGGCGAGGTTGCGTTTCATGCGGGGTGATCCGGATTACACGCGCGAGCTCGCAGCCGCCGCGGCCCGGTTCAAGGAGCCCGCACTGCGACTCGCGCTCGGCGACCTGCTGCGGCGCGGAGGCCAGCTCGCGGCAGCGGAAGACATCGTGCGCTCGCTGCTCGCGGAGCAGGGCTGGGCGCCTCAGCCCGCCGCCGCACTCGCCGTGCTGTTGCAGGAGCAGGGCCGGCTCGACGAAGCGGAACAGCAGGCGCGCCGGGCCTCGGCCGCCCGACCGGACGATCCCGTGCTCGCGGAGAACATGGTCGCCATCCTGCTGCAGCGGGGCGAGGCTCGCGAGGCGCTCGAGCGAGCGCTGCGCGAGCGCCATCGAGCACCGCTCGACCAGCGCTGGCTCGCCTACGAGGCTACCGCAGCGCGATTGCTCGGCGACCCGCGATACGAGGAACTCTATGACTATGCGCGGTTCGTCCGACCGTTCGATCTCGAGCCGCCCGCCGGCTTCGACTCCATCGCGGCGCTGCATGCGGCGCTCGTGCCACGGCTGGTCGAGCGCCACCGGCTGCAGACGCACCCGCTCGACCAGAGCCTGCGCATGGGCACCCAGACGACGCGCAGCCTGCTCGCCGATCCGGACCCGGTGATCCGCGCGTTCGTCGCGGCCCTCGAAGCGCCGATCGCGGCTTATCGCGCGGCGATCGGCCACAGCGAATCGCATCCTTACCTTGCGCGCAACCTCGGTCGCACCCGGCTGACGGGATGCTGGTCAGTGCGCCTGCGGCGCGGCGGATTCCACGTCAACCACATCCATCCGGAGGGCTGGATCAGTTCGGCCTATTACGTCGAGGTGCCGGAGGAGGTACGCGACGCGGAGGCGCGGAGCGGCTGGATCAAGTTCGGCGAGCCGCGCATGGCCGTGCCGGGCGCCGGGCCGGCTCATTTCGTGCAGCCAGCGGCAGGGCGCCTTGTGCTGTTTCCGTCCTACATGTGGCACGGCACCATGCCGATCCACGGGGACGCGCCGCGCATGACGGTCGCCTTCGACGCGGTCACGGAACCGGAATAGGTGCCACCGACGACGTTACGGTCATTGTCCACACATGCCCATGCCTTTCGGGCAGTTTAAGGTCGTCCGACGCGCGTCCTCGGCCATCTCCTGCGACGCCACCACGAGCGCCTCGTATTGATCCGGCGTCATGCAGCGCTCTTCGGTTCGAACTCGCGAACCGGTCTGGATCTGCTTCGTGCACCAGTAGACCGTCTCGCCCTTCATGACGACGCGCCAGCCGCCCGGCGGTTTGCGCTTGACCTCTACGGGCGCTGCTGTTTTCGCCTCGGTCGCTGCTGGCTTGGCCGCGGACGGCTGTGCGTCACCGGCATGGACGAGGCACGGCACGCCGGCCGCCGCGAACAGGCTCAGGATCCAGACTCGTTGCGGTATACGGGTCATGAGCTTCACCCCCGAACAGGTCATGGCCAAGGGCCCGAGAGCACAAATACTCACACGTCTAGTCGCGGTCCTGGAAGCCCCGATCGCGGCCGTTCGCGACGCGATCGGCCGCAGCTACAGTCATCACCCGCCCTTCGGGGGCGGCACGGCACGACGAATGTCTTCGACGATTTCCTGGGACGATTTCTCGAGCGCTTCGTACTGGTCCGGCGTCAGGCAACGCTCCTCGGTCCGCATGCGCGAACCGAACTGCGGCTGCTTCGTGCACCAGTAAACGGTCTGGCCCCTCATCACGGTGCGCCAGCCGCCCGGCGGGTTGCGCTGGACCGCGCCCGGCGCGGGTTTTTTCGCCTCGGTCGAGGCGGGCTCGGTCGCAGTTGGCTTTACCTCGTCCGCGCTGGCGACGAACGTCAGGCTGGCCCACAGCAGCACGGCCAGGCTCCAGGATCGTTGCAGTGTGCGATTCATGGTCATCCTCCCGAAACGATTCATGGCCTTGACGGGCAGAGTAGAGCCACACGAGTCCCGGTCATTTCACGCGGCGGACGCGCGTGGCGACGTCGTTCACCGTCACCAGCAGGAACGAGCCGAGCGACGCCTCGCGGATCGTCACCTCATCGTCCACGGCGACGCGGGCCCGTGACATCGTCTCGCTCTGCAGCCACACCTGGTCGTTATCCAGCGTGATGACGAATCGGCCATCCCGTTGCTGTCCGACCTGGCGGACGCGGGCCGTAATGCGCTGCGGGGCTGCCTTCGCCGCTTCCGGGTCCAGGTTCCGCTTGGTCCATTTCGTCAGGCCGAAATCGGCCTCGGCGCTGGCACCGGCGGCGCTCGTCCCGGCTGCAACGACGGCACCTGCAGCCGCGGTGGTCGGCGTTGTCGGGACGGTCCCGGCCAATCCTGGCTGAACAGGCGGTGCGGCCTGCGCGGGGGAAACCCGTTCGGGCTCTGGCCGGCCAAATTCCGCGTCGTAGCAGGCCAGGCGTCCCAGGTCGTCCGCGACGGTGGCGCAACGATGCCGCACGGGCTCCGCGGCGTTGGCCGACGAGATCCAGGCGCAGGCCAGCAACGCGCCGGACAGAATCCGCAACCACCCATCGTCGACCATCGAGCCACCTCAGCGCCGCACCCCGGAGTGCCCGCATTATGAACGGCGCCGGCAGCCCGCGTCAGCGTTTGCCTTGACGGTGGCCTCGCCGGAAGGATCTACTTCCTGCACCTGGGAATCGAGGACCACCAAGTTGAACGCACCCATCGAATCCGCGGCACCCGCCGGCACGGAGGTCGGGCCCGAGGGCCGGCCGCTGGCGATCGACCCGCGCCTCAAGGTGGATGTGATTGGGGCGGTCTGCGGCCGCTTCGGGCGCGTTCACGTGCCGGGCGTGCTCGAGAATACGAGTGCACTCGGAATCTACGAGGCCCTCGCCGCCGACCTGCCCTGGCAAATGCACTACAACGACGGCGAGCAGGTTTTCGATTTCCCGGCCGGGCAATTCGATGCGCTGCCCGCGGAAGAGCGCGGCGCCCTGTTGCGCGGCATCTACCTGCGCGCGAGGCTCGGCTTCCAGTACCTCTACGACAGCTTCGCGATCTCAGATCATTACGAGCGCGGCGAGCACATGGATCTCGCACTGATGCGCGTGTTCGAGTTCCTGAAGTCGGAACCCGTCCTCGAGTTCGCGCGACGTGCCACCGGCGTGCGCGAGATCCGCAGCGTGGACGCCCAGGCGACACGATATCGCTCGGGGCACTTTCTCACGGCGCACGACGATCGGGATGAAGTGAAAGGCCGTGTAGCCGCATATGTTCTCAACCTCACGCCCGGCTGGCGCACGGACTGGGGTGGCATCCTGCAATTCATCGACCAGGGTGGCCACGTGGCCGAGGGCTACATGCCAGTGTTCAACGCCTTGAACCTGTTCCGGGTGCCACTGCTCCACTCGGTAAGCCTGGTCGCGCCATTCGCGGGTGGTGTGCGCCTCAGCATCACGGGCTGGTTCCGGCGCTGACGCTCACTGGGCTACGCGCGACCCGCAGCCCGGCCGGCGGCAGTGCCGGATCGCCATATCCCCCGACGGCCATAACTTGAGGTGAAATTCACGCTGCCGGTAGTCGATGACGAAATGTTCGAGGCTGCCAATCAGGTCCATGCCGATCAGCAGCGCCGGTTCGTCCTCGAGGCCCCAGATTTCGAACACATGCAGATCGCCAAACGTTACGGGTAGATCGCGCAGGCGCGCCTCGCCGATGCGAATCATGGGCGCCAGGAAGGAAACGCCATCCTGGGTTCCGGGGGTCGCACCGATTACGACTGCGTCCTCGACTCGGTCACCTGCGCTGAGCCGGCCCTGCAGCGCATCGCGCAGTGGGGCGTTGCCCAGCGTGCGCTCCGCGCCGGTGTCGATGATGATGCGAACGGGCAAACGACCAATGCGTCCGTTCACCATCAGCAGACCACCTCGCTCGATCCGGGCAGGCACCACGAGGTACTCGCTCGGCGCACGCCGGCCCGTCGAGGGGCGCACCGTGACGCTATCCTGCGCGAAATTCACGTCGACCCGGGCGCTCTGCAGCCCCTCGACGCCGAGGATACCGTCTGCATCCGCAAGCACATTCGCCGGCAGCACCGGCATGCGAATGTGCTTCAGGACGACGTCGCCGACCCGCAGGCTAGCGACATCCACGATCGGCAGCGTCGCCGCGCCCGTGACACCGTGGACGACGACCGACGAAGTGCCGATCGCAACCAGTCCGAGTTCCGCCGCGACCAGCGGCGACAGTGCGGATCGATTGGCGCCGGTGTCGAGGATGAATCGGTAGGGCCCACGCCCGTTGATCTCGACCTCCGCAAGCACGCGCCCGGTCCGGTCCCTTTCCACGGGTTTCGAATAGAGCGGCGCCGGATCGGCCGGTTCCTGAGGCGGCGCCGCCCGCACGTCATTGGCGGTCGATTGGCCGTGGGCCGCGAGCACCAGCAGAGTCGCCACGATAGCGGCGGCGCGCGGTCGCCAGTTGGCACGTGAACCGGTCATGCGCGCACCGGCAGCTCCGCGCTCTTGCGCACCGTGCGCAGCGCAAAGCTCGACTGCACGCGCGCCACGCCGGGAAGCCGCGTCAGGTGCTGGCTGTGCAAACGCTCGAAATCGGCAGGGTCGGTGACGACCACCCGCAGCAGATAATCTTGCTGGCCGGTCATCAGGTAGCACTCCATGACCTCGGGGACGCGCCGTACCGCCTCCTCGAAGGCGGCGAGATCGGCCTGCTCCTGTCTATTGAGCGTGATACTCACGAATACGTTCCCCGGCAGGCCGACCTTGGTCTGGCTGACGAGCGCCGCGTAGCGGTCGATCACGCCGGCCTCCTCAAGCGACCGCACCCGTCGCAGGCAGGCGGACTCGCTCAGGTGGACCTTCTCGGCGAGCTCGCGGTTCGTCAGCCGCCCGTCCCGCTGCAACTCCGCCAGGATGGTTCGATCGGTGCGATCGAGCTTCATACGCAGATTCTGCCTGTCTGACCGATGATTGCAGAATTATATTGCGCTGAGACCTCGAGTCGGCGCCTAAATTGCACGATTCAGCGCAGGCAGGCGCGTATCCTCGCGGCCAAACAACCAGCATCCGTAAGGGGGAGCTGTCATGCGCGTCGGTGTGCCCAAGGAAATCAAGATCCACGAATACCGGGTCGGCCTCGTGCCGGCCGCCGTCCGCGAACTCGTCGAGTCGGGCCACGAGGTGCTGGTGCAGACCGGCGCCGCCGCCGGCATCGGCTTTGCCGACGCCGATTACCAGCGGGTCGGCGCGAAGATCGCGACCTCGGCCGAGGAGGTCTTCGAGAAAGCCGACCTGATCGTCAAGGTCAAGGAACCGCAGCCGCAGGAGTGCGCGCGGCTCCGGGCCGGCCAGATCCTCTACACGTACCTGCACCTCGCGGCCGACAAGGCCCAGGCCGAAGCGCTGCAGAAGTCCGGCGCGACCTGCATCGCGTACGAGACGGTCACGGCGCCGGACGGCTCGTTGCCGTTGCTGACCCCGATGAGCGAAGTGGCCGGCCGCATGTCCGTCCAGGTCGGCGCCTATTGCCTGCAGAAGGCCAATGGCGGGCGCGGCATCCTGCTGGGCGGCGTGCCGGGCGTGGCCCCGGCCAAGGTCGTCGTGCTCGGCGGCGGGGTCGCGGGCACCAATGCGGTCGAGATGGCCGTCGGCCTGCGCGCCGACGTCACCGTCGTCGATCGCTCCGTAAAGCGCCTGCGCGAGCTGTCGAGCATCTTCGGGCCTTCGCTGCGCACCGAGTACTCGACGCAGGAGCACGTGGACGCGCTCGTGATCGACGCCGACCTCGTGATCGGTGCCGTGCTGATCGCGGGCGCCGCAGCTCCGAAGCTCGTCACGCGCGACATGGTCCGACGCATGAAGGCGGGCGCCGTGCTGGTCGACATCTCGATCGACCAGGGCGGCTGCTTCGACACCAGCCGGCCGACGACGCACGCTGAGCCCACCTACGTGGTCGACGACGTGATCCACTACTGCGTGACGAACATGCCGGGCGCGGTGCCGCGCACGTCCACGTTCGCGCTGAACAACGCCACCCTGCCCTTCGCGCGTCGGCTCGCCGACCACGGCTGGAAGGCGGCGCTCAAGGCGGACCCGCACCTCGCGAACGGCCTGAACGTGCACGCAGGCCACATCACCAACGAGGCCGTCGCGCACGACCTGGGGCTGGCTTACAAGCCCGTGGCCGAAGTGCTGGGAAAATAGGGGACATTCTCCTATTTTGCGAATGGGGGCATTCCCCATTGCCTCGTGTTGTGAAATGGCGAGTGCCCGCATTCGGAAAATAGGAGAATGTCCCCTATTTTCCGGAGGTTGACCCCATGGCCACGCCACGCACGGGCACGACGTTCCGCGACCGGACGGTCCTCGTCACCGGAGCCTCGAGCGGCATCGGGCGCGAAACGGCACTCGCATTCGCCGCGGCCGGCGCCAACCTGGTGCTGGTGGCTCGTCGCGCCAAGGCGCTCGCCAGCGTCGCGGCGCAGGCGCGCAAGTTCGGCGCGCAAACGCTGGTCGCAGCTGCCGACGTCACACAGCCCGAAGCCGTGACGGCGTGCTTCCGCAAGGCCGTCAAGCGCTTCGGCACCATCGACGTCGTCGTCAACAATGCGGGCGTGCTGCTCCCGGCCAAGGTCGTCGACCTGCGCGGCGCCGACCTGCAACGCATGCTGGACGTGAACCTGTTCGGCGCGCTGTACGTGATGCAGGAGTCGGTCAAGGTCATGCGCGAGCAGGGCCGCGGCCACATCGTCAACGTGGGATCGCTCGCGGGGCGTCGCGGCTTCTCGCCGCTCGGCGGCTACTGTGCGACCAAGTTCGCGTTGGTCGGCCTGACCGAGGCGCTGCGCACCGAACTCGTCGGCGAGCGGATTCACGTCTCGCTGGTGCTGCCCGGCGTCGTCGATACGCCGATGGCGGCTGCGATACAGCACGATCCGGCCACCGGCGACGTGTGGCCCGACGCACTCACGATGCCGCCCTCGTGGGTGATCTGGTCGATCTTCCTCGCAATCCGTTTCAAGCTGGCCGAGATCGCCGTGCCGCCCGGCAGCGCCTTGATCGAGAAGCTCGCGGCACTCGCTCCCGGCACGACCGACGCGCTGCTGCGCCGGGTGACCGACGTCGCTCGCAGCATGAGCGACCGGCGCCGAGCCGCGAAGTAGTCGCGAGCTGCGCCCGCATTTCAACCCAGGGAACCGCAATGACCTTCGAGAACCTGACCGTCGAGCGCACCGGCACCGTCGCTACGCTGTGGCTCGACCGCCCGGAGAAACTGAACGCGCTGCATCGTGCCCTCTGGCACGCCATCCCGGCCGCCGTGGCTGAACTCGACGCCGACGCCACGGTACGCGCGATCATCCTCGCCGGCCGCGGCAAGGCGTTCTGCGCCGGCATCGACTTGCTCGACCACGCGCCCTCCATGGCCGGTGGCGGCTCGTTGTCGGGCCGCGGCGAATCGGCCGTCGGCAAGCGGCGTGCATTCTACGACGACGCCCGCGGCTACCAGCAGACCGTGAGCGCGTTCGCCAACACCAACAAGCCGGTGATCGCCGCCGTGCACGGCGCCTGCCTCGGCGCGGGCATGGACCTGATCACCGCCTGCGACATCCGGCTCGCGTCGGCCGACGCCACGTTCTCGGTGCGGGAGACGAAGATCGCGATGGTCGCCGACGTCGGCACGCTGCAACGCCTGCCGCGCGTGATCGGCGACGGCCCGGCGCGCGAATTGATCTTCACCGGCCGCGACATCGACTCGAGCCGCGCGCTCGCGATCGGGCTCGTCAACGACGTGCTGCCGGATCACGAGTCGCTGCACGCGCGCGCCCAGGCCCTCGCGCAGGAGATCGCGGCCAATTCACCGCTCGCCGTGCAGGGCTCGAAGCAGGTGCTCGGCTTCGCGATCCGTCGCGACGTCGATGCGGCGCTCGATTACGTCGCGTTATGGAATGCGGCATTCCTGCACTCGGAGGATCTCACCGAGGCGATGACTGCGTTCATGCAGCGGCGTAAGCCGGAGTTCCACGGTCGCTGAGGCTGTTTGCGCTATTGGCGCGGGCTGCGGTGCGCGGCACGCTGCGCGCGTCACGCGCAGCGCACATCGCGCAGCGCGTGCAGCCCATCGTCGCGAGCGGCGGGTCGGGTGAAGGCTCGCGCGGCCGTGCGCGGCATGGACGCCGCGCCCGGAGCCCCCATGGACGGGTTCACGGCGACCGCGCGGGCCTTCACCCGACCCGCCGCTCGCGGCGATGGGCGCCCAACCCGCGCAGCGCAATCGCGTCCGCGCTAACGCGCGGCCGCTACGCGCTCTTCGCCTGCGCCGCCGGCTTCTGGTCCCGCAGCTCGCGCCGCAGGATCTTGCCGACGTTCGACTTCGGCAGCTCGTCGCGGAACTCGATGAACTTCGGCTTCTTGTAGCCCGTCAGGTGCTGCTTGCAGAAGTCCATCAACTGCGCCTCGGTCAGCGCCGGGTCCTTGCGCACCGCGAACACCTTGACGGCCTCGCCCGAGCGTTCGTCCGGCACGCCGACGGCGGCACACTCGACCACGCCCGGATGCATCGCCACGACGCCCTCGACCTCGTTGGGGTACACGTTGAACCCGGAGACGATGATCATGTCCTTCTTGCGGTCGACGATCTTGATGTAGCCGCGCTCGTCCATGATGCCGATGTCGCCCGACTTGAAGAAGCCGTCCGGCGTCATCGCCTTCGCGGTCTCGTCCGGGCGCTGCCAGTAGCCCGCCATCACCTGCGGCCCGCGGATGCCGATCTCGCCCGCCTGGCCGAGCGGCAGCGGCTGCCCCGCGTCGTCGAGGATCGCGATGTCGGTGTTCGGGAACGGCAGGCCAATCGTGCCGCTGTACTCGCGGGCCATGATCGGATTGCAGGTGGCGACCGGCGAGGTCTCCGACAGGCCGTAGCCCTCGATGATCGGCACGCCCGTCAGCTTGAGCCACTTCTCGGCGACCGCCTGCTGCACGGCCATGCCACCGCCGTTCGAGATGCGCAGGCTAGAGAAATCGAGCTTCTGGAACTCGGGGTTCTCGGCCAGCGAGTTGTACAAGGTGTTGACGCCCGGCAGCACGTTGAAGCGGTACTTGGCGAGCTCTGCGACGAAGCCCTTCATGTCGCGCGGATTCGTGATCAGCACGTTGAGCGTGCCGAGCCGGATGCCGCCGAGGCAGTTCACGGTCAGCGCGAACACGTGATAGAGCGGCAGCGCGCAGATGTAGATCAACTGCTCCGGCACCGGGCCGCGGCTCGTGTCGGTCAATGCGGGCTGCACCCACGCTTCGAGCTGCAGCACGTTCGCGACGAGATTGCGGTGCGTCAGCGCCGCTCCCTTCGACACTCCGGTCGTGCCGCCGGTGTACTGCAGGAACGCGACGTCCTGCGGGCCCAAGGTGACGGGCCGCAGCTCGCCGCGCGCGCCTTCGTCGAGCGCATCGTTGAACCGGACGTGGCCCGGCAGCGAGAACGTCGGCACCATCTTCTTGATCTTGCGGACCGCGAAATTCACGATCACGCCCTTCGGGAAGCCGAGCATGTCGCCGAGCGAGGCGATGATGACCTGCTTGACCGACGTCTTCGCGATCACCTGCTGCAGCGTGTGCGCGAAGCTCTCGAGGATCACGATCGCCTCGGCGCCGGAATCCTTGAGCTGGTGCTCGAGCTCGCGCGGCGTGTAGAGCGGATTGACGTTGACGACGACGCAGCCCGCGCGCAGCACGCCGGCGAGCGCGATCGGGTATTGCACGACGTTCGGCATCATGATCGCCACGCGAGCGCCACGCGCGAGGCCGCGGCCCTGCAGCCAGGCGCCGAACGCCGCCGAGTGGCGGTCGATCTCGGCGAACGTGAACAGCCGGTCCATGTACGCATACGCGTTGCGTTGCGCGTACTTCGTGAAGCCGTCCTCCATCAGTTGCACGAGCGATGAATACTGGTCGACGTCCACTTCAGCCGGAACGCCGGGCGGGTAGTACTTCAACCAGATCTTTTCCATGGTCTCCCCTCCGTTGATATCGCTAAATTGCCTCGCAGAGACCCCTGTGACAATCCGGATTTCTCGCCGTTCCGCGGCCCGGAATGCTGCGGCGCAGCACCCTTCAGGGTGACCCGTCGACGGTATCCACGGCGCGTCCCATCGGCCAAACTTCGCGGATGGAAGTTGTGCTGACGCTCGGCCCGCAATTCCGCGCCCCCAACCTGCGGGAGGCTCTCGAACGCGCGTCGCTCGGCGGCCCGGTGGTCGCGATCACCGCCGGGTGGCAGGAGCGCGAGGCCGAGCTTGGGGCGCTCGAGGAGCACCTCGGAAAACCGGTCCGGGACCTGCGCCTCTACGAGCGGGCCGAGGCCGTGTTCACCCAGGACGGCGAACTGCAGGCCGCCTATCGCTCGCGCCAGAACGACCTGCGGCAACTGCAGGACCTGTACCGGGTGCGGCTCGATCACGCCAAGGCGGCCGCGAGGGAGCTGTTCCAGGCACCGGACGACTCCCCGCTGGTGCGCAAGGCGCGTCGCTCCGCCATCGGCGCGCTGCGGCGCCTGGATGCCGAGCACCTGCGCGAGATCCGCGCGCTGCACGGTCGATTCGAGGCGTCCTGGGGCGCCGGGCAACGTCCCATCCTCGCCCGCCAGCATGCGGACCTCGAGCAGCTGATCGCGGCGGCCGCGGTCGTCTGCATCGCCGGCGGTCACGTTGCGGTGCTGTTGAATCGTCTGCGTCTGTTCGGCCTGGATCGCGCGCTGCGCACCCGGCCGATCGTCGCCTGGTCGGCCGGCGCGATGGCCCTGGCCGAGCGAGTCGTGCTGTTCCACGATCATCCACCGCAAGGCGCAGGCAACGCGGAGCTGTTCGAGGCGGGCCTTGGATTCGTCCGCGACGCCGTGTTCCTGCCGCACGCCGCCACGCGGCTCGCTTCCCGCGATCCGCAGCGCGTCGCGCTGCTCGCCAGGCGCATGGCTCCCGCGCTCTGCTACACGCTCGATGACGGCGATGCGCTGCATTGGCGCCGTGGCCGGCTCACGGCCGCTGCGGGCTCGCAGCGGCTGACTCGCTCCGGCCGATTCGCGCCCGCGGGGTCGGCGTCATGACGCGGCGACCGGGCACAATGGACACGCCACCTCGGACGGCCTCGCTCGACGCGGCCGCCATCGCAGCCGTGAGGCGCTCGCCCATCGTCGATCCCGGCGGCGTGACGTTCGTCTATCACGGCGCCGCGGACGCCGTGAACCTGCGCTGCTGGATCCACGGCCTGCCGGCGAGCCAGCCGTTCGAGCGCGTCGGTGACGGCGACCTGTGGGTGCTCCGGGTCGAGCTGCCGGAAAACTCGCGGATCGAGTACAAGTTCGAGGTCGTGCGCGACGGCCAGGAGGAGTGGATCCTCGATCCGCTCAACCCGCTGCAGGCGGCCGATCCGTTCGGCGCCAATTCCGTCGCGCAGGGCATGGGTTACGTGCGGCCGGAATGGACGGTCGCGGATCCCGCGGCGCGCGCGGGCGTCGTCGACGAGATCGCGGTGCCGAGCCAGGCGCTGGGCGACGATCGCCACGTCGCCGTGTACGTTCCGGCCCGCTTCCGCCGCAACCGCCGTTACCCGCTGCTGGTCGTCCACGACGGCTACGACTACCTGCGCTATGCGAACCTGCAAGCCGTGCTCGACAACCTGATCCACCGGCTGGAGATTCCGCCATTGATCGCGGCGCTGACCCAATCGCCGCACCGCCTCCAGGAGTACGCGGGCCACGATGCCCACTCGCGTTTCGTCGCCGTCGAATTGCCGGAGCGGCTGCAGCATTCGTTCCCGTTGCACGCGAGCCCGGCCGCGCGTGGCCTGATGGGCGCGAGCTTTGGCGCCGTGGCGTCGCTGCACGCCGCATGGCGCCACCCAGGCCGCTTCGGGCGGCTCGTGCTGCAGTCCGGCTCGTTCGCGTTCTCGGACATCGGCCACCACCGCCGCACGCCCACGTTCGACCCGGTCGCCCGCTTCGTCAACGAGTTCCGCCGCCGTCCCGGGCAGCCCGCCGAGCGCATCTACCTCTGCTGCGGCATCTACGAGTCGCTGATCTACGAGAACCGCAGCCTGGTGCCCCTGCTGCGCCACCACGGCATTGAGGTACGCTACGAGGAGGTCCGCGACGGCCACAACTGGGAAAACTGGCGCGACCGGCTGCAGTCGGCGCTCACGTGGCTGTTCCCCGGGCCGCTCTGGATGGTCTACGAATAACAGGCAGGAACGCCCTGCAAGGGACGCGGCGCATGGCCCACATCACCCGGCAAATCGGACTCTCGCTCGGCGCGGACATCTGCTGGCCGATCTGCTTCGAGGCGATCCTGAAGCGGCTCGAACTCGCGATTCCGTGGCGGGGCGACACGCTCGGCTTCGAAGCGAGCCGCGTCACGATCGAGCCCTTCGACCTGCGCCAGCCGGTCCGTTACGACCTCGTGATCGACCGCGTCACGCACTGGTATTACACGAGCCGCGAGTGGATCAAGAAGGCCGTCGTGCTGAACGACACCTACGTGTTCAACAATCCGTGGTCGATCCAGGCCAACGAAAAGCACACGACCTATTGCGCGATGATGCGGCTCGGGCTCAAGGTGCCGGACACCTGGATGCTGCCGCCGAAGGCCTACGAGCAGGCCGCCGACCTGCAGGCCACGCTGTCGCGCTACGCGCGGCATTTCGACCTCGGGCCGATCGGCGCGCAGCTCGGCTATCCGTTGTTCATGAAACCTTACGACGGCGGTGGCTGGGTCGGCGTCTCGAAGGTCGACGACGAGGCTGGGCTGCGCGCCGCGTACGAGGCGAGCGGCACCAAGGTGATGCACCTGCAGTCGGCGGTGATTCCCTACGAATACTTCGTCCGCTGCATCGGCCTCGGGCCGCAGACGCGCGTCGTCAACTACGACCCGGATGCGCCGCTGCACGATCGCTACCGGACGGATCGGGGATTCCTGCCGGCGGAACTGCAGGCCGAGCTCGAGGACATCACGCTGACGATCAACGCGTTCTTCGGCTGGGACTTCAACTCCTGCGAGGCGCTGCTGCGCGGGGGCCAGTGGCATCCGATCGATTTCGCGAACGCGTGCCCGGATTCGCAGGTGACTTCGTTGCACTATCACTTCCCGTGGCTGATCAAGGCGAACCTGCGCTGGGCAATTTTCTGCGCCGCGACACGACGGCGCGTGCGACACAACCTCGACTGGGAGCCGTTCTTCGAGATCGCGGCCGAGGACCTGCCGTACCACCAGAAGCTGCGCCGCTACGCGCTGCTGGCGCGGCAGATTCTCGACGCCGACGGCTTCGGGGAATTCTGCGAGCGGCACCTCGGCCATCTCGACGCGGTCGCCGACGAGTTCTTCGGCACGGAGCAGGCGCGGGACGCCGTGCGGCAGAAGGTGACGGCGCTGTTTCCGGCGCACGAGGTCGACGAGTTCACCGAACTCTTCTACGGGCGCATCCAGCGCTGGCGGCAGGCGGAGGGGCGGGGCTGATGCAACGCGATCGATTCGGCTGGCACACGCATCGCCTGCCCTGCCCTGCGCGCGTCGTCCGCTGGGGCCACTACGGCGCGCCGCTGCTGCTGTTCCCGACCGCAGGCGGCGATTGCGAGGAGGCCGAACGCCAGGGCCTGATCGGCGCGCTCGCCGGGCTGATCGACGCCGGGCGCATCAAGGTCTACTCGATCGACAGCGTGGCCGGCCAGCACTGGATCTCCCGGCAGCACTCCCCGGAGTACTGCTCGCGCGTGCAGAACCTGTTCGACGCATACGTCTACGAGGAGGTCGTGCCGCTGATCCGCAACGACTGCCAGTCGCACGGCATCGAGGTTCTCGCCGCGGGCGCGTCGATCGGCGCATTCAACGCCGTGGCGGCGCTGTGCCGTCATCCGGACGCGTTCCGATGGGCACTCGGCATGAGCGGCACCTACGATCTCTCGAATTATCTCGGCGGCCGCTGGAACGACGATTTCTACTTCTCGTCGCCGCTGCACTTCCTGCCGGGGCTCGGCGCGGGCTGGCAGCTCGACGCGCTGCGGCGGCGCTTCGCGGTGCTGGCCACCGGCTCGGGGCGCTGGGAAGACCCCGGCGAGTCCTGGCGGCTGGCACACGTGCTCGGCTCGAAGGGCATCCCGAACCGTGTCGACGACTGGGGACCAGGCGTGGACCACGACTGGCCCACGTGGCTGCGGATGCTGCCACAGTACCTGAATGAAATTTCCTGAGAGGCCAGGCCATGCAAGACGAGACACCGCGCCCCCTGCACCGTGACCCGTGGCGGGACAACCTGCCGAACTGCCACGTGCATTCCGACTCGCCGCATTTCCACGAGCAGTTGAAGAGCATGCTGGCCGGCCAGGTCGAGATCCTCGAGCCGGGAACGACGGCGGCTCGCGCGGCCGTGCTGGTCGACTGCCGGATGGACGCGAGCGAACTCGCAATTGCACGCGAGCAGTTTCCCGCGCTGCCGATGGTGGGCGTCGTCGCGACCCCGGAAGCCGGCCCGATCATCGAGGCCCTGGCCTGCGGTGCCGATGGCGTCATCGCGCTGACGGACAGCCTGAAGTCCTGGCGCGAGTGCCTGCACGTCGTGCTCGGCGGTGGCCGCTGGCTCGGCGGCCCGGGAATCGAGGTCAGCCTCGAGGCGAAGGAAGCCAGTTACGACATCGCGAAAGGCGAGCGGCACTCCGGGGACGTCACGCTGCGCACCAAGCTCTTCGTGCGCAGTCGCCTGGGCGACAAGTTCCGCCCCTGAGCGCCATCGCTGGCGGCGCGGCCCGTCAACGCTTGCCGAATTTCGCCGGTCGCTTCTCGCGGAACGCAGCCACGCCTTCGGCGAAATCCGCGTTGTCGCCGAGTCGACCCTGGGCCGCGGCTTCGTGTTCCAACTGCTCGGCCAGCGAGGCCGAGCCGGCGAGCGACACCAGTTGACGCACGGCGAGAAACGCATCGCGCGGACCGGCTGCGAGGGCGCCCGCAAGCTCCAGCGCGCGGTCCAGCGTCCGCTCATCGTCCACGCACTCGGCGACCAGGCCGATGCGCTCGGCGACCTCGGCGGGAATCGGCGCGCCCGTGAGCGCGAATGCGCGCGCACGGGCCTCGCCCACGCGCCGGGCAAGAAAGTACGTGGCGCCCATGTCGGGGGCCAGGCCGAGCTTCGGCGCGAACAAAAACGCCAGGCTGGCCGAGCGCGCAGCCACCGTGATGTCACCCATCAACGCGATCGAGGCGCCGGCGCCCGCCGCGACGCCGTTCATTGCGACGACCAGCGGCACCGGCAGCGTGCTCCACGCAATCGCCACCGGGTTGAACTCGCCGCGCAACCGGCCGGCCATGAACTGGCCCATCGACTGTCCGCGCGTCGGCACGCCCTCGGGGTCGGTCAGGTCGGCGCCCGCGCAGAACCCGCGGCCCGCGCCGGTGAGCAGTACGGCGCGCGTCTCGCGATCGCGCTGGATCGCCTCCGCGCAGTCGCGCAGGTCGCGCAGCAAGCCAAGCGACAGGCTGTTGAGCTTGGTGGGGCGATTCAGGACGACTTTCAGCACGTCGCCCGCCCGCTCGCACACCAGGTTGTCGAACTTCATCGCGCTCTCCTCGTCCACCGGCTCGTTTGTCCAGGCCGCCGGCGGTATGATCGCATGAACCGCAACACGGACGGATCACTGCGCGCTGCGCGAGTGAGGTTTCATGATCGTACGATTCTCGACGCGCCTCGGCGCTTTCACGATGCACGGCGACGCGGCGGTGGCGCTGCTGCGGGCCATGGGACACTCGGGCACGGTGCCGGGCGCGATTCTCGCTACGGACCTGCCGGCGGCCCTCGCACAGCTGCGGGCCGCCTTGGCCGCCCATGTGGACGAACCGCCGCCGGAGGACCGGGACGCCTGGGACGATGAGAGCCAGGATGCCGAGAAGCGCGCGCCGCCGATTTCGCTGCGCACGCGCGCCGTGCCGCTGCTCGAGATGATCGAGACGGCGATTGCGCGCGACTCGGACCTGATGTGGGAGCGGAGCTAGCCCGCTTGGCACGCCTTGCGCTGCTGCTCGTGCCGGGCCTCGCGCTGCTGCTGCTCGCGGCGCATTTCTTCCGCGCCGGCCTGGTGCCGTTCGCGGGGCTCAGCGCAGCACTCGTGGTGCTGCTGTTCGTGCGCGCGCCGTGGGCAGCCCGGGTCCTGCAGGCTGCGCTGGCGCTCGGAACACTCGAATGGCTGCGCACGGCCCGGGTATTCGCCGCCGCGCGGGCCGCCGCGGACCAGCCCTATGCGCGGCTCCTCGTCATCATCGGCACCGTGGCGGCGCTCACGGCGCTCGCGGCCTGGACGATCGGCAGCCGGACGGGGCGACGGCATTTCCACAACGATCACCTGGGCGGTCCCTGAGGCGACGAACCGTCGCGCCGGGAGCACGTTTCGCCTCAGTCGGCGACCGCAGGGGTACGGAACTCGACGCGAATTCGGTAATCTATTGGGTTTCCCCTGACCGATCTCGCTGAGGATTCCGATGTCCTTCAAGTCCCTCTTTGCCGCCGCCGGCATCGCGGCCTGCCTCGTTGCCGGAGCCACGCACGCCACCGAAATGAAAGCCGAGACTGCCAACCCATTGCTGGCTCCATGGACCGGCCCGTACGGCGGCGTCCCGCCGTTCGACCAGGCGAAGGTGGAGCACCTGAAGCCCGCGCTCGAAGCCGGCATGGCCGAGAATCTCGCCGAGGTGGACCGCATTGCCGCGAATCAGCAACCCGCGACGTTCGAGAACACGATCGCCGCGCTGGAGCGGACCGGTCGCACGCTCGACCGCGTGGGCACGATCTACGGCATCTTCGCCTCCACGCTGAACGACGACGCCGTGCAGGCCGTCGAGCGCGAGATGGAGCCGAAGCTGGCGGCGTTCTACGACCAGATCACGCAGAACGAGGCGCTGTTCAAGCGCATCGCCGCGGTCTATGAGGCGCGCGAGAAATCGGGCCTCACGCCGGAGCAGCAGCGGCTCGCCTGGCTCTACTACACGAATTTCGTGCTGGCCGGCGCAAAGCTCGACGCCGAGGCGAAGCGGCAGCTCACGGAAATCAACCAGAAGCTCGCGGCGCTGTACACGCAGTTCAGCCAGAACGTGCTGGCCGATGAAAACGAGGGCCAGCTGGTCATCACCGACGCTGCGGATCTCGCCGGCCTGCCGGAGTCCGTCCGCGCGGGCGCAGCCCAGGTTGCCGAATCGCGCGGTAAGAAGGGCCAGTGGGTGATCGCGAACACCCGCTCGAGCGTCGAGCCGTTCCTGACCTATTCCGACCGCCGCGACCTGCGCGAGAAGGTCTGGCGCATGTTCGTCAGCCGCGGCGACAGCGGCGGCGCCACCGACAACAACGCGATCATCAGCCAGATCCTGCAGCTGCGCGCCGAGCGCGCCAGGCTGCTGGGCTTCGAGACGCATGCGCACTGGCGGCTCGAGAACACCATGGCGAAGAACCCCGAGCGCGCAATGGAGCTGATGGAGGCGGTGTGGACGCCGGCCGTGGCCCGAGTGAAGGAAGAGGTGGCCGACATGCAGGCCATCGCCGACAAGGAAGGCGCCGGCCTCAAGATCGAGCCCTGGGACTACCGCTATTACGCGGAGAAGGTGCGCAAGGCGAAGTACGATCTCGACGAGACCGAGATCACGCCCTACATGCAGCTCGAGAACCTGCGCGAGGGCATGTTCTACATGGCGAAGGAGCTGTTCGGCTTCCACTTCAAGCCGGTCGATCCCGCCAAGGGCGTTTCCGTCTACCACCCCGACGTGCGCGTCTGGGAAGTCAACGACGCGGCGGGCCAGCTCGTCGGCCTCTGGTACTTCGATCCGTATGCCCGCAAGGGCAAGCGCTCGGGCGCGTGGATGAATGCCTACCGGACGCAGGAGCGCTTCGACGGCGACGTGCGGACGATCGTCTCGAACAATGCGAACTTCGTGAAGGGCCAGCCCGGCGAACCGGTGCTGGTCAGCTGGAAGGACGCCGAGACGCTGTTCCACGAATTCGGCCACGCGTTGCACGGCCTGAGCTCGAACGTGAACTATCCGTCGGTCTCCGGTACGCGCGTTGCCCGCGACTACGTCGAGTTCCCCTCGCAGGTGCTCGAGCACTGGCTACCGACGCCGGAAATCCTCGATCGATACGCACTGCACTACCAGACCGGCAAGCCGATCCCGAAGGCGCTGGTCGAGAAGATCGAGCGCGCCGACAAGTTCAACCAGGGCTTCGATACCGTCGAGTTCCTGTCGAGTGCGCTGATCGACATGAAGCTGCACCTCGCGGGCGGCGAACCGATCGACCCCGACAAGTTCGAGCGCGAGACGCTGGCCGCGCTCGGCATGCCGTCCGAGATCGTCATGCGGCACCGTACGCCGCAGTTCATGCACGTCTTCGGCAGCGACGGCTATTCCGCCGGCTACTACAGCTACCTGTGGTCCGACACGCTGACCGCGGACGCCTGGGAGGCCTTCACCGAGGCCGGCGGGCCCTGGGACAAGGCCGTGGCCAAGCGGCTGCGCGACCACGTGTTCTCGGTCGGCAACACGATCGACCCGGCCGACGGCTATCGCGCGTTCCGTGGCCGTGATGCCGGCATCGATGCGTTGATGCGCAAGCGCGGGTTCCCGGTGCCGGAGAAGGCCGCCGCTCCAGGGGCGGAGAGTTCGAAGAAATAGCGATCGATAAAAGGGGACATTCTCCTTTTTATTGCGTGCGCGGCTCGCGCAGGCAATAAAAAGGAGAATGTCCCCTATTTATCGATGCCAGCCTGGTCGAGGAGGAACGCATACTCCTCGGCCAGCTCGCGATACCGCTGGAAGCGCCCGGACTTCCCGCCGTGCCCCGCCTCCATGTTCACGCGCAGCAGCAGAGGGTTGGCATCGGTCTTCATCCGGCGCAACCGGGCCACCCACTTGACGGGCTCGAAGTACTGCACCTGGCTGTCCCACAGCCCCGTCGTCACCAGCATCGACGGATACGCTTGCCGCGCGACGTTGTCATAAGGTGAGTACGACAGCATGTACTCGTAGGACTCGCGCTCGCTCGGATCGCCCCACTCGTCGTATTCGTTCGTCGTGAGCGGGATGCTCTCGTCGAGCATCGTGGTCACGACGTCGACGAACGGCACGTGCGCGACCAGGGCCTTGTAGTCCTGCGGCGCGAGGTTCGCGATCGCACCCATCAACAGGCCGCCGGCGCTACCGCCGCGTGCGAAGACACGCGCCGGGTCGGCGTAGCCCTCGCGTACGAGGTGACGCGTCACGTCGACGAAGTCCGTGAAACTATTCTGCTTCTGCAGCAGTCGCCCCGAGTCATACCAGCGGCGACCGAGCTCCTGGCCGCCCCGCACCTGCGCGACGGCATAGACGAACCCGCGGTCGAGCAGCGAGAGGACTGCCGACGAGAACGCCGGATCGCTCGACAGGCCATAGGAGCCATAGCCGTACTGCAGCAGCGGCGCGGTCCCATCCCTGCGGTAATCCCGGACGTGAACGATCGCCACCGGGATCCGCTCGCCGTCCCGGGCCGGAACCCACAGGTACTCGGTGACGTAGCGCGCCGGATCGAACCCGCCCAATACCGGCTCCTGCTTGAGCAGCGTGCGCTCGCCGGTGCGCACGTCGTAGTCATAGGTCGTCGCCGGCGTCGTGAGCGACGTGTAGGTGTAGCGCACCGTATGGCTGGCGACCTCCTCGTTGTCGCCGAGCGCCGCGCGGTATGCGGGCTCGTCGGACGCCAGGTGGAAGTCGTCACCGCCCTGCCAGCGACGGATGCGCACCTTGCGCAGCCCGCCGGAGCGCTCCTCGATCGCCAGGAACTCGCTGAACACGCTGAAGCCGTGCAGGAAGGCGTCGTCGCGGTGCGCGACCAGATCCCGCCACTGCGACCGGTCCGCCACCCCGGTCAACGAGGCTTCCACGATGCGGAAATCGGGCGCCTGCCAGTTGCTGCGCAGGATCCAGCGCCCGTCGAAGTGCTCGGCCTGGTACTCGTGGTCCCGCTCGCGCGGCACGATCACCTGGAATTCGAGCGCTGGATCGGAAGCGTCCGCGAAACGCTGCTCGCTCGACACGGTGCTGTCGGCGTGGATGTAGAGATGCCGGCCATCCTTGCTGCGGCTCACGTCGAGGTAGAAGGCGTCGTCCGGCTCCTCGTAGACCATCGGGTCGGTCGCGGGATCGGTGCCGAGCACGTGCTTGCGAACCCTCCTGCCGAGCAGCGTCTGGGGGTCTTTCTCGATGTAGATCACGGTGCGGCTGTCGGCCGCCCAGGCGACCGACGGCTCGACGTTCTCGATCACGTCGGGCAGCAGTTCGCCGCTCGCGAGGTCCTTGAAACGCAGCGTGTACTGGCGGCGCCCGACCGCGTCTTCGGCATAGGCCAGCAGCCGGTCGTCGGGGCTCACCTCGGACTCCCCGACCTCGTAGAAGTCGCGGCCGCGCGCGAGCTGCTCGAGGTCGAGCAGGATCTCTTCGGGCGCATCGAGCGAGCCCGCGCGTCGCGCGTGCACGGGATAGTCCTGCCCGGCGTCGAAGCGCCGGTAATACCAGTAGCCTCGTTCGCGGTACGGCACGGACGAGTCGTCCTGCTTGATTCGGCCGACGATTTCCGCGTAGAGCTTGTCCTCCAGCGGTCGCGCGTGGGCGAGCATCGCGTCCTTGTAGGCGTTCTCCGCGGCGAGGTGGACCAGCACTGCCGGGTCGGTGCGCGTGTCGTCCCGCAGCCAGTAGTACTCGTCGGTGCGCGTGCCATGCGGCGACTCGACGCTGTACGGCTTGCGCGCAGCGACCGGGGGCAGCCTGTGCTCAGTCATCAGGCCGCCCCACCGATGCGCACCGGATGCGACGGTCGCGCCCCCGGCGCCTGGTAATACGGCAGCATCTTCGGCACCAGCGCGTTGAGCCGGTCCTTGCGCTGGGCATCGCTCGGGTGCGTGCTCAGGAAGGCGGGTGGCGCCTTGCCGCCGCCGACCGCGCCCATCTTCTGCCACAACGTCACGGCGGCGCGCGGGTCGAAGCCGGCCTTCGCGGCGAGCTCGATGCCGATCCGGTCGGCCTCGGTCTCGGCGGTCCGACTGTTCGGCAGGTCGACGGCGAGCTTGGCCGCCGTCGCCGCCAGCACCATCGTCTGGCCCGGCTGGTCGGACAGAATTCCCGCCGCCAGCACGCCCGCCTGGCTGGCCATGGCGACGGACATGCGCTCGGCCGTGTGATTCGCGAGCGCGTGCGCGATCTCGTGGGCCATGACCTGCGCCAGTTCGTCGTCGGTCGGGTCGATCTTCTGGATCAGGCCCGTGTAGATCGCCATGCGGCCACCGGCCATGCACCAGGCGTTGACGGTCTTCGGTTCGTCGATGACCTGCACGCTCCAGTCCCACCTGGCGGTCTCGGGACGCATCTTGATGGCCTGGGCGACGAGCCGTTCCGTGATGACCTCGACACGTCGCAGCAGTCGCGGATCGGTGACGAGCTTGCCCTGCTTCTGGTACTTGCCGATCTCCTGGACGTACGCCTGTCGCGACGCGCTGATGGCCTGCTGCTCGGAGACCAGCATCAGCTGCGTGCGGCCCGTCGGGCTCGTCGCGCAGGAGGTTACGGCTGCCGCGATCAGCATGGCCAGCGAGATTCTTCTCAACATCCTGTCTTCCCTGCCGGGAGCGCCGGCGCAAACGGACCCGAATGATGACCGGTCACGGTAAGCTTGGCCAACGATGCATCAGACCACCAACGAAGCACGGATGTTCCGCGATAGCGCCCGCCGCGTGCGGATCGGCGACCTGGCGTTGAACGCCGCGCAGATCGGCACGGGGCCACCTGTCCTGCTGCTCCATGGCTTTCCGGATTCGTTGCGGCTCTGGGAGGCCGTGGCACCGCGCATCACGGCCGCCGGCTTTCAGGTCATCGCGCCAGACCTGCGCGGCTTCGGCGAATCGGACGCCCCGGTCGGCCGGCGCGAGTACGCGATCGACCGGTTGCTCGGCGATCTCACGGGGCTGCTGCGCACGCTGCAGGTGCAGGGCCCGGTACACGTCGTCGGTCACGACTGGGGGGCGGTGCTCGCCTGGTGCCTTGCGATGTCGCGGCCGGATCTGGTCCGCTCCAGTGTCGTGATTTCTGTGGGCCATCCGCGCGAGTACGGGCTGGCCGGCCTCGAGCAGAAGCGCAAGGGGCTGTATACGATCGGTTGGCAGTTCAGCGGATTCGCCGAGCGCTGGCTCACGCGCCACGACTGTGCGCAGCTGCGACATTGGTTGCGGCAGCACCCCGACGCGGCCAGCTGCGTGCGCGACCTCGCGCGTCCCGGGCGGCTCACCGCCGGGCTCAACTGGTATCGCGCAAACCTGCTGCCCATGCTGCTTCGATCGTGGCCGCAGTGCCCCGTGCCGACGCTCGGGATCTGGAGCAGCGCCGACCATTGCCTCGCGGAAGACCAGATGCAGCGTTCCTCGCGCCGGATGGACGCGCCCTGGCGCCACGAGCGCATCGAAGACGCGGGTCACTGGCTGCCGCTCGAGCAGCCGGGCCGCGTCGCGTCACTGGCGGTCGAGTGGTTCAATGCGGCCGGCTGACTCGAATGAAAGGGGACGCCACCCTTTCATTCCGTGCGGCCGAGCTGGCGGACGATCTGGTCGTGCTGCTGGCGGTAGTCCGGCGAATCCCAGACGCTGGAGTTCAGCGCGCGGAAGGACACGCCGAGCCTGGCAAAGAACTCCCGCGCCTGCTCACGCTCTGTGAAGTCGAACTTGTGCTCGAACGCGCTCCACAGCAGCGCGAGCAGCGCATGCTGGCGCTCGACCGGCGTGGAGACGTCGACCGGGTCGTAGGCGTCCTGCTGCAGGAAGACCCGGTCCACGAGCAGCGCCTTCTGCAGCAGGACGTAGTCCTCGAGGCTGATCCCCTCCTCACCTGCCACCTCCATCATCTGCGCGACCGCATCGCCTCGCCGCAACAGGTCCTGCAATGCCAGGATGCGCGCGTTCCAGGTCACTCCGAAATGCGCTTCGAACCAGGGGCCGAGCTGGTCGCGGTAGCGCGTCCAGGACTGCAGCGGGTCGATCGCCGGATACGCGCGGCGGTAGGCGCGCTCCGCCGACAGCCCGAGGAAGACCTTCGCGGCCCCCAGCGTCGACTGCGTGACCGGCTCCTCGAAGTTGCCGCCGGCCGGCGAAACCGTGCCGATCAGGGTGAGGCTGCCCACGACGCCATCGCGGCGGCGAATGACGCCCGCCCGCTCGTAGATGCTGCGGATGGAGGAATCCAGGTACGCAGGGAACGCTTCATCGCCCGGGATCTCCTCCATGCGGCCGGAGATCTCGCGCATCGCCTGCGCCCAGCGCGAAGTGGAATCCGCGATCGTCAGCACCTGCAGGCCCATGGCGCGGTAGTACTCGGCGATCGTGATGCCGAGGTATATGGACGACTCGCGCGAGACCACCGGCATCGCCGAAGTGTTGCAGATGATGACGGTGCGCTCCATGAGCGGCTGGCCGCTGCGGGGGTCCGCGAGCTGCGGAAACTGCGTGATCAGCTCGACGACCTCGGCCGCGCGCTCCCCACAGGCGATGATGACGACGACATCGACCAGTGAGTATCGCGCGAGCAGGTTCTGCAGCACGGTCTTGCCGGCGCCGAAGGGCCCGGGGATGCAGGCCGTGCCGCCGAGGGCGATCGGAAAGAACGCGTCGATGATGCGGACCCCGGTGAACAACGGCTCCCCGGGATACAGGCGCTCGCTGAGCCGCCGGTCGAGCAGTCCCTGCGCGTACGGGATGCGGACCGGCCACTGCTGCTGCAGAGTCACCGAATGCAGGCCCCTGTCCGCGTCCCGCAGACGCGCGACTTCCGAGCCGACGGTCACGCTGCCCTCGCCGATCCAGGCGACCTCCGCCGGGCCGTGGAAATCCGCGGGCACCATGACGTGGTGCGCGACGGCACCCTCGGGCACGATCCCGAGCGTGTCACCGGCCTGCACCGTCTGGCCGATGGCGACCCGCGCCGTCAGCTTCCAGTTGACGGCGGAATCGAGCGGCTCCGACACGGCGCCGCGCGGCAGGAAGAAACCGTGGCTCTCGGCGAGACTGGCGAGCGGGTTCTGCAGGCCGTCGAACACCTTGCCGAGCAGCCCCGGGCCCAGCGTGGCCGACAGCGGCCGGCCCGTGAGCTCGACCTGGTCCCCCACGCTGACGCCGACGGTGTCCTCGAAGACCTGCAGGTCGGCGAGTCGCCCGCGGATCCGCAGGACCTCGGCCTGCAGGCGCTGCCCGCGGCAGCGGACGAAGGCGACCTCGTTTTTCACCAGCACGTCGTCGGTACCGACGATGATCAGGTTCTCGCGCACGGCCACCACGCGACCCGTTCGTCCGCCTGGGGACGTGGCCTCAGGCGACTGCTGCGAGCTCGCCATGGAGCACCTGTTCGAGGAGCGAGTTGAACCGGGTTGCGGCGTGCGCCGGGTCCATTGAGACCCAGCGATCGAGGATGTCCCACTTGAGCAGGTAGACGATCACGTTGCGCAATGCGTACATGCTGCCACGGTCGATGGCCTCGAGCTGCTCCCAGGCGATCGCCGACACGAGCTGCTCGAGCGCCAGGAAGTCGTCCTGCTCGAGCAGCGCCCGCACCCGGGGCAGCCAGGGCAGCCGGTGAGCGAGCCCGAAGTCTGGATGCGACCAGCGTCGCGAGATCATCACCGCCATGTCAGCGATGCCCCAGGGCGCCGCAGGGGCCGCGGCTTCGCCGTCGTGGCGACGGCGCAGCGCCGCCAGCACCGTGGCCACCTCGAGGCGCGGGCGCACGCAGTCCCTGACGAGCCGCTCCCCCGGCGAATCGCCGAGGCGCTCGAAGCGCTCGACGAGCTGCGCGTCGGTAGCGGCGGAAGCCCCGCGTCGCCACCTCACGAACTCCCACGCGCGGTTCAGCAACTCCGCGTCGTCGCGCGCCAGCATCCCGAGGCGGAGATGCAGGCGCTCGGCGCTGATCGGCAGCGCCCTGGCGCGCGTGAAATGGGGCAATGCAGGCAGGCTCGACAGGAGCATGACCTGCTGCCAGGCGCTAGCCACGGTCGTTCTCCTGGACCAGCCGGCCCTCGAAAAGGGCCCGGAAGCGCGGCAGCAGACGCTCGAGCAGCAGGGCGGCGAGCGTCTCGTCCGTGACGGCGAGCTCGACGCCGCGATCCGCAAGGTGGATGCGCACGCCGGCGCCCGAGTGCTGCTCGGGCACGATGTCGACGCCGCCCTGGAACAGGTCCCTCGCGAGCGTCGCCGCCAGGGCATCGATGGCGCCGGCCGCCTGCGGGTCCTCCGCCCAGGACTCTGCGACCAGCAACTGCGCCCGCTCGGCGGACGGGCCGGCCGCCACCACCCGCCGCAGGGCGTCGACCGCCAGCTCGGTGAGAATCTCCGGCTCGCGCAGGGACGCGGCGACCAGTGCCTGCAGCCGCCGGACGAACGCCCCTTCGAGCTGCTCGCGCAGCTGCAGCACGGCGTCGCGCGCGGCAAGGTCGAGCGCGGCCCGTGCGGACTGTCGTTCCGTCTCGATGGCGGCGTGGCTCCTGCGCGTCCGCTCCTCGGCGTCCCGCCGCGCCTCCTCCAGGAGGCGCGCGGCCTCCGTGCGCGCTGCCGCGACGATCTCCTCGCCTTCGCGTCGCCCGGCGGCCACGCCCTCCTCGCGCAGCCGTTGCACGAGCTCCTGGACACCCGACGACGGGAGCATGGGTTCCGCCATGGCGTCAGGGAATCTGCGCGCTGAACAGCAGGGCGAACGCCAGGACGAAGACCGCGAAGCCTTCGACCAGGGCCGCCGGCGCCAGCGACAACCCGAAGATCTCCGGCTTGTTCTTGCCGGCGTTGATCGCGGCGACGCAGCAGTTGCCCTGGTGGATCGCCGAGAACATCTGCGCCAGTCCCGCGAGCGTCCCGATCGCAAACAGCGCCGGCGCGTTGGCCGCGGTGATGGGACGGTTCAGCGCGAGCATGATCACGACGCCGTAGATGGTCTGCGAGCTCGGCATGGCGGCGATGCCGAGGTAGCGACCGTAGCGGCCCTCCACTTCGACCATGACGCCGCAGGCTGCCTGCCCCGCGCGCGCGCAGCCGATGATGCTGCCCACGGCCGCGATCGCCATGGCGCCGTAGATCCCCAGCCACGCCGCTGCGGTCATCGCAAGGAATTCGTCCAACTTAGTCTCTCCTTCCGCAGGAATGGTGTGAAGGGATGCCCCTCGTCCTCGAGGCTCCAGTGCAGGTACTCGATGAGGTTGAGGCGCAGGCCGTGCACGACGGCACTTGCGACGCACAGTCCCAGGTTCAGCGCGTGGCCGGTGACGATGATCAGCAGTGCGACGAGCTCGCCGAGGCCTCGAACCGGCAGATCGAACGCCGTGCCGAGATCGTTGAACGCGCGCGCGAGCGCAGCGCCCGCAAGGGCAAGCGCAAAGAGCCGCAGGTAACTCAGCACGTCGCTGAACAGTCCAACCACGCGCGTCATTGCGATCAGGCCGTCCACCGCCCGGTTGCGAAAGCCCCGACGCTGACCGGCGAACATCGCGACCGCGGACAGGCCGGCCGCCGCCAGCACCGATCCGGTCGGCGCCGCGGCCGGCATCGTCGCGGAGTCGTGCGTCAGCCAGACGATGCAACCGCCCAGCACCACGGCGAGCCAGCCGAGCGGCACGATCCTGGCGCGCCAGGAGGTCGCGCTGCCGGCGCGCGCCAGGTTCGCGAAGGCGATCTGCAGCACGCCGGCCAGCACCGCCAGCTTGAGCCACGCATCCAGGTCAGAGGTGTCGAACATGACCAGGCGTCCGGGCACGCTGTCCACGGGGACGGTCGTGCCGAAGTAGCTTCCCACGGCAACTCCCCACGCCAGCGCCAGGAGCACCGCGACGAGCGCCAGCCCGCGCAACCGCTTCCCGAGCTCGGAGCGCGCGAGGTGCCGCCAGCCCAGCCCGAGCGCGACCGCGAGCAGCGCGGCATACCCGGCGTCCGACAGCATCAGCGCGAAAAACGCGCAAAAGAACCAGAACACCGAACGCGACGGGTCCCAGGCCGAGTAATTCGGCATGAGAAAGAAAGTCAGCAGGTCCTGGCCGGCCGCATCCAGTCCCCGGTTGGCGAGCTGGGTCGGCGGATCGTCGCCCGGTGCCGGGCGCCTGGCGAGGACCGCGACCGCGCGCTGCATGGCAAGCCGCTGCAGGTCGGCCAGCGCATGCTCCGCCACCCAGGCGTGCAGCACGAAAAGCGGCGCGTCGTCGGCCGCCAGGCGCTGTGCCCGCAGGAACTCCGCCTCGTCGTCGAGGCGGTCGAGCGACGCCGCCAGCAGGTCGCACCAGCGCGTCTCGCGATCGCGCTCCGCCTGCAGCTCGTCGATCTCCACCTGCAGGCTCTCGAGGCGACGACGCAGGTCGGAAAGTCGCCGGCTGCCGGTGTGGGTGCGCGCCACAGGCAGGTCCGCCGGTTCCTCGGGCGAGACGACCACGATGTAGCAGACCTGCTCGTCGCGGTGCACCGCCTGCCAGACCAGGCCGGCCGGTATGCCGGGCAGGAGGCTGTGCGGCACCACGTAGAACCACAGCCGGTGCTCGATGCTCGTCGGGTCCAGCAGCGCGAAGTCGCCCCACGGCTCCAGGTCCCGGATCCGCCGCTCCAGGCGCAGTTGCTCGTCCTGCAGGTCGCGGGTCCGGCGCTTGATTGCGAGCGCGTGCTCCTCGACCGCCCGCGCATCGAACCCCTGGGGATCGTGCACCTGGTGCCAGCGATTGGCCGCGCCGCGCAGGTAGTGCAGCGCCTCCCGGGCCGAGGAGGTGCCGGCCGGACCGACGGAGGCCCCGGCATCGTCCGCGCCACCGGCGCCGAGGAGATGCGCGATGCCGAGGCTCTGCAGGTCGCGCAGCGTCGCGTCCTTCTCCTGCATCAGGCCGCACAGGGTCACCCGGACCAGTGCCACGATGCTCACGCGCCCACCTTGCCGGCCGCGCGGTCCCGTGCGCCACTGTGCGCCTTGGCGATCTTGGCGCGCACGAAGGCGGCCCGTCGCGTGTCAGCGAGCGCGATGTCGATCGAGCGAATGGCGCGCTGCGTACGCGGAATCAGCAGCTTCTCGAGCAGGTTGACGCGCTGGGTCGCGCGCCGCAGGGCGTACTCGAGGGCGGCGACCCGCTGCGCGCCCACCGTGACCGCTGCCCGGGCCTCGACCCCGGCGCGCAGGTGCCGGACGAGACCGTCCACCCAGGCAGGATGCGACAGCCGCCCGTAGGGAGCCGTCTCGAGCTCGACTCGCGCCAGCCACGGCACCGCGATCCCGGCGATCCTCGCGGGTCGCACGTCCACCGCCGTCGCGCGGACGAACCGTTCGAGCGGCAGCCCCGCATCCGCCAGCATCGGTAGTCCGCTGGCGGCCGAGGCGCTGAGCTCACTCAAGCGGGACCGGCCGGCCTCGAGCAGTCGCCGCTCCTCGTACAGGCGACCGGCGATCTGGCGGCGCTTCAGGTCGAGCGACGGGAGCGCGCGCTCGATCGCGACGAGCCGGCGACGCAGCCGGTGCAGTTCGGTCTGGTTCTGGGCCACGCGTGGCATGAGGTCCCCGGGGGCCGTCCTATTGCGGCCTCGCCCAGTACTTCTGGACCAGGCTGGGCCGTATCGCGATCTCGGCCCGGCTGAAGCACTCCGCGAGCGTCGCCCATCCCGTGTCGAGGGCGCGTTCGAGCTCCATGTCCACGTTCAGGTCCATGAAACGAGCGCGGAACAGCTCCGCGAACCGCAGCAAGCGCCGGTCGTAATCGCCCAGTTCGAAGGCCATTGCACGCTTGTGCTCGGCCTGCTGGGCGTCGGCGTAGAGCCGGATGAGCGTATCGGCGAGCGGGCCGTGGTCCTCGCGGGTCACGTGCCCGATGACGTGCTGCTTGAGACGCGACAGCGAGCCGAACGGATCGATCATGCCGTCGTGCAGGTAGAGCTGGCCTTCGGTGATGTAGCCGGTCGTGTCCGGCACCGGATGCGTGACGTCGTTGCCGGGCATGGTGGTGACGGCCAGGATCGTCAGGGAACCTGCTCCCTTGAAGTCGCAGGCCTTTTCGTAGCGCCTCGCGAGTTGCGTGTACAGGTCGCCCAGGTAACCCCGGTTCGCCGGGATGTACTCCATCGAGATGCCGACTTCCTTGAGCGCGTCGGCATAGCTGGTCATGTCGGTGAGCAGGACGAGCACCCGCTTACCCTCGTCCACCGCGAAGCGTTCCGCGACCGCGAGCGCGAGGTCGGGCACCAGCAGCCGCTCGACGACCGGGTCGGAGGCGAGGTTCACGAACATGACCGCACGGTGGAACAGGCCCCGTTCCTCGAAGCTGGTCCGGAAGAAGTGGTAGTCGTCGAACAGCAGTCCGAGACCGGCGAAGACGATCAGGTCGGCGTCCGCCTGGAAGGCGACGCGGGCCAGCAGCGCGTTGGAAGGCTCGCCGGGAACCGTGAAGATCGGGATCTTCTGGCTCTCGACCAGGCAGTTGAACACGTCGATCATCGGGATGCGCGTGCGGATCATGCGACGCGCGTGCACGCGCATGATCGGGTTGACCGGGGGGCCCGCAACCGGCGCGCGCGGCTCGCCCTCGAGGCTCGGCCCGGCATCGATCGTCACGCCGGAGCCACGGAAGATCCGCCCGAGCACGTTGCGCGAACAAGTGACGTCGAGCGGACGGCCGAGAAACTGCACCCGGCAGTCGGTCGCGAGTCCCTTCGTGCCGCCGAAGACCTGCAGCACGACCACGTCGCCGTGCAACTCGACGGCCCGGGCCAGGCTGGGTTCGCGCCCGGCGCTCTCGACGATCGCGAGGTCCCCGAGCGCGACGTCCTGCG
>Ga0316622_100000196_pt1 | contig 31884 bp, 32 predicted proteins | sample OWC_Aug_OW2_C1_D_FD_207646 | JGI IMG/M metagenome (GOLD analysis project Ga0316622, IMG submission 207646) | Wetland soil microbial communities from Old Woman Creek delta, Ohio, United States - OWC_Aug_OW2_C1_D5_C | ecosystem: Environmental > Terrestrial > Soil > Wetlands | place: USA: Ohio... | reverse complement strand
GTAGCCACGGTCGCCGGTCGCTACTACGCGATGGACCGCGACGGGCGGTGGGACCGGACCGAGAAGGCCTGGCACGCCATCGTCCGCTGCGAGGGTCGGCGCGCGCCATCGGCACGCGCCGCGATCGAGGCCGCCTATGCCGCCGGCGAGGGCGACGAGTTCATCGTCCCCACCGTGGTGCAGGGGGCCGTGCTGATGCGCGGCGCCGATGAGGTCATCTTCTTCAACTTCCGGAAGGACCGCCCGCGGCAGATCATCACCGCCCTGTTCCAGGATGACCTCGAGCACTTCGATCGGGGGGAGTTCGAACCGGTGCGGGTGACCTGCATGATGGAGTACGACCCGTGGTACGGGCTGCCCGTCGCCTTCGATCACGACCGCCCCGTGATCACCCTGGCGCAAATGCTGAGCGAGGCGGGTCTCAAACAGCTCCACTGCGCGGAGACCGAAAAGGCCGCGCACGTGACGTACTTCTTCAACGGTGGGCGTGGGGATGCGTTCGTGGGCGAGGACCGGGTCATCATCCCGTCGCCCAAGGTCGCGACCTACGACCTGAAACCGGAGATGAGCGCGCCCGAGGTCGCCGACGCCGTGGTGAAGGCGATCGGCTCGGGGCGCTACGCCTTCATTTTGGTGAACTTCGCCAACGGCGACATGGTCGGCCACACCGCGGTGCGTGAGGCCGTGCTGCAGGCCGTCGAGACCCTCGACCGGGAGGTCGGAAGGGTGCTCGACGCCGCCCTCGCGGCGGGCTTCTCGGTGGTCCTGACCTCCGACCACGGCAACTGCGACGAGCTCGTCGACCCGGCGACAGGGACTCCGCAGACCCAGCACTCGGTCTACCCCGTGCCGTGCCTGGTGGCCGACAGCACCACCTGGCGCCTGCGCACCGGCGCCGGGATCTCCTGCATCGCCCCGACCGTGCTCCACCTCCTAGGGTTGCGCAAGCCCCCCGGCATGGCGGCCGAGTCGATTCTGCTGCAGCCCGTGCGCACCTGACCGACCGAACGCACCCAGCGTGTGCAAGGAGACCAGTCGTCCGCGCGCGGGTCGCGGGGCCGCGCCCTGGACCCGGCGCAAGGTAGGCACGGGGATTTCTTCGCAAGCTCTGCCGCCTGGCCCGGCGGGACGGGACAGTCGGCAAGGTAAGGCCGGCCTAACCGCTCGGGAGTCCTGGCGGGGGGTGGCGCTCGGCCTCCGCCCGGCGGAGGAGGTCCTCGGCCTCGGCGGCGGTGAGCGTGCGCCCTGGCCACGGGATGAGCCCCGGCACACGGCGCCGGTAGGCCTCGTACGCGCCGCCGTGGTAGAGCGCGAGCTTGCGCTCTTCCAGACGTGACCCGATGAACAGGTACAGGGTGACCGCGACCGCGCTCACGAGTCTCGCCGCGTCCATGTCGAGGGTCCAGACGATTACGAGCCCCAGGGCGTACCAAGGGTGCCGCACGTAGCGGTGCAGGGGCGAGAGGTGCAGGCTCTCCCGGTCCAGCACCCCCCGGTCGTGCTCGCGCCACTGGCGTAGGCCAAGGAACTCGCCCCCGTCGTACCAGCGCATCGACCAGAGGTATCCCCCGATGGCGAGGACGGCGAGGCCGGAGGAGATCAGGGCCCAGGGGCCCTCCCAGCTCCATAGCCAAGGGCCCCGCAGGGCGTGCATCAGGGCAAGCACCGGCAGGAGCAGGAGGACCGCCAGGCCGTTGAAGGCCAGCCGATAGCCGGGGAGCAAGGCCGGACGGCGGCGGGCGATCCAGCGCTTCACGGCCAGTGAGGCGAGCGCCGAGTGAGCGGCAAAATACACGAGCCAGGCGAGGCCCAAGAGGACCAGGGCGGTCGGCGCGGGGTGGTGCATGGGCATGGGGGCGACCGTTAGACGGGGACCGAGTATACGCGGGCAACGGCGTGGGCTGGTCGGGAGCTCGCTGGCCCCAGTCCATGACCTGGCTCAAAAAAGTGCCGAGGTCGCCTCCTGTACGATTAGCTCTGACTAATATAATTCGGCGCTAAACGGATTGGCCGGCCAGGGTGCCGCACCGTGGCATGAGAATGCGCCTGACTCTGCTTGCGATGCCAGACAGGAGAGAGCCAATGACGCAGAAGTTACTCGCAGGGGTCGCCCTAGCGGCGGCGCTGCTGGGTGGTGGCCTCGCCGTGACCGTGGTGGCGGAAGGGACCTCCGTACCCGCGGCGGCGACGCCCGACGCCCCGACTGCTCAGTCCGCCGCCCCGGTGTCCGCTGCGGCCCCGGCGCTCGCCACGAGCCCGGGCGGCGAGGGTGCGGCTGCGGACCCCACCGAGGGGGTCTCGACGGCCGCTGCAGGTACCACTCGGGAGGGCCCGGACGGGGCGATGGAGGCCCGGCGCAAGGCCTATGAGGAGCGGCTTGAGCAGCTGCTCGGTGGCCGCGCGCCTCGGCCCGAGCGGCCGGTCGCGCCCGAGGGGGTACCCTCGCGCCAGGACATCGACCGTTATGTCGAGAAGCGGCGCCAGGAAGTAGACGCTCAGCTCCGCGCGACCGACCCCTGGGGTCAGTACCGCCGCGACTGGCGGGAGGGTTGGCGCCAGCACCGTCGGGACGCCCGCGACCTGTTGCGGGCGGCACCGGGTTTCCCGGCCTACCCCTGGGGTCCGGTCGCCCCCTACTACGGATCCGCCTGGGGCGAGCCACTGACGCCCACCGTGCCGAGCCGCGAGGCAATGGACGAGTTCTTCCAGCGCCAGCACCAGGCGATCGAGCTTCAGCACCGCCAACTCGGTCCGTGGACCCCTTACACCGGCGCGTTTCCGGGCGGTCGGGGTCCCCTGGAGGAGCGGATGCTGCTCCAGAACCCGTGGGTTCCGTCCGTGACGCACCCCTGAGGGCGCGGGGCTGCATACCCCAGATCGACTCGACATCCTGGGGCGGCGGGGTCGGGACACCCCGACTTCGCCGTGCCCGCGGGTCCCGGCAGCCTGTGCCTGCCGAGACAGCGCGTGGGTGGCCCTCGTTATCCTGCTCAGCCTGCCGTTCGCCGCGGGGCCGGATGGCTTCGATCGAGAGCGGGCGGCCATGGTGCGGGAGGTCGAGGCCATGGTCGCCGAGACGGCCGCCGAGACCGGGCGTCCGCACCTCGACCCGCGGGTGCTGGCGGCCCTGGGGCGGGTGCCGCGGCACGAGTTTGTGCCACCTCGGATTGCGGGCCAGGCCTACGCGAACCACCCACTGCCGATTGGGCACGGGCAGACGATCTCCCAGCCGTACATTGTGGCACTCATGACCGACCTGCTCGCAGTCGGTCCCCAGGCAAGGGTCCTGGAGATCGGGACGGGGTCGGGGTACCAGGCCGCCGTGCTGGGGGAGGTCGCAGGCGAGGTATACACGGTCGAGATCGTGGAGCCGCTCGCGCGGGAGGCCGCGGCGCGGCTTAGCCGCCTTGGTTACCGCAACGTCGTGACACGGGCTGGCGACGGGTACGCCGGCTGGCCCGAGCGTGCCCCGTTCGACGCGGTCCTGGTGACGGCGGCCCCCGACCACGTCCCTCCGGCCCTTGTCGACCAGCTCAAGCCTGGGGGACGTCTCGTCCTGCCCCTTGGCGAGGCGGGTGGGACCCAGTCACTGATGGTCGTCGAGAAGGGCATGGACGGCAGCGTGACCCGCCGCACGGTCCTGCCGGTGCGGTTCGTGCCGCTCACGCGCGAGCCCTAGGTCGAAGGCGCCTGGCGCGGTGCTGGCGCCTGGCCCCGCACGGGCCCCTCCCATGCCCTGTGCTATAGTCCCGGCTCATGTTGCTCGAGGTGCCTCGACTGGTCTTGAACGGCTGCCAGCCGCGCAGCCTAGCGAGCCTGCTCGACCTCCAGGAGTGCAGCTACCGCCGGTTAAGCCGGCTCGCGCCCGACATCACGGGCGCGCAGGGGACCCTGGTCTCCCGGGTAGCGGGTTCCCTGGATCTCTACCTCAGCGTGGTGGAACGTCATCCGTACACGACGACTATCGCGTTGACCTACCGCTTCCCGGATTCCGGCGGGTGGGTGGCCGAGCCTAACGTGGTCGCGCGGCTCTACCACGACGCACGCCTGCTCGAGGCGGTCAGCCACAGCCGTAGGCACGCGCCCTATGCGACCCGCTGTCACCGCCGACCGGTGCCGACGGAGCTCGAGGCCAAGTGGGAATTAAACAGATTCCTGCAGCGCTGGCTCGGCTACTGCCTGCACCAGGGGCATCTCTTCCTGCGATACACGGAGGCGCCCGCCCTAGCGGCCGCCACGGCGGCCGGGGTGAGTGCCCCCGGCTGAGGGGGGTCAGTCGCGGCCGGGGCCCTCAGCTGGCGCCGGGGCCGATTGCGGCGGCGCGCAGCAGCCCGACGATGGTTTTCACATCTCGAAGTTGGCCCGCGCGCGCCTCACGCACGGCCTCTTCGAAGGGCCACCAGTGCACCTCGAGGTACTCGTCGGCCTCGGTCTTCTGCGGGACGGGCGATAGCTCAGTGGCGAGAAAGAGATGCAGGACCTCATCGCAGAAGCCCGGGCAGGTCACAATCGCGCCGAGCGGTTGCCAGCGGCCCGCCTCGAGTCCGGCCTCCTCGGCGAGCTCACGGCGCGCGGTGACGAACGGGTCTTCCGGGGCGTCGATCTTGCCGGCGGGTAGCTCCCACAGCCAGTCTTCGAAGGGGGCCCTGAACTGGCGCAGCAGGCACACCTGGCCGGCCGCGTCCACCGCCACCACCGCCGCTCCTCCGGGGTGGCGAGCCACCTCGATCTCCATGATCCGACCGTCGGGCTGACGAACCGACTCGACCCCGAAGTCAACCACCCGCCCCCGGTAGAGGCTCGTGCGGGTGAGCGGCAAGGGGCTTAGGCGCCCTGGCGGGCCTGTTGCTTGGCGACCTGCTCGCGCACCACGTTCATGTCCAGGGCCTGGGCCTTATTGACCAGGTCCTCGAGCGCGGAGGCTGGCAGGGCCCCCGGTTGGGAGAAGATGATGATCTGGTCCCGGAAGATCATGAGCGTTGGGATCGAGCGGATGCCGAACATGCGGGCGAGTTCCTGCTCCCTCTCCGTGTTGACCTTACCGAAGACTGCATCGGGGTACCGCTCCGAGATGTCGTCGTAGATGGGGGCGAACATCCGGCAAGGGCCACACCATTCGGCCCAAAAGTCCACCAGGACCATCCCGTTGTTGTCGATCGTCTGCTTGAAGTTGTCTCGGGTCAGCTCGACGGTAGCCACGATTGCCTCCGGATCTGCGGCCGGCGAGGACCCCGGTCCGCTAAGTGAGGCCAGAAGTATACCCCCAACGGCCCGGCCTCGGCAGAGCCCCAGCGCGGGGCCCCCGCGAGGGCGCCCTGGAGCTTCCACGGCCGGCGTAGAGGGTACGCGACGGGCCTCCGCCGTATACTTCGGGTCGAGACGACCCACGCGACGCAAGCCGATGAAGGCACCCGACATCCAGACCGCCGTCCCCGTGCGCCGCTACGCCCTCGGTGACTACACCGCGGTGGTCCTGCATGACATCAAGACGCGAGAGGAAAGGATCTACCGCTTCATCCTCGCCCTGGTCCCCTTTGGTGAGCCGGCGCCGGTGCTCTTCATCACCGCCGAGGCGACCGACGAGGCACCGGATCGCGGGGACACGATCATCCGGGTCATCGCCGAGAGCGGGGAACGGGCCTTCGGGCCGGACGCGCGCTGGCGTGACCTCGATCAGTTCATCGAGGACGCCCTGTTGATGGCGCGAAAGGTCCTGCGCATGGAGGGCGAGGAGCACCGCAGGCTGCAGTAACGGGTCGATACCCCGTGGCTCGCCTGCTAGGAAGACCTGCCGGTGGATGAGTTAGCCCGTCTCCTGGAGGTGATGGCACGGCTGCGCGACCCGGAGGGCGGTTGTCCGTGGGACCTGGAGCAGACCTTCGCAAGCCTCACCCGGTATACGGTGGAGGAGGCTTACGAGGTGGCGGACGCGGTCCAGGGCGGCGACCCCGGGGCGCTGCGAGACGAGCTCGGTGACCTCTTGTTCCAGGTCGTGTTCCACGCGCGCATCGCCCAGGAACAGGGGCTCTTCGATTTCGCCGACGTCGCCCGTTCCATCGCGGACAAGCTCGTCCGGCGCCACCCGCACGTATTTCTCGGCCAGTCGGTGGAGTCGGCGCAGGCCTTGCGCGAGGCCTGGGAGGCCCACAAGGCGGCCGAGCGACGGGGGAGGCTACCGCCCGGCACCCAGCCAAGCCACATGGACGGCGTCAGCCTGGCCCTGCCTGCCCTGGTCAGGGCGACCAAGCTTCAGCACCGAGCTGCAGCGGTCGGCTTCGACTGGCCCGATGCCGCCGGCGTGCTCGAGAAGGTGCGGGAGGAGCTCGAGGAGCTGAGGGCGGCACTTGCCTCAGGGGAGCCCCCGGAGCGCCAAGAGGCGGAGCTCGGCGATCTGCTTTTCTCGTGCGTGAACCTTGCGCGCCACCTCCAGGCGGACGCAGAGACCACCCTGCGTCACGCGAGCGCTAGATTCGAGGCCCGCTTCCGGCGGGTGGAAGAGCTCCTGGCGCAGGACGGCAAGTCGATCCCGGCCGCGTCGCTGGCGGAGATGGATGCGGCCTGGGAACGCGTCAAGGACGAGGAAGGTCCCACGGGCCCCTGACCCTTCACCTGACAGGGGAAGGGTTGGGGTGGCAGTGCCTGGCGGGTCAGCGCCCCGGGCCGGGGAGAGAATCCCCGTACGGTGGGCGCAAGGATTTCTTCGCCCACCCTCATGGCTGCTGGGCGGCTGGCTTAGCCGAGGTGTCCTCGGACGGGGAATCGTCCTCAAGTGGCTCGTCGTCGAAGGGCACGGGCGGGGGGTTGCCGTCAAATACCTGATAGCGCCGGCGCTGCAGGTAGGCGTCCCGCACGAAGACGTACTCGTCGAGGGCCGCGGTCTCGGCGATGCGGGTGACGCTCAGCAGGTCGGCCCGGCCGTCGATCGCCTTCACACCGAGCAGGGTGTTGCGCAAGGCGACGTCGTCGGTCGAGAGAGGGGAAACGGCCCAGTCCGCGCCGCGCCCAACGGTGTCGCGTATGGTGGAGGGGCCGAGGAACGGCAGCATGAGGTAGGGCCCCTGCCCCAGTCCCCAGTACCCGAGGGTCTGGCCGAAGTCCTCGTCGTGCTTCTCCAAGCCGTGGAACGTTGCCACGTCGAAGATGCCGAGGAGGCCGAAGGTCGTGTTCATCACCAGGCGGCCCAAGTCCGCAATGGCCTGCTCGACCTTGAGCTGGAAGACGTCATTCAGGATCACGACCACCTCACTCGCGTTGCCGAAGACGTTCGTGACCGCGCGGTCGACCGGCTCTGGCGTCAAGCGCTGGTAGAGCTCGGCGGCGGGCTTCAGCAACGCGTCGTCGATGGTCTTGTTGAAGCGGAAGGTCACGCGATTGAGGTCCTCCCACGGGTCCTCGGGCTCGCGCAGGCCGGCGGTGCTGGCGCAGCCGGCGGTGGAGACGAGCAGGGCAAGACTGAGAGCACGGGCGAGGTGGCGTGAGCCGCGTTGAAGGGGCATCGTAACGCTAACCTCCTGTTATTGCTTGCATTCTACGCCTGCCACGGGGCCAGGCTGAGGCACAAATGGGAAACCGGCTAGCAGGGCGAGGCAGCGCGGGCGCTTGGCGGCTCGGCAGCGGGGTGCCCCGCTCCGAGTCGTGGTGATTATCGGCCGCACCGGCCATAGATTGAAAGGGGACGAAGGGTGCCGCGCAAGCTGGACGCTTACGCTTGTGGAACGACCCCGCCTCTGGTGCTAGAGTACTCACGGCAATCACAAGGCCAGCGGGATCCTGTCAGGTCTTGCGTTAGCCTTCGTTTTCCTGCCCTAGGGAGGTGTGAGAACCATGGTAAAGAAGCTGATCGGTGTGGGGATGCTTGGGTTGGCCCTGAGCCTGACTGCGGGTTGTGCGACCACCGCGCAGGTCGAGGAGGCGAAGGCGATGGCGCAGGATGCCAAGAAGGCCGCCGCCGACGCCCAGGCGTCCGCCGCGAAGGCCAACGCATGCTGCAACGAGACCAACGCGAAGATCGATCGGATGTTCGAGAAGTCGATGCGCAAGTAGACCGGGCGCGCGCTCGCTAGCGCGCAGATCGGTTAGCCTGGGAACCCCGCTGTGGCGGGGTTTCCTTTTTGGCCGTCTGGGCGACGGCCTTCGCCGGCGTTGCGGCAGTGACCGCGGCCTTGCGCGGCTGTGCCTTGCCGACTGTGGCCGGAGCCTTCCGGGACGGACGGGCAGGCGCCCCCTTCACGCGGGCCTCGCTCTTGAGCGTCGGCTGGGGCTGTGGCTCCTCGGCCTGCCGTACCCTTTGCTCCGGGGGCAGGCGTGGTCCGATCGCCACCGGCATGCCGGTCGGATCGAGCACCTCGGCCTCTGCCCGTCTCCAATCGATCGGATAGTCCGGGTAGGCGCGCGTCGCCTCCATAACCACCGGCACCATCTCGGCGAGGTGATTGACCGCGCCGTCCCGGTTCTCCCCGAACGGCGGATAGGCCTCCAGATAGAGCACCCCGTCGCTCCAGCCGGCCTTGTACGGCTGGTCCACCAGGTGCACGGCGGTACCCACCGGGACCTGTTGGAACAGGAGCTCGACGTCTTCGGGATAAAGTCGGATGCAGCCGTGGGTGACGCGCATCCCGATCCCGTAGGGCTTGTTGGTGCCGTGGATGAGGTAACCCGACACCCCGAGATAGAGCGCGTGTCGGCCCAGGGGATTCTCGTCTCCTGGCCCGATCGAGTCCGGCAGGATGTCGCCGTCGAGTGCGTGCTCGCGCTTGATCGACGCGGGCGGGGTCCAGACCGGGTCAGTCTGCTTGCGCACGATCGAGGTCGTGCCGAGCGGTGTGCGCCAGTCCACCCTTCCCACGCTGATCGGGTAGGTCACCACGGTGCGCGCCTCATCGGAGCTTGCGCGAGGGAAGTAGTACAGTCGCAGCTCGGCGACGTTGAGGACGATGCCGTTGCGAGGGGCGTTCGGCAACACGTGCCGATCCGGGATGGTGACCTTAGTGCCTTCTCGGGGGAGCCAGGGGTCGACCCCGCGGTTGGCCATGACGATCTCCTCATAGCCGACACCGTGGGCGCGTGCCAGGTCAGAAAGGGTGTCCGCCTGTCGCGCGATGACGTGGCTGGTGCGCCCGATGACGTCCTCCCCCCAGACGAAGGTGTACTGGTTTGCCGAGGCTGGTGAGGTCACCCCTGTCGAAATCGCAAGGAAACACAGGGCGAGACCGGCGCGGCGTGTGGACATGTGGAAGCGGTGACCTTCGACCTGGCGCTGACCCATTGCGCAGTTTACCGTTCTCTTGACTCCATCAGGAGACCACGGTGTGGCCGCTTGGTTTCCACGTTATACGGGAGACCTCGAACGGGGCCGTGCTGAACGACCTGGTTGCGCGGCCGGCCGGTACACCCCAGGACTTTCCTGGGTGGCAGGGGCCGTTCCTCGTCACCCTGCGCTCGAGCCTCGAGATCCCGGACGGGTCGGTCGCGGCCCTGGGGCAGTCCGGGCACCGCTTCTCACCGCACCGCACCGACCAGCTCCGGGACTGGCGCGAAGGTCGAACCCATCCCTGGGGGTGGGGCGGTCCCCCGCCGGGGTTCGAGCGGGGGCGGCTCACCCTGGTGCCTGCCTGGGGGGGGCGGTGACCTGCGCCCCTGCCAAGGGCGACATGCCGGCAACTAGGTGCTTGGGCAAGGTCCCCGCGGTGCTCGAGGGGCAGGGGATCTAGCGGTTCTACTCTCGACGTGCCCCGGGGGCGCGGCGGTATGCTTACGCGCCGCCGGAAAAGGGTGCTTGGGCCCCTCCGGCAGTGGACTCGCATGGAAAGGCTTACGAAGCGCAGGCCAGGATGGCCGAAGGGGGAAAGATGATCAGGGTCCTGTTGGTGGATGACCATGCCCTGGTGCGCACCGGGATCAGGCGCGTGCTCGAAGACGAGCCGGACATCGTGGTGGTGGGCGAGGCGTCCACCGGGGAGGAGGCGCTGGCGCTACTCGATGAGACCCGGCCGCAGGTGGTGGTGATGGACGTCAGCATGCCGGGGATGGGGGGTCTCGAGGCGACCCACAGATTGCTGCGCCGCGACCCGGACCTGCGGGTCGTGGTCGTTACCGTGCATGGCGCCGGCCCTTTCCCGCGTCGATTCATGGAGTCCGGGGCGCTCGGCTACCTGCACAAGGGCTGTAGCGCGGAGGAGTGCCGGCGCGGGGTACGACTCGCCGCCCACGGTCAGGTCTACATCAGCCAGGAGGTCGCTCAGAACCTGGCATTCGCGCGTGGCGGTCCAGCCGACGCCTTCACCGACCTGAGCGAGCAGGAATTCGAGGTCATGCTGAGGACCGCCCGGGGATACTCCACGGGGGAAACCGCGCGCGCCCTGTTCCTCAGCCCCAAGACGGTTGCGACCTACCGCAGCCGTATCTTCCGCAAGCTAGGCGTCCGGGGGGTCGTCGACCTGGCCCACCTCGCCGTGAGTCACGCGATGATCGACCCGGACCAGGCGCGCGGTGGCCTCCAACTCCGCGACACGGGGCTGAGTCGCCCCCAGAGACGCCGGGCGACGCGACGGCGGACGGGGTGACGCGCGGCCACCGGGTCCGCACGCCGCGTGCGGGGCGAGTGGCGGTCCGAGGCGTGAGGCGGGGGCGGGGGGAGGCCGGGACGGCCCCACCGTCCCCGATGGGGGGCGCCGGTGGCGAGGAGGCCCGCTCTGACCCGCAGCGGACGGTTCGCACTCTGCCGGCGAGGCCCGGCGTGTACCGCCTGCTCGACGGCCAGGGGAATCTCCTCTACGTCGGCAAGGCCCGCAGCCTGCGCAAGCGGGTCGCGAGCTATTTCCGGCCCGCCGAGCAGCTGACCCCCAAGACCCGCGCCCTTGCGGCTCAGGTCGCCGCGGTAGAGGTGACGCTCACCCGCACCGAGGGTGAGGCACTGCTTCTCGAAAGCAACCTGATCAAGGCCTACCGGCCCCGATACAACGTCGTCCTGCGCGACGACAAGAGCTACCCCTACATCTACGTCTCCACCGAGCACTCCTTCCCGCGGCTCGCCCTGCACCGGGGGGCGCGGACCGGTGCGGGGCGCTACCTGGGGCCTTATCCGAGCGCGGGCGCCGTGCGCGAGACCCTCGGCCTGCTGCAGAAGCTATTTCAGGTTCGCCAGTGCGAGGACGGCTTTTTTCGCAACCGTTCGCGACCATGCCTGCAGCACCAGATCGGGCGGTGCACGGCCCCTTGCGTGGGTCTCGTGGGTGAGGCGGCGTACCGGGAGGATGTGCGTCATGCCCTTATGTTCCTCGAGGGGCAGACCGCCGAGGTCATCGATGAGCTGGTCAAGCGCATGGAAGATGCCTCCCGTGCCCTGGAGTTTGAGCGCGCCGCCCGGTACCGGGATCAGATCGCGCAGCTGCGGCGGGTAGCCGAAGAGCAGTACGCGACCGTCGGCGCGGCCGACCTGGACGTGATCGCGGTCGCCTCTCGGCTCGGTGTCACCTGCGTGCAGGTGTTCGTGGTGCGCAGCGGCCGCAACCTCGGCAACCGTACCTTTTTTCCCCAGCAGGAGGTCCCGCTCGAGGAGTCGACCGTGCTCCGGGCGTTTCTACTCCAGTACTACCTCGCCGCCGATGAGGAGCGAGACCTGCCGCAGGAGGTGATTCTGAGTCACGACGTCGAGGACCGGGAGCTGCTGGCAGGGGTCCTCGGGGAGCGGGCGCGCCGGCCGGTCGCGGTCAAGGCCAGCGTCCGCGCCGAGCGGGCGAAGTGGGTGGCGATGGCCCTTGAGAACGCCCACGCCGCCCTCGAGCAGCGGCTCGCGGCGAGCGGTGGGCTGCGTGCGCGGCTCGACGCGGTACGCGAGGTGCTCGGCCTGCAGGATCCCATCTCCCGGGTAGAGTGCTTCGACGTGAGCCACAGCCATGGCGAACTGCCCGTGGCCTCGTGCGTTGCCCTGGGGCCAGACGGATTCAGGAAGTCGGATTACCGACGCTTCAACATTCGCGGGGTCGCCCCCGGTGACGACTACGCGGCCATGCGCCAGGCGCTGAAGCGGCGCTACGCCCGGCTCAGGCTGGACGAGGTGCGGCTCCCGGAGGTGGTTCTGATCGACGGCGGGGCGGGGCAGCTCCACGAGGCGGCTCGGGTCTTCGACGAGCTGCAGATCGAGGGGGTGACGATCGCTGGGGTCGCTAAGGGGGCGACGCGACGCCCGGGGCTCGAGAGCCTTTTCTTGCTGGGCCGTAGCGAGCCTCTTATACTGCCCAGTGATTCACCGGCGCTTCACCTGATCCAGCAGGTCCGTGACGAGGCCCACCGCTTCGCGATCAGCGCGCACCGCCAGCGCCGCGCCGGTCAGCGCCGTGCCTCTGTGATCGAGGGGGTGCCGGGGATTGGTCCCAAGCGGCGGCGGCGGTTACTCACCCAGTTCGGGGGTCTGCAGGGCCTGCAGCGCGCCGGGATAGAGGACTTGGCCAAGGTGCCCGGCATCAGCGAGCAGCTCGCACGAGCCCTCTACGAGGCGCTGCACTGCGACCGATGAATCTGCCGAACAGCATCACTTTCTTTCGCATCTCCCTCATCCCCATCTTTGTCGCGGTCTTCTACCTACCCTTTTCCTGGAGCCACGCCCTCACGGCAGTGCTCTTCGCTCTAGCGGGGGCGAGCGACTGGCTGGACGGCTATCTAGCCCGACGGCTTGGGCAGACGTCCGCCTTCGGCGCCTTCCTCGACCCGGTTGCGGACAAGCTCATGGTCGCGGTGGCCCTGGTTCTGTTGGTCGAGAGGGATCCTCGACCCTCGCTCGCCATTCCGGCGGCGGTCATCATCGGCCGGGAGATCGCCATCTCCGCGCTGCGGGAGTGGATGGCCGAGCTCGGCAAGCGCACACGGGTCGCGGTGAGCTACGTCGGGAAGGTGAAGACAACCGCCCAGATGCTGGCGCTGGTCCTGATGCTCTACCACGAGCCGCTCCTCGGCCTGCCGACCTACCCGCTCGGCTTCGGGCTGCTCTACGTTGCCGCCCTGCTCACCCTCTGGTCGATGATTGTGTACCTGCGCTCGGCCTGGCCGCTGCTGCAGGTTGGGTTCCAGCCCGCGCGCTCGGTCATTAGAGGGGACGGCTCTCCCAGCGAGCCCGAGACTTGACAGGTCGGGGGTCCACGCTACAATCCGAGCTTGCGCCGTGAGCGCCCCGAGCGGGAATAGCTCAGTTGGTAGAGCACAACCTTGCCAAGGTTGGGGTCGCGAGTTCGAGTCTCGTTTCCCGCTCCAATCGCATTACATAGCAGGTCGCACCAGCGCCCCACAGCGGGCGCCCTCAGGCTGAGTGGCAGAGTGGTCATGCAGCGGCCTGCAAAGCCGTGTACGTCGGTTCGATTCCGGCCTCAGCCTCCACTTCCTGGGCAACCGCGGCCATGTTCCGCAGTGCACTGGTCCGACCGGCGCGACGGGCGGGATCCGTCCCGGCTTGCCGGCTGCCTCGCCCGGGTGGCGGAATCGGTAGACGCAAGGGACTTAAAATCCCTCGGCCTCGGCCATGCGGGTTCGAGTCCCGCCCCGGGCACACCTGCACAGGGGTCTCCCTTCGAGGTAGGCTTGGTCGCGTAACGGCTGGCTGGTCGACACCGAGCTCGCGCAGCAGCGACGGACGGACGGAGTAGTCGAGGTGCCCATCTACGAGTTCTACTGTCAGGACTGTCACACGGTTTTCAGTTTCTTCTCGCGACGCGTAGACACCGAGAAGCGGCCCGGGTGCCCGCGCTGTGCCCGGCCTGACCTCGAGCGCCGGATGTCCCTCTTCGCGATCTCGAAGGGGCGCAGTCGGGAGTCGGGGGAGGAGGATCTGTCAGGGGTCGACGACGAGCGCATGGAACGTGCGATGGAGAGCATGGCCGCCGAGCTTGAGCACGTCGATGAGAACGACCCGGTGGTCATGGGCAGGATGATGCGCCGGCTCTTTGACGCGGCCGGTATGAAGATGGGGCCGGGCATGGAGGAGGCCCTGCGGCGCATGGAGGCGGGTGAGGACCCTGACCAGGTGGAGGCGGAGCTTGGCGATGCGCTCGAGGCCGAGGACCCCCTCCAGTCAAGGCCGAAGGTGAAGGGCAGGCTCGAAGACCTTCGCCGGCGGCTCCTCCCGCCGCAGGTGGACCCCAACCTCTACGAAATGTGACCCCCGACGGAGCCGGAGATGAAGAGCTACCGCAAGGAGCTGTGGTTCAGCACACCCACTCGCGTGGCCTTCGTGAATATCACGCGCGAGGTCGAAGAGTGTCTACGCGAGAGCGGGGTCACCGAGGGCCTCATCCTGGTGAACGCAATGCACATCACCGCCTCCGTCTTCATCAATGACGACGAGTCTGGGCTGCATCGTGACTATGCCGAGTGGCTGGAGCGCCTGGCGCCCCATGAGCCGGTCCGCCAGTACCGGCACAACGACACTGGCGAAGACAACGCCGACGCGCACATGAAGCGACAGGTCATGGGCCGTGAGGTCGTGGTCGCGGTGACGAACGGAAAGCTGGATTTCGGTCCCTGGGAGCAGATCTTCTATGGCGAGTTCGACGGGCGGCGGCGCAAGCGAGTCCTCGTCAAGATCGTCGGCGAATGACCCGCGGCAGGCGTGGCCCTCAGCCCTCCAGATCGGCCGCTAACGAGGCGCGCACGTCCTCTGCGATACGGGCGACGGTGTGCGCATAGCTCGGGTGGTCTATGCCGACGGACACGCTCGCGCCGGCCTGAGCCGCCCTGACCATGTCGGAGGAGAGTTCGAAGCGCAGGAAGTGAACCGATGAGGTCTTGGTCTCGTTCTCACGCTCGAGGTCCTCATCGGCTATGGCAAACACGGGGTCAAACCCCTCCACCCTGACGAATACGCGGTCTTCCACACCCCGGAGTCTTTCCAGCGCATCGCGCCGGATCTCCGGATCGGTATACTCCAGCATGAAGGTCGCCTTCCAGTTGCTCCCGCTCGGGATGAGTGGGTTATAGGCATCGAGCTCGGCCTGGATCTCGTCGGCCTCGAAGATGCGCTCGGCCCGAAGCATCTCCTGGATCTGATACTGGACCGTGAGCGCATCCTCGAAGTAGAGCGTTGCGTGAGGTCCAATCTCGACCTTTCGGGAGCGCTTGTGCCCCATGGTCCGGCTACGGAAGTCCTGACGTACGCTTGCGTACTCCTCCAGGCTGTAGAGGTCTTCGCGGGTCAGCTGCTTCATGTCCTTTCCTCGTGGCTCTACTGACGATGGGGTTCATCCCGCAGGTTTGGCCGCTCTCGGGACCGGCGATGGCCTGCGCGGGACTCAGATGCCATAGGCCTTGCGCAGCAGGCTGATCGGGTGCTCCGGCGCGCGGCCGTCCCGTAGTCCATTTGCCAGGTGGTGCCCCGCCATCGGACAGTCGCTGCCGTAATGATCGGGGTTGATCTGCTTGATCTTGCTCACGACCGGACGCCCGATCTTGGTCGCCGCATCGAAGAAGTCCCGCTTAACCGCATAGGTGCCATCGTGCCCGGAGCATCGCTCGATGGGAACCACCTCGGTTCCTGGAACGAGCTCGAGTGCCTCGCGGGTCTTCATGCCCAGGTTCTGCACGCGCTGGTGACAGGCGACGTGGTAGGCCACCTTGCCGAGCTCGTTCTTAAAGTCGGTCCGGAGCTTGCCTTCCTTGTGCCGCAGCATCAGGTACTCGAAGGGGTCGAAGATCGCGGCCCTGAGCCTTTGGACCTGGGCATCTTCCGGGAAGATCAGCGGCAGCTCTTGCTTGAACATCAGCACGCAGGACGGAACCGGGGCGACGATATCCCAGCCGTCCTCGACGAGTGGCATGAGGGCCTGCACGTTGGCGTTCTTTGCCGCCTCGACCGCCTCCAGATCTCCAAGCTCGAGCTTGGGCATGCCGCAGCAGCGCTCCTGCCCGGCGATCGTGACGGGGATGTCGTTGTGCTGAAAGACGGCAACCAGGTCCTCGCCGATGTGGGGTTCGTTGTAGTTGCCATAGCAGGTAGCGAACAGCGTGACACGACCTTTGGTGCGCCCAACCGGCTCGCCGCGGGCCTGGCTGCCCTGGTGTGCGCGCAGCCGCTTTCTCAGCGTGCGACTGTGGTACTCCGGAATCCGCGCCTGCGGGTGAACGCCTAGCGTGCGGTCGAGGACTGCGCGCATCGGCGCGGTCCGGTTCACCGCGTTGACGAGATGGACGATCACGGGTAGTCCCGCGAGGCGACCCATGGCGTCGGTGCTAGTGAGGATCTTGTCCCGGGCGAGCGTGTCCCCCTTGCGGAACTTGACAGCCTTGCCGCGCAGCATCAAGTGCGGGAAGTCCACGTTCCACTCGTGGGGCGGGACGTACGGACACTTGGTCATGAAGCACAGGTCGCACAGATAACACTGGTCGACGACCTTCCAGTAGTCCGCTTTGACGACCCCGTCGACCTCCATGCTTGGCGATTGGTCGACGAGGTCGAAGAGGGTGGGGAAGGCGTTGCAGAGACTGACGCAACGCCGACAGCCGTGGCAGATGTCGAAGACACGCTCGAGCTCCCTGAACAGTGCGTCCTCGTCGTGGAACGTCGCGTCCCGCCAGTTCACGGGGTGACGGGTAGGTGCCTCCAGACTGCCCTCTCTGCGCTCGCTCACGGACATGGATGCTCTCCTGAGGTCTGCCGCCGGCGCATGCCGAAACGAGCCTTCCAGGGCTCTCGGCGCGCCGCTGGCAGGTCCCGAAAAAGGGGGGTGACCGCTAGCCGACCCGCCCCCGGTCCTCGACGCGCCGGAACTATAAGGCGGCGGCGGTGCAGCCCTCCAATATAATGTCGCGATGGCCTCGATAGAGGTTGGCTATGAGGCCCTGGAGCGCTCAATGGCCCCGGACCGGGGAGGACAACACATGGCCCGCTATGCCTGCGGCCAAGCGAGGGGCAAAGATTGGCGCAATGCCACCGACGCATGCCTGGCCACCATCGAGGTGCCCGGTGAGGGCGCCGCGCTGGGGTTCCTGTACGTCACGGATTCGCTGGCGGCAGACCTCGGGGAGGTGGTCCGGCGCTGCCAGGAGGTCACCGGCGTCGAGCATTGGGTGGGCACCGTCGGCATGGGGGTCTGCGCGACGGCCCAGGAGTACTACGACGAGCCTGCCGTGACTGTCATGGTCGGTGCGTTCCCGGCCGGCTCGTTCCGCGTGTTCCCGACGGTTCAGGACGGCTTCACCGGCTTTGACGGGGCCCACGCCGACTGGCTTGCCGCGCACCATCCGCAGATCGCACTCGTGCACGGGGATCCTCGCAACGCGGCCCTGCCTACCCTGATTGAGGGGCTTGCGGACCGGGTCGAGACCGGGTTCCTCGTGGGGGGGCTGACGAGCTCGCGAGGGGCTTATCCTCAGGTTGCGGACGGGATCACGGAGGGTGGTCTCTCGGGGGTGCTCTTCGGACGGGATGTCCTGGTGCGCACCAGGTTGACCCAGGGCTGCTCGCCGATCGGTCCCTACCGCGAGGTCACGGAGGCGGACCGCAACATCGTGGTGGAGCTCGATGGCCGCCCTGCCCTAGACGTGCTGCGGGAGGATATCGGCGAGATCCTGTCGCGCGACCTCAGCCGCATCGGGGGTTACGTGTTTGCCGCCCTGCCCGTAGAGGGCAGTGATACCGGGGATTACCTGGTGCGCAACCTGGTGGGCATCGATGCCCGCCAGGGCATGATCGCCATCGGCGATCGTGTGCGCCCCGGCGGGCGCCTGATGTTCTGCCGGCGAGACGGGATGAGTGCCCGAGAGGACCTCGTGCGGACGCTAGAGCGGCTGCGGCAGACCATCCCCGGCGCTCCGCGCGGCGGTATCTACGTATCGTGCCTCGGTCGCGGCGCAAGTCTCCTTGGGCCGGCGTCAGCGGAGTTGCGTCTGGTGGCCGAGGTGCTGGGTGACTTCCCGCTCGTGGGCTTCTACGCAAATGGCGAGATCTCGCACCGCAGGCTCTATGGCTACACCGGCGTGATCACGCTGTTTTTCTGACCATTCGAGGCCTTAGTAGACGGGATCGCGCGTCTTGTCGCGCTCCACCAGCGCGTAGGCCGAGTGGTTGTGGATCGACTCGAAGTTTTCTGACTCCACGACGTAGGCAGCAACCCGGTCATCGGCGTTCAGTCGGGCGGCTACGTCCCGCACCATGTCCTCGACGAACTTGGGGTTGTCGTAGGCGCGCTCCGTGACGTACTTCTCGTCGGGCCGTTTCAACAGGCCGTACAGCTCACAGGAAGCCTCGGACTCGACAATGTCGATCAGGTCCTCGATCCAGATGAAACCTCGGGTCTTCACGTTCACGGTCACATGGGATCGCTGGTTATGGGCTCCATAGTCCGATATCTCCTTGGAGCACGGACAGAGGCTCGTCACCGGTACCACGACCTTGATGTACATCACTGGCGCGCCGGCCACGATCTCGCCGATGAAGGTGACCTGGTAGTCGACGAGGCTCTTCACCCCGCTGACCGGGGCACGCTTCGTGACGAAGTACGGGAATGCCATCTCGATGTGCCCCGCGCCGGCCTCCAGGCGCTGGGTCATCTCGTGCAGCATCTGCTTGAACGACTCGACGGTCAGCTCGTACTCCTGATTATTCAGGATCTCGACGAACCGCGACATGTGCGTGCCCTTGAAGTCATGGGGGAGGTTCACGTACATGTTGAAGGTCGCGACCGTGTGCTGCTCGCCACCGCTGCGGTCACGCACGCGGACGGGATGGCGGATGTCCTTGATCCCGACCTTGTCGATCGGGATGCGGCGGGTGTCCTGGCTGCTCTGGACATCGGCGATGTCGAGAACGGGCACGGCGTGGCTCATGGCGAGGCTCCTGGTCGGCGAGAGGTCTGGCGCTCAGCCGACCCCGTCTTGATTGACCAATTTACTCGGCTTCTGTTCCTCACGCCACCCCTGAAAGCCCGGGCCGTAATGGTGTGCGCGCTTGCTCCACCGCTCGGGCGATGCCCTTGCCGTCAAGACCGCACTCCGCCAGGAGCTCCTCCCGCTCACCCTGCTCGACGAAGCGATCCGGTAGGCCAAGGTGCAGGAGTGACACGGCGACGCCATGGGCCGCCAGGCACTCCCCCACGAGGCTTCCCGCCCCGCCCATCACAGCGTTCTCCTCCACCGTGACGAGCAGGCGGTGGCTGCGGGCGATCTGCAGCACCAGCGCCTCATCGAGGGGCTTCACGAAGCGCATGTTGGCCACCGTCGCGTCGAGGACTGCGGCCGCCTCGAGCGCGGGCTGGAGCATGCTGCCGAAGGCGAGGATCGCAACCTCATACCCGCGCCGGCGGATCTCGCCTCGGCCGAGGGGGATCGGGTCCATGCCGGCCGCGACCCGCACGCCGGGCCCTGCCCCGCGCGGATAGCGAACGACCGCCGGGCGGTCCAGGCAGAAGCCTGTGTAGAGCATCTGCCGGCATTCGTTCTCGTCGGCCGGGGCCATGACGACTAAGTTCGGGATGCAGCGCAGGTAGCTCAGGTCGAAGCTGCCCGCATGCGTCGGGCCGTCGGGGCCGACCAGTCCGGCCCGATCAACGGCGAAGAGCACGGGGAGGTTCTGGATCGCCACGTCATGGACGATCTGGTCGTAGGCGCGCTGCAGGAAGGTCGAGTAGATGGCCACTACCGGCCTGAGGCCCTCGCACGCGAGGCCGGCGGCGAGCGTCACGCTGTGCTGCTCGGCAATGCCGACATCAAGGTACCGGTCGGGGAACTCCTCGGAGAACCGCACCAGGCCGGAGCCCTCGCGCATCGCCGGGGTGATGCCGATCAGGCGGTTGTCGCGGGTGGCCATGTCGCAGATCCAGTCGCCGAACACCTGGGTGTAGGTGGGGCCTCGCGCCGACGCCTTCTCCAGCTTGCCCGTCGCGGGGTCGAAGGCGCTCACGCCATGGTAGGTGACGGGCTTCGCCTCAGCCGGCGCATAGCCCTTACCCTTGCGGGTTACGGCGTGCAGGAACTGCGGCCCGCTGAGCTGGCGGAGGTTGCGCAGGGTGCGCACCAGCCTTGGCAGGTCGTGGCCGTCCACCGGGCCGATGTAGTTGAATCCGAGCTCCTCGAAGAGCGTCCCGGGCACGACCATTCCCTTCATGTGCTCCTCTGCCCGGCGCGCGAGCTCCCACACCGTCGGCATGCTGCGCAGCACCTTCTTGCTGTTCTCGCGCACGGAGGAGTAAAGGCGACCGGCCAGGATGCGGCCGAGGTAGTTCGACAGGCCACCCACGTTTGGGGAGATCGACATGTCGTTGTCGTTGAGAACGACCAGCAGGTCGGCGTCGAGGTCACCGGCGTGGTTAAGGGCCTCGAAGGCCATCCCAGCCGTCATTGCGCCGTCGCCAATGACCGCCACGACGCGCCGGTCGGCTGCCTCACGCTTGGCGGCGATGGCCATCCCGAGCGCGGCGCTGATCGAGGTGCTGGAGTGTCCAACGCCGAAGGTGTCGTAGGGGCTCTCGTCGCGACGGGGGAAGCCCGAGATACCGCCGCGCTGACGCAGCGTGTGCATCCGCTGCCGGCGGCCGGTAAGGATCTTGTGGGGATAGGCCTGGTGGCCGACGTCCCAGACCAGGCGGTCCTGCGGCGTGTGAAACACATAGTGCAAGGCTATCGTCAGCTCAACCGTCCCGAGGCTCGCCGCCAGGTGGCCGCCGGTCTGGCAGACACTGTGGATGAGGAAGTCACGTAACTCGGCGGCGAGGGGCACAAGCTGGCTCTCGTCCAATGCCCGCAGGTCCTGTGGGGTGGAGAGGCCTTCGAGGAGGGGATGGCGACCAGGCTTGGACATGGAGGCTCGTAGGGACGCTGCGGTCCGGCGGTCGGGGTTGGCGCTCAGTTCGCCCGCTCGACAATGAACTCGCAGATCCAGCGCAGGGGATCTGCGTCGCGGCCGAGGCTCGAGAGGCTCTCGAGTGCCTCCTGACCGAGGTTTCTGGCGAGCTCTTCGGAGGCAGCGAGCCCGAGCACCGAAGGGTAGGTTGGCTTGCGGCGGGCCGCATCGGCGCCGGCGGTCTTGCCGAGACGCTCGGTGGAGGCAGAGACGTCCAGGACGTCGTCCCGCACCTGGTAGGCAAGGCCAATGCACTTCGCGTAGCGGTCGAGTCGGCCCAGGAGGGCCGGTGGGGCGTCCGGGGCCGCGAGGGCTGCGAGCCGCACGCTGGCCCGGATCAGGGCCCCGGTCTTGTGGATATGCATGTTCTCCAGCTCTGCCAGGTTCAGGTTTCGCCCGACCGCCTCGAGGTCCAGCGCCTGGCCCCCGACCATCCCGCGCGACCCCGCGGCCATCGCCAGCGTCTCGACCATCTCGAGCCGGCGTGCCGCCGGGGCCGGGATCGCGTCGTCTCGGGCGAGGATGTAGAAGGCCAGGGCCTGCAAGGCGTCACCGACCAGCACTGCCGTGCCCTCGTCGTAGGCCCGGTGGCAGGTGGGCCGACCGCGCCTCAGGTCGTCGTCGTCCATGCAAGGGAGATCATCGTGGACCAACGAGTAGGCGTGGATGAGCTCTACCGCCGCCGCTGGGCCGTCGAGGCCCTCCAGGCCGACGCCAAGCGCCTCGCCCGTCGCGTAGACCAGTGCCGGGCGCATGCGCTTGCCGCCGCCGAGCACCGCGTACCGCATCGCGTCGTGCAGGCGCGCCGGCAGGATCCGCGCCTCGGGGAGCCAGCGCGAGAGCGTGGCCTCGGCCCGCTCGGCGTAGCGCTCCAGGAGCGGGGCCAACCCTGAGGCGCCGGAATCAGCGCTCATCCGCGACAAACGGCTGCGGCTGCAGGACGGCCCCTTTCTGGCCCAGGATCTCGACCTTGCGCTCGGCATCGTCGAGGGCCTGCTGACAGGCGCGGTGCAACGCGAGACCCCGCTCGAAGGCGGTAATGGACTCCTCCAACCCCACGTCCCCACGCTCCAGCCGCTCCACCAGGGACTCGAGCTCGCCGAAGGCCTGCTCGAAGTTAAGGCCCTTTGCTTCGTCCTGGCCGTCCACAAGGTTTTCCCGGTCAAAGTTAAGTCCTTGAAGCTACAACAGGAGGGAGGAAGGGTCAACGCGACCCCGGCGCGCGGCACGCGGGCGTCGGTGACGGGCGCCCGGCCTTCCTCGGTTGACACCACCCGGCGCCGGCGCTATCGTTCAGGGGTCGTTTAGACCTAGTCTAAAGCAAGGCAAGGCGAGGTACCTCGCCGGGCTAAACCTGTAAGCGCAGCAGCAGGAGGAGAGACCCGATGGATCTGAAGGGCAGCAAGACTGAAGACAACCTGAAGTCCGCCTTTGCGGGCGAGTCCCAGGCCAACCGCCGCTACCTCTATTTCGCGGCGAAGGCCGACGTCGAGGGCTACAACGACGTAGCGGCGGTGTTCAGGTCGACCGCCGAAGGCGAGACCGGCCACGCCCATGGCCACCTTGAGTACCTCGAGCAGGTGGGTGACCCGGCGACGGGGCTCCCCATCGGCCCGACCGCCAGCAACCTGAAGGCGGCCATCGCCGGTGAGACCCACGAGTACACGGATATGTACCCCGGCATGGCCAAGGCGGCGCGGGAAGAGGGCTTCGACGAGATCGCCGACTGGTTTGAGACGCTGGCCAAGGCCGAGCGGTCGCACGCCAATCGCTTCCAGAAGGCGCTGGACGCGATGGACTGAGGCGCGGGACGCGCCCCCCTCTCTGTCGGCAGAGGCCGGGCGAGTCCCCAAGGGGCCGCCCGGCCTTTTTGCGTTACACTTCCCGCCCGTGCGAGACGGGCGGGGACAGGGTGAGCAGTGGCGCAGCTGGCTGGCCGGTGCGGCGGTCACGCTGACCGTGGCCGTCGCCGGCTGCGCGGGTGGCGCGGAGCGTCCGGAGGACGAGTGGTTCGCCTGGCAGGAGGACCCGTTGGTCCTGCCAGCGGTCCCCGACACCTCCAGCCTCCTGCCGGTAAGCATCGGCCGACCTGGTGACCCCTATCAGTACTTCATCGACCCGGGCTCCCTGCGCGTAGGGCGGGACGGGGTGACGCGCTACGTCGTCGTCCTGCGCTCCGCCCAGGGTGCGGGCAACGTCTTCTACGAAGGGATCCGCTGCAGCGGTGCCACGAGCCGGGTATTCGCCTACGGCAGCGGCGGTGGCTTCCGGGTCCTGCCGGACGAGGGGTGGAAGGGGCTGACCCGCGACGGACCCAATGCGTATCGGTTCATGCTAGCCCGCGGCTACCTGTGCACCGCCCTGTCGCTGCCGTTTGACGAGAAGGCGGCCTTGGCACGCCTGAGGATGCCCAACGCCCCGGGGATCCACGAACAGGGGCTCGGGCTGTTCCAGTGAGTGCGTACGACGCCGCGGCGATCGAGGTCCTGACCGGCCTGGAGCCGGTCCGCCGACGCCCCGGGATGTACACCGACACGGGGCGTCCGAATCATCTGGCCCAGGAGGTCATCGACAACAGCGTCGATGAGGCACTGGCGGGACACGCCACGCGCATCGAGGTCACGTTGCACGAGGACGGCTCCCTCTCGGTCACCGACGACGGTCGAGGCATGCCCGTCGACGTCCATCCCGAGGAAAGGGTCTCCGGCGTCGAGGTCATCCTGACCCGTCTGCACGCGGGCGGGAAGTTTTCCCAGAAGAACTACCGGTTCTCGGGGGGCCTGCACGGCGTCGGCGTGTCCGTCGTCAACGCCCTGTCAAGCCGGCTCGAGGTGTGGGTACGGAGGGGCGGCCAGGAGTACCACATGGCCTTCGCGGACGGGGCGCGGACCTCCGGCCTGGCGGTGGTCGGACCGGTGCCGCGCCGCGAGACCGGGACGCGGGTGCGGTTCTGGCCCGACCCCCAGTTCTTCGACTCGCCGCGTTTCTTGACCACGCGGCTCAAGCACGTGCTCAAGGCCAAGGCCGTCCTCTGCCCCGGTCTGCTCGTGCGCTTCGCGGACGAGGCGAGCGGCGAGCGCGCGGAGTGGACCTACCAGGAGGGCCTCGCGGCCTACCTACGGGAGGAGAACCAGGGCGTCGAGATGCTCCCGCCGGTCCCGTTCGTGGGCAGCTTTCAGGGCAACGCGGAGGCCGTCGACTGGGCCGTCGCGTGGGCGCCCGAGGGTGGCGAGGCCCTCGCCGAGAGCTACGTGAACCTCGTGCCGACCGCCCAGGGTGGCACCCACGTCACCGGGCTGCGGGCGGGGTTGCTCGAGGCGGTGCGGGAGTTCTGCGAGTTCCGCAATCTCTTGCCGCGCGGGGTCAAGCTGGCCCCGGATGACGTCTGGGATGGCTGCACCTACGTGCTCTCGGTGAAGCTCGCCGAGCCCCAGTTCTCCGGGCAGACCAAGGAGCGCCTGTCTTCCCGGGAGTGTGCCGCGTTTGTCTCGGGGGTGGTGAAGGACACCTTCAGCCTCTGGCTCAACCAGCACCCCGAGGCCGGAGAGCAGATCGCCGGCCTGGCCCTGGCGAGCGCCCAGCGGCGGATGCGGGCGAGCCGGCAGGTCGTGCGCAAGAAGATCACAAGCGGGCCGGCGTTGCCCGGCAAGCTCGCCGATTGCACCAGTCAGGACCTCCTGCGCACGGAGCTGTTTCTGGTCGAGGGCGATTCGGCCGGGGGATCGGCCAAGCAGGCGCGGGATAGGGAGTTCCAGGCGATCCTGCCCTTGCGGGGCAAGATCCTGAACACGTGGGAGGTCGAGCCAACGGCGGTGCTCTCGTCCCAGGAGGTGCACGACATCGCGGTGGCCATCGGCGTCGACCCCGGCTCGAGCGACGTAGAGGGGCTGCGCTACGGCAAGGTGTGCATCCTGGCCGACGCGGACTCCGACGGCGCGCACATCGCCACGCTCCTCTGCGCCCTGTTCCTGCGCCACTTCCGGCCCCTGGTCGAGGCCGGCCACGTATTCGTCGCCATGCCGCCGCTCTACCGGATCGACGTCGGCAAGGATGTCTTCTACTCCCTGGACGAGGCGGAGAAGCAGGGCACCCTCGATCGGCTCGCGGCCGAGCGCCGCAAGGGCAAGGTCAGCGTCCAGCGCTTCAAGGGCCTGGGGGAGATGAATCCGCTGCAGCTGCGGGAGACCACGATGGCGCCGGACACCCGCCGGCTCCTCCAGCTCCTGGTCGACCCCGGGGACGACACCGACGCCCTGCTCGACATGCTCCTGGCCAAGCGCCGCGCGCCGGAGCGCCGGGTCTGGCTCGAGACCAAGGGCAACCTGGCGGAGGTATCGTGAGGGCCGAGAAATCGATGGGCGCGCGGCGATGACGGTCGCGACCACCTGGTCCCTCGAGGGCGTCGAGCGCCGTCCGCTCAAGGCCTTCACCGAGAAGGCCTACCTCGACTACTCGATGTACGTGGTGCTCGACCGAGCGCTCCCGCACCTGGGCGACGGGCTGAAGCCGGTGCAGCGCCGGATCGTCTATGCCATGTCCGAGCTCGGGCTACGGGCCGGCGCCAAGCACAAGAAGTCCGCGCGCACGGTCGGCGACGTGCTCGGCAAGTACCACCCGCACGGCGATGCCGCCTGCTATGAGGCCATGGTGCTCATGGCCCAACCCTTCTCGTACCGGTACCCACTGGTGGACGGGCAGGGGAACTGGGGATCGCCAGACGACCCCAAGTCGTTCGCGGCCATGCGCTACACCGAGGCCAGGCTGACGCCATTTGCGCAGGTGCTGCTGCAGGAGCTCGAGCAGGGCACGGTCGACTGGGTCCCGAACTTCGACGGTACCCTAGAGGAGCCGGCGATCCTGCCGGCCCGGCTGCCCCATGTCCTGCTCAACGGGGCCTCCGGCATCGCGGTGGGGATGGCGACGGACATCCTGCCCCATAACCTGCGCGAGGTCACCGAGGCCTGCGTGCGCCTGCTGGAGGACCCCCAGGCGAGCGTGGCCGAGCTGTGCCAGTACGTGCGCGGACCGGACTTTCCGACCGATGCGGAGGTCGTTACCCCCGCGGTTGACCTGCAGCGGATCTATGAGACCGGCGTCGGGTCAGTCCGCCAGCGCGCGCGCTATGAGGTCGACCGGGAGACCGGGGCCATTGTCATCAGCTCTCTGCCCCATCAGGTCTCTGGCGCGCGGGTCCTCGAGCAGATCGCCGGGCAAATGGCGGCGAAGAAGCTGCCGATGGTCGAGGACCTGCGCGACGAGTCGGACCACGAGAATCCAACGCGGCTGGTGATCGTGCTCAAGAGTCGGCGGGTGGACACCGAGCCGGTGGTCTCGCACCTCTTTGCGACCACGGACCTCGAGCGCAGCTACCGCGTCAACATGAATGTCATCGGCCTGGACGGGCGCCCGCGGGTCATGAACCTGCGCGAGCTCCTCCTCGCCTGGCTGCGGTTTCGCGAGGGCACCGTGCGTCGGCGCCTGCAGCACCGCCTGGACCGGGTGCTTGCCCGCCTGCACGTCCTGGACGGCCTGCTGATCGCGTTTCTCAACATCGACGAGGTGATCGCGATCATCCGCCGAGAGGACGAGCCCAAGCCGGTGCTGATGCAGCGTTTCGCCCTGACGGACGTCCAGGCCGAGGCGATCCTCGAGTTGAAGCTGCGCCACCTGGCCCGGCTAGAAGAGGTGCGGATCCGGACCGAGCAGGCGGCGCTGGCCGAGGAGCGGGACCACCTGCAGGAGACCCTCGCGAGCGAGGCGCGGGTGCAGGCCCTGATGGCGGCGGAGATCCGGGCCGACGCCGAGGCCTACGGGGACGCCCGCCGCTCCCCGATCGTCGAGCGCTCTCAGGCTCAGGCCCTGCAGCCGACCGAGGTCGTGCCCGTCGAGCCGGTGACCGTCGTGCTCTCCGAGCGTGGCTGGGTGCGGGCGGCGAAGGGCCACGACCTCGACCCGCGCACCCTGGCCTATCGCTCCGGCGACGGCTTCAAGGCCGCGGCCGCCGGGCGGAGCAACCAGCTCGCGGTCTTCCTCGACTCGACCGGGCGCAGCTATGCCCTCGCGGCGCACAGCCTGCCCTCGGCCCGGGGTCAGGGGGAGCCGCTCACCGGGCGGATCGATGCCCCGGACGGGGCGACCTTCGAGGGGGTGCTGATCGGCAACGGGGAGGAGCTCCTGTTGCTGGCGAGCGACGCGGGCTACGGATTCGTCGTGCGCTTTGAGGACCTGACGAGCCGCAACCGTGCCGGCAAGGCGGTGCTGACGCTGCCGCCCGGGGCCCGGGTCTTGCCCCCGCAGCGGGTCGTCGACCCCACCGCGGACCTGGTGGCGGCGGTCACCTCCCTCGGTCGGCTGCTCGTGATGGGCGTCGAAGAGCTGCCCCGCCTGCCGAAGGGCAAGGGTGTCAAGCTGATCGGTATCCCTGCTCAGGCGCTCGCCAGCCGGGAGGAGTACGTAAAGGGGCTGGTCATCCTGCGCCCCGGCGGCAGCCTTAAGATCGCCGCGGGCAAGCGGGAGTTGACCCTGCGCCCGGGCGACTGGGAGCCGTACCGCCTGGGCCGGGCGCGCCGGGGTCTGAAGCTGCCCCGCGGGTTCCAGCGCGTCGACGGACTCAACGCCGTTGACCCGTCGTGAAAAAAAAGCCGGGCCTAGGGCCCGGCGAAATGAACGGACAAGGGAGGAGGGGTTTCCGTTCAATCCCGTTAGCGGCCGGTCGGGGATGGACTTTAGGGCCTGGCGGGGAGAGGGAACCGTCCACCGCTCCTGCGGTCGGACGCTCGGGGTCTCCGTGCTTGCGCCGCCGGTCAGTGGGCACCGGGCGGTGAGGGCACCGGAGGTCGGGTATCGAAATCGGTGGAACGTGTTGGTGAGGCGAGGATGAAACGCATACTGCTCTTTATCGTGACCAACCTGGCCGTCGTCCTGGTCCTGAGCGTGACCCTGCGGCTGCTCGGGGTCGAGCGGATCCTGGACGAGCAGGGGACCAACCTGAACCTCAACTCGCTCCTGGTGTTCGCGGCCGTCTTCGGCATGGGTGGGGCCTTCATCTCCCTGGCCATCTCGAAGTGGACCGCCAAGCGCATGACCGGGGCCGAGGTCATCGAGCGCCCGTCCAACGAGGTGGAGGAGTGGCTGGTGCGCACCGTCCACGAGCAGGCCCGGCAGGCCGGGATCGGCCCACCGGAGGTCGCGATCTTTGACTCGCCCGACCCCAACGCCTTCGCCACGGGGATGAACCGCAACAGCGCGCTGGTCGCGGTCAGCACGGGGCTGCTGCAGCGCATGAGCCGCCGAGAGGTCGAAGCGGTCCTCGGACACGAGGTGAGCCATGTCGCCAACGGTGACATGGTCACCCTGGCGCTGGTCCAGGGGGTGGTGAACACCTTCGTCATCTTCCTGTCGCGGGTCATCGGGCACTTCGTCGACCGTGTGGTGTTCAAGACCGAGCACGACCACGGCCCGGCCTTCTGGGTCACGTCGATCATCGCCCAGCTCGTGCTAGGTATCCTCGCCAGCATCGTGGTCATGTGGTTCAGCCGGCAGCGGGAGTTTCGGGCGGACCGTGGCGGGGCGGCGCTGACCACGTCGGCGCAGATGATCGCCGCCCTGGAGCGCCTCAAGGCCTCCGTCGACCAGCCTCATCTACCGGACCAGATGGCGGCCTTCGGGATCTCCGGTGGCGGTGGCGGTGGGCTCCGGCGGCTGTTCATGTCGCACCCCCCGCTCGAGGAGCGCATCGCCGCCCTGCGGGTGGCCCAGGGCTGAGCGGCCGATGCCGACTGTGCCGCTGGTCCGGCCCTTCCGCGGCCTGCGTCCTGCCCCGGGTAGGGCGGGGGAGGTGCTCGCGCCCCCTTACGACGTCGTCAGCCGCGAGGAGGCCCGGGTCCGCGCCGCCGGTCGCCGCTGGAGCTTCCTGCGGGTATCGCGGCCGGAGATCGACCTTCCCGCCGGCGCCGACCCCTACTCCCCCGCGGCATACCGGCAGGCCGCGGCGACCTTCGCCGCGATGCGCACCGAGGGGGTACTGGTGCAGGACCGGGAGCCCAGCGTCTACGTCTACCGTCTGGTCCAGGGCGACCACAGCCAGACGGGGGTGGTGGCCGCGGCCTCGGTCCAGGCCTACGAGACGCAGCGGATCCGCCGGCACGAGCTGACCCGGCCGGACAAAGAGGACGACCGGGTCCGCCACATCGAGGTGCTCGAGGCCCAGACCGGGCCGGCGCTGCTCACCTACCGGGAGTCTCCCCGCATCGATGCGATTGTGGCTGCCGCGACCTCGGGGCCGCCGGAGGTCGACGTCCTTGCGGACGACGGCGTGCAGCACCAGCTCTGGCTGATTTGCGACGCACCGTCGCTCGAGGCCATGGGGAACGCCTTCGAGTCCGTCGAGCGGGTCTACATCGCGGATGGGCACCACCGCTCGGCCGCCGCCGCCCGGGTGGCCGCCGACCGGCGGGCGGCCGGCGCACCGGTCGATGCCCCCTCCGAGTTCTTCCTCTCGGTCCTTTTTCCGGATGTGCAGATGCGGATCCTCGCCTACCACCGGGTGGTCCGCGACCTCGGCGGCCTGTCCCCCGCGGCCTTCCTCGAGCGCCTGAGGAGGGCCTTCGAGGTTGAGCCCAGCACCCGGGCCGGGACTCCGGAGGGGCCGGGGGTATTCGGACTCTACCTTCCCGGCGGGTGGCATCGACTGGCGGTCCGTCCCGCCCTTGTGCCGAGCGACGACCCGGTGCGGCGGCTCGACGCCAGCCTGTTGTCGGAACACCTCCTCGGCCCGGTCCTCGGCATCACCGATCTGCGTCGCGACCCGCGCATCGACTTTGTCGGCGGAAACCGGTCGGCCGGCGCGCTGGAGCGGCTGGTGGATACGGGTCAGGCGGCGGCGGCCTTCGCCCTCAGCCCTACCCGGATCACCGACCTGATGGCCGTGGCCGACGCCGGCCTCCTGATGCCGCCCAAGTCCACCTGGTTCGAGCCGAAGCTGGCCGACGGGCTCGTCTCCCATCTCCTGACCTGAGGTGGTCTCGGCCCTCAGGCCAGGGGTGTCTTGCAGGGCGTCCCTCGCTCCTCGCGCACCAGGCGTGGCACCAGGTAACCCGGTAGGCGCGCCCGCAGCTCGGCGATGAGGCCGCGCGCCCGAACGTCTTCAACCTCGAAGTGGGCGGCCCCCTGGACCCGGTCGAGCTGGTGCAGGTAGTAGGGCAGGACCCCGACCTCGAAGAGCCGCGCGCTCAAGTCGGAAAGGGTCGCCACGTCGTCGTTGACGCCCCTCAGGAGCACCGCCTGGTTGAGCAGGGCTGCCCCCGCCCCAGCCAGTCTGCGGGTCGCGGAGGCGACGGCCTCGTCGAGCTCGCGCGGGTGGTTGGCGTGTAGGACAAAGGCGGTGGCAAGGCGTGTCTCCGCGAGCCAGCCCAGCAGGGCATCGTCGACGCGCGCGGGCAGGACGACCGGCATGCGCGTGTGCACCCGCAGCCGGCGGACGTGCGGGATCGCGCCGATGCGGGCGACGGCGTCGGCGAGCAACTCGTCCGGGAGGCTGAGCGGGTCCCCGCCGCTCAGGATCACCTCCTCGATCGTCGGGTCCGCCGCGAGGTGGTCGATCGCCCCCGCAAGCCTGCCGCGGCCAGCCTGGGTGCTGGCGTAGGGAAAGTTTCGTCGGAAGCAGTAGCGGCAGTGGATCGGGCAGGCGCCGGTGACGATCAGCAGGGCCCGGCCGCGGTACTTGCGCAGCACGCCGGGGGCGGCGAGCGCCGCCAGGTCCCCGACCGGGTCGGTCGAGAAGCCCGGCACCTCTTGATCCTCCTCGGCGACCGGCAGGACCTGGCGGAGCAGGGGGTCGAGGAGGTCACGTGGCACCATCCGCTCGACGAAGGCCCGGGGTACGCGCAGGGTGAAGGCCGGCCGCGCCGGCACTGGAAGGTCGGCCGGCAGGCCGAGGCGCGCGAGCAACTCGTCCAGGCGGTCGATCGCCTGACCGAGCTCGGTCTGCCAGTGCGGAACGCTCCGGGTTATCATGCGACGCGCATTCTGGACGCTAGAGAGACGCTATGGCGAGCATCGGCATGAACGACCTGCGGGTCGGCGTCAAGATCATGGTGGACGGCGACCCGTGCACGATCGTCGAGTCTGACCTGGTCAAGCCCGGCAAGGGGCAGGCATTCACCCGTATCCGCTACCGGAACCTGAAGACGGGGCGGGTCCTCGAGCGTACCTACAAGTCGAGCGACTCGGCTGAGCTTGCCGACGTGATGGACAGCGATCTGCAGTTCCTGTACTCGGACGGCGAGCACTGGCACTTCATGGACCCTGCCAGCTACGAGCAGATCGCGGCCGACGGCACGGCCGTGGGCGATGCCGCCCAGTGGCTCAAGGCCGAGGACACGTGCATCGTGACGCTCTGGAACGGGCAGCCGATCGCCGTGGCCCCGCCGAACTTCGTGACCCTGCGCATCACCCTGACCGACCCGGGCGTGCGTGGCGACACCGCCTCCGGGGGCAACAAGCCCGCGACGCTCGAGACCGGGGCGGTGATCAAGGTCCCGCTCTTCGTGGAGGCCGGCGAGGTCATCAAGGTCGATACCCGCACCGGCCAGTACGTCTCGCGGGTCAAGGGGTAGGGCGGTCACGGCGCCGGGGCCGCGCGAGCCCGCCGGCGGGGACTGGAGGCCGAGCGCCTCGCTTGAGGCGTTGCGCCTCAGGGCACGGCTCCTCGAGGCCACGCGGCGGTTCTTCGCCGGGGCGGGCGTATTGGAGGTCGAGACCCCGATCCTCGGGGCGTGCACCGCGACCGACCCGGCGCTGGCAAGCCTGCAGGCGGTCGTCGGCGGCGGGGCCTCGATAGCGGGGCGCCGGTTCTATCTCCAGACCTCTCCAGAGCTCGCGCTCAAGCGTCTGCTCGCCGCCTACCGCACCCCCGTCTACCAGCTTGGCAAGGCGTTCCGCGACGGCGAGCGCGGCAGCCTGCACAACCCGGAGTTCACCCTCCTCGAGTGGTATCGGCCGGGGTGGGATCACATCGCGCTGATGGGCGAGGTGGAGGCGCTCCTCGACACCTTCCTCGGCACGGG
>Ga0316622_100000195_pt1 | contig 31948 bp, 19 predicted proteins | sample OWC_Aug_OW2_C1_D_FD_207646 | JGI IMG/M metagenome (GOLD analysis project Ga0316622, IMG submission 207646) | Wetland soil microbial communities from Old Woman Creek delta, Ohio, United States - OWC_Aug_OW2_C1_D5_C | ecosystem: Environmental > Terrestrial > Soil > Wetlands | place: USA: Ohio... | reverse complement strand
GCCGTCGCGCCTGGGTCGGGCGCGGGCAGATGTGGCTTGCTCTGGCGCAGGAGCACGGCGACTGGCGCGACTTGCTGGTCGCGCTGCTGTTGCGACTGGGTGATCCTCGCGCTGTTGCGGCGTCAGGTAAGTCACAGTGACCCACGTTGTGCTGACCGGTGAGCTGCACGTCGGCAAGACAACTGTCTGCCGCGCGGTGGTGGACCTGGCGCGGGAGCGGGGTCACTCCGTGCGCGGCATTCTGACCACCACGGTCATGGATGAAGCGGGACAACGTCTGGGCTTCCGCCTGCTCAACTTGGCCACTGCCGAGCAGCGCGACCTGGCGCGACTGGACCGGGATTATGGTGGTCCTACCCCGAAGAGGGGGGACGCAGTACCTAGCGTCGGGCCATTCCACTTTGATCCAGAGGTTCTACAATGGGGCTATGACATTGTGGCTCAGGCCATCGCCACCGGTTGTGACCTGCTGGTTGTAGACGAGATTGGCCGCCTCGAGCTGGAGCAGAATACCGGCTTCAGTCGGGTGCTGGACCTGCTGGCCACGGAGGGAGTGCGATCCGATCCGGCCGGGCGGGGCACGGCCGGCGTCCAACGAATGGCAGGACATCACCTGTTGGTGGTGCGCAGGTCGCTGTTGCCGGCACTGCGCCAGCGTCTGGCCGCTCTCGAATTTGTTACCTTTGAGGTGACCGTCGGCAATCGTGACAACCTCGCTTCACAGATCGTGGAGCGGCTATTCCCGTGCCTAGCGCTTGACGCATCTGCACAAGGGGATTAAGATAGATACGCAGTTTACCAGATAACCTGGCGCAGCCCCCATACCCATCTGCGCCAGCGATTGTTCGCGGAGGTAGACCGCGGTGAGCATCCGACAACGATTCACATCATTACGCAGGCGCTGGCTGCTCTTGTTGGCGGTAGTTGGCCCGGGGATCATTACCACCACCGTGGACAACGATGCCGGAGGTATCACCACCTACTCGGTCGCAGGCGCGCACTATGGCTACGGGCTGATGTGGGCCCTGCCACTGGCTGGTCTGGCGCTGGTTTTTGCGCAGGAGATGAGTGCCCGCCTGGGGGTGATCACGGGCAAGGGCCTGGCCGACCTCATCCGCGAAAAGTTCGGCGTGCGCTGGACAGTCCTTATTATTGGCATTATGGTTTTCACCAATTGGGCAAATACCGTCAGCGAGTTTGCTGGCGTGGCGGCCAGCATGGAGATCTTTGGGGTCAGCAAGTACATCGCTGTGCCCCTGGCGGCGGTTGGGGTCTGGCTGCTAGTGGTGAAGGCCAGCTACAAGTCCGTCGAGCGCATTTTCTTGCTGGGCAGCGCCTTCTATCTCGCCTACGTCGCCTCGGCGATCCTGGTCCGTCCCCCGTGGGGGATAGTAGCGCGGGCGACTATCGCTCCCCAATTCCAGTTCGAGATGGACTATGTGATCCTACTGGTCACGATCATCGGCACGACGGTAGCGCCATGGCAACAGTTTTACCAGCAGTCGGCGATTGCTGACAAAGGTCTGAAGCCAAAGGACTATAAGTATGAGCTCATCGACGTAGCTATTGGTGTGCTCTACGCTGTGGCCGTGGTCGGCTTTATCGTCGTCACCTGTGCCGATACCCTGTTTGTCGGGGGCGTACGGATCGAGACGGCCAAGGATGCGGCCGTGGCCTTGCACCCACTGGCTGGTCCGTATGCGGCCACGCTTTTCGCACTGGGGCTGCTCAATGCCTCCCTCCTCTCTTCTGCCGTTCTGCCACTTTCGACGGCATATGTGGTCTGCGAGGCCTTTGGGTGGGAGTCTGGCATCAGTCACAACCTGAGAGATGCGCCGGCCTTTTTCGGCATTCATGCGGCGCTCATTGCTCTGGGTGCAGGCGTGATCTTGCTGCCCATTCGGTCGCTGGTGCAGACGATGATGGCCAGCCAAACCCTCAATGGCGTAATCCTGCCGATTGTTATGATCGTCATGTTGCACCTCGTCAATGACAAAGGGCTGCTGGGCAAGTACGCTAATTCTAGGGCCTATAACGTGCTGGCCTGGGCCATCGTTGCGGTCTTGGTTGCCCTCACTGCGATTCTGCTGGTCACGGCCCTGTTCCCTCACCTCTTGTAGACCTGGTTCCGCCGCAGGGTCCAGGTAGTACTTGAGCAAGTGCATGCGCCTGTCCTCGGTAGGACACTCTGTCAGATTGCCCTGTCGATGAATTGTTTGACGCATGTTCGATTCGCGTCTATACTGACACCGATTCATACTAAAAAGGAGAAAGCATGGATTCAACTGAGAAGCTTTTCAAAGAACTGACCGAGGCCGCCGGCGTCCCCGGCTATGAGGGCGAGGCTCGCGCGGTCATCCGCCGCTACCTCGAGCCCGTGGCGCGCATCGAGCACGACAAGCTGGGCAGCATTATCGGCGTCAAGCGCGGCAGTGCCGATGCGCCGCGGGTGATGCTGGCTGGGCACATGGACGAGGTTGGCTTTATGGTCAGCCTGATTACCGAAGAGGGCTTTATCCGCTTCGTGTCGCTGGGGGGGTGGTGGAACCAGGTGATGCTGGGGCAGCGGGTGGTGGTCAAGACCTCCTCTGGCGATGTGCCGGGGGTGCTTGGAGCCAAGCCGCCGCACCTGATGGACGCCAAGGAAGCCGAGAAACTGGTCGAGAAGAAAGACATGTACATTGACATCGGCGCTACCAGCGCCGATGAGGTCAGGGTCTGCGGCGTGCGGCTGGGCGATCCAGTGATTCCCATCTGCCCGTTCACCGTCATGGCCCCGGGCAAGACCTATATGGGCAAGGCCTGGGACAACCGTCTTGGCTGCGCCCTCTTCATCCAGACCTTTGAGCGCCTGCAGGGTAAGGACCACCCTAACACGCTGTACGGCGTTGGCACAGTCATGGAGGAGGTAGGCCTGCGCGGAGCCAAGACGAGCGCGCATAACATCAACCCTGACGTGGCCATTATCCTCGAAGTGGACATCGCGGGAGACGTGCCTGGCATCAAGCCAGAGGAGTCGTCCATCAAGCTGGGCAAAGGGCCGAGCTTGCTTTTGTACGACGCGCGCATGATCCCTAATTTGCGGCTGCGCGACCTGGTGATGGCTACGGCCGAGGAGAACAAGATTCCCCTGCAGTTCTCTGCCATGCGTGGTGGCGCAACTGACGGCGGGATGATCCACCTGCACAATGAGGGTGTCCCGACTGTGGTGCTCGGAGTCCCGACCCGGCACATCCATAGCCATGCGGGCATTCTCCACCGCAGTGACTATGACCATGCTCTGAACCTGCTGGTCAAGCTCATCCAGCGCCTGGATAAGACCACGGTAGACAGCTTTACCGACCAGTAGCTGGACAGGGCCGAAAGTCCCAGCCATAGAGATACTCGTTAAGGATTCAGGACCAGACGAGCGCCTGCATCCTGAATCCTTAACGCTCAAGCTCCAATCCTTCCCCTAGCGGGTAGCTCACCTGCAATAGAGGGTACGCTGGAGGCAGCCAATGACCAAGACTTGCATTATTGTCTCGCATACACACTGGGATCGTGAATGGTACGAGACCTTCCAGCGTTTTCGCCTCCGTCTGGTCCGGCTGATAGACAAGTTGCTCCATATCCTGGATACCGACCCTGCCTATCGCTACTTCATGCTGGATGGGCAGACGATTGTTCTGGATGACTATCTGCAGATCAGACCCGGGCGCGAAGTTGACCTGCGCCGATACGTGCAGGAAGGGCGCCTGCTCATCGGCCCGTGGCATCTGTTGCCGGACGAGTTTCTGGTCAGTGGTGAAGCGCTGGTGCGTAATTTCCTGCTCGGGGAGCGGACGGCGCAGCGCTTCGGGGCCAAGATGAAGGTGGGCTACACTCCGGACCCGTTTGGCCATATCTCGCAACTCCCCCAGATTCTCCGTGGCTTTGGCATGGAGAGCACGGCCATGCGCCGCGGCCTGGATGACCAGCCCACGGAGCTATTGTGGCAGTCGCCCGATGGTAGCACAGTCCTGTTGTGCTACCTGCGTGACGGCTATGACAACGCGGCACGGCTGCCCGCGCAAGATGCTGCCGCATTTGTGGCCGAGGTGCAGCGCTTGCACGATAGTCTGGCTCCCTATGCCACAACCGACCAGGTCCTGTTGATGAATGGCGTAGATCACATGGAGCCGGTGCCGGAGCTGCCGCTGGCGCTGGCTGCTGCCCGCAAGCTGGCACCGGAGCTCAACCTCGTGCATGGCAGTTTGCCCATGTACGTGGACGCGGTGAAGCAGAGTTTGTCTCTGGACATGGATGCGTTGCCCCTGGGTCCGCAGAAGCTGCAAACGGTGCGAGGTGAGCTGCGCTCCCCGAAACGGCATCACCTCTTGCCCGGGGTGTTGTCGACGCGGATGTGGATCAAGCAGCGCAATAGCCGGGTGCAGAATCTGCTGGAGAAATGGGCCGAGCCATTCTCCGCTCTGGCTGCCACCTTGCCTGGCGATGGAGAAGCGAGTTCTCGTTCTACCCATGGCCTGGTGTGGCAGGCCTGGAAGTACCTGCTGGAAAACCATCCCCACGATTCCATCTGTGGCTGCAGCATTGACCAGGTGCACCGCGAGATGGCTACGCGCTTTGACTGGGCCGAGCAGGTCGCGGAAGAGGTGACACGGCAGAGTCTCGCGGCCATTGCCGCCCGGGTGGATACCGCTTCGGCAGGACTGCCACAGCCGCACATTCCCCTGATTGTGTTCAACCCGCTGGCGGGAGAACGAACCGACCTGGTCACGGCCAGCGTTCAAGTGCCGGGCAGTCTCGACGACTTTGTAGTGATCGACTCACAGGGGCAAGTGGTCCCGCACCATGCGGATGCATGTCAGGGGGCCGACTTTGCCTCTCTGGAACTGGGTCGCGAGGAGATCCTGGGGTTGCCGGCCATGGTGGAGATGATTGCTACGTTGGGCATGTCGTTGCAGGAGATTCACCTCAGCCAGGCCGGTGAATCCGCCCACGTGAATGTGACGCTGATGGAGGGTGGCCAGACGGATGCGGAGCTGATTGCCACCGCCCGGCGCCAGCTAGAGGCCGCCCTTGCCGCGGGCGTCCAGCAGTTTCACGTGCGCGCCCACCAGGCCAAAACGGTGACGTTCCACTTTGTGGCGCAGAGCGTACCTGGCTGCGGCTACAGAACCTATTTCCTGACGAATCCTGAGCAAGTAGTGGCGACTTTAGTCGCTCCGTCCGCAGCAGGAACGACTAAAGCCGTCACTACGAACGTGAGCGCTGCGGGACCCGCGGTGGTGACTTTAGTCGCTCCTTCCGAGGAAGGAACGGCTCAAGCCGTCACTGCAAATCTGCACATGGAGAACGAGTTCTTCGCTGTGGACATCGATCCTGCGGACGGAACGCTGACCGTGCGCGACAAATCCACAGGGGCAACCTTCTCCGGCCTGCACCGCTTTGTGGACGGCGGGGATCGCGGCGACCTGTACAACTATTGCGCGCCTGAAGCGGATGAGCTCGTCTCGGCTCCGGGGGCCCCACCCAGGATTGCGGTTATTGAGACCGGGCCTGCGCGCTGGACGGTGCGGGTTGAGCAGACACTGCGGTTACCCGCGGGGCTGGGCTCCGACCGCTCGGTGCGAAGCCAGGACATGGTAGAAGTGCCGATTAGCAGCCAGATCAGCCTGTACCCTGGCGTGCCGCGCATTGACTTTCGCACCGAGGTGGACAACTGCGCCCGCGACCACCGTCTGCGGGTGCACTTGGCGTCACCGGTGCATACGGACTGGTCCGAAGCGGAGAGTTCTTTTGATGTGGTGCGCCGGCCACTGGGGGTGCCTGCCGACACTTCCGACTGGGTTGAACAGCCCGTGCCCACCCATCCGTCCAAGTCCTTTGTCGACATAAGCGATGGCGCGGCTGGACTGATGGTCATCAACCGCGGCCTCCCGGAATTCGAGGCGCTGCACGAGGCGGATTTCAGCGTGACCATCGCCCTGACCCTGCTGCGCTGCGTTGGCTGGCTCTCGCGCGATGACTATCCCTGCCGCAAAGGCCACGCCGGCCCGGCCATGGAGACGCCTGAAGCGCAGTGTCTAGGCCGCCATGTCTTTGAGTATGCCATCGTGCCGCACGCTGGCAACTGGCGAGTGGTGTACCCTGAGGCGCACGCCTTTAATGCTCCGCTGCGCGCGGTCAGCACGGGCGTGCATAGCGGAATTCTACCCCTGGCCCGGAACCTGGTGAGCTTGCAGGGCGAAGAAGGGCTGGTGCTGAGTGCAGTCAAGGCGGCCGAAAAAGGCGACGGCCTGATTGTCCGCTTCTACAACACGCTGGGCCGGGCCGTTGTGGCCTGCGTGCAGACCTACCGGCCACTCCAGTCAGCCAAGCTGGTCAATCTGGCGGAGGAGGAGCTGCGGGAGCTGACCCTGGATGGCCCCGGATTGCTACGGGTCGCAGCCAACTCGCGGCAAGTTGTCTCGCTCAAGTTGCGCTTCTGACCCCGAGAGGGGTATGGAGTACCTATGCATCATGGGAGCCTGTGGTGACTCCAACCGAGTTCATCGAGTTTCTCAAGCGAAAACGGGAGTATCGCCAGCAGATCATCCACGTACAGCGCATCCCAGCCCGCGCCGCACGCTATGCCAGCCTGCAACGGCCGCTACCCAGGGCGCTGCAGGAGGCGCTGCGGGATAGCGGGACGGACAAGCTGTACCTGCACCAGGCCCAGGCGATCAACGCCATCCGCGAGGGACAGGATGTGGTGGTGGCGACCTCCACCGCCAGCGGCAAGACTCTGGTGTACAACATTCCTGTCCTGGAGGCGGTCCTCGCCGACCCGCGCTCGCGAGCGCTCTACCTTTTCCCGACCAAGGCTCTGGCCCAGGACCAGCTCCGCTCATTGCGACAGTTGACGCAGTCATCGGCGTTGCACGGCCTGCTTTTCGGCACCTACGACGGAGACACGTCGCAGGGGACGCGCCGGCGCCTGCGCCAGTCGGCCGCAATCCTCTTGACTAACCCGGATATGTTGCATGTGGGCATCCTGCCCAACCACTCCCTGTGGTCCAAGTTCCTGGCGAATCTGCGGTACATTGTTATTGATGAGGCCCATGTCTATCGTGGCATCTTCGGCTCGCAGGTGGCGTGCGTGTTGCGGCGCTTGCTTCGCCTGTGCCGCTTTTACGGGGCAGAGCCACAGTTCATCTGTTGCTCGGCAACCATTGCCAACCCCGGCGAGCATGTGCAGCGGCTGACCAGCAAGCCGGCTGCGGTCATCCATGAGGATGGCTCACCGCAGGCGGCGCGGGAGTTTGTGCTCTGGAATCCGCCCTTTGTGGATGCGGCACGGACGGCACGGCGCAGCGCCAACATCGAAGCGACGTCACTGCTGGTGGAGATGGTGCAGCAGGGGATCCGCAACATCACCTTTGCCAAGGCACGCAAAGTAGCCGAGCTGATTCTGCTCTATGCCCAGGGAATTCTCAAGGAGGAAGCTCCTGAGTTGGTGCCGCTTATCCGCTCCTACCGCGCCGGCTATCGCCCGGAGCTGCGCCGGGAGATTGAGCAGGGGCTGTTTTCCGGGCAGTTGCTGGGCGTGACGGCCACCAATGCCCTGGAGCTGGGTGTGGATGTGGGGCATCTGGATGCCACCGTCCTGGTGGGTTACCCGGGCACCATCGCCAGCACCTGGCAACAGGCCGGCCGTGCCGGGCGTGGCGTGCGCCAGGCCCTGAATGTGCTCATCGGTCTGGATAATCCCTTGGACCAGTACTTTATGCGCCATCCGGAAGCCCTTTTCGGTCGCACTCCGGAGCACGCCCTGATTGCCCCGGACAACGTGCACATTTTGACCAAGCACCTGCCCTGCGCCGCCTATGAGCAACCGCTAAGCAATGAAGACGAAGGCCTGTTCGGGCCCGGGTTCGCGGAGGCGATGGTGCAATTGGAGCGGGAATTGCTGCTGGAGTACCGCAACGAGCGCTGGTTCTTCCAGGGCATTGGCTATCCGGCGGAGAAGGTGAGTCTGCGCTCTATCTCGGCCCACAAACTGGCGATCCTCGATGAATCGCAGAACTACCGGCTGATGGAAGAGATGGAGGAGACGACGGCCTTGTCGCGGGTCTACACCGGGGCGATTTACCTGCATCAGGGCGAATCATATCTTATTACCCGCCTGGATCTGGAGATGGGTATCGCCTACGCCTCACCGGTCGAAGTGGACTATTACACCGAGCCGCGCGAGGTCAACACGGTCAATATCAGCCAGACCTGGCAACGCAAGAAGACGCCGATGGGCGAGGCCTGTTTCGGCGAGCTCTGCGTGACCCAGCAGGTGGTAGGCTTCCGGCGACTGCAGCAGTTCAGCGATACGGTGCTCTCGGAAGAGCCCCTGGACCTGCCATCGCAATCGTTCATGACCGCCGGACTGTGGTTTGACGTGCCTCCGGAGTGCATGTACGAGGTGCAACAGCAGGGGCTCGACTTTGCCGGTGGGCTGCATGCCATCGAGCACGCGGCCATTGGCATCTTGCCGCTCTTTGCCATGTGCGACCGCATGGACATCGCAGGCCTGTCGACTCCGCTCCACCCGGACACCAATCGCGCTCAGGTGTTCATCTACGATGCGCTGCCAGGCGGCGTGGGCATTGCGGAGAAGGGGTTTGCGCTGTTGCCGGAGCTATGGCGGGCCACACTGGCGGCCATCCGGGAGTGCCCGTGCCAGGAGGGATGCCCGAGCTGCATTCAAAGCCCAAAGTGCGGCAACAACAACGAGCCACTGGACAAGCGGGCCGCGGTTCTGATTCTGACCGAGCTTCTCGGAGAATAGCAAGCCCCACGCACAGCACATGCCGGTAGACTACCTGAGGGAGTATCGACGTGACTAACCAAGATGCAGGACCTGTGCTCTACAAGGACCCATCGCTGCCTGTCGCGGAACGCGCGGCGAACCTACTGTCGCGCATGACCCTGTCGGGGAAAGTGGCGCAGCTCGTACAGTTCACCCCGGAGCATCAGGCCGCGGCCCGCCGCGTATCCTTCACCCTTGGTCCTCAGGAGCTTTCGTACTGTGGTCCAGGGGGGAAATGCGTGCTCGAGCCCGGCGAGTTCAGGGTCTGGGCGGGTGGCGACAGCACGGCTGAGCTTTCTGGCAACTTTCACGTCGCTTCTTCACGAGGCATTGTTGCACAGTTGAGCCGTTGACCGGTGGAAATTTCTGGTGACAAACCTGCTATAAGGATACTGTGGACTTGACTACAATCACGCACCTGTTAGAGAGCCAGACCGAATGCACGCCGAACGCCGTTGCGCTCCTTGCGCCGGAGCGGGCTCCTCTGACCTACAAACGACTGGCTGAGCAGGTCGCGACCGTTGTAACATGTCTGAACGACCTGGGCATCGGCCGCCATGACCGGGTGGCGATTGTGTTGCCCAATGGCCCGGAGATGGCTGTGGCCTTTCTGGCCATTGCCAGCGCAGCGACCAGTGCCCCTCTGAATCCGGCATATCAGGCCTCCGAGTTCGACTTTTACCTGTCTGATTTGGAGGCCAAGGCCTTGGTAGTGCTGGGGGGAGACGATTCTCCCGCCAGGGCAGCCGCGCACGCTCGTGGCATTCCCATCGTCGAGCTCATACCCTCCACCGACGGACCGGCCGGGCTCTTCATGCTGGTGGGTAAGGCAGGCCCACTCAGGGCTCCGGGCGGCATAGCCCAGGCCGATGACGTAGCTCTGATGCTGCACACCTCCGGCACCACTTCTCGGCCCAAGATGGTGCCGCTCACCCAGCGCAATCTATGTGCCTCGGCCGAGAGCATCCGGCAGACGCTGCAGTTGGCCCCTGGCGACCGCTGCTTGAACGTCATGCCACTGTTTCATATCCACGGTCTGGTGGCGGCGCTGCTGGCCTCCCTCTCGGCGGGCGCGAGTGTCGTCTGCACCCCAGGTTTCTACGCGCCACAGTTCTACTCCTGGCTGGAGGCTTTTCAGCCTACGTGGTACACGGCAGTGCCGACGATGCATCAGGCAATCCTGTCCCGGGCGGCTGCGAACGGGGAGGTCATCGCCGGGTCACGCCTGCGGCTTGTCCGTTCCTCCTCCGCGTCGTTGCCCCCGCAGGTTATGGCGGCATTGGAGCACACGTTCAACGCGCCCGTGATCGAGGCATACGGCATGACCGAGGCCTCGCACCAGATGGCCAGCAACCCGCTGCCGCCTGCCGTGCGCAAACCCGGCTCGGTTGGCCTTGCGGCTGGTCCGGAGGTAGGCATTATGGCTGAGGACCGCGCCGAGCTGCTTCCGGCGGGCGAAGTTGGGGAAATCGTGATCCGTGGCCCAAACGTGATGGGTGGCTATGCCAACAATCCCGCAGCTAATGCCCGGGCGTTCACCCGGGGCTGGTTCCAGACCGGCGATCAGGGCTACATGGATGAAGACGGGTATCTATATATCACGGGCCGGCTCAAAGAGATCATTAACCGTGGCGGAGAAAAGATCTCGCCACGCGAAGTGGATGAAGTGTTGCTGCAGCATCCGGCGGTGGCTCAAGCCGTGGCCTTTGCCCTGCCCGATGTAGGTCTCGGCGAGGATGTGGCGGCGGCCGTTGTCTTGAAAGGGACCGGCATCACTGAGAAGGAACTGCGGTTGTTCGCCTCGCTGCGCCTGGCCCCCTTCAAAGTGCCGCGACGTATCGTCATTGTGGAAGAGATACCGAAAGGTCCGACGGGCAAGATACAGCGCATCGGCCTGGCGGAGCGTCTGGGCGTGACTGCGCAAGCCGATGTTCTGGCTGCTGCCCCTGGCACCTTCGTGCCCCCCGGCACCGAGGTGGAGAAACTGCTGGCGCAGATGTGGTGTGAGGTGCTGGGTCTCACCGAGGTCAGCGTGCAGGCGCGCTTTCTGGACCTGGGCGGTGATTCGATTCTGGCCACCAAACTCGTCGCCCGCTTGCGTGACACATTGCACATTGACCTGACTCTGCTGGACTTTTTCGACGCGCCGACGGTCGCGGAACAGGCGGTGATTGTCGAGGGAATGTTACTAGACGAGGTCGAAGCCTTGTCTGATGAAGAGGCAGACCGCCTGGCTGCAGAGGAGACGGGGCAGGAGAACCCATGAGCGCTCCCGGTGATATCGCCAACCGAAAATCCAGGCTATCGCCTGCCAAGAAGGCCCTGCTCGAGCAGCGCTTGCAGGGCAAACGAGGGGCATGGGCACCCCGCCCGGCCATCCCCCGCCTGGCCGACCATGCGGCCGTACCTCTGTCGTTCACCCAACAGCGGCTATGGTTTGCGCACCAGTGGGATGCCAAGGTCACGACCTACAACCGGCCGATAGCGCTGCGACTGAAGGGAGAGCTTGATCTGCCCAGCCTGGAACGCAGTCTGAACGAGGTCTTGCGGCGACACGAGACCCTGCGCATGTCATTTCCCGCGGTGGATGGCCTGCCGGTGCAGAGGGTCAGCCCAATAGTGCATGTGACGCTGCCCGTCGAGGACCTGATGTACCTGCCCCCGGAGCAACGGCTGGGCACCGCTCAGCAGCGGATGATTGAGATCCTGCGCGAGCCATTTGTCTTGGAGTCTGGCCCCCTCTACCGGGTGCGCCTGTTCCGGCTGGATACTGCCGACCACATCTTCTGCCTCGTCACCCATCACATCCTCTTTGATGGGTGGTCCGAGGTCCTGTTTGTGAATGAGTTGTGTGCTCTGTACAGCTCCGCCAGGGCAAACGAGCCGGGTACGCTGCCGGAGTTGCCGATTCAGTATGCCGACTTGGCCTGCTGGCAGAGAGAGCAGGTCCGAGGGGAGGCGCTGCAGCAGCAACTCGCCTACTGGCGCGAAGAGCTACGGGGGCCATTGCCCGTTGTGGACTTGCCCGCTGACCGCCCCCGCCCACCATTACAGACCTACGAGGGTGCGACAGAGTCGCTCGTGCTCGGCAGAGCTTTGGTGGCGGGGCTGGAAACTGTAAGCCGTCAGGAGGGTGTGACCCTGTTCATGACCTTACTGGCGGCATTCAAGGTCCTGGTGTCCCGCTACACGGGTCAGGTGGATATCATCGTAGGCACTCCGGTTGCCGGCCGCGGCCGGATCGAGACGGAGAAGCTGATTGGCCCCTTGGTGAATACCCTGGCCCTGCGCACTGATCTCGGGGGCAACCCGACGTTTCGGGAGCTGCTGCAGCGCATTCGCCAGATGTGCCTGGGTGCGTACGCCCATCAGGACCTGCCGTTTGACCTGTTGGTGGCCGAGCTCAATCCCGAGCGCGATTTGAGCCGCACACCGGTCTTTCAGCTCCTATTCAACCTGGAGAGCTTCCCTGACCGGGCCCGGACTGCCGGGGAGCTTCAGGTGACGCCGGTGGACATCGATGCCAGCGTCGCCTTGTTTGACCTGACCGTAGAGCTCGTGCAGAGAGATAGTGAGATCTACTGTGCCTTTGTGTACAACACCAGGCTCTTTGACGCAGCTACTATACAGCGGCTGGCGGGGCATTTCCAGACCCTGCTGGAAGGGGTGGTCGCCAACCCTGACCAACGGCTCTGCGACCTGTCGCTTTTGACCGAAGCGGAACGCCGACAGGTGCTCTACACGTGGAATGACGTTCCCTCCCTGAGCAGGCCTGAGGGGTCGCTTACTCGTCTCCTGGCGGCACAGGCGGAAGTGACACCAGAGGCAACAGCCGTGGTGTCGAGTGGGTCATCGGCGGACCGTCGGCCGTCTCTGACCTACGGTGAGTTAAATCGCCAGGCCAACCAGGTGGCGGAGGCATTGCGCCGATCGGGCGTGAGGCCCGGCCGCGCCGTCGGGCTTTGTGTCGAGCGCTCACTAGATGCCGTGGTAGGGCTGCTGGCCATCTTCAAGACTGGCGGCGTCTATGTGCCGGTGGATCTTGCCTACCCTAGGGACCGCTTGGATTTTGTTCTACGTGATGCCAATGTGGCTGTGGTGCTGACTCAGCGCGGGCTGCGGAACTCGCTTCCTGCCGGTGGGGCGCCCGTGCTGCTGCTGGAAGAGGAATATACCTCCGGCAGGGGAACGCGCGAGGTTCCTGCCGCTACCGGTATGGATGATCCGCCGGACGAAAGCCCGGCTTACATCATCTACACCTCGGGCTCCACCGGGCTGCCCAAGGGAGTGGTCGTGACATACGGCGCTCTGCTTCGGCATTGCTTCTCTGTGCGCGAGCATTATGGTCTGACGGCTCAGGATCGCGTTCTGCAGTTCGCCTCGCTCTCCTTCGATCCGTCGCTGGAGCAAATCCTACCTACCCTCCTGGCGGGGGCCACAGTGGTGTTGCGAGGCTCTGAGAGGTGGTCACCCGCTGAGTTTGGTCAGTTGGTGCGCGAACACGGGATCACTGTTGCCAACCTTCCCACGGCCTATTGGCAGGAACTGGTCTGTGACTGGAGCGCGCAAGGCTTGGCCTCTTCCCCCGAATCGGCAGATGGCGAAATCCTGCAGCACCCGCAGACCCCGTTGCGGCTGATGATCTGTGGCGGGGACACCCTGCGACCTGAGGCGGCTCGCTGCTGGTATGCGACTCCATGGCGAAGCGTTCGCCTCCTAAACGCCTATGGGCCTACGGAAGCGGTGGTCACCGCCACCACCTTTGAGCTGTCCCCCGAGATCCAGGGCGCCACCCGCGTGCCCATCGGTAGGCCATTGCCTGGCCGGCGCTGCTATATCTTGGACGTCCAGGTGCTGCAGCATAATCGCCTGTCGCATCATCTGGAGCCTGTCCCCACTGGAGTGTGGGGCGAGCTATTCCTGGGCGGCGACCTCCTGGCTCAAGGTTATCTGAACCGACCTGAGCTGACCGCCGAGTGCTTTGTGGTCGATCTGTTTTGCCCCCATGCAACGGCGCTCGGAGCACCCTCTGCGCGCATGTATCGCACCGGGGATTTGGCTCGCTATCTGCCAGATGGCAACATCGAGTTCCTGGGACGCATGGACCGGCAGGTGAAGATCCGCGGCTACCGCGTCGAACCCGGCGAGGTAGAAACGGCACTTGCCCAACATCCGGCAGTGCTCGGGAGCGTCGTGGTGGCGCGCGAGGACACGCCGGGCGACAAACGCCTGGTAGCGTATGTCGTGGCGCGCGAGACCGCACGCCTCTCCCGCGGCGACCTCCAGTTGTTTCTGCGAGTTAGGCTGCCGGAGTACATGCTGCCCTCGGCCTTTGTCTTCCTGGATGCCCTGCCGCTGACGCCCAGCGGCAAAATCGACCGCCGGGTGCTGCCCCCACCCGACCAGAAGCGCCCCGAGCTGGAAAAGGCTTTCGTCGCTCCTCGTACTCCCGTCGAGGTCAAACTGGCCGGTATCTGGACTCAGGTGCTCAAGCTCGACCGAATCGGCGTCCATGACAACTTCTTTGAACTGGGGGGGCATTCCCTTCTGGCAACGCAAGTCGTGTCTCGAATACGCGCCACGTTCCATATGGAGCTCCCCCTGCGTACTATCTTCGAGACATCGACCATCGCGGCGCTATCTAGTCTCATTGAACAGATCCAGTCAAAGCCGGGAAGAACGGAGTCAGCCGGCAGCGACACGGCAGAGGCGCGTGAGGAGTTGGTCCTGTGAACTCGGTGGAAGAACTGCTGTCGCAACTTGGCACTCTGGGCATCAGGCTCACCATGGATGGCGAACATCTGCGCCTGAGTGCTCCCAAGGGTGCGTTGACGCCCGATTTGCGGGAGAAAGTGATCCAACACAAAGCCGCTATCGTGGTTTTCCTGCGCGATGTAGGCCTTTCATCCGGTTCCGACTCGCTCACCATCCGACCTGTACCTCGAGATAGTGCCTTTCCCCTGTCCTTTGCCCAGCAGCGGTTGTGGTTCCTGGACCAGCTCGAGCCCAACAGCTCGGCCTACAATGCGCCAGCCGCGTACCGCCTGGCGGGACCCTTGGATGTGATGGCGCTCGAAGCGGCCATCAACGAGATTGTGCGCCGCCATGAGGCCCTGCGCACCACCTTTGCCAGTGTGGACGGGGAGCCGGTCCAGGTGATTGCTCCCACTCTTTGTGTGCCGCTGCGTATGACTGACCTGGAAGTGCTGCCCAGGGCTGAGCGCGAGCCGGAAGCGTGGCGCCGGGCTGTTGCAGATGCCTATAGCTCCTTTGACCTGAGCCGCGGTCCCTTGCTGCGAGCTCAATTGCTGCGTCTGGGGGAAGAAGAGCATATCTTGGTCCTCACCCTGCACCACATCGTCACCGATGGCTGGTCGGTGGGGGTGTTCAGGCGGGAGTTGGCCGAGTTGTATGCCGCATTCAGTGCGGGAAGGCCGTCGCCTCTGCCGGAGCTGGTGGTGCAGTACGCTGATTTTGCCGTGTGGCAACGCAAGTGGCTGAAAAGGGGGGTGTTGGCGCGGGAACTAGGCTACTGGCGGGAGCGGCTGGAGGGAGCATCCGAGCTGGAGCTACCTAGCGACCGGCCCCGTCCGGCGCTGTTGACGTATGAGGGTGCGCGCCTGGCGATGTCATTTTCGGCAGAGCTCACATCGGCGCTCAAGGTGCTGAGCCAGCAGGAGGGGGTGACCTTGTTCATGACCTTGCTGGCTGCTTTCAACACCCTGCTCTACCGCTACACCGGCCAGGAAGACATCGTCGTGGGCACGCCGATAGCCAATCGCGACCGTGCTGAGGTAGAGGGGCTGATTGGCTTCTTTGTCAACACGCTGGTGATTCGCACCGGGCTCACAGGAACGCTCACCTTTCGCGAGGTGCTGGGACGGGTGAGAGAGACATGCCTCGAGGCCTATGCTCACCAGCACTTGCCGTTCGAGAAGCTGGTGGAGGAGCTGCAACTGCAACGGGATCTGAGCCGCAACCCCCTGTTCCAGGTGGTGTTTGCCATGCAGAATGCGCCGCGCCCGACGATGGAGATGGCGGGCTTGAGGGTCACTCCGCTAGATCTCCCGGGTATCCGGGTGCGCTTTGATCTGGAATGTTCGATGTGGGAGGAGGGGGAGGCTATCCGGGGAGCGCTGGTCTACAACACCAACCTGTTTGACGGAGCGACGATAGAGCGGCTGGCAGGGCACTTCCAGACTCTGCTGGAAGGGGTGGTCGCCAACCCAGGCCAACGGATCTCCGACCTGCCTCTGCTGACGGAACGAGAGCGCCACCAGCTACTGGTGGAATGGAACAGAACGGAGGCCGCGTACCCCAGGGACGTGAGCATCCATGAGCTGTTCGAAGCCCAGGTAGAGCGCGCGCCGGACGCGGCGGCGGTGTCCTTTGAGGGCCAGGAACTGACCTACGACGAGCTGAACCGAAAGGCGAATCAGCTGGCTCGATACTTACGGAAGCTGGGCGTGGGGCCCGAGGTGCTGGTCGGGCTGTGCGTCGAGCGCTCTCTGGAGATGATGATCGGGGTGCTTGGGATTCTCAAGGCGGGTGCAGCCTATGTTCCTCTGGACCCTACCTATCCTAAGAAACGCCTGGCTCTCATGATGGCAGACGCTCAAGTGCCGGTGCTGTTGACTCAGGACAGACTCTTGCCGGAACTCCCTGCACACATGGCACGGGCGATTTGTCTGGACGCCGATTGGGCTACAATTGACAGAGAGAAGACTGAGAACCCTGTAAACAAGGTCACTGCAGACAACCTGGCGTATGTGATCTTTACGTCAGGTTCAACTGGTGCGCCAAAGGGCGTTATGATTACGCACCGTGGCGTCTGTAACTGCCTGTTGTGGATGCAGGCGGACTTTGCATTTGATAAGGCGGACATCGTCCTCCAAAAGGCCCCTATTAGCTTTGATGGCTCAGTGTGGGAGCTGTTTGTGCCGCTGTTTGCGGGTGCACAATTGGCTATCGCGCGGCCGTGGGGACATCAGGATCCCGCTTATCTGATCACCTCAGTGATCCAACTGCATGCGACTGTATTGCAGGGCGTTCCGACCTTGCTGCAAATGCTACTTGCTGAGGCTGATCTCGGAGCCTGCCATAGTCTCAGAAGCATATTCAGCGGCGGCGAAGCTTTGACGACAGAAGTTGCAGAGCGGATCGTTGCCTGTCTGCCAGGGGTGAGACTGCACAATCTGTATGGCCCGACTGAGGTGTCGCTCACAGCAAGCTCTTGGACGTATCAGCGCAATACCGAGGCCGATACAGTGCCGATTGGCCGTCCCATCTCCAACACGCAAGTCTATATCCTTGACTCTAGCCTGCAGGTGGTTCCGATCGGCATAGCGGGCGAACTGTATGTTAGCGGTATAGGGCTGGCGCGCGGGTATCTCAATCGGCCCGGCCATACCGCCGAATGCTTCATTCCCAATCCCTTCAGCAACCAGCCGGGCGCACGTCTATACCGAACCGGCGATGTGGCTCGCTACCTGCCGGACGGAAGCATAGAGTTTCTGGGTCGGAGTGACGATCAGGTCAAGATCCGCGGCTTCCGGATCGAGCTAGGTGAGATTGAGGCGGTGCTCGAGAAGCACCGAGCTGTGCGCAAGGCTGTCGCCTGGGTCCGGGAAGGTGCGTCACGTGACGCTTCCGCCGTTCCTGACACAGACAGACGCCTGGTGGCCTATGTGGTTCCGAAAGAGACACCAGGTCCGAGGGTCAGCGAACTGCGTAGTTATCTTCAAGACAGGCTGCCAGAGTACATGTGGCCCTCGGCTTATGTTCTCCTCGACGCTCTGCCTCTAACGCCCAGCGGCAAAATCGACCACCGGTCGCTGCCCGCGCCCGACCCAACGCGCCCCGAGCTAGACAAGGTTTTTGTCGCTCCTCGTACCCCTGTCGAGATCAAGCTGGCCGAAATCTGGGCGCAGGTACTCGGCCTGGAAAGAGTGGGGATTGACGATGACTTCTTCGAGCTGGGCGGGCACTCGTTGCTCGCCACCCAGGTGATCTCTCGCGTGCGCGATGCCTTTCACATCGAGATACCCCTGCGCAGCCTGTTTGAGAGGCCCACCGTTGCCGCCCTGGCTGAGCGCATCGAGGTACTCTGCGCCCTGACCGAGGTACCGCAGGACCGTCCGGAAGCCAGGACAATCGGGCGTCTGTGAGTGCAACCATGCCATCTACCGAGCAGTTCCTAATACACCTCTTGCGGCTGGGCGTCCGCATCTGGGAAGAAGAGGGAGACCTCCGATACAGCGCTCCTGTCGATGTGCTGACGCCGGCGCTGTATGCTGAGCTTGTCCAACGTAAAGCCGAGGTTCTCAAGTTCCTGCGTGAAACCACCGCCGGTGCCCAGCCGGACGATTCCGCGATCCGCCCCTTGCCGCGGGAGGGTTCCCTGCCGTTATCCTCTGCCCAGCAGCGGCTGTGGTTCTTGGACCAACTCGAGCCCAACAGCTTGGCCTATAATGTGCCGGCCGCGTACCGCCTGGCCGGGCCTCTATGTATGGCAGCCCTCGAGCAGGCCATCAACGAGATTGTCCACCGCCACGAGGTGTTGCGCACCACCTTCACCACTGCAGATGGCGAGCCGGTCCAGTTCATTGCTCCCTTCCTCCATGTGCCGCTGCGGATGACAAACCTGGAAGCGCTGCCCATAGGTGAGCGCGAGCCGGAAGCATTGCGACTAGCTGCTGCAGATGGCGATAGTCCTTTTGACCTGAGCCGGGGCCCCTTGCTGCGAACTCACCTGCTGCGTCTGCAGGAAGAGGAGCATATCCTGGTACTCACCATGCACCACATCGTTACCGACGGCTGGTCGGTGGGAGTGTTCAGGCGCGAGCTGGCCGAGCTGTATGCTGCATTCAGTCAGGGCAGGCCCTCGCCGCTGTCCGAATTGCCGGTGCAGTACGCCGACTTTGCCGTGTGGCAGCGGCAGTGGCTGCAAGGTGGGGTGTTGGCCCGCGGACTGGCCTACTGGCGGGATCGTCTGGAAGGCGCAGCCGAACTGGAACTGCCCAGCGATCGGCCTCGGCCGGCGCTGCTGACCTGCGACGGTGCGCGCCTGGCCATGTCATTCTCCACACAGCTCACTTCAGCGCTCAAGGCGCTCAGCCAGCGGGAGGGCGTGACCTTGTTCATGACCCTTCTTGCTGCTTTCAACACCCTGCTTTACCGCTACACCGGCCAGGAAGACATCGTGGTAGGTACCCCGATCGCCAATCGCGACCGCGCCGAGGTAGAGGGGCTGATCGGCTTTTTTGTCAACACGCTGGCGCTGCGCACCGAGCTCTCGGAGACACTTACTTTTCGCCAGTTGTTGGCACGCGAGAGAGAGGTGTGTCTGGAGGCCTATGTCCACCAGCACCTGCCGTTCGAGAAACTGGTGGAAGAGCTGCGGCCGCAGCGTGACCTGAGTCGCAACCCCCTGTTTCAGGTGCTCTTTGCCGTGCAGAATGCTCCGCGCCCGGCGATGGAGATGACGGGCCTGATGGTCACTCCGTTGGATCTCCCGGGGGCTCGAGTGCGCTTCGACTTGGAATGCCACCTGTGGGAGGAGGGGGGAGCCATCCGGGGAGCCCTGGTCTACAACACCAACCTTTTCGACACAGCGACGATGGAGCGGATGGCCGGGCATTTTCGGACTCTGCTGGAGGGGGCGACCGCCGACCCGGAGCAGCGGCTGTCCGACCTGCCCCTGCTGACCGAAATGGAACGGCACCAGCTACTGGTGGAATGGAACAAGACTGAGGCGGAGTATCCCCAGGACGGGGGCATCCATCAGTTGTTCGAAGCCCAGGTGGAGCGTACGCCGGATGCGGTGGCGGTGTCCTTCGCGGGCGAGACCCTGACGTACCGCGAGCTGGATCAGCGGGCTAATCAACTGGCGCACCATCTGCAGAAGCTGGGTGCAGGGCCGGACGTGGTCGCCGGGCTCTGCGTCGAGCGCTCTCTGGAGATGGTGACCGGTCTCCTGGGTATGCTCAAGGGAGGGGCGGCATGTCTGCCGCTGGATCCCAGCTATCCGCGCGAACGCCTGGCCTTTATGCTACAGGACAGCGGTGCTCTGCTACTGCTGACGCAAAGCAAGCTGCTCGATAGATTGCCCCACAGCGACACCCAGGTCATCTGCCTTGATAGTGAGTGGGATGCCATCAGCCAGCAATCTGGCGAGCCCGCCGCCCAGAGTGCCGGGCCAGGGAACCTGGCCTACGTGCTGTATACCTCGGGGTCGACGGGCAGGCCCAAGGGAGTGGCCATGAAGCACCGGGCCATGCTCAACCTGATCACGTGGCAACTGCGAAGCTCCCCCATGCAGCAGGGAGTCAGGACCGTGCAGTTTACACCTCTCAGCTTTGACGTCTCTTTTCAGGAGATCCTTTCCACCCTGTGTGGAGGCGGGACACTGGTCCTGGTCTCGGAGGAGTTGCACCGCGATCCATCCGCTCTGCTGCATTTCCTGGCGGCGGAGTCTGTCGAGCGCATCTTTCTGCCCTTTGTCGCGCTGCAGCAACTGGCCTCGGCTGCACAACAGCACGATACTCTGCCCACCAGTCTGCGCGAGGTCACTACCGCGGGCGAGCGGTTGCAGACGACACCGCAGTTGGTCAGCTTTTTCCGGCGGCTCCCGCAGTGCCGCCTGCATAACCACTACGGGCCGACCGAGACGCACGTAGTCACGGCCTTTACTCTTGAAGACTCGCCAGACACCTGGCCAGCGTTGCCTCCCATCGGCCGCCCCATTGCCAACACGCAGGTCTATGTCCTGGATGCGCACATGCAGCCGGTGCCCATTGGTGTGCCGGGCGAGCTGTATCTCGGAGGGCATGGCCTTGCGCGCGGCTATCTTCGCCGGCCGGAACTGACCGCGGAACGGTTTGTCCGTGACCCCTTCAGCAGGAGGCCGGATGCACGCCTGTACAGGACCGGCGACGTAGCCCGCTACCGGCCGGACGGCAACATCGAATTCCTGGGCCGCAGGGACGATCAGATCAAGATGCGCGGCTTCCGCATTGAGCTGGGGGAGATAGAGACGACGCTTGCGGAGCACCCGGCCGTCCGCCAGACGGCCGTACTGGCCCGGGACGACCTGCTGCAGGGGCCTTCCGCCACGCCCGGCGCTGAAAGGCGCCTGGTGGCTTACGTGGTTGCCAAAGAGATGCCCGCTCCTCCGGTGAGCGAGCTGCGCAGCTTTCTGAGAGACAAGTTGCCGGAGTACATGCTGCCCTCAGTTTTTGTCTTCCTGGATGCCTTCCCGCTGACACCCAGCGGCAAAATCAACCGCCGGGCACTGCCGGCACCCGACTCAACGCGCCCTGAGCTGGAGACCGGTTATGTGGCGCCACAGACTGCTACCGAGGGACGGTTGGCCGAAATCTGGCAGCAGGTCCTGGGCGTGGAGCGAGTCGGGATAGACGACAGCTTCTTTGACCTGGGGGGGCACTCGTTGCTCGCCGTGTCGCTCTTTGCCAGGATCGAGAAGGCTTTTGGGGAACGATTGCCCCTTGCGATTCTCTTTCAGTCACCGACGGTCAGGCAACTTGCCAGCCTGCTGGACCAGGGTTCCAGGCCCAGTGTGCCTTCCGTTGTGCCCATCCCCGGAGATGGGGTACGCAGTAGCTATCAGCCGCATGGCACTAGACCTCCGCTTTTCTTCGTGCACCCGATGGCCAATGATGAGCAATCGATGGGCAGTGTGCTATGCTACAAAGCACTGGCCAGACACCTCGGAGCCGATCAGCCTGTCTACGGACTCCAACCCAAAGGTATCGGTGGCACGGAGACACCTCTCTTCAGCATCGAGCACATGGCCCGCTATCACGTGGAGCAGATGCGTGCCGTTTGTCCGGAGGGACCGTATCTGGTGGGTGGGTACTCCTATGGAGGGCTGGTGGCCTATGAGATGGCGCGTCAGCTAGAGTTGCAGCACCAGGACGTGCGGCTGGTCGCTCTGCTCGATACCAGCGCCTACCTGGCGCCTCGCAATGTCAGAGGGTTGCCTCTGACCACGGTTGTAGCGCGCGCGAACAGGCATTGGACGGAGCGAATCGGCAAACACCTGAGGAATCTGCGCGCTCTGCCGTGGTCGAAAAGGGGCGGCTATGTAACGGAACGGATCAGGAGGGTTTACAGAGTCATCATACGGGACCCAGTGCCGCATTCAACTCCCACCCTCCTTGGCGCGTCCTGGTTTGCGTTGAACGCATACTTACCTCAGACGTATGCTGGTAAAGTCACGCTCTTCAGAGCGGAAGTGCACCAACTTCCACGCCTGGAGGATACCTACGGCTGGCGGTCACTGGCCAAGGGAGGAGTGGAGGTCTGCGCAGTTCCTGGCGACCACTGGTCCCTGATCATCGAACCGCAGGTTCAGGTTCTGGCGGGGCAACTGAGAGCCTGCATTGATGAGGCTTTGAGCAGTCGGCCAGGTGAATGTCTACCAGAATAGGAACACAAACCGGGTTTCTGTGAGAAACCGGCTTGTTGTTTGGTCACGATGCGCTCAGCATTAACTCGATCAGCTCAGCAATGCGTTCGTCGGCGCCGCCCTCTTTCCCCGCTGCGGTCGAGCATTCTCTGGCATAGTGTTTCAGTAGAAAGACACTGGCGCCGTAGGTCGCGGCACGGATGGACGCCAGTTGGTGGATGATCTCGGTGCAGTCACGCCCTTCTTCCACCATACGCTGCACACCGCGTGCCTGACCTTCAACACGGCGCAGGCGTGAGAGCATCTCTTCTCGTACGTCTTCGGGAACAGGCATGACTTTACCCTCGCTTGGCGAGAGACGGGTCATCCGCTTACTGGAGAGCACACGGCTCTCATCTGCGGATGCCTCAGCCACCGCTCGTGGGCGCGCAGCTGCTGTCGCTTCGCGTTCCTCCGCTCATTGAGCCGCTCTTACCCGGAACCGAAACGGCCTTTCTCACACGCTGGCTACCACATCTGGGACAACGGGTAGCTTCCGCGCAGTCCATGGAGCGCAGCCACTTGTCGAACCTTTCACCACAGTCATTACACTGGTACTCATAGATAGGCATAACTCTGCTCCGGAAGTAGTATGAATTGAGCCCTACTTGAGCTCGAGCAACGCATCCAGCCGCTCGGCCAACGCCTTCTTCGGGCGAGCCCCAACCAGGCGCTCGATTTCCTGGCCACCTTTAAACAGGATCATAGTGGGAATGCTCATGATGCCGTACTTGCCCGGCGTCGCGCCGTTTTCATCGGTGTTCACCTTGGCTACCACTACGCGGCCATCATAGTCGCCCGCCAGCTCCTCAATGATGGGTCCCACCATACGGCAGGGCCCACACCAGGGCGCCCAGAAATCGACCAGCACGGGCAGCGTGGACTCGAGCACTTCCTTCTGGAATGTGTCGTCGGTGACATGCAGCGGTTCTTTCTTCATCGTTGTCTCCTTATCTCTCTACATTGGATTGAGGCGCAGAGCGCCGAATCGACAGGCGGAAAGGCATATGTTGCATCCGTAACAGCGGCCGGCGTCCACGTAAAGTTGCTCTCCAGGATCGAGCTGCAGCAGAGCTTTGCTCTTGCACACGACACGCGCCGGGCACTTCGGACAGGCCTGGCAAAGTGTCGTGTCCACAAAAGGTATTGCCTGCACTTGAGCTTTGGCGCTCTGCATCTCCACAGTTGCACTCCATCTTGCTGATCGCATTGGGGTTAGTATACCCCCCTACCCTATATATACAATACCACAGAACCCCGGTTTTGTCAAGAGACTTTTATCACAACGGGCGAAGCAAAAATGCTTCGCCCGTTGTGTGGGAGGGCTTACGGGTGGGTAGTCTGGTACTCAGACACGACGATGCGCACGGCTCCGACTTCAAAGCCGTACTTCTCCGCCAGGTCTTTGATCCCCTGATTGGCGTCTATGCCAGGGTCCAGCTTCATCTGCTCCAGGATATAGCTCACCGGCACCTGGCACTGCTCAGCGATCTCGTTGAGGGTCATCTGGCCCTTAATGTCGCTAGCCGCCAGGCGTGTGCCGGGCGGTGTCGACGCCTGGTCGCCTCCTGCGGGGGCGGTGGGGCTTGTCGGCGCTGCAACGGCACCGGGGTGTGCGGCCAGATAGTTGGCTACCCACAGCCGCGCCGTTTCCGTCTCAAAGTTGGGAATGATGTTCTCCAGATCCTTCATGGCGGTGGTGGGTGGCAGGTCCGCCGGCACACCTAGCCCGGTGTACAAATCCGCCAGGGGGACGCCATAGGTGTCACTCACGTCTTGCAGGGTCATCCACCCTTTGATGCCCTCCGGGTCCGGGGCGCCGGAGGCGTCCACGGGGACGTCCCCTTTGCCCGTTGTAGCCCAGTCGCCAGCCAGCTTGCCGACGAGCACACTTCCCAACAGGGCCACCAGGACGATAGCGGGCAGTACGTAGCGATGGACTCTCATGCCACACCCTCCTTTGACTCAGCGGCGTGCGCGCTTTCCACGATCGTGCCAACGTACAGGGTGTCGGGCACAGGACAAGTCTCGATACACTGCAGGCAGCCGATGCAATCCGCTGTGACGCTGCGCTTGTCGGACACCTTGATGCGTACCGGGCAGGCCTTGTCGCATTTCTTGCAGTCAATGCAGGTGCTGGTGTCGCGACGAATGCGGAACAGGCTGATCCGTGACAGCAGGCTGAGGGTGCCGCCCAGCGGGCAAAGGTACCGGCACCACAGGCGAGGCACAAAGAACGAACCGACGATGATGGCCAGGGAAATGGTATAGGCCGGCCAGGACGTTGCCCAGTTGAACTCAAAGAGCCAGCTCAGGCTGAAAATGGTGCGATAGGGATCGAAGCTGGCAAACCACAGCTTTGCCGTACTCACCGTGGCGTACAGAATGCCTGCCAGGACAAGATAGCGGCCGTAGCCCAGGATACGGTCCGCCTTGTCGGGGACGCGCAGCTCGGGCACACGCAGGCGTCTGCGCAGCGCGGTCAGTAGGTCCTGCAATCCGCCAAACGGGCAGATCCAGCCACAGAAAGCGCCTCCAGCCAGCACAGTACCTACCAGGAGACCCACCCCCAGCACGACATTGGATGCATGGGTTTTTGGGATGTACCGGCCATTGACGACCAGCCTCCACAGCGTCTCCAGGCCGCCAAAGGGACAGAGTGCGTCAGTGCTTGCTACGCCTGCTTCCTCTCCGCCCAGGCCATGGCGCGCGGCCGTGACCAGGATAAACAGGGCGAAGCCGAACTGCACGAGACGCCTGATGATGTGAGTGTGAGATGGGTTCTTGCTTTTCACCTGACCTCCTCCGGGATACTTTCGCAGAATAACAAAGTAGATTCTAGCTCATCCATATGTAGAACGCAAGAAGAAGGTATGGAGATTCTGTGAAGGAATAAGCCATGGCCGCCTTTGACCTGGGCTGTATGGCGGAGTACAATGCCGACCCAGGTCATGTGAAAGGGGTATGCGGGGTGCGCTTCATCTATGTCCTGACGACAATCCTTCTTCTGACGGCGCTGCTGGTCACCCTGGTCAGCGCACAGATGACATGGCATCTGATCACGGTCTGGTATGAGGGGTGGGAGCAACTGCAGGAGCTCGAGTCCCAGGGGCTACAGATTATCAATTACCAGGGCAACATCCTCGCCGCGCTGAGCGAGGAGGAGCAGATTTGGAGACTGCGCCAGGCGGGTTTCGAGGTCCGCGTCTTGGACGCGGCGGCAGATCCTGACCTCTACTATCTGGCCTATCCCCCTCAAGGCCGCGATGATCTCTTCTCTGCGTCGCCATCTGATCTGGAGGCCGTATACCCCTACGCTGAAGGCGTCTACATTGTCAAAGCCCGGCGCGTCGCAGCCGAAGCATTAACCTCGCATGAAGTGCAGATTGTCAAGCTGCCTCGCTCAGTCAGCCTCGGTCGCAGCGAGCCGGCACCCGCCAGGTGGCAGAATGACCTGGCCTACAGCCCCGATATCCGGGCGATGGTGGATGTGGTCTCGCCTACACTGCTGATCGATCATGTGTGTAAGCTGCAGGATGATGACAGTCAGAGTTACTGCAACGAGCTGGGCACGCGCCATTCCTACGCTACCGCAGCGCTGGACGAAGCGGCGCGCTACCTTCACAACCAGTATGCGGCGATGGGGCTGAATGTGGCCTATCAGCCCTTCCCCTACGCCGGGTATGTCATGAACAATGTCGTGGCCGAACTGCCCGGCGCGGGGCCCAACCGCGAGCACATCTACATTCTTTGTGCGCACTATGACTCCACTGCGCGGGATTCGAGCAGCATCGCGCCGGGGGCCGATGACAATGCCAGTGGTTCGGCGGCCGTGCTGGAGGCGGCGCGTATCCTGAGCCAGTTCAGTTTTGACCGCACCATCCGTTTTGTGCACTTTGCCGGTGAGGAGCAGGGCATGCTCGGTAGTCAGCGTTATGCCGAAACCGCGGCACAGCGCGGCGACCTCATTGCCGGTGTCATCAACCTGGACATGATAGCCTACGAGCGTGTGCCCCCCAATGACCACATAGTTGAAATCCATGCGGGCATGAATCCGGTGTCGATCGCCTTGGCCGATGTCTTTGTCAGCAACATCGCCGAATACGAATTGCTGCTGTTGCCGGAGATACTCACTTCCACGGCGACAAGTCGTAGCGACCATGGTTCATTCTGGAATCAGGGATATCCGGCCATCCTGGGCATTGAGGACTTTGGGGGAGATTTTAATCCTTACTATCATTCGACAAGAGATACTCTGACTCACATCCAGACGCACATGATGGTAGAGTACACGAAAGCGTGTGTCGCCACGCTGGCCGAGCTGGCCGGCGATCCGCGGAGCTCCAGCGTTTTGATCTACCTGCCAGTGCTGGGGGTGCTGCGGTGAGCCGCGCCGCAGGGCATCAAGCCTCACTCGGCCGGACAACGATGGTTCTCTGTCCTTTGTAGGTCACCTGCCCGGGCCTTCCGCCCCTGCGCCGGTGCACGTTCTTGCGGACCGTGTAATCCACCGGCACGTTGTTGTTTTGTCTGGCTGCCGAAAAGCGGGCGGCGAGCCGGGCTGCATGCTGCAGAGTAGCCGCGGGCACGTCCCGACCTTCGGTGCGGATGATGACATGGGCGCCGGGAACCCCCTGGGCATGGAGCCACAGATCATGCGCCGCCCCCAGGCGAAAGGTCACTTCCTCGTTCTGCCAGCTGTTGCGCCCCACCAGGATGACAAAGCCCTCTTCCGATTGGACACGCAACGGCCCTGCCGCCGGACCTCGGGCCTTCTTTATAGGCGTGGGCAGATAGCCAGCTTCTGACAGAGCGCTCTCCACTGCGGCGATGCCTGGTTGGTCTTCTGCCAGGGCCAGGTCGGTGGATAGTTGCTCCAGAAAAGCCAGCTCTTCGTCTACGTCGGCCAGAAGCCCCGGCACGGCGGCCGCGGCACCCCGGGCCTTCTCATAGCGGCGGAAGTACTCCTGCGCGTTCTCAATGGGCGAAAGGGTTGGATCCAGCGTGATATGCACCGGAGGTTCGCTCTCGCCCAGATTGACCACCAGCGCGGCCTGACCCGGTGACACTTGCTGGGCAAAAGCCAGGAGCAGCTCTCCCTTGTGGCGCAGCCCTTCCAGCATGCCTGCGCTGGGTTGGGCGCGCAAAAGTGCATCCTGTTTGCGCGTCTGGCGCTCGCGTGCCGCCGCGATCAGGCCCGCCACCCGGTTCTTGGACACGGCGTACGCACTGCCGGGTTCTCGCCGCAAATGATCGGCACCTCGCTGCTGCAGATAGTACTCCGCCATGGCCTCGCTGATGCTCCGACGCGGCTGCCGCTCGGGGTACTGCAGGAGGGGGTAGGGGGCATAGGCCGAAATGCTGCCGTCGCGCAAGCCGATGGTTGGCTGCCATGCCCGGGTCTCCGGCAGGCGCAGTAGCTCGTTCAGAGGATCCAGCAGGGCCTGAGCATCTGCGGTCATGGATTCGGTGTCCCCCGTGGTGCGGTAGACAGCCTCACGGGCGAGCAGTGGACTGATGCCGCGCAGGCTGGCCACCAGTTTCCGCCACAGGGGCTGCTCAGCGTCTGCGGCTGCGAGCAGCTTGCTCAGATGGGCGGGCGTCAGAGTTGTGGGGTCCGCTTTCTGTTGGGGTGGCGGGGGTGCGTACGGGTAGCCGGGCAGCAGGACCCGGTGCCGGTTCTGCGCGGCCCGGACATGCCGGGCGCATTCGAGGATGGTGCCATCTTCCTCGATGAGCACGATGTTGCTGAGCCGTCCCATCACCTCAGCGATCAGAACAAGCGGCCCGGCGGGGCCGGCGATGTTCAGCAGCAGCATGCGCTCGTGGAGCGGCTGTCGTACCTCAGTCAGGTGCCCGCCCTCGGCGCCCTTCCGCAGGCGCAAGACCAACGGGGTGGGCGATTCCAGACCGCGCCGGAGCTTTTCCTGGGTAAGGTGGATACGTCCACCCTCCTCTGGGCGCGCCGAGAGGAGCAGGTAGTGGCGTTGTGGATGGGCGTAGACCTCCAGGCCAATCATCCATTGGTCAACAGCCAGTATCTGCTGGATTCTGCCACCGACCAGTTCCGTGCGGAGCTCGTCGGCGACCGCGGCCATCGTCAGCGCATCGCAGAACACTTAGCCCCTCGTCCCAACCCGGCCCCTACTGTGGCCCTGCCTGGTTTTGCGGCTGGAAGGAGCTGGCCAGGGCCTGTGCCACCTGGAATGGGTCGCTGGTGATGACACTGCTGGCGTACAGCTCCATGGCCCCAAAATCGGCCGTCTTGTTGTTGGGATCTCCCCGGTCCACAATCCGCACAACCATGGGGAATCCCTCCCAGTCCTCCACAACGCTGTCGATAGGCCGCATGCACAGGGCCAGATTGAAGCTGGTGACGCCCAGCTTGGTGACGAAACAATCCAGCACCTTGTAGAGGGTGCATTTCAGGTCGTCGTCGAGGCACTTGGAAAGCAGGATGACTTCCTTCTCTTTGATGGGGGTCAGGTAGGCCAGGATGCGTGTCTTTCCGTGCTCTACCGTCAGGCCGAGCGACTGGTGTATGGCATACAGGTCATCAAAGTAGCTCGCGCCGTGTCCGATCTGGTAGAGCAGAGCCGCCCGGCGCAGGTGCTCGATCCTGGCATAGTGCATGCCCCTGCCCAGGGTCATCTGCATGTGCCCGTGCAGGATGGAAGCACCGCTCTTCCACAGGCAGTTCCACATCAGGAAGAAGTAGCGTGCCTCTTTGTCCACACAATGGGCCTGCCGTGCCCAGTGCAGGGCGCTATCAATATAGTCCGCGACTTCCTCGGCCGTAAAGCGCAGCGGATTGTGCTCGTCGAAAACCACCAGCCCGTGAAAGCCGTCGTACTTGGCTACGTTGGAGGCAGTGATGCAATGCTTGCCCTTGATGCGTCCGAAAACATCCTCCGGAGTACCCTCCAGGGGGTGGCAGAAGGGATCGCCGATGTTGCTCATGATGGTCTCTTGCAGATTGCCCGAGCTCTTGGATTCCATGGGTCGGCTGGCGCGCAATTCGTTGAACAGTGCGCCTTCCAGAGTGATCAGGTTGGTGACTTTGACAATGCGCTGGCGCTGCACTGCTTCCACACTGCCAAAGTATTTCTCGATCCACTCGTACATGGCCTGGGGTGGCTTCAGTTCACCGGTGGTGGTGCTCACCTGAAAAATGCGTGCGAAACGCTGGCGCTCTTCTGGCGACAGAGCGTCCACCAGCTCTTCCAAACGGACGATATTACGGGACAAAGCAGACATATGCACTTCACCTCTGCACTATACTAGCATACCCGTTGCCAAAGGACAAAACGCTTGCCCTTTGACAAACGCCTGGCGCTGTGCTAACATGCTCCCGGTATGAGCAAACCGCAGAGAAACCGCATGCCCTTGAATCCTCTACTTGCCCAGGTCACTCGATTGGCTCTGGCTCTCCTCTGCTCTTTTTGGGTCGCCTGTAGCCCGCCTCCACCCCGCGGCGCAATCGCCACAGCGCCGGCCGCGACCTATGTCCGATCTACGCCCATCCCCGGGATCAGGCCCGGCGCGCCGACGCCAACCGCCCTGACGTACGCCACTGCCCCCGCAACGAATGCGACTTGGAGTACCGAAGGTGAGCTGCGTCTGGCGCTGCGGGAAAACATCAACACCCTGAATCCCTATCTGGCCACGACGGTCAGCGAGTTGTTTGTGACGAGCCTGCTCTATGACACGCTGGCTGAGGATGATCTACAGGGAGGCCTCATGCCGAATCTGGCTCAACGCTGGGAGCTCTCGGCCAATGGCACGAAGCTGACCTGCTGGCTCAATCCCCAGGCGCGATGGCATAACGGGCAACCTGTGACCGCCGATGACGTTGTCCTGACCTTTGACCTCATCCGGCAGACGGCTTTTCCTGGCCTGGCGCGCCTTGCTGCGCTCGTAGCGCAAGCAGAGGCGCTGGGGCCCACAGAAGTGCAGTTCACCCTGTTGCGGCCAGGCGCTGAGACGGCGCGCCAGGTCTGCAGCCAGGTGCGCATCGTGCCGGCAGCGTTGTGGGTGTCTGTGCCGGACCCGCTCACCTACGCCAATCTGGAGAGTCCCATTGGCTCCGGTCCCTTTGCCCTGCTGGACTACACGGTGGAGGGCGGCCTGGTGCTGCGCAATACAGGGATGCATCACTCTACCCGCCCGAGCATAGATAGACTCGTCGTGGAAATCATACGCGACGAGAGCAAGGCCCTGCAAGCTCTGCGAGAAGGCGGGTTTGACCTCCTGGGGTGGGACATTACGCGCGCTATGGCGCGCGATGTGCAGGACCATCCGGAGAGCTATCTCGAGATCCAGCTGGCCGCCACAGCGGGCATGAGCGTACATTCGCTGTGGTTCAACCTGCGTTACTCACCATATGACAATCCAGCCTTGCGCTCGGCTCTGGCGCAGGCCATCAATACGCAGAACATTGTGGATCAAGTGTTGCTGGGGTTTGCCGAGCCAGGCCGAACGAGCCTCTTCCCGCCCGCTTCGCTGTGGCACGCCGGAAGCATCCCCGTTGTGGCTTTCGACCTGCAACAGGCCACGGAAACGCTGACGCTGGCTGGTTTTGTGGATCGGGATGGGGATGGGCTGCGGGAGAACCCTGATGGCAGCGCCCTGCAGATACTGATCACATATCCCAAGGGAGAGGTCGCGTCACGCGTGGTCGATGGGGTGGTTGCCTCCTGGAAGGCGGCGGGGATCAAAGCAAGGCCCTCAGCCGTGCCGGCAGAACAGGTTCGCTCGCTGCTGATGCAGGCCAGTTTTGAGGTTGTCCTGTACGACCTGTCGCTTCGCGAGCCAGAGGAGGCCTTCTTTTACCTGCATAGTTCGCGCGGGTCACTGGTGGAAGGTGGTCTGGTGTCGGGGTACAACTATGGTGGCTATGCCAGCGTGGATGCGGACCGCGTCGTCGAGATGATACTGGAGGAGCAGGATCAGGGGAAGCGCCTGGAGCTGCTGCAGGAACTACAGGACATCCTGGCTGCGGATCTGCCGCAGATTCCGCTGTACAGCCCGTATATATTGCACCTGTACAGCGAGAGCCGCTTCACCGGCTGGCGCTCGGAGCCGGGCGCCGGTTTGCTCAGCCGCACCGCCATTGCCTATCTGAGCGCACGGTAGCGCGAGCCGGCCACAACCTCACGAATGAGAATCAGAGGAGACAGTCTGCTGGCAGGCTGTCGCTTCCTAGTCTCTCGTTTCTAATTCCTTATTCTTCTTTTCCTGCCTTGTCTGCCGTGCCGTGAACAGCCAACGCGCGGCGGTACAGGTCAACGTACTTCTTGGCTGAGGCATCCCAGGAGAAGTCGGCAGTCATGCCGTTGAACTGCAGCTTGCGCCAGGTGTCCTGGTACTTGTAGTTCTCCAGCGCGCGGATGATGGTCGCAAAGAGCGCCCAGCGGTCATAGCGGGTGAAGGAGAAGCCGTTGCCCTCCCCGGTCTGCGGATTCAGATCCTTGACCGTGTCGGCCAGCCCTCCTGTGGCCCGCACGATAGGCACGCTGCCATAGCGCATGGCGATCATCTGGCCCAGCCCACAGGGCTCAAAGCGTGAGGGCATCAGGAACATGTCGGTGCCGGCGTAGATTTTCTGCGCCAGCTCGGCATTGAACGTCAGGAAGATCACCGCCTTGCCCGGGTAC
>Ga0316622_100000194_pt1 | contig 32040 bp, 26 predicted proteins | sample OWC_Aug_OW2_C1_D_FD_207646 | JGI IMG/M metagenome (GOLD analysis project Ga0316622, IMG submission 207646) | Wetland soil microbial communities from Old Woman Creek delta, Ohio, United States - OWC_Aug_OW2_C1_D5_C | ecosystem: Environmental > Terrestrial > Soil > Wetlands | place: USA: Ohio... | reverse complement strand
CTCGATGGGAATCCGGCCGTCCATTTCCTGCCGTGCCTCGGCGGCTTCGTCGGCAGCGACATTCTGTGCGGCGTGCTCGCCACGAAGATGCACGAACGCGACTCGCCCATCGTTCTGGTCGACCTCGGCACCAACGGCGAAATCGTCGTCGGGAACCGGGAGCGGATTTTGTGCGCGTCGACCGCGGCGGGGCCCGCCTTCGAGGGTGGACGCATCAGCATGGGGATGCGCGCGACCACCGGCGCCGTCAGCGAGGTTTGGACCGAGAACGGTCATCTTCGCTGTCGCGTGCTCGGGGACGGAGCGCCGCGGGGAATATGCGGCAGCGGCCTTGTCGACACGGTGGCCGCCGGCCTCGATCTCGGACTGATCGCGCCGAGCGGGCGCTTGGCCGACGGCGCGCCGATTCTCCTTGCCCCGCCGGTGACATTGTTGCAGGAAGATGTCCGCCAGCTCCAGCTCGCCAAGGCGGCGATTGCGGCTGGCATCCGCATTCTGCGCGAGCGGTTCGGCGGCGCGGCGTGCGGTGACGTCCCGATCTACCTGGCCGGCGCGTTTGGCAATTACGTGAACCGGACCAGCGCGCGGCGGATCGGCCTCATCCAGGCTCCGGAAGAACAGATCGAACCAGCCGGCAACACCGCTTTGCTGGGCGCGAAAATGGCGCTGTTCGGAAACCCGGACGAGAACGATTTCCGCGAAATCCGCGCGCGCATCGAGCACGTGTCGCTGGCGACAGACCCGACCTTCCAGGAGATATTCATCGAGGAGACGGCGTTCCCGGTCGGCACCATGACCGCGTGAAGGGGAAGTGTTCCAAGTGCCGAGGCGCCCCGTCGGCCTTGCTGCAGACGGCTCGGAGTGCGAAGCAGGCGCGGGGAGCCCTGAAGAGGTTGAGGATGGTGGAGGGCCCGCGGCGTGGCGTCACTGCGCAACGACCGTGACCTCATTCGCGCTCGAGACTCGGACCCAGAACTGCTCGCTGTTCGGCTTGACCCCGGGCGGGTACCGCACGGTGATCGGCCACACGGTGGGGTCGGCGCCGGGTTTGACGACGAGATAGGCGACGAAGTCGCCGTTCGCATCGGTCTGTGTCTCACTGCTTGGGCCCAGTTGCTGGTCCTCCCAGGCCGACCAGCTCGGCCACGGATCGAAAGGCGGATCCGGCAACGTCGTGAATATCCCGAACGGCGAGGAACAGCTGGGATCTTTGTCGGCGTCGCAGGCCTCGATTTCGACCTGGCGGGTACCAACGGCAGGCAGGTTGTCGATGTACAAGGTCAGGACGTTCTCGCGGTCCAGTGAACCGTAATGAGAATCGTCCGGATCCGGCTCGTAGTTGGGGCTGACGATATGCCGGTCGAATCCGAGGTACCGGCACGAACCATTGTTCAGACGCGGCTTGATCGTGACCGTGGTGGCGCTGTTCGGCGCCACCGTCTCGGATCGGGTGCCGGACTCGGTGTGGCAATATGCCGAACGCGAGAGCGTCGAGCCCTGGGGAACCTCGACGACGATTCCCCGGTACCCGTCGAACCGAACCCACTGTGTCCCCTCCGCCACATTCTGGAAGGTGACCGACGCCTGCCGCGAGCCGCCGACGGTCTTCATATCAGCCGCGCCGCCGAAGGGCTGGAAGTCGAGGCTGCGACCGATGGCGAAGTAGCCGATCTCCGTATCGACGCTCAGGGGATAGGCGGTCATGCTGACCCCGGCGGTAGAGTCGTCGCCGCCGCCACAGCCCGCCGCGGCGGTCACCCCTGCGCACAGGAGGAGGCACCCCAGAGCTCGGGGCAGGCTTGCGCGGTGCATCTTCTGACCTCCCACTCCGATCGTTCGTTTACCCTCGCCGCTCGACGGCGCGGCGCAGCGTTTGGCCCGGTGAGGGCGAAATGGGCAACGGACGTGCCACTGATCGCCGACAGCAGCCCACGTTGTATCGGCCATCTCCTCGGCCAAACTCTCTCGGATCTGCGAACGGGAAATAACCGCGTGTCCCAAGACTAGGAGAGAGTCGCGCGGTGGCGCGTGAGCATCGGCGCATTGTCCGCGATCCCCTTCCTGGCACGGCGCTTGGTGCAGCAGCTCGATTACGACAAACAGTGGGGTCCTGCCCACGGTGCTTTGGACCGCCGAGGAGGGAATGACGATGTTCACGATCAAGTCGGAGCGGCTTCTCGTTTGTCTTCTTCCGGCATGCGCACTCATCATCTGCCTTGCGGCATGCGGCGGCGGTGGCGATGGAGGCGGGGAGGGCGAGGAAGTGGGCATCACCGTCTCGGCCCTCGACGCGGAGACAACCACCGCGTTCTTCGCGATGGGCCATGACAGCACGTACCTTCCTTACGGCGGCAAGGGGCTCATTTCTCCCTTCGGTGGGTGTGGCCCTGGTTGCCCCGACTTCGACCCCAGTATCCCCCGTTCTGCATCAATCGCCTTCCAGGATGTGCCCGAGGGCGAGAGCTATCGAATAGACTACGTTGGTTACCAGGATATCTGGTATTTAAGCGGCACCATCTGGTACTGCTACCGGGAGCGCGCCACGAAAGTCGAAAGGGTGATCTCGGGCGTACGCAATGCCTATTTGATGGAACCCGATCCGGTCACCGGTCGCTGCACGTACCTCGGCGGCAATCGCTATGTCGTGAACCCGAACTACGTTGCCGACCCTGACGATCCCTCGTACGGCTCCATAGATGGGGAGAACGTCCTGACGCTTATGATCCACGCCCTTGATGTGCCGGGCGACGTGACTGTCCAGGCCTGTGACACCACCGACCCGACCTGCACGGCCCCCTTCGGCATCTTCACGAGCTTGCCGGATGGCGTCTTTGAACGCTGGTGGGCTCACACGGGCGCCGGCTGGGCAAGGGAAATGACGGTTCCCACAGACGGGTCTGGCGACGCTCTCGTGTACGCTGTCGTCAAGCCCGGGGAAATCCCCCGGCTGTGGGAAATAAGAGTCCTGTACCCAGCGGGCAACGACCCGACGGAGGAGGTGTTCCGCGTTCGCATTTCCAACGGGAACAGGGTCGAGTTAAGGGCCGAGTGACCGACTGGCGCTGGGCCCAGCGTCACGGCTTGGAGAAGCGACGGGCGGGCTGACACGGGGAGGCGATGACGCGCCACCAACTGCTCGGGAGCTTGCTTTGCCTCGTCCTCGGCGCAGGCCTGGCGGCGGGCTGCGGCAGCGAACCGACGAGCGGGGGCCTGCCGCCGGACGGGGTGGGTGTCACGGTCGCCGCGCTCCAGAGCGACACATCCGTCGCGTTTTTCGCCATGGGGCGCTCCCACGACTTCCAACCCTTTGGCGGTGAGGGGACGATTACCCCCGGACCTCCGCCGTCGGCGCAGATGACCTTCAGGGGCGCGGCCGAGGGTGACTCCGTGGTCGATTTTGCCGGGTACGCCTCTCGCGCCTTTGCCGCTCCCAATCCGGCAGGCTTTCCGTCGTCGGCCTGGTGTGTGCGGGATCTCGGCCAAGACGTGGTCAGCATCGTCAGTGGTTTTCCGGAATGGGTCTCCATCGCCGCGCTGGCGACGACAACGGAATGCGAGCGCACCGGGTTCAGTCGCTACACGGCCGACGCCACGTACGCGGGTGACCCGCTGCATCCCTGGTTCGGCTCGGCGGGCGGGGAGAACATCGTCTCTGTCTACTTCGATGATTGGGGCGCCCATGCACCAATCGAGGTTCGGGTCGATACGGGAGGAGTACTCGCGCCCTTCGGCCTCTTCGCCAGCCTGCCCGACGTCGGTGACGGAGAGGTGTGGCCCGATCCGGCGGCCTGGAACGCCGACCGGCTGACGCTCACGGCCGACGCGAACGGGGATGCCCAGTGTTATCTCGTTGTACGCCCCGGCGCCCGCTCGGTGCTCTGGGAAACGATTGCCACGCAAACGGTTCTCGACCAGTCGGCGCGCATTGTTGTGTGGGTCGCGGGCGAGGGGGCGGGCCCTGCGCCGGGCTGTGTTCCAGCGGACTGCAATGACGACAATCCCTGCACCAGCGATCGCTGCGACGCGGACGCGGGCTGCGTGCATTCCGCGGTGCCGAACGGTTCACCCTGCGGAACGCAGGGAATCTGCCACGAGGGCGGATGTATCGAGCCCGTTCGTATCGAGGCGATCGGCAACCTCACGGGATGGGCGTCGACCAACGGTACCGCCAACTCCGCTCACTCGGAGCTTCGGTGCGGCGACGATGGCCTCCTGGCAACCGGGTTCGAATCCGGTCTCTTCCCTGGCCTTTCGTTTGACCTTTCCGCTCTGCCGCCGGGGGCTACAGTGGCGTCGGCTCGGCTGCGTGTGTACCTGGAGCGCATCCGTGGTGATCGCCCCTTCCTCGATCCGATGCGCGAGGTCGTTGCGGAGCACGTCCGCTTCAGTTCGATATTCTTTGCCGACGAGGTGCCGCCCATTGCGGGGACCATCGGCCAACGGCTGGTGGCCGACACGCCTGACCTGGGCTGGCGCAGCGTCGACATCACCGAGGCCGTGGCATACGAGCAGTCGCGCGCGCGGGTGCAGGTACGGTTCAGCTTCATGCCGGAGCAGACGGAACCGGACGGTCAGCCGGATATGGCGGTGTTCGCCAGCGACAACAACCTCGTCGTCGAACACCGACCCTACCTGCTGGTGTACCTGGCCCCCTGAGTCAGACCGGCCCTGTAGTAACGCTCCATCCGTTCGCGGCGCGCCAGGATCTTCAAACGACACGCCGCAGCGGTGGCGCGTTCGACCTTGCCCGGGAGCGGGGAAATGTGAGCATTCCACGCGTCGAGGCGCTCCCGCTCACGGCCGAGATTGCCGTTCGGGCAGACGAACTGGAGATGCATGCTGACCGGTGGACCGCTTCATTGTGGCGACGGCCCTGCAACACGACGTGCCGCTGGTCAGCAAAGACAGGCTCATGCGCTCGCTGTCGTTCGTCGAGACGATCTGGTAGCGGTACCGTCAAGGCTGACTTCCATCGGCGAACCACAGCTCGACACAGGCAGGAGTCACATGTACCGACGACTTGGATGGGCAATGCTGCTGGCGCAGGTTCTGGCGCTGGGCGCCGCACGGCCGGCACGTGCCGGTGTGTACACCTACCAGGTGCTGTTCGACACCGATAACGCTCCCGCCACCGGCTGCGGCGTACCGGTCCGTGACGCCACGATCGACGCGACCTTTCCCGGCGTCGAGCGGCTGGTGACCGTGACCGTGTCGCGCACGCTCACCGACGCGACGACCACTGGCATCACTGTGCAGCAGTGCGTGAGCGGCACCACCTTTGGCGCACCGCAAACGGTGTCGTCCGGCGGCTGGCCCGTCGGCATCGGGAATGGAACTGGCGGCGGGGACGTCATCGAAGGATTTGCGCCGATCGCCACACTCGGTAGTCCGACCCTTGTGCGGGTGGCGTTTACGGCGACACGCACCGGGGAGAGTGATGTCGTCTGGAGCAGGAACGGTGAATTGAGTGGCCCACCGATTCTGTTCCAGCTGCCATTCCGGCCTGTGCCGCTGCTGTCGCCATGGGGTCTGCTCGGCAGTGTGCTTCTGCTCGGCGCGGTGGCGTGGGCAACCCTGCGTCGCGGAGCGACGTCACGCGCGGCGGCGCTCACGGCGCTCGCCGTGGTGAGCGCGGCGGCTGCCTGGGCGCTGACGATCATGACGGACGGGCAAGTGAGCGACTGGGGCGCCCTACCGCCGGTGGCAACGGACCCGCTTGGAGACAGCAGCCTGCAGGACCCGGCCGAAGACCTGGTGGCGGGGTTCCTGACGGCGGACGATGCGAACGTGTATTTTCGGATGGATGTGAACAACATCAACCTCTGTCTGGACCGAATCGGCAATGCCCCGATTCCGGGCTGCTGCCTGAGTGACGCGGATTGCAGCTGGCCCCAGGTCTGCGGCGGCAGTGTCGCCAATGTCTGCAGCCTGGTGATCGGCTGGGCGAACCTGCAGTGGCCACCCAGCATCATGCATACCATCAGTGCGATCAATCGGACGGACAGCATCTACGGCCAGGTCTGGATCGACGGAGTCACCAACCAGCTTGGCCCAACCGCAGGCCTGCGCGCCCAGCTCGGCTTCGGCCCGGTCGCCAGCAACCCGGCGGGGAACCCTGCGTGGACATGGGTCGACGCCAGCTTCAACACGGACGCGGGCAACAATGACGAGTTCGTGGCCAGTCTGCTGCCCGACGCCGTCGGCAGCTATGACTACGTATACCGCTACAGCACCACCAACGGGCAGGCGTGGCTCTACGCGGACCTCAACGGCCCGGTGCCCAACGGACAGAATCCCCCGAACCCTGGCCACATGACCGTGAGCCCGAGCTCGGACATGACCACCCCGGCAACCCCGACGGGCCTCGCGGTGGTTTCGGCCTCCCCGAGCGCGATCGCGCTCTCGTGGGACGCGGTGATGGGTGACCCCACGCTCTATGGTTACGAGGTGCTGCGCAGTGATACCGCGGGCGGCCCGTACAGCATCGTGGCACTCGTTACAGCGAACAACTGCAGCGACGGCGCAGTCACGCTCGGCGCTACCTACTATTACGTCGTGCGGGCGGTGGACACCTCGTTCAACCGTTCCGGTTTGTCAAATGAGGTGATGGCCACTGCGTTGTTGCGCACCGTAACGATCCTTTTCAATGTGACCGTTCCCGCGACCACCGACGGCACCGGGCGCTCGGTCTACATCGCCGGCTTCCTTGATCGGTTGAACGGCAACCTGCCGGCGTGGAACCCCGGTGGCGTGGTTCTCACGAGAGTGGATGCCACCCACTGGACCATCACGCTCACAGGTAACGAGACGACGCAGATCGAGTACAAATACACGCTCGGAGACTGGGACCACGTCGAGAAGGACGGCGCGTGTGCCGAGATCGCCAATCGCCAGCTCACCTTGAACTATGGCAGCACCGGCACGCAGGTCGTCAACGACACCGTGAGCAACTGGCGCAACGTCGCGCCGTGCGGGAGTTGAGCGTCACCGCCCGCACCAGGATCGTTGTGGATCGGGGCTTGCCAACCCGAGGACGCGAGTCAGCACTCAGCGCCGCGACATCTGGAGCTCCCACAACTCACGGCATCTGCCGCCGATGCCGTCATGACGTGACAGATGGGCAGGTAGCGCCAACTGTCCTGACCTCCGCCGGAGCGGGGGCGCCCGCCAAGTCGGGCGCCCCCGGGCTGCCCGAATTACGAAGATCCGAGTTGCGAGATTCCAGGCCGCTCGAGCGATCCTCGCTGGCAACCCATCACAATCACGGCACGAAGCCGTCGCTTAGGGTCTTCATGAAGGCGACGATTGCGTCCTCCTGCGCGTCGGTCAGGTGCAGATTGCCCAGCTCCGTGGTGTTCACGTTCACGGGCACCTCTGGCACCGGCCAGCATCCCTGGGCGATGGCGTCTTCTACCAAGGTGAAGGCGCTCAGACATGGCGGTTTGGCGTCCCTGGTGTTGTAGAAGTGCACAATCTGCTTGAGGGTCTTGAAGTAGCCGTTGTGTGCGTACGCCTTGACCTGCGGGCCCAGGATCGGGTCCCACTTGTCGACGTTCCGCACCGTGGGAACCTTCATCTTGCCGTTGTTCGCCGCCGCGAACTGTTGATAGTCCATCCGTGACGCGAGGAATCCGCCCAGCCCGAGATCGATCCATGCCCAGCCCTGCGGGTTGAAGCCGGGCTCGCTATAGAATGGGTTGTCGGGGTTCCTCGGGACACCCAGGTTGTCGTAGGTGAAGTCGGTGAGAAGCGGAGGCTCACCGTTGGGTCCGGGGTCGAGGACGTGGCAGTTGGCGCACTTGCCTTTCGACTTGAAGAGGTTCAGTCCCTGTTTTTCCTGCTTCGACAGGTCGACCAGTCCCTTGAGGAAGGCGTCGTACTTGGAGCTGAACTGGTTCACTTCCGGCGAGCCCTCGTACGCGGCGATGGACAGGCCGACACAGTCATAGGCAGCATCCGTGTTCGCCGGGTTGCAGGCGCCGGGGCCGCAGACGTCCGTGAACAGCGCGGCATAAGAGCTCGCGCAGATCCGGCTCACCACCGCGGCAGCGTCAGGCAGTGCCTGTTCGAGAGGGTTCAGGAACGGACCCAGGGCCTGTTCGGCAGCCGGACTGCCCAGCCTCTCACCTGCCGCCCTGCCGTCCCAGAAATTGCCGCCGATGAAGAGGGCTTCCTTCTTCTCCATCACGAAGTGGAGGATCGGGCTCGGCGTTGCGTATGCCGATGATGGCGGCTTGCGGTTGCCGAACCTGCCGGGAATTGAGCCTTCATACACCGAGCCGCCTGCGTTGAGAGCCGCATCAGGCCCGGTCCAGCCTGCCCCCGGACCATGGCACGCGGCACACGACTGGTTGTTATTGATCGAGAGGTTCTGGTCGAAGAATATGCTTTTGCCTAGCTCCTCCTGCTGAGTGAGCGCGACCGCACTGGTGGCCGTCAGCCCAAGCGAGACTATGACTCCAACAAGAATCACACCCATTTTTCTCATCTTGCCTTCTCCTTCCTGCGGTTGTTCTTCGCCCTGAAGTGACGTGGGGACAGGCGGATCCCGGTTTCTCATCCTCCCTCCTCTTTCCGGTGCTCTTGTTCTGGTTCCTCATCTCAGCCTTAGCACGCGAGGGGCCAGGCAATGGCGTGTTGCCGGGTATGGTCGGACGGCGTCATCAGCCCGCAACGGCCGCAGGACTGAGAAAACGGCGAGTGGGATTGATGCAGCCAGGAGAATCCCGTCCCAAAGAGTGGTCATGCGCGGGGCGCACCCGAAGACCATGAAAACGCGGGCGGGGTGGCGGCAGCCAGCCCCCAGCCCTAAATTTTCGGAAAAGGAGCGGGAACGGGATGCGGGAACCCTGGTACCTCCGCACCTGCCATCGGCGCAGCGAGGCGCGCGGCGGATTGAGACGGGCGGGCTATCGGCGCGTGCCGCGCTTCAGCTCGTCGATCGCCGACGCAAACGCCTCGATCGTGATCGCGACATCCTCGTCGGTGTGCGCCAGGGACACGAAGAACTTCTCGTGCGCCTTGACGATGCCGCGGTCGAGGAGCAGCTCGGTAAAGCGGTCGTGGAGGGCCTGATCGGCGCTCAGGGTGGAGCGGAAGTCGGTGATCTCCCGTTCGGTGAACCACACCTCGAACGCGGGCGGTTCGCCGCTCACCTGCGCGGGAATGCTCGCCGCGTCGAGTAGACGCTGCAACGCGTCCATCAGCTTCCGGCCGGTAGCGAAAAGACGCTGGTAAGCGCCTTCCCGGCGCAGCTCCGCCAGCGTGACCAGGGAGGCGACCGCCGAGATCGGATTGCCGCTCAGGGTGCCGGTCTGGCGCACGTGATCGCCGCTGGTGAGCCGGGCGGGATCGATGTGCGACATGATGTCCGCTCGGCCGCAGACGACGGTGAGCGGATGCCCGCCTGACATGCTCTTCCCGAGCGCACACAGGTCCGGAACCACGCCGTAGTAGGCCTGCGCGCCGCCGTAGGCGAGGCGGAAGCCGGTGACGATCTCGTCGAAGATCAGCGGGATGCTGTACCGTGTCGTCACCTCACGCAACCCCGATAGGAATCCTGGCTTCGGCGCGATGGTCCGCTGCAGGGGTTCGACGATGACGCCAGCCAACTCGTCGTGGTGTTTCTCGATGATGGCCGCGGTGGTGTCGATGTCGTTGAACGGAGCGATGAGCACCTCGCCTTCGATGCACCGTGGGATGCCCGCGGAGTTCGGCACCGCGGTCGGATACGCGCTCGGCGCGGACGTCCACTGATTGCCCATGAGGGCATAGTCACTCATGCCGTGGAACGCGCCTTCGAACTTCAGAATCTTGTCGCGCTTCCGATACGCCCGCGCGAGACGCATCGCGAAGAAAGTGGACTCCGAGCCGGTGCTGTTAAAGGAGACCTTTTCAGCGCAGGGCACGGCCTTCACGATCTCTTCGGCCAGCGCGATGGCGGGCTCGTTGACCATGAGGTACGTGCTGCCCCGCTCCAGGTGTTCTCTCACGGCGGCGACCACTGCGGGGTGGGCATGCCCGAGCAGCATCGGGCCCGATCCGAGAAGGTAGTCGATGTACTCGTTGCCGCTGAAGTCCTCGATCCGGGAGCCGCGTCCGGACTTGATGACCATGGCGTACTCCGGGGACGTGGTCGCGTTGCGCACGCCTCCGGGCAGATACTGCCTGGCCTTCTGCAGCAGCGCCTCCTCCTGAGCGCTGCGAGGCTTACGGGTGAACATGACGGTGCGTTTCCCCGTCGGCTGGCAGGAGCACGCGTGCGATCGCCGCGTGGCCGCCTTTGGGACTTACTAGGCCGACCGCTCCCGCTGGATGCCGAAATGCTGCATGTACGCACCAAAGCGCGCGGCGATCATGTCGTCGGTGAGGCCGAAGTCCTCGGCGCGATACACGTGTTCGCCGTACTTGCCGCGCGGATTCTCGTCCAGCCAGCGTCGCATGCGCTGCTCCGCCGCGTCGGTCAACTCGAGGCCGAAGTGGTCGTACACTCGCCTGACGGATCCGATCGGATCGCCGAGCACCTCGCGGAGGTGCAGGTCGAAGAACTGCTTCGGATCACGCTCGCGGCGGACCTCCAGGCCGCGCTCCAGTCGCGTCGCCCAGAGATCGATGAGCCACTTGGCCACCGCGTGCCGGTCGACGTCGTGCTCGTAGAGTGCGCGCCAGCCGGCCACCAGGCTGCAGATGGACGGCATTACCTTCCCCGGGTCGCGATGGGTCTGCACGACGCAGGCGTCGGGGTAGATCGTGAACAGCGCGCGCAGGTTGCCCATGTGGACGGGATACTTCAGCAGCCAGCGGCGCTCGGGGGTGGGTGAGCCGATGAGCTTCAGCAGGTCGCGATGACGCCGGTAGGTGGCCAGCATGTCGTGCCGTCCGTACCAGTCGGAGTAGGACGGAATCGTGGCGTTGCAGTCGAAGGTGTCGTCAGTGAAGTTCTGCTGCAGGAGGTGACGGCATTCCTCCGGGCCGTCGGCGGTCATCAGGTGCATGGCCTTCAGGCTCGGATCGGTCTGGTACATCCACTCAATTTCCTGCGCCGATTGTTGGAAGCGCGGGTCGCTCTCCCACTGCTCCCGCGGCGGTCGTGGCGAGGGCGACGCCGCGAGCCAGTACTCCAGTACCTGATTGCTCGGATCCTGCGCGATCAAGTGGTGGAGCGCCGTTGTCCCGGTTCGCACCAGACCGAGGATGAAGACGGGCCGGCGGATCTCTGTGCGCAGGATGGCCGGGTTCTCCGTCCAGAACCGCTGGGCCACCAGACGGTTCTTGAGGATGCCGATCAGTTGCTGCTGCACCATGGTGCGGCCGGTTTCGTTGAGCCGAGACTCACGGTCGTAGGCCGTCAGTAAGACACGCAACCCTTCCAGGTACGTCGGGTCGCCGAAGTCGTCGGCGCCCGCAGCCTTCCGCGCCGCGTCGTGCAGAGACTCCATCGACTCGACGAAACTGAGCCCTTGGCTCGTCGCTGATGCGTTCATGGCTCACTCGTTAGTACGGGGTCCGGGCCGGTCAGCCGACTGCCATCGGGTCGAGCCGCTTGCGGATGATCTCGGCCGCCTCGGAGACGACCCGCCGCACCAGCTCGTCGCAGCTCGGTATGTCGTGGATGAGGCCCGTCACCATTCCGGCAGACCAGATACCGGCCTCGAGGTCGCCTTCCTCGAACACCGTGCGGCCGCGATCACCGGCGACCAGCGGTATGATGTCCTCGAACTTCGAGTCGGGTTTGCTCTCGATCTGCACGACCTGCTCCGCCACGCTGTTCTTGAAGATCCGGGCCGTGTTGCGGAACTTGCGGAAGATCAGCACGGTGTCGCGCTCGGTGGCCTCGACCAGCTTGCGCTTGACGTTCTCGTGGACGCCGGCCTCCCTGGTCGCCAGGAAGCGCGTGCCCATGTTGATCGCGTCGGCGCCGAGCGAGAGTGCCGCCACCAGGCCGCGGGCGTCGCCGAATCCGCCTGAGGCGATGAGCGGCAGGCGCACCTGGTCCGCGGTGCAGGGGATCAGCACGAGGCCGGGGATGTCGTCTTCGCCCGGGTGCCCGGCGCACTCGAACCCGTCGACGCTGATCGCGTCGCAGCCGATCTTCTCCGCCTTCACGCTGTGCCGTACCGACGTGCACTTGTGGATGACCTTGATCCCTGCCTGTTTGAACGCCGGCAGGTACGGCTCCGGATTGCGCCCGGCCGTCTCGACGACCTTCACGCCGGACTCCACGATGGCCTGCGCGTATTCCTCGTACGGCACGGGGTGGAGCGTGGGGAGGATCGTCAGGTTGACTCCGAAAGGCTTGTCGGTCAGCTCGCGGGTGCGGTGGACCTCCCCGGCAAGCGCCTCAGGGGTCGGCTGGGTGAGCGCCGTCAGGAACCCGAGCGCGCCGGCGTTGGCCACGGCGGCCACCAGCCCCGCACGTCCGACGCCCATCATGCCACCCATGACCACCGGGTGCTTGATGCCGAACTGCTCCGTGAACCTGGTCTTGATCATGTCGTGGCCCCTCCCCCGGATCCCATGGCCTGACGGCCTGCTGGTCTCGGTCCAACTCACCATTCTTCCGTTCTGATGTAAAGGACTCACCGACGGTCCCCATCGTGCCCAGTCGTCGGGGCGCCATTGCGCGCGTGTGTAATCAAGAAAATTCCGACTTCATTGCGTCCTGGAACCTTCACAAGGCAGGTCCATTCCGCTGGACGTTCACGGGCTATCCGTTGCAGTCTGGCGTCGAGTCTACCAACTCGGAGCTGGTACCGACGCGATTAATGGATCGGAGCACAGCACCCTAGAGACGTTTGGAGGACATTGATGGTTCGTATTCCCTACCTCGAACCCGCCCATGCATCGGACGAAGTGCGCAAGACGTTCGCGAAGCTGGCGGCGCCGCTCAACATCTTTCGGATGATGGCGCATGCGCAGATGAACTTCCGCCCCTTGGTGCGCCTGGGCTCGTCGATCCTGTCAGAGCAGAAGCTCAACGGGAAGCTGCGGGAGCTCGCCATCCTGCATGTGGCGATGCAGTCCGGGGCGCGCTACGAGTGGATCCAGCACGTGCCGATCGCGAAGGCGGTCGGCGCCACCGATGAGCAGATCGAAGCGCTCGAACGCGGCGACGCAGACGCGCCCGCGTTCAACGCGCAGGAAGGATTGGTCCTGCGCTTCACCGCCGAGGTTGTGCGTGACGTGCGCGCGTCCGATGCCGTGATGGCGGAGATGACCACGCACTTCACGCCGCAGGAAATCGTCGAGCTCATTCTCGCCATCGGCTTCTACATGATGATGGCCCGCCTCATGGAGACCACCGGGGTGGATCTGGAACCGGCGCCGGGGACGGCCATCTACGACGCGCTCAAGGGGCGTTGAAGTCAAAAGGCACAAATCAAAAGGCAAAAGGCAAAAGTTCAGGAACGCACCGCCCGACATCCCTCCTTTCGACTTTTGCCTTTCCCTCTTCTCTTGTTCCGTCTGAGCGGCTTCCCTAGACTGACCCCGATGGGATCGAGCTTCGGTCATCTCTTTCGGATCACCACGTTCGGTGAGTCACATGGCGGTGGCGTGGGTGTCGTCGTGGACGGCTGCCCACCGCGTCTACCGCTTAGCATCGACGACGTGCAGCGCGACCTGGACCGCCGCCGCCCCGGCCAGAGCCCGATCACCACGCCGCGTGACGAGCCCGACCGCGCCGAGATTCTGTCCGGGCTCTTCGAAGGGCAGACGCTCGGCTCGCCGATTGCCATCATCGTCCGCAACACCGACGCGCGTCCGGAGGCCTACGCGGAACTGAAGGACAAGTATCGGCCGTCGCATGCGGACTACACGTACGAGGCCAAGTACGGCATTCGCAACTGGCAGGGCGGCGGGCGCGCGTCGGCGCGGGAAACCGTCGGCCGGGTCGCCGCCGGCGCCGTTGCGCGCAAGCTGCTCGGCGCCGCCGCGGCGCCGATCGAGGTGCTCGCCTACGTGCGACGGGTGCACACGATCGAGGCGGAGATCGATCCATCACGCGTCACGCTCGCCGATGTTGAAGCCAACATCGTGCGCTGCCCAGACGCGTCGGTGGCCGAGACGATGATCGCGCGCATCGACGAGGCGCGACGCGCCGGCGATTCCCTCGGCGGCGTCGTCGAGTGCGTCTGCCGCAACGTTCCGCCGGGTCTGGGTGAGCCGGTGTTCGACAAGCTCGAAGCCGATCTCTCGCGCGCCATGATGTCGTTGCCGGCGTCGAAAGGCTTTGAAATCGGCAGCGGATTTGCCGGCACCACGCTCACGGGAAGCCAGCACAACGACCCCTTCACCATCGATGCCTCGGGTCGCGTGCGTACCGTGAGCAACCGCTCCGGTGGCGTGCAGGGCGGCATCAGCAACGGCGAGGACATCATCTTTCGCGTTGCCTTCAAGCCGACCGCCACCATCGCCAAGGCCCAGCAGACCGTCGACCGCAGTGGCCGGCCGGTCGTCCTGGAAGCGCGCGGCCGTCACGACCCGTGCGTCCTCCCGCGCGCCGTGCCGATCGTCGAGGCCATGGCCTGCCTCGTCCTCGCCGACCATCTGCTGCGCCAGCGGGCGATCACGGGTCGGTGAGCGAGATGTTCGCATACCGATGGGCGCAGGGGTACCGGAACCGAAACGCGGGCGAGACGCCCGCGCCACCCGATTAGGCGCCCTGTCGGTGGGGCAGGCGTCCCGCCTGCCGACGCCGGGACTACGACGTTGCCGCGGACTTTATTACGCCTGCGCCGCGTCCTTGGTCCGGAGCAGGCGCCGGGTTCGCAGCATATGGGCAATGACGGCGACGACCTCTTCGTCGGATCCCGCGATGTCCTGAACCGTCTTGACCAGTTCTCCGAGCGTCAGACTGCGAACTCGTTTCATCTCGAGGTCCTCCTTACCGTGCATGTGCCTGCTCGCCTTCTGCACGTCGTATGCCACGGAGGGATGCCTTACTCCGTCTGTGCGGAGACGCAACTGCCGGGCACATACGTTGTGGAGTGCCTGTGAAAGAATTGCCGAACGTGTGACCGAATGTCACACCCATGTCAGTACCCAGGGACTCTGAGCCTCAAGGGTGGTGCTCGTACGGGCGGTGTCGGCGACATGGTGATTCGCCCAGCTCCGATGGGTGTGGCGGCGGCATCTACGGGCGATTCAGATCGGCGATCAGCGCGTCCAAGCGGGTGAGCGCCTGTGCGACATTCGCCTGCATGAAGCTGGTGAGCAGCGCCGCGGCCCCCGTGTGGTCGCCGCGCTTGCGGAATTCCAGCGCGTCGGCCTCGACACGGACGGCCCTCTCGCAGACCGATTGCTCGAACTCATCCCACGCGGCCCGCACCTTCGGGCCATACCGCTCCCAGTCACGCTCCACGAGGCTCAGCAGGTGTTTGAAGCGCCACCACGGGGAATCATCACTCGGGTGCTCGCCGCCACGAGCCAGTGAGGCAGGGAGTTCGCCATCGAGGTAGTAGGGGAGGAAGACCCCGACGCAGGGAGAGCCGAGGCAGCCCCAGTAGCGCAGGAGATCGTCGTCGCCCGCCGGCAACCGTGCGATCATGCTCGCCGTGGTTGTGCCGACCGGATCGGCGTGCATGCACACGGCAAAGTACCGTTCATCGTCGATCGTTCGCCCGGGCCTGCACGGCAATCCATCGTAGTGATCGCGCAGCGCCGCCCGCAGAGTGGCCGGCGTGACGTTTCCGCTTGCCTGCGCCAACAGCTCGCAGGTGCGCCGATGGCGGCCGCTCGAGATCACCTCGGGGGCTACGCTGGTGTCGCGGTAGGCAGCGGCGAAGTCGAAACATTCCTCGCTGTCTGCGGTCCACCAGCCTGCTTCGGTTGCGTGCTCGACCAGACCTGGCGACAGCGCGTCCCAGTCCTGTCTAATCGTCAGGCGATTGCTGGCGCTGCCGACGTCTTGGATGCGGCGCGCCGCCCAGTGGCGATCGGAAGTCTCCAGGAGAAAGGCCTCGCAGCGGTCGGCGATCAGGAACGAATTGTGGTACCCCCAATCCTTGTCGAAGTAGCCGGAGCCGCCCTGGCCGTGCCGTTCGATCAGCGCGGTGATGATGTCGACCGCTGCCGCCGCGGTGCGGGCCCGTTCGAGCCCGAGCCGCACGAGATCCATACCGATCAGACCGATGCCTTCGAGCGGGTCCTTCGTGAACACCGTGTGATTGCCGATGGCGACCCCGTGCGCGTTGAGCCCGTGCTCGAAGCCCCAGAGCCAGAATGGCTGCGAGCCGATCATCGCCGCGGTCTCGGCTACCTGCGGGATCTCGATATACTGACACCGCAGCGGCGAGCCGGCGATGTGCCGCCGCTGCGGAACCTGAATCAACCGTTGGCATTCGGTCGCCGGGCGGTCGCTGTTCTTCGCGAACAGCACGCTGCCGTCGGCGGTTGCATTTCCAAGGGCCACCAGGGAGTCGCAGGCGACGCGTACCGACCCACTTCCTCTCCTTCCAGGAGAGGATCGAGGTGAGGTGGTGAATTGAAGACGCGTGAGCGTCATCATCCTTCCTTCCGTGCGGTCCAATTGCTCGCGCTCTGCGACTCGAATGGAAGGTGTCCGATCACCTCACCCTGGCAGGAGAGGGGATCTTCTCCGTCAAGCGCTTGTCGAACTTCTCTCGATCGACAATGACACGCAGGTGGGTACCCTCGCCGACCTTCTCCTGCTGGTCGAAGGCCTCCACGGTGAACGTGAGCTTGCGTCCATCCACCGCCGCCAGCGTCGAGCGAACGCGCACCGTGGCGCCCTCGGGCGTGGCGGCGAGGTGGCTCACCTCGTTGCGTGCGCCGACGGTCATCTGCTCCGCGGGGAGCAACCCCGCCACCACCGCCGCCGACACCATCTCCATCTTGCCGATCATGTCTGGGGTGGACCACACCGACGGCATGCCGGGCACCTCGGGGGCGTCCGGTGCCTCGAACATCGCCGCGGCAGTGATCGCGTGGGTGACGTTGAAGGATTGCTCTCGGCTGATGCCAGGCTTCAGTTCGCTCATCATTGCCCTTTCTCTGGGCCCCACACTACTCATCGCGGCACCTGGCCGCCAGCCGTCGCTCCCATCGGTAGGGCAGGCGTCCCGCCTGACGCATTAGGGAAAACCCTATCTTGACAATTCACCCTCATGCGCCTGCAAGATGACGATACACATCAACCCCCCGCAAAAGGGGGACAACAAGAAGGAGGGAGTAATGCGAACAACATGGGGTGCAGGCGCTCTTGTGCTTGCGGGTCTGGTCCTGCTCGCCGGGCCGGCCGAGGCGAAGAAGTGCAAGAAAGACGCGGTGCAGGTGGGCAACCTGTGCGTCGACAAGTACGAGGCGAGCGTGTGGGAGACGACGGACGCGGCGACGATCAAGAAGATCCAGAAGGGCAAGATCGCCTCTGCCGCTGATCTCGGCACGGCCACGCAGCGCGGTGCGACCACCGACGACTACGGGACGGGGTGCCCCGACAACGCGGCGGGGTGCAAGGACTTCTACGCCGTGTCGGTCTCCGGGGTGACGCCGGCGGCGTTCATCACCCAGATTCAAGCGACCGCGGCGTGCCGCAACGCGGGCAAGCGGCTGCTTACCAACGGCGAGTGGACCGCGGCGGCGTTGGGAACGCCAGACCCGGGGACGGACAACGGGACGAGTGACTGCAACGTCGGCAACACGTTCGTTGTTGCCAACACCGGTTCCCGCAGCCTCTGCGCGTCCGACAGCGGCGCCTTCGACATGGTCGGCAATCTGTGGGAGTGGGTGGCCGACTGGGTGCCGCGGTCCACGGCGTGCCCGGGATGGGGTGGATTCAGCGACGACTATATGTGCCTGGCGGGGGCGTCCACGACCGGCGGTCCCGGCGCGCCGTTTCGCGGCGGCTACTTCATGGTCGGTACGAGTGCCGGCGTGTTTGCCGTGTCCGGCCTCGACTACCCGTCCAGCTCGGACTTCGGCATCGGGTTTCGCTGCGCGCGCGAGCCATAGTTTTCCCTTCGATACGCAGCCTTCGGCTGCTAACGAGGGCAGGCAGGGGCGTTCGCCCTTGGGGAATCTGAGCTTTGGCCGGCACCGCGAGCGCTGTGTGGACCTGGTTGCCGCTGGAGACCCGCCTTGTCAGTGGGGCAGGCGTCTCGCCTGCCAGCGCTCACTTGCAAAGGAAGCGCACGACCTCGTCGCCGGCGCACGCCTCGCTGCCGAACAAGAAATGATCGGCTCCCCTGAGGCGCTTGACGACGGTGTCGCCGGGAAACGCGGCGACGGCTCGCTCCAGCGCGTCTGATGGGCAGAACTGGTCGTGATCGCCGACCAGGAACAGCTTGGGTTTGGTGCAGGCGTTGAGGAACGTCAGCTCGAACATCGAGACCGGCGGCGCGATGGCGATCAGCCGATCGACGCCGGCGTGATCGTGCCCGGCGCGTAGCGCCACCATGGCGCCGAACGAGTAGCCGGCAAGCGTGACGCAGGTGAGCCCGGTGCGGTCGCTGAGAAACCCCACGGCTGCGCGCGCATCATCGACTTCGCCGCTGCCGCCGCTGTAGTGCCCGTCGCTGTGCCCGACACCCCGGAAGTTGAAGCGCAGCGTGGCGATTCCCGCGTGCTGGAGCGCGACCGCCGTCCCGCGAACCACATTGTTGTCCATCTCGCCTCCGTACTGCGGATGGGGATGGCAGATGACGACGGCCTGAGAGGCCGCCGCTGGTATCGCGAGCATCCCTTCGAGGCGCAGGGTCCCGTTGTAGAAGGTCACCCGCTGCTCGTGGGTCATCGGGGCGACAATAGGGTTCGAGGGACCGAGGGATCAAGGGATCGAGGGATCAAGGGATCGAGGGATCAAGGGATCAAGGGATCGAGCCATTGAGTGATTGGGTGATTCAGTGATTGAAAGAGGTACATTCGGGATGTTGACCCCCTTTTCAACGAGTGTCCGACGAGCGGCCGGCACGAGCGGAGGATTCCATGTCATTCCAGCAGATTCATCTGTCCATAGAAGACCAGATCGCCACGGTCACGCTGAATCGCCCGGAAAGGTTGAACGCGTGGACGCCGGTGATGGGTCGGGATCTCGTCAAAGCGTTCAGCCAGATCGATCGCGACCGTGATGTGCGCGTTGCCGTGTTGACCGGTGCCGGCGATCGCGCATTCTGTGCGGGCGCCGACATGGGTTTCTTTGCCTCCCAGATCGACGCGGGCGGCGGTACCGGCTCCAAGGGCGACGGCCGCGGCGGGCCGAGCCGCGTGACGGAGTTCCCGCTGCTGATGACACGGCTCTCCAAGCCGATCATTGCCGCGCTCAACGGGTATGCGCTCGGCATCGGGGCCACGATGTCGCTGCTGTGCGACGTTCGGGTCGCTGCCGAAGAGGCGAAGATCGGGTTCCTATTCGGCCGCATGGGCGTGATGGCTGAGCTGGGATCGACCTTCCTCTTGCCCCGCTTGGTCGGCATCGCGCGCGCCTGCGAACTGGTGTTTACGGGCAAGATGTTCGCGGCGGCCGAGTGCGAGCGCATGGGCCTGATCAACCGTGTCGTCCCGCGAGTCGACCTCATGGCAGCGGTGCGCGAGATGGCGGAAGAGATGAAACACTGCGCGCCGCTGTCGTTGATGCTGGCGCGGCAGGCGCTCTACCAGGGCCTGGAGACGGGCTTCGAGGCGCAGCTGCGGTTCGAAGGCTTCGCACTCGACTACCTGTACCGCACCAGGGATCACGCCGAAGCGGTGGCGGCGTTTCGCGACAAGCGACCGCCGCGCTTCCGCGGCGAATAGATAAGGGCCGCTTGCCAAGTCGGAATCTCCGGAGGATTTAATGACCGTGAAACCCCCAGAACGGCGGAGAGTGCGGGCTAACAGCCCGTTGAAAAAGGCATTCCGCTCGCCCTTCGAGAACCTCAGCGCGGGGCGATGCCCGCAACCCAATTGAGACCACGGATTACACGGATGACACTGATGGTGACGGGAGAAGGACTCCCTTTCTTGATTCCTCTCGGATCCGTGAAATCTGTGCCATCCGTGGTTTCTTGCGATCCGGGTTCAGAATCTGCGCGCCGCGTGCAGACTTTCGGCCATAGTAGTTCAGGACGAGCGGAACGCCTTCTGCCACAATGGATTTCCCGCTCATGCTGAGGCTCTCGAAGCATGAGCGCGGCCTTTTTCAACGGGCTCCTGAGCCCTTTCACCTCTTTGTGCTCGCTGCGGTGCTGTGCGGCGCCGTGCTCGCGACCGGCTGTGACGATTCGTCGCCGAGCCGGGGGAACGAGGCAAACCAGTGGACGATGCTTGCCCACGACCTCTCCTCGACTTTTCACAACCCCGGCGAGGACACGCTGTCCGTTGCCAACGCCGGCACCCTGGTCGAAGCCTGGAACTTCACTGCTGCTGGAACAGTCAACGGCGCACCGGCCGTCGTGGACGGGGTGGTGTATGCGCTCTCCAGCGGTGGGACCTATGCCCTCGACGCCGAGACCGGGGCGGTGTTGTGGCAGAACGTCGAAGTGGCGGGTAGCTCGTCTCCAACTTTCAGTGATGGAGCGCTTTTCCTCAACGACGGCAAGGCGATGGTTCACGCCCTCGATGCCGAGAGCGGCGTGGAAGAATGGCGGGCTCGGGTCGATTCGCACCCGTTTGCCGCGGGCTTTTCTTCGCCGGTCGTTTTCGAGCGCTACGTCATCGTCGGCAGCTCGTCGATCGAGGAAGCGGCCGTGAGCGCGGGGGCGACATTCCGCGGCGGCGTTGTTGCTTTCGATCGCAACACCGGCGAGGAGATCTGGCGTTTCTACACGGCCGATCCTCCTTTCAATGGTGCCAGTGTATGGTCGACGGTCTCCGTGGATTCCGAAGCCCGTCTCGTCTTTGCCTCGACGGGCAACAACTACACCGGAGAAGCGGGGCCCACCTCCGACTCCATCTTCGCTCTCGAGCTGGATACGGGAAACCTTAGATGGCTCACGCAGCTCACCGAGGGGGACGTCTTTACCATCTTGAACCCACAGAGCCCGGACACGGACTTCGGGACGAATCCGATTCTTTTCGAGGCGACGATTGGCGGGACGACGCGCAAGCTGCTCGGCGCCGGCCAGAAGTCGGGGGTGTTCTGGGTTCTCGATCGAGCGAATGGAGACGTCGTGTGGAACCGAGCGGTGAGTCCCGGCAGCGCGCTGAGCGGCGGAATCTTCAACAACGGAGCATACGACGGCGAACGGATCATCGTCGTCGGCAACAACGGCAAGAGCGCGGGGCCCGGCAGCGAACCGTCGAACAACTCCAGCGCCCCTGGCGCAACCGCGGTGCTGATGGCGATCAATCCTGCCGACGGAACCGTCCTGTGGGAACGCCAGCTGCCCGCGTGGGCGTGGGCGCCCGTCACGATTGCCAACCACGTCGGCTTCGTCAGCGTGGACAAAGACCTTCAGGCCTTCAATGCGCAAACGGGCGAGAAGCTCGCCACCTTTGCGACGAACGGCACGATCACGTCCGCGCCCGCAGTGGCCGGTGGGCGAGTCTACTTCGGCAGCGGGCTGTCGTATTTCGTCGGGGCGCGGGACCGGTCCCTGCACGCGCTCGCCTTACCGGACGAGTTCACGCCTGGCCCCACTCCGAGCCCGACGCCGAGCGAAACGCCCGGAGGAGTCGCGTTCTCGACGATCTACGATCAGATCATCGTCGAGGATGGCTGCAACACCGCATTTTGCCACGGTGGCAACCAGGGCAATCTCTCCATGACCTCGAAGGAGGAAGCCTACGCCAACCTCGTCGGGGTCCCTGCGGCGGGGGCGTCGTGTGCCGGCAGCGGCTTGAATCGCGTCGAACCCGGCGACCCGTCGCGCAGCCTGTTGTTCGACAAGATCAGCCAGGCGCGGCCTGTTTGCGGGGAACTCATGCCGCCGGGGGCCATGCTCTCCGAGCAGGAGATCGAGCAGGTCCGAAACTGGATCGAGCGAGGGGCGCCGAACGATTGAGCCGTCCGTGAACGCGCGCGCGGATTGAATCGCCTCGCCGACGATTGGCGGCTGATCAGGACGACCGCTACGACTCCACGGTCACGATGGCCCTGCCGATGGGGCTGTCGGCGCGGGTTCGTGCCCCCTCGCGTCGATCGCGACCACGCGAAAGCGCGCCGCCAGCAACGGCGCGAGTACCGCGAAGCTGCGGGCGTGGTCCCACATGCCGTGGGTGAGCACGAGCGGCGCCGCCTGCGGATCGCCCCATTCGAGCAGGTTCAAGCGCACGCCACCGGGTTCGAACGCGCGGCTTCGCTCCGGCGGCACGGCGCCGGGATAGGAGGGTTCAGTCACCCCTTTCGAATATACGGCGGTCCGGGAATGGGCAAGCCATTCCCGATTGCGCCAAACGGCATCAGGCCGAACCCAGGATCGGAGACCACCGATCGCCCGAACCACGGAGGTGAGACGCTTCTTGCAACGTCCCCGACTACGTCCCGCAGGCGGCGCGCTAGATACTTGACTAGATGCATATTAGGTAGATATCTATGCTGCATAATATAGTAACTAGAACAGCTACTTCAGTATGCATTGAGGCGAGAGGCAGGCAAGGCGAATGGGCGCCACGGGTGGGCGGGCCGGCTAGCCGGTGCGCACTCAACCGTGGTGGATTCGATGGCGGCGCATCTCGGCGCGGAACGGGAGAGGTCACCCAGATGTCCGGGGCAGGTTCCTTCTTCACGCTGCGTAGCTGGGCTGTCTTGGTCGTGGACTTGCGAACTCCCGTCCCGTTCATGCCGCTTGCGCGATCAAGGAGGCTCCGCGCGAGCTTCTCCGCTGTTATCGTGCATGATCTGCTTTGGTGGCTCGACGGCGGCGATCGACGATTGAGCCGGCGCGCACGTAGCGTGATCGCCGACGAGGGCAACTCCGTTCTGGTCAGCGCCGCCTCGGCCTGGGAGATCGCGACAAAGGTGCGGCTCGGCAAGCTCCCGGGCGCCATCGAGGTCGCCGCCGAGCTGCCAGCCATCCTCCGGCAGCAGCACTTCGAGCCCTTGCCGATCGCGATCGTCCACGCCCTCCGAGCCGGACATCTGCCGGGGCCGCATCGAGACCCGTTCGACCGCCTGCTGATTGCCCAGGCGCAGGATGAAAACCTTGCACTGGTGCGTCTTCGACGCGTATGGCATTCGGCGGGTCTGGTGACTCGGAGGCCCACCAAGGTCGTCCGCGAGGGTCCTACGGACGTTGCGTCGAGAACTGCCGCAGCGCCACGTCAGCCAGGAACAACAGCATCGCGAGCGGGATCAGCAGGTGATCGAGCGGGTAGAACACGAGGCGGGTACCTGGCTGGCGCTGCACGAGTTCGCGCACGTCCGGATTGATCGAGCCGCCGGTCTGTTCCGCCAACTGCGTCAGCAGCGGCAGATTCGGCTCGTGCCGTGGCTGCTCTTCCTGCGTCTCGTCGTCAAGCGCCGGAACGGTGACCGGCGTCGTTCGCTCTGAAAGATTCCCGCGGTTGTCACGCTTGATGATGGTGAGGGGATAGCGGCCCGGCGGCAGGCCGGGAACACGCGCAGCAAATTCGCGCGGGCCGCGCGGCACCAGGCTGACCTCGCGGGCCGCCGCTTCCGGCGGGCTGAATCGCGCCAGCAGCACGCCGTCGATGGCTGCGGGGTCGAAGGTATGGACGATCAGCTCGACGGTGCCGTCGGCGCGGCGCAGGTCAAGGAGGTAGTCCGACGGCACTTGCTCGCGCAGCGTCCAGCGTGCGAGCTGCGACCACAGCTTGGAGAAGTCTGGCCATCCGAGCCACGGCTCGGCATCGTCGGACAGGCTGGCGGAGAACGCGGCGACGCGTCCCAGACCATACTGCCACACGGTGAGAATCGGATCCGCGCGATCGGGCCTGGCGACATGGATCACGACTTCCGCCCCGGGTTTCGGGCGCGTGTACGCGTACCCCGTCAGTGGCGGGAGGTCCTTCGACGGAATGCCACGGAGCGACTGATTGCGCGCGCCGACGTGCGGGAAGAACTGATCCGTGCTTGACCCCAGGGGCTCCAACGCCCGCGTCGTGTCGCGGAGCATCAACTCGGGCAGCATCTGCGCATCCGCGACATGGTGGAATTCGCCGCCCGTTCTCTCCGAGATGCCTTGGAGCAGCTTGAGGTTCACCGTGTCGTCGCCGATCCGGATGGTGGTGATGCTGATGTGCGCCTGCCTGAACTCATCAATCAAGCGGTCGTAGTCGGCCAGGTCTGCCCGGTTGGTGTCCCCATCGGTGAGCAAGATGATGTGGCGGCGGTTGACCCGCGACTGCGCCAGCTGGCGCCGGGCCGAAACCAGAGCGTCGTAGAAATCGGTGCCGCCGTTCTCCGTGAGACGGGGGATGTCCTGTTCGAGCTGGGCCCGGTTCTCCTTCAGCGGCCGCAGTGGCGAGATGTCCCACGGGCGGGAATCGAAGGCGATCACGCCGACCAGGTCGTGATCCTTGAGCTGGCGGACCACGGCGAGTGCCGCCTCCTCGGCGAAGCGGAGCTTCTCGCCGTCGCGCAGCGTGCCGATGCGGCTATTGTACCCCATGCTGTTCGAGCGATCGATGACGAGGAAGAGCCCGAGGGGTTCGCGCTGCGTCCGGCTCGGCCGCTTCGGCTCCAACGTGACGGGCAGCATGCGGCGCAGCGCGGTGTTCTTGAAGCGCTCATCACCGAAGGTGGCTGCTCCGCCGACAACAATCACCCCGCCGCCAAGGTCGTGTACGTACTGGTTCAGCGCCTCGATGGCGGACGAACTCACCTGCGTCGCGGTGAGATCTTCGAGGAGAACACCGTGATAGCGGAGCAGGTCGGCCGCGCTCTGGGGCAATCTGTCCGGCGGGCGTTGCTCGACGGCAAGGCCCCTGCGCTCAAACACGCCGGAGAGGACGGAATGCTCGCGCCGGGTGACGAGCAGAACCCGTGGTGCCCCCGTCACCATGATCGGCACTTCGCGGTCGTTGTTGCCGGCGAAGCTGTCACCGGGCGCGTCGAGCGCGGCTCGCAGCCGGTGGCTTCCCTGGCCGGTCACTCGGTGTGGGAGGTCGAATGCGTTGAGCCCGGGAAGCAGGTCGACCCCCGTGCTGTTGACGATCGCGTCATCGAGAAACACGTTGAGCAGGGCCGGCCCTGGTTTGCCGGAGTTGCGTGCGACCACGCGCAGCGGGAACAGTTGGTCCTCGACAACCAGCGGCGCCACTGCCAGCTGGTCGACGCGGACGTCGGGTGCCTGGCTCCTGGGCGGAATGGCGACATCGACGCGCACGCTCGCCTCCCGCAGTCGTGCCAGTTCCGCTCGGCTGTCACCGCGTGTTTCGTGGCCGTCGGTGATGAGCAGGAGGCGGCGATCGGTGTCGGGAGGGAACAAGGCGACGCCCGTTTGAATGGCACGGCTGATGTCGGTTGCGCTTCGCGAGGCCAGCGGCGGCCACTCGCGAAGCGGCGCCGGTGGTCCTGGAGACGCCGCTACACGCGCGTCGGTGGCGAAAGTCAGCACGCCGATCTCGTCTCCTGGCGCAAGCGCCTTCATGACCTCGTCGACATACTGCCGCGACCACTCCTGTCCGGCCTGGTCGATACTATCGGACCTGTCGATCGCAACGATGACTGCCAGCGGGCTCCGGGGAAGTGGGGCGGTCAGGCGGACACCGGCAAGCACCGCAATCACGGCAAGAAGCGCCACGGCGCGAAGCCGTGCCGGCCAGCGGCCGGCACGGTGCCGCAGGAGAAAGAAGAGCGGCACCGCGGCGGTGAGCAGGAGCACCACCGGCCGAAGGAAGGTGATCCGAATCACGCCCGGATGGGCGAGGAGGTACGACCAGCTCGCGGTGTCCAATGGTGTCATTGCGATTGGTGCCGCGCCGCGACGAGCCACTCGACCACGAACAGCCCCGCGGCCAGCGCATAGAGCCACGGGCTGAGCGGTGCGCCTCCGGCCGGGCGTTGTGCGCCACCGAGTGGCGGGACGGAGTTCGCCGGCTCCTTCATGGGTCTGCCGATGTCCGATTCGGCGACGTCGAAGAAGTTTGCGAACAGCCGCGCACGCGTCCCGTCCGCCTCGATCTCGTACTCTCCCGCGTCGACCGCTTCGATCGTCAGCGGGCCATTTGCCGGGAAGCTTGATGTCACGCCGTGGGGATCGATGACGCGACGCGGGTGGGCAGGAAGACGATCCAACGTATGAACGGCTCCGGTCGTGAGCACCGCGACCGAGGCGTCCTCCGGTGCCAGCCAGTCGAGCAGGTTGAGCAGTAACAGCAGGAACGGGACACTGTCGGCGCCCACGAGATGTTCGCGTTGAAGATCGAAGGCGATGCAGGCGGTCCGGCGTCCATTGCGCAACCCCGCAAAGGCCAGCGGGATTTCACGGTCCCCACTGCGCGAGCTCAACAGGACCTCCCCCCAAGGGGGGACGTCGAGAATCTGAACGCGAGCCAGCGGGAAGGGCGGGAGCGGGCTGAGCCCTCGCATCACCGCGTGCTGCTCGTTCCAGCCCAGTATGCTCACCTCGCTGGCTTCCGAGCGGACGGGGAACATCGGGTTCTCGGTTGGTGGATACAGATACAAGGCCGGCCGTTCCGGGTCGGTGTCGGGGGTGAGATGGTGGAAGAGCACGACATCGGGGTTGGCAGAGAGCGCGCGGTGGTAGTCCACGGGTTGGACCAACTCGAACTCGAGATTCGGTGTGGCGTTGGCGACCGCCGCCAGTTCGTTCAGCAAAGGAGAAGCGTCGGACACGACGAGCACGCGCAGCGGCCGTGGCGGCCGTACCCATCCAGACGCGTGATTGTCGGCGGCGAGGGCGTCATCGACTTCGAGGTCGGCCCGCAGCACCCCGGGCTGCTCGAAATCACCGACCAGGAATGCGCGTGCGTCGCGCGGCGGGAGCGAGAAGCCACGGCGGCTGATCACGCGTCCCTCGATTGCCAACGTCAGAAATCCGTGTGACTCGCGGTGGGCGAAGTTCCTGACCACCACCTGCGCGTGCGCGTCGCGCGGATCCTGAAATCGTCCCTGGGTGATCTCGAGACCCTCGATGGCGAGGTTGTCGTCCGTTTCGCCCACTTGGACGATGTGCGCGGACGCACGCCAGTTCGGGTCGAGCTCTGAAGCCGGCGCATCCGTGAACGCCTCGATGCGGGTTGGACGATCGCCGCGCATCGCCGCGCCGCGCGCGACGGCAAACACCACATCCAAGTTGGTGCTGGTGTCGACCGGGGTCAGCTTACGCAGCCGCTCAACCAGTGCCGCGTGGTCCCGTGAGAACGCCGCGACGACGCGTGGCCGGTTGGCGGCGAGGATGATCATGGCTTCGTCGTCGTCGGCGAGCGCTTCGAGCCGGCGGCGCAGCGCGTCACGCGCTTCCTCGAACCGCGTCCGGCGTCCCTCACGCGCTTGCATGCTCGCCGACCCGTCGAGGATGTAGACGTAGCGCATGGGTTGCCGCGCGAGCGCGGTTCCCCGCAGATACGGCTGCGCCAGCCCGGCGATGAGCAAGGTGAGCAACAGCAGCTGCAGCAGGAAGAGGAAGTCGGGACGAAAGCGGTTCGCGCGAACGATCTCCTCCGGGACCACCTGCCAGAGCAGCAGCGAGGGGACCTCCACGCGGCGCCGGCGTCGTTCCCAGAGATAGAGGAGCACCAGGACCGCATAGAGGGTCGTGAAAAGCAACGCGGCCGGATTGAGGAGCCCCATCGTCAGTGCAGCAATCCACTCCGCGGCAGAGTGTCGAACAGGCACGCTTCGATGCCGGCGCCGGTGTCCGCGGTTGCGAAGGTCATCGTTCGCGAATCACACCAGCGTTTCAGCTCGGCGAGATGATCTTGGACCGCCACGGCATAGCGGACGCGGTGTGCGGTCGTCAGGGTGACCAGACGCTCGGTGGCGGTTTCCGCATCATGGAGGAGAACGCGGCGCGGCAGGCTGGCGGGATCCTTTTCCTCGGGTCCGATCAGCCGGATCGCCGCGACGGTGGAGCCACGCGCATGCAGCCGGTCGAGCCCGGTCTGATACATCGCCGCGGGAACCAAGAAGTCGGAAAGCACCACCGTGACTCCCGGCAGTTGCGTCGCCCGCAGATAGGCGTCGATGCCGTCGCCGAGCCGGGTGGGACCCTTGGCCACCAACTGTTCCAGAAAGGTCCGTAGCTGCGCGATGCGTCCGACGTGACGAAAGAGCGCCGACGCGCGAAGCGGAGCGGTCCGACCGCCGACGGCCATGATCCGAACTGGATCATGCTGCCGCAGCGAGATGTACGCCAGGCTCGCGGCCAGTGCGATGCCGAACGGCAGCTTGCGATCGCTGGCCGGCACCCCCATCGACGCGCTGGTATCGATGAGCAGATGCAGCGGCGCTTCGCGCTCGGCGCGAAATCGCTTCACCAGCATCTGGTCCAGCCGGCCGTAGACGTTCCAGTCGAGGTAGCGCGGGTCGTCGCCGGGAACGTACTCCTTGTAGTTCGCCAGCTCCATGCCGGCTGGCTGGGAGCCGCGCGGCATGGGAGTGTTGCCCGGTCGCGTCGCGAGGCTGTGACGGACGGTCAGACGCAAGCGGTCGAGCTTGCGGAGGAAAGTGGAATCGAAAACGGTGTCCAATGGGGAGGCCACGTTACGGCTTTGACTGGAGCTGACGCGGGGACACGGCGACACGGGGACGCGGCGAATTCGCCATGTCGGGTCTCCGCGTCCCCGTGCCGTTTTCCATAGCTGCACCCTACCGATGCAACCGCTTCGCGACGTGAAGGAGTTGCTCGATCAGCGATCGCGGATCCACCCCGTCTGCGTGCGCGGCAAAGTTGACCACCAGGCGATGATTGAGGGCGGGAATGGCCGAGCGGTCGATGTCGCCGTAGGTCACGTTCACGCGGCCAGCCAGCAGGGCGTAGACCTTGGCCGCGAGCAGCAGTGCCTGGCCCCCGCGTGGGCTCGACCCGAAGCTGACATACCGGCTGATGCTTTCGTCCGGCGGGAGGGCCGTTGGTTCCGGTGGGGCGAATTTCGAGCCCGCTGGAATGGTGGCGCGAATCAGCGCCGCGGCGTAGCCCACCAGATGTGGCGCGACGAGCACCTCGCGCACCAGTCCCTTTAGCGCTTCGACCCGGCCGGCCGCCGCTTCGGGCGCAAAAACGGGTGTGACGGCGCGCACTTCGGCGCCGGTGGTCGAGCCGATGATCTGCTGCATGTCCCCCGAATTCGGGTAGGGGAGGAGAACCTTGAAAAAGAAGCGATCGAGCTGCGCCTCTGGCAGCGGATACGTTCCCTCCATCTCGATCGGGTTGAGCGTGGCGAGTACGAAGAAGGGCGGCGGCAGGTGATACGTCGTACCCGCGGCGGTGACCTGCAGCTCGGCCATGGCTTCGAGCAGCGCCGACTGAGTCTTCGGCGTTGCCCGGTTGATCTCGTCGGCGAGCACGACGTGCGCGAAGATCGGGCCTCGGAAGAATGAGAACTCGCGGTGCCCATCGTGTTCGAGCATGATCCGTGTGCCGGTGATGTCGGCGGGCATCAGATCGATCGTGAACTGGATGCGGTTGAAGCTCAGGTTCAGCACCTGGGCGAGGGTCCGGACGATGAGCGTCTTCCCGGTGCCCGGCACGCCCTCGATGAGCACGTGCCCACCGGAGAAGAACGCGACCAGGATCTGCTCAAGGACCTCGCGGTGCCCGATGATCACCCGACCGAGCTCGGTGAGAATATGGTTGAAGGTGCTCTGGAAATCTTCGACCAGTGCGCGGGGCGATTCGGTGGGCATGGAAGCTTCAGGCCTTCTGCCGGTCCCCCCCTCGGCGCCGTTTGCGGTAACGGAGGTGGGCGAGGGGCAGGGTTGGGGTGATCGCTGAGCGCTCAGTCCTCATGACTGAATAACCGCCGCACGATCGGTTCGTATTCCGGAGCAATCGCTGGCCGCACAACGGGATCCTCGGCTCGATCGTACTCGCTCAGTTGCGCGTCCGAGGGCGCTTGCTTTGTGGGCGCTTCGGCCGGGGGCTCCTGCGCCGGCTGCTGAGGTTCCATGAGTGAGCGGAGGCCGAACGCCAACGACGTCAGGTTCAGCTGGAATCTCTTCGGTTGTGCCGATGCCCCAGCGGATGCGGGACGGCCCGCCAGAGGGCCCTCCGCTCCCTGCCCGCGCTCACCACTGGCGCCTGCCGCCGGGCCAGCTCCCTGCAACGTTCCTTCTTTCTGTCCGGTCGTTGGGAGCGGCTTCTCGGCACCGGCGCGCTTGCCTCCCTGATTGGGCGCGGGGCCGTTTGGGACGGCCTCGGGCTTTCCCGTGGGCGGGTTCATTGCCAGGGGTTGCCGTTCTTGCGGCGAATCGCGACGGGTATGGCGTTCGGCCATTGATCCGCCGGATTCCAGCGCCTTGGCTCCCAGCGCGTCCCGGATCAGATTCTGCAGCCGGTTCGTCAGCGGATCGGCTGGCCGCTTCGTCGCATCGCCCGCCTGACCGGGCTTCGTCCCGGTCTGTGCGGACCCGCCTCCGGTGTCCCCGGCGGTGCGCGGCGCCGCACCGCCGGCACGGTCTGGCCTCGCCTTCGAAGGGCCATGTCCACCCGGCGTTTCGTTGTTGGTGATCGCTCCCCGCTCCGCACCCGATGCATCGGTGTCATCATCGTCGCTGGGTGTCATTGTGAAGCGGCGGCCGGCTGGCTCGACCTTCTTGGACGGCGACAGAAGCGTCCCGCCATCCATTGGTTGCGGCGAGCCTCCTGGTCCGTCGTTGCGGACACCGAGGACGTGCGGGATCGGCGGAGCCGGCTGGCGCTCGAGAAACGCGGTGGCGACCAGTGCGGCCAGCGATCCGGCGAACAGATAGACGGAGCGCGGCACGCGGCGCCGCACGAGCGTCTGCGGCTGCCAGCGGTGGCGCAGTGCCAGTATCTGAGCGACGAGCAGGCCGGCCAGACGCGACGCCTGCGGATGCGCGCGGTGCGCGACAAGCGTGGCCAGTCGGCTGTCGAGGTGCGCCTCGCGGTCCGTCCAGCCGACCACCCGTTCGTGCGACAGCCACCGGCGCCAGAGTTGGCGAGCCCCGATCGCAAGGGTCGAGGCGATTGTGGCGAGTGCCGCCCAAAGCGCCACGGTGAAAATCGATGGGCCGCCATCCAGTGCCGCCACAATCAGCAGCGCTGTTGTCAGGGCGGTCACGCTGCCACTGACGTAGAGCACGTGCTGTACGGCGAGGGAGTTCAGTCGTCGACGCAGGAGCCGGAGCCGGTCCTCTATCTCGCTGAACCCCAATTTTATGGCCGGCATCAACGCGCCTCACCCACAGCCCGCTCGACAATAGAAGGGGGTCGCGAGCGGGTCAACCGGCTTTCCAATGGCAGGACGACGGAACTACGATGGGGCAGACGGGGAGATGCGGCGACGAGGCACAAGCTTCGCTAACAGCCCGAGTCTTCCTCGCCCGCGGCGCGGCGTTGCCGTTTGAGGTGTGCCCGTACCTTCTTCTCGGTGAGGCGGCGGGCGCGGGCTTTGGCGGAAGGCTGGGTTGGGATGCGTCGCTTGCTGGGACGCAGCGCGTCGGCGAGGAGCTGGCTGAGTCGTTTCAACACGGCCTCGCGGTTGCGCGGCTGATCCCGGTAGATGCCGCTCGACAGGAGCAACTCGCCGTCCTGCGTCAGGCGTGACGACAGCTTGGCCAGCGCACGGGCACGCGCGGCCTCCGGGATCGACGGTGAACGCAGCAGGTCGAAACGCAGCACAGCCTTCGACGCGACCTTGTTGACGTTCTGGCCTCCCGGTCCTCCAGATCGGACGTACGTGAGCTCCAACTCGCGCAACGGGATCGCGATACGGGAGGTGATCCGGAGGACGTCGGCCATTGGGGGCAGCGTGGCAGTTGGGCGCTGGGGAATCAAGCGCCGGCCGTGCCAGCGATGCTCATGCCCGTTCGCGAACGGGTTGCCGGCCAAGTTCGGCTAACGGGAACGGGAACGGGAAAGCGGACGGGCGTGGGCATGGGCAAGGGTGGGCTGACTCCTGCGGCGTGTCTTGCGCCGATTCACGAACCCAACGATACTGCGGATGAGGCTCCACGGATGAGTGGCGACAGCATTCCCGACGTACTAGCTGACCGCT